>Ga0308420_1001245_pt1 | contig 13204 bp, 11 predicted proteins | sample HotsprSampleMS55_FD_203802 | JGI IMG/M metagenome (GOLD analysis project Ga0308420, IMG submission 203802) | Hot spring phototrophic mat microbial communities from Mushroom Spring, Yellowstone National Park, Wyoming, United States - 20090730_MS55 ... | reverse complement strand
CCGCGCTGCCGCGCACCGGTTCCGGCAAGATCCAGTGGCGCGCGCTGCAGGATCGCGAGTTCGGACGCTGAAGGTCTGCCCTTCCCGTTGCCGCATTCGCACCGGGCCTCGATTCCGGGGTGCTCGCCCACGAATTCGCACCGCTACGACGAAGCGGCGCGGCCTGCTCGCGCTGGCGTTGCTTTTCGCCTGCGCCCCGGGGCGGGCAGAGAAGGACGCGGTCACCGTCAGTGCGACGCGCGTCGAGCGGCCGAGCCTCGAAGTCCCGGCGGCGGTGGACCGCGTGGACGCCGAGACGATCCGCTGGGGGAGATTCCAGGTGAACCTTTCCGAATCGCTCGGGCGCGTGGCCGGCATCTCGGTGCACAACCGCCACAACTACGCGCAGGATCTGCAGATCGCCTCGCGCGGCTTCGGTGCGCGCGCGAGCTTCGGCATCCGCGGGCTGCGGCTCCTCGCGGACGGCATCCCGGCGAGCTTTCCCGACGGCCAGGGCCAGGTGTCGCACTTCGACCTCGGCTCCGCCGAGCGCATCGAGGTGCTGCGCGGCCCCTTCTCCGTGATGCACGGCAACGCCTCCGGCGGCGTCATCCAGATCTTCACCGAACGCGGCAGCCCGGGCGTCTCGGGCGAGCTTCTCGCAGGCAGTCTCGACAGCACGCGCGCCGCGCTCAGGTTCGGCGGCGAAAACTGGCTCGTCAGCACCGCGCGCTTTCGCACCGGCGGCTGGCGCGAGGCGAGCGCCGCCCGCCGCGAACACCTGAACGCGAAGGCGGTGCTGGCGGCCGGCGCCGCGACGCGGCTCGTGCTCGTCGCGAACGCGTTCGCGAGCCCCGAAGCGCAGGATCCGATGGGCCTCACGCGCGCCGAGATGGAGGCCGATCCGCGGCAGGTGTCCGCGGCGGTGCGCGAGTTCCGCACGCGCAAGAGCACCGTGCAGAACCAGGCCGGCGCGAGCCTCTCGCACCGGCTCTCGGATGCGGCGACGCTGCACGGCGCCGCGTACCTCGGCGAGCGCACGGTGCGCCAGTACCTCGGCTTTCGTGGCGACGCGCCGGCGACGACCTCGGGCGGGGTGGTGGATCTCGATCGCGGCTACCGCGGCGCGTCGGTGCGCCTCGAATGGCGCACCGCGTTCGCGGGAGCGCCGCTCGTCGTGCAGCTCGGCGCCGAGGTCGAACGCATGGCCGACCGGCGCCGCGGCTTCGTCAACGAGTTCGGGCATCTGGGCGCTCTGCGCCGCGAGGAGGACAACGTCGTCGCGGCCACCGGAGCCTACGCGCAGGCGGAGTGGCGATTCACCGAGCGCTGGATCGCGCTCGCCGGACTGCGTGCAAACCAGGTTCGCTTCCGGCTGAAGGACTACTACATCGCACCCGGCAACCCGGATGACAGCGGGAGCCGGAGCTACAGCGCGGTGACGCCGGTGGCCGGCATCCTCTGGCGCGTTGCGCCGACGGCGAGCCTCTACGCCAACTACGGCCGCGGCTTCGAGACGCCGACCTTCGTCGAGCTCGCCTACCGGCCGGGCGGCGCGACCGGGCTCAACTTCGCGCTCGAGGCCGCACGCAGCCGCCATCTGGAGGTCGGAGTCAAGGCGGTGCTCGGTGCCGGAACGCACGTGAACGCCACGCTCTTCGACGTCGCAACCGGACGCGAGATCGTGGTGGACACGAACGTCGGCGGGCGCGCGACGTTCAAGAACGCGGGCCGCACGCGCAGGACCGGGTTCGAGCTCGGGGCCGAGAGCGCGCTCGGCGGCGGCTTCGAGGCTGCGCTCGCCTGGACCCTACTCGAGGCGAGATTCCGCGACACGTTCGCGAGCGGCACGCCCCCGGTCACCGTGTTCGCCGGGAACCGGCTTCCGGGCATCGCGCCGGGGACGCTCTACGCCGAGCTCCGCTGGCGGCACGAGCCCTCCGGCTTCCAGGCCGCACTCGAGCTCGAGCGCAAGGGCCGCGTCGCGGTGAACGATACCAACACCGATTTCGTCGACGCCTGGACGAAGGCGAACCTCGCCGCAGGATTCCACCGGCGGCTGGCGAAGGCGAGCTTCGGCGTCTACGCCCGGCTGGACAACCTCGCAGACCGCCGTCATGCCGAGTCGGTGATCGTGAACGCCGCCGGCGACCGCTTCTTCGAGCCCGCGCCCGGGCGCACCGCGCTGCTCGGCGTGCAGGCGCGATTCAGCTTTTGAAACCGCGTTCGCCTGCGGCCGCGGCGGGCGTAAGCTTGCGGCCAGGAGGGCGATCGGCGGTGGACGAGGACGTTGCAGGCGGACAGCCGGCGCGGCGCGTCGAGGCGGCGGCGCTCACGCACCGTGGCGCGGTGCGAGCGAGAAACGAGGACTGCGTCGCGATCGGGAAATGGATCGCGCAGGAGGACATGGTGCACGCCCGCGCCTTCGCCGCAGCCCTGTCCGCGCCCTTCGTATGCATCGTCGCCGACGGCATGGGCGGGCATCCGGCCGGCGAGGTCGCGAGCCGGCTCGCCACCGAAACGCTGGCAAGCCTTCTGCCGGGCGCGGCCGACGGCGAGATCGGCAGCGTCCTGCGGCAAGTCAACACGCAGTTCTACGCGGTGATGGAGCGCTTTCCGCAGTACGCAGGAATGGGCACCGTGGTGAGCGGGCTCGTCGCGCGCCCGGATGCGGTCGCGATTTTCAATGTCGGCGACAGCCGCGCCTACCGGTACCACGACGGCGCTCTGGTGCAGCTCACGGTCGACGACTCGGATGCGCCACGGTGGAACGCGGGGACGTTCTTTCCCCGCTCGGGGATGGTGACGCAGGCGATCGGCGGCTGCCGCGAGTTCGCGGACATCGACCCGCACCTTCACTTCGAGCCCTGCGTGCCGGGGACCACCTACCTACTGTGCAGCGACGGGCTCTACGATGCGCTCGGCGAAGACGAGATCGCCGCGCGCATCGGGGCGGATCTCGCCCCCTCGGTCGAGGCGCTCCTCGCGGCCGCGATCGAGGCAGGGGCGCGCGACAACGTCTCGGTGGCGCTCGTGCGCATCGCGGACGCAGGCGCGGAGGAGGCGCGGTGATCGGGGCAGAGTTTCGCCCTAGGACGGCGCCCCGGCACGCGGGCGAGCGTCTGCCGGCGACCGGGGCGCGGCACCGCATCGCAGCCCGAAAGGGCCTCGAACGGCTGCCCCCGCAGGCGCGCAAGAGATGATCCGGATGACCCGGCCGCCCTTTCGGGCCGAGCAGGTCGGCAGCCTGCTTCGCCCGCCCGAGCTCGCCGCCGCGCGCCGGCGCTTCCGAGCGGGCGAGATCTCCGCCGACGCACTGAAAGAAGCGCAGGACCGCGCGATCGCCGACGCGGTGCGCCGCCAGGAAGCGATCGGGCTCGAATCCATTACCGACGGCGAGATGCGCCGGGACTGGTGGCATCTCGATTTCCTCGGTCAGCTCGAAGGCGTCGCGATGACGGAGAACCCGGGACCGAAATTCGGCGCCAGCGGCGAACAACCGCCGATCGCCTCGGTGATCGGCAAGGTGCGCTGCACCCGGCCGATCATGGTGGAGCACTTCGCCTACCTGCGCTCGCTCACCCGCAGGACGCCGAAGTTCACGATCCCCTCGCCCTCGATGCTTCACCTGCGCGGCGGGCGCGCCGCGATCTCGCGCGAGGCGTATCCGGATCTCGACGCCTTCTGGACCGACGTCGCCCTGGCCTATCGCAGCGCGATCCGCCACCTCGCCGAGGCCGGGTGCACCTATCTGCAGCTCGACGATGTGAGCTTCGCCTATCTGTGCGATCCGAAAGTGCGAGAGAACTGCCGCAGGAACGGCGACGATCCGGAGGCGCTGCCGCGCACGTATGCGGCGGCGATCGCCGCCGCCCTCGCCGACCGGCCCCCCGGCATGACGGTCGCGATGCACACCTGCCGCGGCAACTTCCGCAGCGCCTGGGTCGCTTCCGGCGGCTACGAGCCGGTCGCCGAGGCGATGTTCTCGGTACCGGTGGACGCCTTCTTCATGGAGTTCGACTCCGAGCGCGCCGGCGGCTTCGAGCCGCTGCGCCATCTGCCGCGCGGAAAGAAGGTGGTGCTCGGACTGCTGAGCACCAAGGTGGGGACGCTCGAGGACAAGGATGCGATCCGGCGCCGGATCGAGGCGGCAGCCCGGTTCGTGCCGCTCGAAGACCTGTGTCTTTCGCCGCAATGCGGCTTTGCGAGCACGCACCACGGCAACGCGCTCTCGATCGAGGATCAGTGGAGGAAGCTCGAGCGCGTGGTCGAGGTCGCGCGCGAGGTCTGGGGTTAGGCTGGCGGCTCCCGTTGCCGTCGAATTCACTCACGTGCACTCGATGCGGCTCGCGTCGGGTGCCGAGGCGCTCGTCGCGCGCGTTGTCCTGCGCAGCGGCGGCCACGGCTTCGGCTTCTCGCTCACGATGGAACCGCAGGTCGCGCGCGACATGGCGGCCTGGGATGCGCACGCGCGTGCGCGCGGGCTGCCGCTGTGGCGGCTGCTCGGCCGGCGCGCACGCGCGCGCGTTCCGCTCGTGCGCGACGAAGAGCCAGCCCTCGCGCCCGACTGGGAGGCCGCGCGCCGCGCGATCGCGCAGCGTCCGGCAGCACCCCTACGGCTGGATCCCTTCGCCTGGGGTTCGCTCGAGAGCGTGCAGACGGTCGCCGCGGCAGCGGCGCGCTTCGGCTCGCCGCTCGCGCTCCTCGCCCCGAACGCGCACCCCTGGGAGATCGCCTGGTGCGCCGCGCTCGCGGGCGAAGCCGACCGCGTGATCGTGCGCGGCGAGCCGCCCGCCGCCTTCGCCGCACCCGCCGAGGAGCCCGGGATCGGCGTCAACTGGTCGCTCGAGCCTTCCTTCGCCGCGATCCGCTGGCTCGACGGACCGGGATCCTGAGGCGGGCGCTGCGCCTGATCGTCCCGCATGCCGCGGAACTCGGTGCCACCTCCTGCGGCGCCGTGCTACCATTGCCGCCGAGGAGGATTCCCGATCCGACGCATCGCCACACTCGCCCTCGCGCTCGTGCTCGCCGCGCCGGCAGCCGCGCAGGAAAAGACGCTGCGCTTCGTACTCGGCTTTCCACCGGGCGCCTCGAGCGACCTCCTGACGCGGCTCCTCGCCGAGCGCATGCGGCCGCTCGTCGGCATGAACACCGTCGTCGAGAATCGCACCGGCGCGGCCGGCATCGTCGGCACCGAGGCGGTGGCGAAGGCCCCGCCCGACGGGCTCACGCTCCTGATGTCACCGCTCGCGCCGATGGTCGCGTACCCGCACTCGCACGGCGCGGCGCTGCGCTACGACCCGTTCCGCGACTTCGAGCCGGTCGCGCACCTGAGCAATTTCCAGCTCGCGATGGTGGTGAGCGCGGAGCTTCCCGCGAAGACCGTCGCTGAATACCTCGCGCTGGTGAAAAAGGAGCCGAAGGCGGGCGACTACGCCTCGGCCGGCGCCGGCAGCCTGCCGCATTACCTCGGCGTGATGCTTTCCCGCACCGCCGGAGTGCCGATGACGCACGTGCCCTATCGCGGCACCGCGCCGGCACTGCAGGCGCTTGTCGCCGGTGAAGTGAAGGCAGGCATGTTCGTGCTGGCGGATGCGCTCGCCACCGCGCGCACCGGCAAGGCGCGGCTTCTGGCCGTCGCCGGCGCGCAGCGCTCGCCGCTCGTGCCCGAGGTGCCGACCTTCCGCGAGCTCGGCTACGAGCTCGAGGCGAGCGCGTGGTTCGCGCTCTTCGCCCCCGCTGGAACGCCGAAGGACGTGGTCGAGCGCTACGCCCGAGCGGCGATCGAGGTGGTGCGCGCCCCCGATGTGCGCCAGCGGCTCGCGGACATGGGACTCGAGCCGACGGGATACGGCCCGGCGGAGCTTGCGCGCATCCTGCGCGCCGACTACGAAAAGTGGGGGCCGGTGATCCGCGCCTCGGGCTTCAAGCCGACCGATTAACATCCTGTTCGCCGCGACGCACGAGAAGCCGGAGTTCTGGCTTCCGCGCCTTCGCGAGGCGCTTCCCGAAGACCGCTTCTTCGCCTGGCCGGATGCGAACGGCGGCGACATCGACATCGTCCTCGTCGCCACCCCTCCGCCCGGGACCTTCGCCGGCCTCCGGAAACTGAAGCTCGTGCAGTCGCTTTGGATGGGCGTGGAGAACATCGTCGCCGATCCGCTCTACCCGCGCGAGGTTCCGCTCGCGCGCCTGGTCGACCCCGGGATGGTGGCGGCGATGGCGGAAACCGCCCTCGCGCACGTCCTCGACTGGCATCGCCATCTCTACCTCTACCGGCGCTGGCAGCGCGAGCGGATCTGGAAGCGGCGCCGGCAGTTCCTCGCCTCCGACCGCACCGTCGCGATCCTGGGTCTCGGGGCGCTCGGGCGCGTCGCCGCCGCTCGCCTCGCAAGCCTCGGCTTCCAGGTCGCGGGCTACTCGCGCACGCCGAAGGAGATCCCCGGCGTGCGCTGCGCGACCGATCTCGCGCACGCGCTCGAGGGGGCCGACGCGGTGGTGTGCCTGCTCCCGCTCACACCCGAGACGCGCGGAATCCTCGATGCGCGGCTGTTCGCCAAAATCCGCCCCGGCGGCTGCGTGATCAATCTCGCGCGCGGGGCGCACCTCGTCGTGCCGGATCTCTTCGCCGCGCTCGACTCGGGACATCTCGCGCACGCCTGGCTCGACGTTTTCGAGACCGAGCCGCTGCCGCCGGAAAGCCCGCTCGGGACGCATCCGGCGGTGACGGTGACGCCGCACGTCGCCGCGCTCGTCGAGCCGCGCACCGCGGTCCCCAAGATCGCCGAGGCGGTGAATCGCGTGCGCCGCGGCGAGCTGCCGCCGTACCTCGTGGATTTCGATCGCGGCTACTGATCGCCCCGTACGCGGTGCAGGACGTGGCGGCGGTTTCGCGTCCACGGCCTCACCTCGGTCGGCCAACGCCCGCGTTCGACCGCCGCCGCCCACTCGGGGCTCGTGAGCACCTCGGCGCGCTCGAGTTCGTAGATTGCGCTGTACTTCGGCTCGCCCTCGGTCCGGAGCTCCTTCACCTCGCCGCCGATCGCGATGCGAAGCGGTGCGAGCGTCGTGCGCGTCACCGCCAGCACGCCCGGAACCTTCGCGAGCTCCGGCACATGCTCGGCGTCGTACACCTCGTTGAAGAGCGCCTCCTTCTCCGGATCCACGTCCATACTGGCGATGAACACATAGCGTGTCTTCGGGTGCATCGGATGCTCCTCGTTCGGGGAAAATCGGATTTTCCGGATCTCTCCGCCTTTTCAGCGCGCGAGATAGCCGCAGTCCACCGGCAGGGTGACACCGGTGATGCAGCGGGCCGCAGGGCCGGCGAGAAACGCGACCGCGGCGGCGATATCGTCCGGTTCCGGCAGGCGGCCGAGCGGCGTGTGGCGCATCACCTCGGCCAGGATTTGCGGGTTGGAGAAAACCGGCTCGGTGAGATCGGTCTTCACGAAGGTGGGCGCGACCGCGTTCACCCGGATGCCGTGCGGGGCGAACTCGAGCGCGAGCGCGCGCGTGAGGTTGACGACCCCGCCCTTGGACGCCTGGTAGGCCGGATTCGGGAAGAGCCCGCCCGAGAAGCCCATGATCGAGGCGAGGTTCACGATCGAGCCGCCGCCCGCGCGGCGCATCTCGCGCGCCGCGGAGCGCGAACAGAGAAAGACGCCGCGCAGGTTCACCGCGAGCACCCGATCCCACTCCGCCGCCGAGATCTCGAACGCGTTTCTGCGCACCGCGATGCCGGCGTTGTTGACCAGGATGTCGAGCCGACCGAGCCGCGCCAGTGCCTCGCCGAAGCCGCGCTCGACCGAGCCTTCGTCAGCGACATCGCAGGCGATGAGGCCCTCGGCCACCTCGAGGTCGAGCCGCGCCACGCGCGCGCCGCAGCGCTCGAGCATCGCCGCGCAGGCGGCGCCGATGCCGCGCGCGGCACCGGTCACGATCGCGGCCTGGCCCGCGAGGTCGGCGAGTTTCATGGCGCGCCTAGTATAGGGCTGCGCTCGGAAGCCGCCCGGCGCACCGTTGGCGTGCGCGGCCGATCGCTTCCGGCACCGATCGGCCGCGAGCCGGGGTCCCCGGCAGCGCCCGCGTTAGCGGCTTTTGCGCCTTCCTTCGCGCTCTCCGGGCGCGCGCATGCGGCGACGCCAGAGCCAGATTCCGCCGGCCAGGGCCAGCGGCGCGAGCAGCAGCGCGAGGTGATCGGGCTCGGTGAGAAGATGCCAGAGATTCGCATCGAGCGGGCTTCCGCCCGGATGCTGTGGATGCGCGCGCGCCGCCACGGCGCAAAAAAGGGCGAGCGCTGCGAATCCCGGCACTTCTGCTCTTCGACGCCCACCGGCGGGCACCGCGCAGTCCCGAAGACCATCCGTCATCCGTCGCGGACCGGTGCGAGCTTCTGTCATTCGATCTTCACCCGCGCCTCGCCGATACCCGGAAAGATTGCCCGCGCCTCGTCGCCGGGCTTCGCGGCTTCGAGGCCGGTCCACGCACCGGTGGTGACGAGGTCGCCTTTTCGCAGCCCACCGGTGCGCTCGGCGCAGTGCGCCGCAAGCCACGGCAGGAGCCGCAGCGGATCGCCGAGCGGGTGCGCGCCCACCGCTTGCGTGACGCGCTCGCCGATGCGGAACTCCACCGCCTGGCGCTCCCAAGCGATCGTGCGCCAGCTGCGCGTGCCGCTGCCCACCACCAGCGCACCCGCGCTCTGGAAGTCGGCGAGCTTCCAGCCGCCGGGCGCTTCCTTCCACTTCGCGAGTCGCGTCGCGCACAGCTCGATCGTCACCACCACCTCCTCGACCGCGTCGGCCACTTCCTCCTCGCTCCAGACTTTCGTGCGCTTCGGCAAGTCGCGTCCCAGCCGGTAGGCGACTTCCGCCTCGACTCCGATCAGCCCGAGCGCCCGCGCCGAAACCCGCGCTGGGCTCGCCAGCACCCGCTCCGGTGGAATCGGCGCCGCGGCAGGCTCCACCTTCGCGCTCGGCGCCCCCACCTTCCAGGCCGCGGGAAGGACTCCCGGCCAGAGTTTCGCGTACACCTTGTCCTGCACCCGGTAGGCGACCGCATCGGTCTTCACCGCCGACTTGTCCGGCACGACGAGCGGCTTGCCCGCGCGGCGCGCATGAACCAAGAGACTCGCGATCAGATCGGTTCGCATTTTGTAGGGTTCCTCTCTCCCCGCGTCTGGACGTGCACGGTCGCGAAGTCACCGGTCCGGGAGCACTCGAACAGTCCGGGCCCGCACAGCACCGCTTCGCGAATCGCTGCGGCGCCGTCCCCCCGCGCATCGCGAGTGTAATCTCGCCCATGCCGCCGAGAGTCTCGCGCGGTTCCGGTGCGGCGAAAGCGCAGCGGGGTACGCAGAGGGCCTCGGCGCGATGCGCCGGATGGCTTCCCGGCAGCACGGCCGCAGCAACCGCGCGTCGCGCAGTTCAGGCGGCCGCCTGAGCGACGCCCCTGCGCGCCGCCGGTGAGTCCGCACCGAGGCGGAAAAAGAATGTCGCTCCGTTTCCGGGCGCGGCATCCGCCCACACCCTGCCACCGTGGCGCTCGACGATGCGTCGCACCAGCGCAAGTCCGATGCCGTTGCCCTCGGCCTCGCTCGGTAGGTGCAGGCGCTGGAACATGCCGAAGAGCTTGCCGGCGTGCGCCATGTCGAAGCCGACGCCGTTGTCGCGCACATAGTACACCGGGCCGAGGCCCATCGTGATCGCGCCCACCTCGATGCGTGCCTCGGCGCATCCGGAGGTGTATTTGATCGCGTTGGCGAGAAGGTTGGCGTACACCTGCCTCAGCAGCAGCCGGTCGGCCTCGCACTCCGGCATCTCGCCCACGCGGATTTCGATACGGCGGCCTTCGCGCAGCGGCGCGAGCTCCTCCAGCACTTCCCGTACGAGGTCGGCCGGGCGCACCCGCGCAAGGCGCAGCGGCTGGCGGGAAAGGCGGCTGAAGTCGAGCAGCCCGTCGATCAGCGCGCCCATGCGCTCGGCGTTCTGCGCGATGCGCACCAGCAGCCGCGCCGCCTCTTCCGGAACCTCGCCGCGAAAATCCTCCAGAACGATGCGCGCAAAACCGGAGATCGCGCGCAGCGGCGCGCGCAGGTCGTGCGAAACCGAGTACGAGAACGCCTCCATCTCGCGGTACGCCTGCGCGAGCTCGGCGGTGCGCTCCTCGACGCGGCGCTCCAGGTCGGCGTTGAGCGCGAGGATCTCGCGCCGGTGCTCTTCCTCGGCGGCGAGGCGCTCGGTGATGTCCTCGAAGGTGACGACGACGCCCGCGAACGCGCCGGCAGGATCCTCCAACCGCGCGGCACGGTGCGACAGGATCCGCCGCACGCCGTCGGCGCGTTCGATCGCGTAGGCGGCGGGTCCGAAGGCGCGCAGCTCGCCGCTGCGCAGCCGCCCGAACACCGCCTGCGGCAACGCCTCGGAATGGCCGTCGAGCGGAACACGGCGCCACGGCACCTCGAGAAAGCTGCGCCCGAGGATGTCGCTGCGCTGCGTCCCGAGAATGCGTTCGGCGCTCGCATTGAGCAGCACGAACCGTCCGTCGGCATCCAGGATCACGAGCCCTTCGGTCATCGTCTCGATCACGCGCGCCAGGCGCTCGCCCTCGGCACGCAGCGCCTCCCGGGTCTCGAACTGCGCGGTGACATCGCGGCCGACGCCGCGGTAGCCGAGGAACCCGCCGTCCGCCCCGTATACCGGCTCGCCGCTCAGGCGCAAGACCTGGACGATCGTTCCCTCGGCCCCGATGCGCACGAACTCGACGTCCCGGAAAGGTTCCCGGCGCTCGAGGACCTGGCGGTAGCGCGCGAGATCGCCGCTCAACCCGTAGCCGAGTTCCGCGAGGTGCCTGCCGCCTACCTCCCCAGCCGACAGTTCCGCGACGTTTCCTTCGAGGCGCGTCACACGCAGCGCGGAGTCGGTTTCCCAGAAGAAGTCGGAGGACAGCGCGACGAGGCTGCGCAGCCGTGCCTCCGCGGCCCCGAGCGCTTCGGCCATGCGGTTGACGTCGGTGGCGAGCTGGCCGAGCTCGCCCGCCTGCCCCAGGGTGATCCGGTGCCCGAAGGCGCCGCGCGCGAGCGCGTGGACGCCCCGACGGAGCTGGAGGATGTCGCGCACGATGCCGCGGCCGACGCCGCCCGCGAGCAGGAGACCGGCGAAGAGCGCGCCTGCGGCCAGCAGCGCCGCGGCGAGCGAGCGCTGCTGCACCGCGCGGAGCACCTCCTCGCGCGGGGCGCCGTAGAACACCTGCCAGGGCGCGTTTCGCACCGGAACGCTCGCGCCGAGCAGCGCACGGCCGTCGAAATCGGTGGTCTCGCCGCGAAATACGTTTCCGCCGTGCGCCACCGCGAACTGCGCGAGCGCACCTGCCTCCCGGCCGACGAGGTCTCGTCGGCCGGGCGCCACGAGCACCTGGCCGCGTTCGGTGCCCACCGCGACCGCATTCCCGGTGTGGGTCGCGACAAGCTCCTGCAGCCGTGCGATCTCGACCACCGCGGCCGCGACGCCGGCGAAGGCGCCGTCCGCGCGCGAGAGCGGATGCGCCATCACTACCACCGGTTCTCCGGTCATGCGCGCGTCGATCGGTTCGCTGACCACGAAAGCGCGCGTGTCGCGCGCGCGCCGGAAGTGCTCCCGATCCGCGATGCGCACCCGCTCGCGTATCTCCGGGCCGAAGGAGGAGGAAGCGAGGATACGGCCTTCGGCATCGGCGAGATTCACCCACGCCACCTGCTGCGGCGCGCCGGCGAGCAGCCGGCGCAGCGCCTCGTCGTTCGCCGCCCCGGCATCGAGGTGCTCGCCGAGGAGCGCCTCGACCGCGATCAGCATTCCGCGCACTCGCTCCACCACCGCAGCCAGGCGCTCGGCGATGCGTTGTGCCTCCGCCTGGTGCGCGTCGAGCGCGCGCTCGAGCGCATCGCGGCGCTCCAGAACCGCATCGGCCGCGAGCAGCGCAGCGCACGGCAGGAACACCGCCGCCGCGAGCAGCATCAGCCGGCCACGGATCGTCAGACCTCGCAGCCACCGCCGTACGAATTCCGTCCACTGCGCGGTCATGCGCATGCGCATTTCAGCACCGCTCGCGCCGGGATACGGCGGTTCTTGCAAAGTTTTACGAACGCGCCCGGAAAAATTCTGCGAACGCGCGCACCGCGCGCTCGACGCCGGAGCGGTCGACGTCGAGGTGTGTGACGAGCCGCATGCGCGGGGCCGCGAGCACGCGCACGCCTTCCCGCTCGAGGTGCGCGGCGATCGCCCGCACGCAGGCGAGCGGCACGCGCACGAAGACCATATTCGTCTGCGCCGGTTCCACCGCCAGTGCGGGAATCGCCGCGAGCCCGGCGGCGAGCCGCTCGGCGTTGTCGTGATCTTCGGCGAGCCGCGCGACGTTGTGCTCGAGGGCATAGAGGCCGGCGGCGGCGAGGATTCCCGGCTGGCGCATGGCGCCGCCCAGCATCTTGCGCGCGCGGCGCGCACGCGCGATGAACTCGCGGCGGCCGACGAGCACCGTGCCGGCGGGCGCGCCCAGCCCCTTCGAGAGGCAGACGGACACCGAATCGAAGCCCCGGCACAGTTCGCGCGCGTCCACGCCGAGCTTCACCGCGGCGTTGAAAATGCGCGCGCCGTCGAGATGGGTCGCCAGTCCGCGGCGCGCGGCGAGCGCGAGCGCCTCCTCGAGCCAGGGTCGACCGATCGCACGCCCGCCGATCGTGTTCTCCAGCGCGAGCAGGCGGGTGCGCGCGAAATGTGCGTCCTCCGGCTTGATCGCCGCCTCCACCTCCGCGAGGTCGAGCGTGCCGTCGGGCCGGTTCGGGAGCGGCTGCGGCTGGATCGAGCCGAGCACCGCGGCGCCGCCGGCCTCGTAGCGGTACGTGTGCGCCTCCTGGCCGAGGATCACCTCGTCGCCACGCCCGCAGTGCGTCATCAGCGCCGCGAGATTCGCCTGGGTGCCGGAGGGAAAGAACAAGCCCGCCTCGAAGCCGAGCCGCTCGGCGATGCGCTCCTGCAGGCGGTTGACCGTGGGGTCGTCGCCGAACACGTCGTCGCCGACCTCCGCTTTCATCATCGCGCGCCGCATGCCCGGCCCGGGGCGCGTCACCGTGTCCGAACGCAGGTCCACCACCGGACGCATCCCCGCCTACTCCGCCTTCGCCGGGCGAGCGGGGGCGTCATCCCTTCGCAGCGGACGTGCAGAAGGCTGCCGCGGTCTGCCCGCCCCCGCCTGC
>Ga0308420_1001243_pt1 | contig 13231 bp, 6 predicted proteins | sample HotsprSampleMS55_FD_203802 | JGI IMG/M metagenome (GOLD analysis project Ga0308420, IMG submission 203802) | Hot spring phototrophic mat microbial communities from Mushroom Spring, Yellowstone National Park, Wyoming, United States - 20090730_MS55 ... | reverse complement strand
GTTGAGAAATCAAAAAACCGGAACAGGTGGCTTCTGGTCTTGATCTTCACCCTGGGGATAACGGTCCGCCTGGTCCTTCTGGGTTCTATCCCCCCAGGACTTAACCAGGATGAAGCTTCCATCGGCTATGATGCCTGGGCGCCTTTACATTATGGTGTGGACCGAAACGGATTCTCGAAAGAGGAATTATCATGGTGCATCAGTTAGCACAATTTATGCAATTTGTTTCCATTGTGGTTTTCGCTCTGGCTTTTTTATGGATTCTGGTTGCGTTTCTACAACAGACCAAAACCATAACCACACTATTCCCATTTCGATTCCGCTGGCCCCATTTCCAGGATAAAAAGACAAACACTCAAAAAGAAGTGCTGCGAAAAAGAAATTGTTTCAAAGCCTATTTCGAGAAACTCTTTATAAAAACAACTACCAGGCAAGGGAGACGCTTATTTTTCTCCATTTTTACATCGGTTTTATTGACCCGGTTATCGCTTCTTCTCTTGGGATATCTGGGGTATATCCTGCGGAACAACGAGAGCCCAGGCATCATTTATTCCCTCCGCATCATATGGGAAAAATGGGATTCCAGTCACTACCTGTGGATTGCCCAAAACTGGTACACCAATGTTGGTGAAGAACGGCTCTTCATCGTCTTCTTTCCCTTATATCCCCTCATGATTCGAGTTTTCAGCTTCCCGTTCCAGGATTATTTCGTTTCGGGTCTTCTGGTCTCACTGGTTAGCCTCACCGTAGCGTGCTTTTACCTCTATAAACTGGTGGAAATCGACTACTCCGCTGCGGTGGCCAAACGATGTATCAGATGGGTACTGATCTTTCCTTACACTTTTTTCCTCAGCCTGGTTTTTACCGAGAGCCTGTTTCTTGCCCTGAGCGTCCTCGCTTTTTACGCCATGAGACACAAACGATGGATACTGGCCGGTTTTTTTGGATTACTGGCTTCGTTAACCCGGAATTTTGGGTTTTTCCTTTTCGTTCCCCTCCTCATCGAATATGCTATCAGCACCGATTTCTTCGAGAATTTTCGTAACAGGCACTATCGAGAAATTGTTGCCACTTTCTGGAAATTGACAATCGGGCTGGGTCTGATTGCCCTGGGGTTTTTCCTCTATCTTTTGCTGAATAAGTGGATTACTGGAGATTGGTTCCGATTTCTCACCTACCTTCGGGAGCACTGGCACCAGGGTTTCGGTTTTTTTGCTCAAAACATCCAAAACCAGTTTACCATGGCCTTGACCTGGAAACCCATTGACCGCCTGGCCCTCTGGGTTCCTCAGCTAAGTCTTTTACTTTTATCCATGGTCGCGATTCTGGCATCGTTGCGAACAATGCGTCTTTCCTATTTGGCCTACATGTTCACCCTGGTCTTTGTCTCCTTTTCTGCTACCTGGCTTTTGAGTGGCCCCCGGTATACCACCACCATGTTTCCCATCTATATCTTTCTTGCCCGGATCTCTGAAAACGAGATTCTCGACGGGATTTTGACCTTCTTCTCCTTAACCATGCTCTGCGTTTACGCTCTGGCATACACCTGGGGTGCCTACGTAATGTAAAGTCACAAGGAGCGAATTTGTCTCTAAAAAGTGCTATAATAAAATAAAAAAGGAGGGGATAGAAAGTGAAGTTTTTTCCCATTTGTCTGGTCTGTTTTGGGCTTTTGTTAGCTCCCTGGGTGCTGGCCCAGGAAAATCCCGCTTCTCCGACGTGCTCTGAAGATACCACCGTTGATGTCGAGCAGAGTGCTCCCCCGGCCATTTTGAGTCCGGGAAACACCACCAAAGAAGGGACTCGCAGCGGCCTTCCGTCTCTCATACGTCCAGAAGCCTCACCCGGTCTTCCATCTGTAGGAGGTGCTACACCGGCACCACCTCCCGGTGGATTACTCTCTGGCTTCGGTCCGGCACAGACACCGGGGGGAATTCCTGTCACTCCGCCATCGCCGTCGGTAACCGTTCGCTGGAAACAGTTCGACTTAGGACAGGCTTTCGGATATAACCCCCTTATTAAGGGAGTTGTAGAATACCCTGAGGGGTGGCTCACCAATGTGGATGTGTTTAACGGGTCAGTGGTTTTCGCCGAGGATGCTACCGGGGTTGTCGCCCTGAACGCATACCTTGGTATCCAAAATCCCGCCATACAGAATGCCGAAGGATTAGCTCAGCAGATCATCGCCATCCTCAACCAGAACGTGATGAACCTCACCATCCAGAATCAGGAATTTAAGAGTGATCCTCAGGCAGCCCAGGCCGGTTTCAGCGTGACCTATGGGAGGGTGATTTTGAGCGGAAATTACCAGGGAAGAAACATGACCCTTCTTCTACAGCCCTACGTGCTCTACGCCCCCATGGCCCAGTATTCCCTGGCGGGAGCACTTCTCTGTTACGCGCCGCAGGAAGTCTTCCAGGAAAAATTACAGCGCTACTTTAACCACATGATTGTTACTTTCGAAAAAACTGCAAGCTCGGGCTCAACCGGAGGCGGAACCCCGTAGATCGGTTTGCCATAGTAAAACGAGGTGGCGATTGAAAAAAGTCGTTCTGCTTCTTGCGGGGTTACTATTACTCTTTATTTCCAAGGTAGCTCTGACTCAGGATGCCGACGGGGTGGGTCTCATCCTCGAAGCCATGAATGTGCCCCAGGATGGGATAGTGTCTTTCACCACCAAACTCGAACAGGAAATCGATGAGCTTTATCTGGGAGGTCAGTATCTCCAAGCGCTCCAGCGAACCCGTTTATTCCTCATCCTGGGACTCATCCATAACGATGAAGTGCTCGGGGCCCACTTTTACCTCTTTTCTGCCCGGTCCCTCGCCCGCCAGGGTAAAGAACGAGAGGCATTTACCTACCTTGCCCTGGCTTATCCGATCTATGAGAAAAGACAGCTCGACCGCTACCGTTTCCTCACCCTGGAGACCCTGGTGCGGGTTACCACCGGTCTCAATGAGTGGGAAGAGGCCAAAAAGTACCTCGCCGAACTGGAAAAGCTTACCCAAAACCTCAAAGGAGCTTATCAGGAAATGTACCTCCTGCATCGGGGTGTGATCCATTTCCACGAAGGTCTTCTCCAGGAAGCCAAGAGGGACTGGCAGGAAGCAGAAAACCTGAGAGAATTTTATCCTGAGACCCGGGGGTTAACGTTGAACCACCTCTCCCGGGTCTTCTCTCTGGAAGGAAACCCGGACAAAGCCCTGGAATACGCCAGGAAAGCCCTTTCGTTCAGCAAGGAAAAACGGCTACGGTGGGTGGAACTCATCGTCTACCTGAACCTTTCACAGCTTCTGAGTGAGTCTTTTTCTAAAGAGGACGAGGCCCTGGAAAACCTGAAAAATGCCTACACCATAGCCGAAGCAATGGACCTCCCCAGAGAAAAAGTGTGGATTCTCAATAACCAGGCAGTGATTTTCACCCAGTGGGGGGAATACGGAGAAGCACGAAAAGTATTGCAGGAAGCCCTGGAAATCGAGACCAGCCACGATATACCCGAAGACGTTGGCGTGTTGACCAATCTGGGGGTTCTTTCCTTTTATCTGGGAGACCTCGAAAATGCCGAGCGTTACCTCAAAAGAGCTCAGGAAGAAGCACCTGTGCTCGCCGACCGGTATTCCGAGGCTCTGATTCTGGCCAACCTGGGAATGGTGTACAAGGCTTCAGGGAAACTCCGGGAGGCTTTCCCGTATTATGAAAAGGCTTACCACATCTTTGAAGAGCTGGAAGCAAAAAAAGAGCTATCCAACCTCTTAAACAGCATGGCCAACCTCAACGTGATGCTGGGAGAACTCGATCGTGCCGAAGAATCCCTGAAGCTGGCTTCTACACTCTCTCGGGAACTTTCCGACCGGGAGGGTGTACTCCAGGCAGAGGTAAATCTGGGATATGTGAAGATGGAAAGGAAAAATTTAAGCGGTGCACAACAACATTTTGAAAGAGCCCTACAGCAGCTTGAAAAGAGCAATCTCCGTTCTCTCCGCTTTTACGCCCTCCTGGGCCTTGGGGAGGCGGAGCTCAAGCAGGGTGATACAGAGCAAGGCCGGAAACACCTTTATGAGGCCGTCGAGATTGTGGAAAAGACGCGCAATCGGATGGAGGAAATCACCGACCGCATCTGTTTTACAGAGAACCGGCTCAAGGTTTACGAGTTACTCCTCGAGGAACTTTTCCGGGAGGGGAAAATTGAAGAAGCCTTTGACCTTTCAGAACGGGTGAAGGCCCGGAGTTTCCTGGATGTGGTCGCAGGACAGTCGGTAAAGGTGAAGGATAAAGATCTGGAAGTGATCGCCAAAATCAACTCCTGGGAACGGGAGAAGGCACTCCTGGAAGCAAAAAAGGCTGAAGTTGCCGCGGATCCGGTGGCCTCCTGGAAAATCGCCGAAGAGCTTACCCAGGTAGCGAAGAAACTCGACCTCCTCTACCAGGAGCTGCAGGTGTCTTCACCCGAACTGCTGTCGCTGGTGGCCGTGTCACCACTGCCCCTTAAAGCAATGCAAAAGTCCATTCCTGAGGATGTGGTGGTCCTCAATTACTTCGTCCTCCCCGACCACACCCTGGTGTGGGTGGTTACGACTTCGACACTGCAGGGGTTTGACCTTCCGGTGGGAGAGGAGGTGCTTCATGAAAAGGTGGTGCTCCTCAGAGACAAATTGGCGGACGCTCACAAGAGTGACTTCGTCCCTCTCACCGATTTTCTCTGCCAGGCAATATTTACCCCCCTTAGAGAGCACCTCCAGGGTAAAAAGAAGGTGCTCTGCATTCCTCACCGTTCCCTCTCCTTTGTACCTTTTCAGGTTTTCACCAGAGAAAACAGGTATCTCATCGGAGAATACCGTTTCTTCTACGCCCCTTCCCTCAATATCTACTCCTATTCTCTGCAAAAAGAGGCACGCCCTTCCATTTCCTTTCTGGCCTTTGGAAACCCCAGGTACCCTGACCCAAATACCCAGCCTCTACCGGGGGCCGAAGAAGAAGTCAAGGAAATCAGTCGGTGGTTCCGAAACTCTCGGATTCTCCTCGGAGAAGAAGCCACAGAATCCGCTTTTTACCGATTGGCGAAAGAAGCTAACATTATTCACCTCTCCACCCACGGTTCGGCGAACGAACGATTCCCCCTTTTGAGCACCATCCTTCTGGCTCCCGATGACGCGAATGACGGATATCTCCTGGCCAGCGAAGTCTTCGCTACCCCTCTTCAAGCCGATCTTATGGTCCTGAGCGCCTGCCAGACAGCCCTGGGACGATACAGCACCACTGAGGGCCTTATCGGATTCACCCGTTCCTTCTTCTATGCCGGGGTTTCATCACTTATCGCCAGCCTCTGGAGTGTGAGCGACCTTTCCACCAAAGACCTCTTTGTGTGCTTCTACCGCTACCTTCTGGGGGCCTACCTAAAGCGGAAGCGCTCTGGAGGGCCCAGATGGAAGTGGCCAACCGCTACGGCCACCCCTACTACTGGGCTCCTTTTATCCTGATCGGGAAAGAAAAATAAGGGAGTTAATAAAAATGAAGAGATTTTTTCTGTTTTTGGGTATTTTTTCCCTAATCGTTCTGGGGACTCAGGTTTTCGTTGGGGCTACGGAGATCACCTTCAGCATTCCCCCGGGGTGGACTCCGGCAGCAAGCCAGAACCCCGAAGAGAAAATCCATGCTCTCCTCCTTGATGAACAGGGTGCCACCAGGGCAGAGCTCATTTTCACTCTGGAACCGGTAGCATCCAACCTGGGCCTCCAAGGTTATTTCCAGCAGGTGACACAGTTCTTACAAGGTGCTTTCCAGAGTTACACGCCTCAGGAGACCACTCCTTTTGCGGTACACGGCCTATCCGGTTTGCGTCACCGGTTCCTCTTCCGGGTCCAGCAAAATCCTAACGAATTGCAGGGTCTGGCTTTTGTGTTTCTTCATGAAAACCAGGTTTACACCCTCTTCTTTGACTGTCTGGCTACCGATTTTCCCCAGCTGGAAAACCAGTTCCAGCAGATCGCTCAGGGGCTTACCCTGGTCGAGAGCGTTACCACCGCCACCCCTTACGTTACCACTCCGACTCCTGTAGCGGAATTACCGGGTATCGGCACAGAAGCACCTCCCTTCTGGGTGCACCAGAACCCCCAAAACACCTTTAAAATTTCCCTCCCTGGGGGCGCTTCCCTTGCCCAGGAACTCGATAACGGAGCAGTATACACCGCACCCAATCAATCCCAGATCGTCATTCTTGCCCTGGAGAGCGAATCTTACGTCCAGGGGATCGTTGCTCAAGCCGTTCAGGGAAAGAACTTCCACGGAGCTTCCCAGTTGAACACCGCTACCGGTAATGTCATCCAGGTAGCCCTCTACTCCTCCAGAAATCCCGACACCGGTGTGGAGTATGCTACCCTGGTGGGAACATTCCCCGGCAAAAGCCTCCTCGTTCTCGTGGTGCTTCCGGTAGGAGAATACGAACAGGCAAAAGAATGGATAGGAAATCTCTTTTTTACCCAGACAGAAATACGATAACACCCAGGGCAGGAAAAAGTCCATCCTCAGAGTTTTGAAAAGAGAAGCGCAAGCCCTCAAGATGGTATAATGGAGAAAAATCGAAAGGAGGGTGCATGGCCATGGCCAGAATCAATCTCGAAGAATCGTTCCGGGTTCCCCTGGAGTTACTGGGAAAGGTGCCTGTGGTGCTTGTACCTCTTGTGATCTTTAGCCTGGTGAGTCTTCTTCCTACCCTGATTTTGCGAAGAGGTTTTACTCTCGGATGGGAAGCTTTGGTCGCCACCCTGGTGAGCGGCTTTTTGACGCTTCTGGGGATGAGCTGGGTAACGCTCCTTTTCAAGCAGCATTTCGAAGAGAAAGCAGTCCATCTCGGAGAAACCTGGACAGAGCTTTCCCGTGGTTTGGGGAACATCGCCGTTGCCGTTATTCTGGTCACCGTGATCACTACCGTCGGGTTTTTCCCCTACATCGTGCCAGGCATAATCCTTGAAGCCATGTTCCTCATCGTTATCCCCCAGGTAGCTGCAGAAAAGACCACTTTTGATAAGTCGATCACCTTCATGTCCCGGTTCGTATTCGCCGAGAAAAACTTTGCTTTTTTGCTCCTCTACGTCCTCATCGCTTTTGCCCTGGCACTCATCCCGGTAATCGGGTCTTTCCTGAGCGCTTTCTTTATCATCCTCTTTTTCCCCTACCTCTATCTCCGGTACGGGAGGGAGTAACCAATCAAAGCGGAGAGCGGACAGTTAGAAGAAAAATATTTTGAGGCTTCCAGAGTCATCAGGCGCTCGTTCCTTGCAGTATGCATCAGTGTGGGGAGCGTCCTGATTCTCTTTCTCTGGATGCGCTTTCGGGGTGAAAAGATTGTCCTGGAACTCCGCGCGCCCCTATACCTCCTCCCGGCCCTGGGAATGGTGGTTTTGGCCTGGGCCACGGATGCCCTGAGACTCTCACTGGTCACCGGAGCCTGGCAGAAAAGAATTTCCCTGCGGGACGCCCTCACCGTGGTCCTTTCCACCCATTTCCTGGCTGGCGTCACACCTTCCAATACCGGTGGAGGCGCAGCAGAAATATACCTCCTACACCGTCTGGGGTTTGGGTGGGGAGAAGCCAGTAGCCTCTCCTTAAGCTGCGGTCTTCTCTACCAGGCAGGGTTCCTGGTGCTCTTTTTGCTTGCTCCTGCTTCAGTCCCATTCTCGGTATTCTCCAAGACTATCCTGGTGGTCTTTCTTGCCTACGGGGTCGGTTTTACCCTCTTTTTTATCCTCTCCCAGAACCAGAAGGTATTCCCAAAGATTACCACGTGGGTGGTAAGGTTCCCCAAAAGATACTTCCCTCGATATGCAAGGTACGAAGAAAAAGCGGTGGTACAGGCCGTTCAGGACTTCCTGGGTGAGCTGCGGTCGGGGTTCCGGCTCATTTTCTTCCAGAAACCCCAGTATTTCCTCCTGAATATCGCCTTTTATACTCTGCACTTTTTCCTCCTCTTTTCCGTCACCGCCTTCCTCATCCGCTCTCTGGGGCTCGCCCTTCCCCTCTTCGAAGTCGTAAAACTTCAGGTTCCGACTTTCTTTCTCTTCCGACTCACCCCTACACCGGGAGGAAGTGGAGGTATTGAATTATCCTTAGCTTCTACCTTCGCACCTTTTCTGGGAGAGAACTATGCCGGCACCCTGGTCTTTTTGTGGCGTATCCTTACCTATTACCTGATCCTTGTGGTGGGGGGAGCTACTTTCCTGCGCGCCATTCGGAAAATCTAACTTTACAAACCTTTCTTTCGGTGCTACGATAGTAAAAGCCAAAGGAGGGATGAATATGAAGACTATTTTGGGAGTAATGCTTATCCTGGGGATCTTCTTTGCCCTTCCCCTGGCGGCTCAGGAATCCCCAGGGTTCACCATTGTGTCGACCGTCCCGTTACCCGATTCTCTGGTTGCAGTAAATCTCCCTGAAATTAAGGTGATCTTTTCCGACGAAGCGGTAAAAAGCGACGAGACAGGGGTGCTTCGGGATCTTTCTCAGGCCCCCTTCCGTATTACACCCCATCTTCCCGGACAGTTCAAGTGGCTTGATACCCGGACCCTGGTCTTCAAGCCCAAGGGGCCCCTCAAAGAAGCCACCGCCTACACCTTCCGCTTCAATGATGACTTTACCGATCAGAAAGGGAGATTGCTAGCCGGACGACATGATTTCACCTTCAAAACCGCACCCCTGGAAGTCAAAGGGGTGAAGCAGGTCGACTATAACCCTGACGGGAGTATCGTCATCCAGGTAGACTTTTCCCTTCCGGTCTCACCCCAGAGGTTACGGGGTTTTCTCATCCTGAAAGACGAGAAAGGAGGGGAAATCCCTTACAATCTTCCCCTCGGCCCCCCCAGCACCACCCTTTTTCTCACCACCGCACCCCTGCAGAGTCCCATCGTATTCCTGGAAATCCTGGCTGGTCTAACGAGTGAAAAAGGGCCCCTGGGGTTGGAGGGCAACTACGAAAAGAAGCTGGAAGCGGTGTATGCATTCCAGGTCACTGGAAGTTACGTCTATTTCGGGGGGGTAAAAAATGCGGTCATTTCCTTTTACACTTCCACCCCACCCGATCCCCGGACGCTTTCCGGTTTTATCCAGGTCGACCCATCCATTCCCTTCACCGTAAGAACCACCTACTCCGGTTTCGAAGTGGTGGGAGAGTTCGCCCCCCGCAGCCGCATCGTGGTAACCCTGAAAAAAGGCCTTTCCTCTCAGACCGGCGCGAAACTCCAGGAAGATTTTATCAAGGCCTTCATCATTCCCGACGTTTATCCCTCCATCACCTTTCCGGTAAAAGGTCTTTACCTGACCACGGCCCGGGGAGCCCGCCTCCCCATAGAAATCGTCAACGTGAATCGGGTGAAACTCAATCTCTGGAGAATCTATGAAAATAATCTGCCGCTTGCCTTTGCCGATATCTATGGGATTCCCCCTGACATTCTCTCAGAACTAGTATACGAAGACGTGCTCTTCAACGATGCCCAGCCCAACACGCTTACTCGTAAGGCTATTGATCTCGAAACTCTTGCTAAAGGGCGGCGTGGTGCATATCTTTTAACCGCCGAAGACGAAGTTTCAAGCTGGGTGCGGGCAGAACAAATTGTGGTTCTCACCGACATCGCTCCTATGGTGAAACTCTTCCCTCAGGGGATACTCCTCTGGGCAAACTCCTTAGAGAGTGGCCGGCCCCTTCCCGGAGCGGAAGTAAAGGTCCTCTCTCGTTCCAATCAAGTACTTGCTCAGGGGAAGTGTGACCAGGAGGGAGTGTTATTCCTGGAGCGGGAAGAACCCTGGGGCGAAGGGAATATGGCCCCGTATCTGGTGATGGTTTCCTGGAATGGTGATACGTCGTTTTTACTTTTGCGGAACGAACTCTTTGCTCTGAGCGGATTTGACGTCACCGGAAAGGAATACCTCCGGAAAGGTTATGAAGCTTTCCTGTACCTTCCCCGGGGGGTGTTTCGCCCCGGAGAAGTCGTAAATGCCAAAGCCATGGTGAGGGGTCCGGCAATGTCCGTTCCCTCGCCTTTTCCGCTCCTTTTCACCATCGTTACTCCCTTTGGGAGGACGCTCCTTGAAAAAACCGTGGTGCTCTCCGAAGAAGGTGGTGCAGCTCTGGAGTTTACTCTCCCGGAAAATGCCGCTACGGGAACCTATCTCTTGCGTTGCAGCCTCCCCGGCGGGAAAGATCAGCCCCTGGCCGAAAAAACTTTTCTGGTGGAAGAATTCACCCCGCCTCGCATGCGGCTCTCTCTTTCCTGTGAACAGCAATTCCTCACCCCGGGCAAAGAGATTGAGATTCTTCTGGAGGGAGAATACCTTTTTGGAACCAAGGCTTCACAGATCCCTTACACGGGTGAAGCGACCATCGAAAGCGACCCCTTCACCCATCCCAGCTGGCAGGGCTTTCGCTTTGAAAATCCGGAAATAACCTTCATCCCCGTGAAACTCCCCCTGGGGGAGGGAATTCTTGATGAAGAAGGAAGAGGTGTGGTGCAGTTCACCGTTCCTTCCGATCTCATCGCTCCTTCTGCCCTCCGGGTCAGATTCACCCTCACCCTGAACGACCCGGCAGGTCGAGCTGTGAGTCAGCATCTGAGCCGACCACTCTATCTTTACCCCTTCTTCCTGGGCATCAAAACGACGCAGGGAGAATACGAACCCGGCCAGGCCGTTACCTTCCAGATTGTGGCAGTTAAACCTGACGGTTCTCTTGAAGAAAGCATCTCTACGCTCACCGCCCGGCTCTACCGGGTGATTCGCCACTACGTCCTGAGTGAAAGCGAAGGAAAGGCGAGATACAAAGTGGAAGAAGAATTTTCCTTAGAAAAAGAAGAGACCTTTGGTCTCGTGCGAGGAATGGGGAAATATCTCTTTACCCCTTCCGACTACGGCGAGTATCTCTTCGAAGTCTCGGACCCCGAATCCGGAAATACTTCCTCACAGCGCTTCTACGTATACGGAAAATACGGTTTTCTCCCTGAAGGGGAAGCGCTCTTCGACCGGATCACTATGACCAGCGACAAAGAGGCTTACCTCCCCGGTGACGAGGCCGTTATCACCTACCAGGCCCCCTTCCAGGGTAAGGCGCTCGTTACTGCCGAGACCGACCGCATCCTCTGGCAAAAAGTGGTGGAAATCCAGGAAGGACAGGGAACCATCAAGCTTCCCATCACCGAAGCCATGACTCCCAATGCGTATTTTTCCATGGTCCTTTTGCAAAGCCCCGAGGGAGATTCTTTGCTCCCCCAGCGAGCCCTGGGAACCATCCCCATCTTTATCGACCGTAAACATACCCTGCTTGAGGTTTCCATTGAAGCTCCCCAGAGTATCCGTCCCAGGAGCACCCTCCCGGTAAAGATTACCATCCGGGACAGGGCCGGCAATCCCCTCTCCGGGGCGGAACTCTCCCTGGCCCTGGTGGATGTAGGGCTTCTGCAACTCACCGCCGAAAAAACCCCTGATCCCTGGAGCTTCTTCAATGCCAAAAGACAGCTCACCGTGGGGACCTTCGATCCTTACGGCGATCTTATCACTCCGGAAGTGACCACCACCCCGCTTCTTCACCCTGCCGGTGGAGAAGCGGCAGAATTCCTGGAAGCCGAATTTGCTCCGCTGCGACCCCGGGCCTTCAAAATCGTGTCTTTCTTCCTTCCCACCCTCACCACCGATGCCCAGGGTGTAGCCGAAACCACTCTGGAACTCCCCGACTTCGATGGGCGTCTGCGTCTTACCGCGGTCGCCATGAAGGGAGAAAACTTCGGAGTTGGAGAAAGCGATGTCCTGGTGCGTGAAAAAATCATCACCGAAGTGGTAGCACCCAAAGCCGTGGCTCCCGGTGATACTTTTGAAATTGCCCTCTCCGTTTTTTCACAGGCAGAGTATGCCGAGACGGTGGAAGTAACGCTCAGTGAAAACGGACTTCTGGAAATCCAGGGGCTCAGGGAGTTTACCCTGGAAGTGCCCCGGGGTGGAAAGATCATCCACACCTTCCCGGTCAAGGCCAAAGAGCTCCTCGGAGAGGGTGTGGTGACCGTAAAAACCGTCTTCTCTGATGGAAAACGGGAAGATCAGGTTTCCTTTATCATCCGGCCCATTACCCCCCGTATCACCCTCACAGGGAGTGGAAGTATTCAGCCCTCGGAGCGCAGGCGCCTAGACCTCCCCACCGATTGGCTTCCGGGAAGCCGGCGGGGTTATCTCACCATCTCTCCCTCCCCCCGGGTGGATCTGGGGCGTCTCGCTTCTTTCCTCTTTGAGTATCCCTATGGGTGTCTGGAGCAGACCGTTTCTTCTGCCTGGGGACTTTTGCTTTTACCGGACCTGCTCCGAGAGATTGACCCCCTCCTTGTAGCCGAAAGCGAGATCCGTAATGCCATGGAAAGACGTATACGACGCATCCTCTCCATGCAGACCTATGAGGGGGGTTTCAGCGCCTGGCCGGGTGGTGCCCAGAGCGTTTTCTGGGATTCGGTCTATGCCACCCACTTCCTGCAGGAAGCACAGAAGAGGGGGTGGGAAGTTCCTTCCGAAACCCTCCGGGATGCCCGGAATTTCCTCCTCACCCTTCTCACCCTCCAGCCGTATTCGGAGGAAGAAGAGTACCTGCGTAACCTCGCTTCCGCCCAGGCCTATGCGGCCTATGTCCTGGCTTCAGGCGGTGAAGCACCCCTGGCCTGGATGGAACACCTCCGGGAACGCAAGGATCTCCTCTACGATTCCGGGACTTTCCTGCTGGCTCTGGCTTATGCCGAGGCCGGTCAGAAAGATGTCGCCCTGGAGCTTGCAGGAAGTTACACTCCCTCCCCTGAGTCCATACCGCAGACAGGAGGCATTTATGAATCCTCCCTGCGCAAAATGGCCCTGCAGCTTCTTCTGCTTTTGCGGCTTGACCCCTCTGCGGCTCAGGCCACCAATCTGGTAAACAAAATACGTAGCGTCCTTGCCAATACCAGGTACCTCACCACCCAGGAAAGCGCTTTCCTGGTCATGGCGCTCAGCGAATATTTCGAAGGGCAGCAAGCCCTCTCCTACATCACCTTCACCCTTTACGATACCGCCGGAAGGGAAATCCGGCAGTTCGTGAACCAGGAAACGGTGCGCCTGCGAGTGGAAGAATTACCACCATCTTTCCAGATCGAGAACCAGACCTCCGGGAAAATTTTCTACCTGTGGAGCGTGGACGGAGTGCCTCCCACTCCCCCGAAACCGTGGCAACAGGGTATCGAGG
>Ga0308420_1001242_pt1 | contig 13239 bp, 14 predicted proteins | sample HotsprSampleMS55_FD_203802 | JGI IMG/M metagenome (GOLD analysis project Ga0308420, IMG submission 203802) | Hot spring phototrophic mat microbial communities from Mushroom Spring, Yellowstone National Park, Wyoming, United States - 20090730_MS55 ... | reverse complement strand
AACGGGAGAGACGGTGGGGTTTGGTGCGTTTGGCGTGCGAGCCTCTCCCGTAGGTTAACAGAAACAATAAGAGCAAAGCTGCTGCCGAGCAGCAAACAGATGGGCGAGAAGTGAACTCGGCATAAAGTGTCAGTTTTTCTTTTCATTTGTCCCAGTTATGTCCCCCTGCCGCGCAGCGGAACGGTAGGGAGAGATTACAGCGATGCCCGATCGGGCAAAAAGACCCAGACTTGCTCTGCATGGTGTATGGTGTGAGGAGTGCGGCCTGTTTCCTTCGGATCTGCAAATAGGTGGACCATAGCGTTCGTGCGTCAGCCAGGGAGCTGTCTAGGAGAGACGCTTGCCGGTAGTTGTGAGAGTCAGGCGGCCATGCTTGATCCCTTTAGTGGCAATAAGACGTTCGGCTAGCACGCGGATATCAGGTTCCAGTCCCCTCACAACCAACACTTCCAGGCAGTTGTTTTCATCCAAATGTACGTGGAGGGAAGAGAGGATCGTTTGGTAATGGGTGTGCTGGAAGCCGGTCAGGCGTCTAGCAAGGTGGCGCAGATGGTGGTCATACACCAGCGAGATAATCGCTACAACTTCGCCCTCTGCCTGCTCCCACTCTTCAGCAACAAGGTCCGCCCGGACGAGATCGCGAATCGCTTCAGAGCGGTTATCATACCCTTTACGGGCAATACGTCGGTCAAAGCGCACGAGCAGTTCCTGGTCCATGGAAATCCCAAAACGCACCACTCTAGCCATATCCCTTGTTTTCCGGACTCGCGCTGCAGGTGTGGGGTACTGTAGCAGATCGCTGCAGAGATCTCCATCTGTGATATGTGACCGTGCTGGGGCGAAGCTGTCTGCCCACGAGCATTGGCCGTATGAGCATCACAGGAAAAGCCTTCTCATGGTCCACGGGCGGTTCCAGCCGCTTCATTGCGGTCATCTCCAGTACGTGCTGGTGGCCTTCGCGCGGTGCGAGCACCTGATTGTCGGTATCGCTAACCTTGCACCGTTTCGGTCGTACGGGAAGATACGGACCTAGCGCGTCATCACCGGGTGCGAACGTTTAACTTCTTTGAACACTCGTGCATGATCCGCGCCGCGGTGCGCGAGGTAGAAGTTGGCATGGCCTATGGCTCGATTGTTCCCTTCCCCATCCACCATCCTGGCGTTTACTACTCTGCCGAAGCTGGACTGGACATTTTGCACGGCTTTTGTCGCCTATACGTAGCAGGATATAGCGGAGGATGTGGGCGTACAGCTAGGCGTTGCAGAGGCCCTCTTCGGGCGCCGCTATGGGGTTTGTGTACCTGTACTCCACGGAGCCTCTGACGTGATGGCACACCGGCAGAGCCCGGTGGGGAGACGGGGTGCCATCGCCGCGATCGATCGTGTTCTCATTCCCTCGTTCGGCAAGTAGAGGCTAGGGCAGATCTCCTGGTGGTCGTCACCGGTGATCATGCGACGCTGCGTAGCGGGAGGACCGAAGGTGCTGGCCGACGGTGTACGGGCGTTTCACGAACGCGCGGTGATCGGTGGAGGACTGAGGCGTATTGCGGAGGCGGGCTCATGCCAATCTTGTTCAATGTCACTGACCGTGTCTGTTTACATGGGGTGCGGCATCGACGCCAGGCTGTATTGGCAACAGCGTCCTGAACTGTTTATAGTGTCCCACACGCGCATGCAACTAGGATGAGAGAGAAGAAGGGGAAAAGTTCGCCGCGTCTGCGCGAGTCTGTTGTCAGCCTGCCGTATGTCCGCTACGGCATGGTATACAACAGGTATGGAAGAGATAGTGGGGCGGGATGCTGAAACGAGTCACCTTCCAGGGCAGATGACCGAAAGCAAAACGAACTTGTCTTCGAGGGAGAGAGAACGTATGGGATGCGACGCGCACGGGCAACCGCAGACATGTTCACTACTCGCGGGGGTGTCTGTTGTTGTGCCCCTCTTTAACGAGGAGGATAACGTGCAACCACTGTACCGTGCGCTCAAACCTGTCATGGAGCAATTGGGAAGACGGTGGGAAATCCTCTTCGTCGATGACGGGAGTACCGATGCTACTTATCAAGTGCTGCAGCAGCTTCATCTGCAGGAAGAGCGAGTCCGGGTCCTCCGCTTGCGACGGAATTTTGGCCAAACAGCAGCCATGGCGGCAGGGTTCGATTACGCCCGTGAAGAGATCATTCTCGCGCTGGATGGTGACCTGCAGAATGATCCCGCGGACATCCCGCGGTTGATCGCGAAGCTTGAAGAGGGCTACGACGTTGTCAGCGGATGGCGAGTAGACCGACAAGACGGCTTCTGGCTACGCTGTCTGCCGTCAAAGGTGGCCAATTGGTTAATCAGCCGCACGACCGGCACCTATCTACATGACTACGGCTGTACGTTGAAGGCCTATCGAGCTGAGGTGATTAAAGATTTGCGGCTGTACGGAGAGATGCACAGGTTCATCCCTGCACTTGTCGGTGGAGGAGGCGCTCGTGTGGCGGAAATTCCCGTCCGTCACCATCCGCGCGTCCACGGCCGCTCAAAGTATGGTATCTCGCGCACCGTCCGGGTGTTTTTAGACCTACTGATGGTCAAATTTTTCCTTTCCTTCTTGACGAAACCGCTACGGATTTTCGGGTCCGTTGGATTGCTATCTTTTCTGCCCGGCGTGGCGATCTGCGGATATTTGGTGTTGTGGCGGATCTTCTCCGGCGGACCATTGGCCGACCGCCCCCTCTTTCTTCTCGGCGTTCTCTTGACTGTGGTTGGGGTGCAGTTCCTCGGTATTGGCCTCTTGGCGGAAATCCAGATTCGGACCTATCACGAGTCGGCCAATAAACCCATCTATGCGGTCCGAGAGGTGCTGGAGTCGTAGGGTCTGGCCAGCTCACGCGAGGTGCTGGTGCTTTTCCTGAATGTGGAGGGTGTCGTGGGCTGCCTTGCTGGTCGGGCGCGTATCTCGTCCCGGACCGCGGCTGAGGTAGATGCGGCCAAGAAACTTGACGTTCGCACAAGCATCGACCTCTCCAGTAGTACATTCCTCTACATGGGGAATAAAGAAGCGGAAAGGACCGCCTTTCTGTGGAGGCAATGGCCCGTCGTTGAAACGATAAGCGATGATCGCGTCCCACACAGCTTCGAGGGGCACACTGGCCGCAAACTTCCCGTCGGCTGATTCCAGGGTGATGTGCGTCGCGGCCCCCTCGAGGCCGACCTCGTCAAGGATGGACTGCAAGCGCACCCCGCCGCCTTCCCGACCTGGGATGAAGCAGCCGATGTTCGCGATCTGTCCCGGCAGCCGGGACAGTGCGGCAAAATCGAAATTTCGGGGGGACACGGCTTCTCCTTCGACTCGCAGGTGTGCCATCGGTTTTCCTCCTTGACGCTGCACAGCATAGGGAGATGCCGCTGGCGGGTCAAGAAAGCGGGTGGCGGAGAGGCTGATCCGGTGGACTCTTTGCCGCAATACGGTACTGGTAATGAGAAACAGGAGTGGTATCTTCTGCGATAGGGAAGAGAGGGATGTCGATGGTCATATGTACCAAGACGTTTGGTTTTAGTGCCGCCCACCGCCTGCACAGCGAGGCGCTCTCAGAAGAGGAAAACCGGGCCGTGTTCGGCAAGTGCAATAATCCTCACGGCCACGGGCACAACTACACATTGGAGGTGACTATACGGGGGGAAGTGGACCCGCGCTCGGGGGAACTCATGAACTATAACCTCCTAGAGGCAATCGTGCAGGATGAGGTCATCGAGCGCTTCGATCACAAACACCTGAACGAAGAGGTCGCCGAGTTTCGCGGCTTGAACCCGACTGGTGAGAACATTGCCAAGGTCATATGGGATCTCTTGAGACCGCGGCTCGGGGAACGCCTCGTGAAAGTGGGCGTATGGGAGACTCCCAAGAGTCTGTTCGAGTATGCCGCTGATGAGTGAGCCCAGGGTATGACTCTGTCTCCGGCGTCTCAGAGGAACCTGCGCAATGAAATGAATGGACATGCTCTGCGAGCAGGCTTTTGCGGCAAACGACGCCTCAGTACGCCTAAGGAACCAGGGAGAAAGAACAAGGAGTGGACGATACCGATCGACCAAAGAACCGCGCCGTGGCCGTTCTCACTGCACTACCTCTAGGCTGCACGACGATCGCAGAGCCTGCGAAAATAGGCCTCGACCGACCGCTTGAGGAACCCCCACGGTCAAGGACCAAGGGGACATTGTATCGCGCGGACTTAGGGGTCCCATGCGTCGTTGGGTTCGCTCCTCCAGCTTTTTCTCCATAACGGTCCATAGTACCTGTTAGTCATCCTCCTTGTGAGAGTGGCCGTGCGTGTGGGAGGTATTGTCGTAGTGCCGCAGACCTGGGAGGGGACGTGCTCTAGAGACTGCAGCTGGAGTTTGGCTTTCCTCTTGTGAGGAAGTGCTGGTATCTCCCAAGAGGATGCGGAGGAGGTTGGGGCGATCGGAGAGAAGCCGTTCTCCGGCCCCATAACCGACCGCCGTTAAGTAGAGGGGAGGGACCGGGCCTTGCCGGGCGACCGCAGCAACAATGGCCGCGCCCGTTGGAGTAACCAGTTCTGCCTCTCCGTCTCCCAGGCAGACTTGAAATCCTTTCAGCAGCTCGACGGTGGCCGGTCCGGGGACGGGGAGGACGCCGTGACGCGAGGGAACGAGTCCTCTGCCCAGGGGGAGGGTGGAGACGTGCACCGTTTCAACACCGAGGATGTGTAACCCAAAAGCTGTGCCGACAATATCCACGATCGAGTCGACCGCCCCGACTTCGTGAAAATGGACTGCCTCCACCGGGATTCCATGCACGCGACTCTCAGCTTCAGCGAGCACGGTGAATATACGCAAGGCAGTGTTTTTGACCTCTGGCAGGAGACAGCTATCTTGCAGCAGTTGAGCGATGGCGTGAAAGCTTCGCTCCTGCAAAGGGGCGTGCACGTCGACGTGGAACTTGGTGGCGCGGATGCCGCTGAGGGCGCGTTCCGTTTGCTCGAGGCGGTAGCCCGTGAGGGGCAATTTCGCGAGCTCGGTACGTAGTGCGTCGAGGGAGACGCCGAGGTGCAACAACGCGCCGACCATCATATCTCCGCTCAGGCCGGAGAAGGCGTCGAGATAAGCGATGCGCATATCACACTTTTATCGGAGCGGTTGCCCTTCGTGAAGAGGACGCGGGGAGGAAACAGAGGCGCCCTCCAGGGGGTCCTATGTAAAGCGTTCGGTGAGCAACCCTCTCGATCCTTAAAAAAAGATCGTGAGCCCCCCGCGGAGATTGATAGGATAGCCAGGGACAAAGTGAATATCAGGAATTCCATCCCCACCGCCGTCTATTGGACACCGCGAGTCTGCTCCGACCTCTCGCCGGAGGCACGAAGCGGTGGCGAATTGGGTTTCACGCCAGTCGTGGTTGGCGAGGTTCAAAAGTTGGAGAGCGGCTTCAAGGTTTCGCCAGCGATAGTTCAGGATGAGATCCACCAACGTGTGCCCGCGTGCGGTCAGGCTGCGGTCCTCGGTAGCAGGCCGATCGTCCACATAACGGAAGCGGAGCGCGGCAGAGAACCCATCCATCAGATAGGCGGTTACCCCACCTTGCAATAGGAGGGTGGGTGCCAGAGGAATCGCCTCGCCGGTCACGCGAAAGCGGGGGTCGGCGTACGTCAGGTCAAAGTCTGCCACCAGCCAGGGGAGCACTTGATAGCGGGTCTCAAAATCCACACCCCAACGTCTGGTTGGACCGCTTGTTTCGATTGTGCCTTCGTCCCCGACGAACACAAGTTCGCTGCTGAGATCCAGGATCCACAAGGCCGCAGCCAGGTCGAGCCGCTGCCATAGGTTCGTCCGGATGCCAAGCTCACCGCCGGTCGAGCGCGCGAGAGCGGTTCCGCCGCGCTGGATGGCGTCGCGCGCATCGTGGGAATGAAAGCCCGTGCCAAAGTTCAGGAAGAAGTCGGTGCTGCGCCACAGGCTTGCCGTGTTGAGAAAAGGCGAGACAACGAGGGTCGCCTTGGGGCTCGCGATACCGTCAGTGACGTTACCCTGGTAGCGGAGCCCGTGCGCAGCTTGCGTAGGGAGGCGGTCATCGACGTCAAAGAGAAAGATGTCCCCCCGCAGACCAGTGATGAGGCGAACCCAGTCACGCAGGAAGAATTCATGCTGCATGTAGCCGCTGAAAGAGCTCTGCCAAATATTTGTCTTCGTCGTCGTGGCGAAGCGCTGTCGTCTCTCTTGGCGGAAGAGGCCGACATCGGCATCGTCGTTTCGGGTCTCGACGCCGAGCGTGCTTTGGACCGGCAGGCTGCCGAGCGCCCAGACTCGACTATAGCGCAGCCGCCCGCCGAAGAGCACGCGCGAGTCGAGTTGCTCGATCCCGTCCCCCCTGACCGGGTCGTTGCGGAAGAAGGTAAAGTTCGAAAACAGCCGCAGTCGATAGCGGCTGAAGTAGAGCTGACCATACCAATTTTCTTGTAGACGTGGGGTGGTGATGTAAATGAGATTGATATTCTCCCGGTCTGACTTTCCTCCTTCACTCGGGTCGATGGAGCCGAAGCGATCAAGGAGCCCAGCGCGAACCGCGCGGAGGGGGATTTGTCCCGAGGCATCCCAGTCGCCGGTATACACCGAGGTCCAGAGGATGAGCCGGGAATCCGGATGTGAGTCCAGGGTCAATTTACCGAAGAAGTTGTATTTAAGGAAATTATCCGGGTGGTCGAACGGACCGTCGGAAAAATAGACCTCATTGGCGACCAAAGCCTGGAGCGGACCAAGACGAGGGGACAGAATGCTCGTGTACCGCATGGTGTCAAAGAAGCCCCCGAGGGCCTGTAGCGAATTCTCCGCAGTATCCTCTTTGGTGACGAGGTTGACTACACCGGAGTTCGCGAAGTCACCCCACAGGGTGAAATAGGGACCTTTATAAAAATCTACAGAGTCAACGACTTCTGGGATGAGGAAGTTCAGATCTGCGTACCCCTGGCCGTGGGCATGGCTCACCATGTTTACCGGGATACCATCAACGAAGATGGCGATGTCAGTGCCGTGGTCATTGTCGAACCCGCGCAGGAAATACTGCATCGCTTTGCCGCCGCCCGCGTGCTGGCCAGCGAAGAGCCCCGGCAGGTTATTGAGGATCTCCCACGTCGTACTGTGAGGCCGCAGGAGAAAGTCTTTTTCCCGAATCTTGTACTCGGTTGCAGCACTGGTCGGGCGGCGCTCGGTGACCGTGACCTCGGGGAGTTGAGTGGTTGCCGCCAGCGGAGGGATGGCTGGGTCTTCCCCTTGGAACGAAGGATGCTCTGCTATGCGTCCAGTTGTCCCCTGCTCCTGCGCATAGGAGTTTTCTTGGCCCTGGGCTGTTGTAGTCAAAAGAAACAGGGGAAGCATTACGACCTGTGGGAGGTACTTGCCTCGCATATCTGTCTCCTGCACGCACGCGCGCGTCGGGTAGGAGATAGCATGTTTTTTACATTCGTGCTACCCACCGCCGCGCTGTAGTGTGCCTTGCGCAGGGAGGAAGAGCCGGCTACAACGACATGTAGCGAGAAGGGCCGAACGATGAGTGGACACCCATTGTTTGATTTGGCTGGCAAGTGTGGCTACGTCACTGGTGGTGGCTCAGGTCTAGGGCGAGCGATCGCCATTGGCCTTGCAGAGGCAGGGGCTGCCGTGGTGGTGAGCGATATTAATTTCTCGGCGGCGGAAAATGTTACCGCAGAGATTCGCGCGCAAGGAGGACAGGCCTATGCGCTTCGTACTGATGTCGCGTGCAGAGCTGCGGTTGAGGAATTAGTACGGTTTACTAGCGAACAGTTCGGCCGGCTGGACTTTGCCTTTAATAATGCCGGCATGCTGAGGATCACTAGGCCTGAAGAGTTGAGCGAGGAAGAGTGGCGCGAGGAATTGGACGTTGACCTCACCAGTGTCTTTTTCTGTTGCCAAGCGGCCGGTCGCTACATGATGACGCACGGTGGGGGAAAGATTATCAACACCGCATCCATCTCGGGTATGATTGTCAATTCCGGGTTGACCTACTCCACGGCCAAGGCGGGTGTGATCCAGCTCACGCGGGTGCTCGCGCTGCGGTGGGCGAGGTACCGAATCTTTGTGAACTGTATCAGCCCGGGATATATGCGTACTGCGATGACAGCCCCGCACTTAGCCAGGCAAGAGGTCGAGCAAGAAATGCTGCGGCAAACCCCGCTTAGACGCCTAGGAGAACCGCGCGATATCGTTGGTGCGGCCCTCTTTCTCGCGGCTCCTGCGTCTGACTTTGTGACCGGGCACAACCTTGTCGTTGACGGAGGAGTCACCTTGGCGTAGAGACGAGGAGCTTTGGGCTTACGTTATCCCCCTACGGTCCTGGGTATAGTGTGTCCTCGCAGGCGGTGCACCCGTGCAGATCAGGAGTGGAGGTAGCGGGCGACCGAGAGCAGGGCGGCGTACAAGGGGACGAGGGTTGTGACAAACGCGCCGGGGAAAAAGAGAAACACGAACATCTTTTGCCCGCTTGTTGCTACTCTTTTCTGGGGGCTTAAGGAGAAATAGAAGCTGGCGACAATGAGATAAAGGTCAAGGCCGTGTGGGATACCCAAGCGCAACACGTGTTCGTTCGCGTGATTGAGAATAATGAATGTCAGCCCCATGAGGAGAAATGTGCGGAGTTTCCACGCGTTCCACGCCTCCCACGCTTGCATAGTGATCCTCCCTTCTTAAGCGTTGGGGTTATGAGGTCCCTACCGTTCGCGCGCTCGCAGTGAACGGTGTGTGCACGCACTCGCTTCCCCTCCCCCACCTCTTCCCGCTCGCGCGGCAATGTTCCCCTGACAAAGGGATTCGGCGGTTTTTCCCTTAACTAAAGTTTTTTCTTCATCGTCCGATGGCCCAGCAATAGGTGAGGAGACGGTGCATTGGTAAAAAAGTGCGGGACACGAAGCTACTGGCCTACATCCTTCGGGCTACAGTCGCCGGGCTGGTGGGTGCGCACAGGACCTCCTCAGGGCAGTGCCCCCGTGCAGCCTACTCGGGAGGTACAGAGATGCGCTTGAGAAGACAGACTACTTGTTACTGGCATGGTCAGGCCAAAGGGCTAAGCCTCCTCGAACTTCTCGTGGCTATCGCCATGTTAAGTATCGTAGGAGCCATAGCCGTTCCCCACTTGAACAAGAGTATACTAAATCTCTCCACTGCAACGCAGATGCTGATGGGGAGCATCCGTGTAGCACGTGCGGACGCAGTCAGCCGTGGCACTCGCTACCGAGTCGTCTTCAGTGCAGACTCTTACTCTGTTCAGCGGCTGCAATTGAGTGGAGATGGGGAGTGGGTGCCAGCTGTTACTAGCGAAGAGGTGAACCTACCGTCTGGTATCACTATCAATGTGGTGGAAGGTGATGGTGTGATCGAATTTAACACGCGAGGGCTGGTGGTACCTCCTCCCGGTGAAGAGGTTGCCGAAATCGAGCGGCTCAGTCTTCATGATAGTCGTGACGGGGATACTCAATATCTTGAAGTGTGGCCGTCTGGACAAGTGCTAGAGGGGTAACATGCATCGCACGTCCGCAGGATTCACGTTGATCGAAGTCCTGGTTGCTATGGCGACCTTTGCCATTGTGATGGCGGCAACTGCCACGCTGATGCTCCACTCCACCACCTATCTTGCAAAAAGTAACGAGCGATCCCAAGCAATTGCTATCGCCCAAAAGGTGATCGAGGACCTGCGTACGGTCGATTACCCGGAGATGGCAAGTGGATCAACGACTGTTGATTGGAAAGGGCAGGAGGCGTTTTTTACAGTAGACTGGGATGTCACACCAGACAATCCGGAGCCGGGGATGGCGACGGTCGTTGTCTCCGTTTCTTGGCACCACAAAGAAAAGACGCATACCTATGAAACGCAGAGTGTATATACCGACATCGACGCTTAAGGTCCAAACCGGCTTTTCGCTCATCGAGCTGTTGGTAGTGTTGCTCATCTTCAGCATCATGCTGACCGTGGTGACAGGATTCTTCCGTGTCAACGCAGCGCTGCGCCGACAGATGGGGCTGCAGACGGAGGCGCAACAGGGTTTACGGGCGACCTTCGAGATGATCACACAGGAACTGCGCCAGGCCGGCGCGTGCTTGCCTCGGCTCGGGCAGTTTATCGCCCTTGACGGAACGGACGGGGGCAATCAGGACAGCCTCACGCTGCGGATCGGAAGAACGGATAGACAACTGTTAGTGTGCGTGAAGGCGGGAACAACACAGGCGGCAGCGGATGGTGACTCAACTCTCACCATTGCGGAGGGAGAGGGCAATCTGTTCGCCGGGACCACCCTAGTGTACATCACCCCGAACGGGGCGACGGGCAATTTTTATACCGTCACCGAGACGACATCGAACTCTGTGACCATCGATGGTGGTCTGATCGGAGATCACCCTGTGGGGACTGGAATTTACGGGATTGATGAGCGCGTCTACACGATCGACGCCTCGAATCCTGATCGGCCTATGCTAACAGTTAGTATTGATGGCCAGAGCCCTCGACCATTAGTTGAGGGGGTAGAAGAGTTCAACGTGCAGTACCTGCTAGCTCCGTGTGACGCTTCCGGTTGCGCCACGGTGACGGATGAGCCTGCCAGCGACGATGAGTGGAGGCAGGTGCGAGAAGTTGCTATTAGCGCCACCGTGCGTTCACGCAAAAAAGACAAACGAGGACAGTTTTTGCGCGAGAGTGGGTATATCCACGTAAAACCCCGCAACCTGATCTAAGGAGGAGCAACCGATGCGACGCTGTCTCTACCTCGTGTGGAAAGATCAGCGGGGGGTGGTATTGGCTGTAACCCTGATGTTGATGGGGCTGCTCGGTGCACTGGCCGGGGCATATGCACTGGCAGTGAGAGCTGACACCAAGCTGACCGGTGGGGCGGGGCGGATGCGGACTGGCTTCTACGCTGCTGAGGCTGGGCTGAATGTCGGTATGGCGGAGTTTGCCAGCATTTTCAAAAACTATGGCGTTCCTGCCGAAAGCGATTTTGCGCAGCGGGAGATTGTCGTCGGTGATCGTACAGTGCACTACCAGCTGGATGACGTAGACGGGTACGCTCCGTGTACCGAGGAACAGCCCGACTGTTTTCGCACCATCCCGGCTGGAGAGCGGTTTGCGGGTCTGAAAACCATACCATATCGCTACACCGTGACGTCGACCTCCGAAAACATGGCAGGAGATGAAGAGGTCGAGCTTGGAGCAGAATTCGATATCCACAATGTTCCGATCTTTCAATTCCTGGCTTTCTACACGAATGATTTAGAGATCCTTCCTGGTCCGAACATGAATTTGAGTGGGCGGATTCACACTAACGGCCGTCTGTATCTCAATTCGAACAGTACGCTCACCATAGGTGATCGTCTTTCGCCGCCACCAGCAAATCCTTTTGTTCAGGTCTCGGCGACCCAGGGAGTCTATCGCGGGCGGAAGAATGACAGCTCCTGTGGTGGCACAGTGATCATTGATAAGCTGGAAGATACGCTTGCTCCCTTTGGTGACTACGATCCCCTACCGTTGCCGTGCACGGGCGGAAGTGCGCAGGTGCCGCAAGCAACTCTCGACGCCTATAAGGGCAGTGTTATAGGCAACGCCGATTTCATCGATATTCCCACGTTTGATACGATCGCGCGTGGAGGGAGCGGGCAGTTCTGGCAGCGGGCCGATTTACGCGTCGTGCTACGGCTCGATTTGCCCCGCCAACAGATCGACTTTAGTGCTTCAGACCTCTGCCCCGGGGGACCGGGGACCTTGGTCAGTCCTCCGCTGTTCCCCATCGAAGTGCAAGATGCCAGTGGAGGGCGCGATGTGACAAAGACACGGGCGTTGTGGCGCTTTATGTGTGAACGACGTGGGGCAATTTTCTATACCGATGTCCCAACGGCCCGGCAACCTAGTGGCACTGGCGGGGTGGGGGATGGGGACGGCAAAGACAGGAATGATTACACTCCGAATTTTGGCGGTACTGTGGATGGAACGAGTGGTGGTGCGGAAAACTACTACGATCCTAACACGATGAACTATAACACGATTAGTTACCATAACTATCGGGTCTATCGTCGGGTTGGGGAAGATACAGATGGGAATGGGGTGATCGATAATAGTGATTTTAACCCTGACATCTGCCCTGATGACGTCGTTGAGAACCCTCCGAACCCGTGGTGGGAGCCGTCGTACTGTCACAATTTCGACCGAGACGGTGTGGGGGGCAACCGGCGAGGCCGCTGGTTTGAAGACATGGATTACCGCCGTGGCGGGTATTACAACCATCGCGAGCGTAAGTGGATGTATCTGCTAAATGTGAATGTCCGGGCACTCATCGAGTGGAACCAAGTCAACGGTAACGTATTGTTCGCGTCCGATGATCGCTCGGATGGGGGACTGGTATTTTTCCTCTCCGTGCAGGGGCCGAACTCGGATGCTGCTGCCAATAATTATGGGGTACGGATTTTCGATAGCGCGAACCTTGACACTAGAGGCACGACATTTCCCACAGGCCAGGCTGACCCGACCGGCCTGACCGTGGTCAGCGACCAGGCGATCTATATCCAGGGGAACTACAACTACTACCCGACACAGACGCTCGCGCAGAAGTACCCCGCCGCCGTTATCGGCGACTCCCTTAATGTGTTGTCGCAAAGTTGGGAGCGACCGCGGCAGGATGGTGGTAGTTGGCGCGCGAACGACCGCAAGAGCCTCAACTCATTCAACTTCCGCCGGATTGACGCGCAGGATGCTCCTTGTGGACCGTCCGGTTGTGCTAATAACTTTTCCTCTGCGACTGGACTGGGGATCAATGCCGCCTTTATTGCAGGCGTCGATAACACGGTTGGGAGCGCGTACAACGGGGGCTTAGAGAATTATCCGCGGTTTCACGAGGATTGGAGCAATGGCTCCCGCACTCTGGTCTACCGTGGTTCCTTTGTGAGTTTGGGACCTCCGCAGCATGTCAAGGGGAGCTGGTCGTATGGCGGTCCGGTGTATACTGCGCCGAACCGGAACTGGGACTACGACGCTGACTTCAATGAGGTAGAAAAGTTACCGCCGCTTACTCCTAAGATCACATATGTGCAACAGCGGCTCTATACGCGATTTTACAAGTGAGGAAAAGCGGTCGATTTTCAGCGACCACGATCTCGGCACACGCGTGCGTCGCAGTTCGCTATCCTCGTCCCTCTCTATGCTACTGTCAGGGGTCTTTGACGAGGGTGACTTCGATAAATTCGATTCCGTCTTTC
>Ga0308420_1001240_pt1 | contig 13257 bp, 4 predicted proteins | sample HotsprSampleMS55_FD_203802 | JGI IMG/M metagenome (GOLD analysis project Ga0308420, IMG submission 203802) | Hot spring phototrophic mat microbial communities from Mushroom Spring, Yellowstone National Park, Wyoming, United States - 20090730_MS55 ... | reverse complement strand
GTTGAGATTAGTTTAGCTACATCGATCGAGAAGATACATTTGAGCTTACAGGCGACTGTCTAACTAATATATAAAATGTTAGGATTATGATACAGGTAAGCGTTCTCTATTATTTTAAGAGGTTTTTTAGAATTAATTTTATGTAGTCTAAGTGCAAATAATCCTTGTTTGGGTATTACGATATCTATGGGGTTTTCCGAGCTAGCATCTTCTATGTCTTGCAAGTTTAATACTGGTAACCATTCAGCAGATATGATTACAGGTTGTTGTCTTCCTACTTGACCGTTTAGTGTTTGTAGGACTCTGGGATTGGTCATATGGCAAGCCAACCATAGCCTTACCCCACGCATAACACTATCGGAGTTGTTATTAAAATTATATTCTAAAACATCCAACCGTTGAGCAGTTATAGACTGTAATACGTAAGTTTGTGAGTTAGAACCTATGATTTCGTATTTGACAGGTCTAGTTAGATAAAAGCTAAAATGATGACTTAGATTTACCAAATCACCATTTAAGAGGCCTATTTGGATACAGTTGAAAAAGGTTAGGATATAAGCTACTAGCTCGCGATATTGTGTAAAACATAAGTCACAGTTATAGTCTGGCATTATGTTGCGGTCGTCTATGGTGTTGTAAATATTTTTAGTATTCATTCTTTTTTATCTCCCTCTTCATTATCCATTTTTTTCTTATTTTTGTCATCATCCATTATCTCTCTTATTTTTTCGTAGATTTCAGTTATCTTTTTAACTATAGGCTGCAGTCTTTTTGTTTCTTTATCTAGTTTATCTCGGATCCAAAAGACAAGTTCTGATGTAGGTTTGATTTTGTTTGCGTGTTTGTTGGAAGTCGTACCTAGCCCTTTATGTAAGCTATAGGCTACTATTAGGTAATCGGCGTCGTTGAAAAGGAGCGCTTTAGACCAGTTAGTAAAATTCCTTTTAGGCTCTTCTCTTTCTACTATACCTTCATCAACAATATAGTATCCACTCTCTGATTGCATACTTAAACCACAAATAAAGAACAATCGTGTAACAATAGTGTTTATTGGCGCGTAAATATCAATAGCATAATTAACGTAAGATATATCAAAATTGTTGTCATCATTTGACGTATTAGTTTGATTTTGCATATCATTGACGAATATGGGATTTCTAAGTTCATTTTCTACTTTTTGGTCTTTTTCTTCTTTTATATTGTATTCAGGAGTTCCTTTTTGTAAATGTTCTTTTATAGTTTGTTTTAAGTTCTTGTAGTTTTCGTAAATTAAGTTCATCTGGTAGAATATATGCAACCTTAGCAATCTCAGGTCCATCACTACGTTATGTCCGTTTACAATACTTTGTAGGATACCTATTTCTTCTTGTAGTTCGTTTGATAGCTTTTGAGTTATTGGATCATTTTTTATTTCTTCTAGTGTAGTTCTAGTTGGCAGGGATTTTTCTTCTGTTTTTTTATCTTCGGTCTCTTTTTGTTTTGCCTGCCATTTTCGGTACTGGTCTTCTAGCTTGATAAGTTCTTCTCTGGATATTTGCTTTATCCCTTTTGATTTTCTATTCCAAGGCCAAAGAGATTGAATTTGAGTAAATAATACGAATGGCTTTTCTTCGGGGTTATTTTCGTACATACTTACTATGTCGTCGGTTATGATTCCCGGACCTACGTCGTGCTGCGCAAACGACTCATTCTCAATCTCTCTGTAAATAGTCCATACGTCAGCACTAGAGGTAGAAAAGAAGGGAGCAAATAAAGGCCAAGAATTAGCTATAATACTAGCTAAATACATCATATTATCTAAACGAACATAGTTATGAAGCAGGAAGCTAAGAGAACCAGATTTAGTAATAAATTGTATTACTGTACTATAAAATATATCATATAGAGAAGATTGAAAATTTTCAAGATTAATTAGCATAAATTCCAGATATCTTGTTATTGTAAATTCGTTTACATTACCGTATAATCCGTCTCGCTCGTAATGCTTTAAATAATGCATAAGCACATAATAGATAAGTATGGAAGCTATTATTTCGGCTATGCGGTCTGCGTTTAGAGATTTCTGTACGTTCTCGTTTTCATCTTGCGTCGTTTCTACCTCTTGCGGTAATGCAGTAAGTTCATCGTAATCGTATATCTTTCTACGCGTCCTTGCAAAATACATTTCCTCTCTCTTCGTTCTGAATATTTGTATTAAATCACGATATAAATCTCTTGAGTACTTAAGCGTGATATAAACTATAGTATTTCTAAGTAGATCTTCAGATATTTTTCCGCCTAGATATGTACTAAATATGTGGCTCAAGATTTCAGATTTGAATTTATGCAAACTATCTATCAACTCACCACTAGCAACATCTATAATGGGATATCTTTCTAACTGATTATCCTTCAAAACTTTATTTACAATAAACAGCGGCTGCTTTAATCTATTAGCTGCGTTGGCAATGTCATTATTAGTTCTATCCCAGATACTGATAAAGTCATCAGATAGATCTTTTAGTACTTCCCCTATCTTTTTATATATACTTTGCTTACTATTTTTTATTTTTTTAAATAAAAGCTTTATTTTTCCTTCTGATATTCTAGCGAAAGTATCGATTTTAATAGCGCTCATTTCAAAAGTTATTTTGTTTTCGTCATCAAGTGATGTTTTTAAATTTTCCCTAATTCTCATGTTTGTATCTGCATTAAAGATGTCACGGCTGAAAGCTTTTGTTTTTATACTTGCCATTTTGTGGTATTGTATGAAGTGCGGTATTTGGTATCTCGTATCCCTTTCTTCTTCTACTATATACTGGTCTATCGTGCCGTGTTTATGGATAGCATGTTCAGTGGCTTCCTCTACAGTTACGTCTATGTCTTCCCCAACTTTTATAGTAGGTAATATATTCTTCTCTACCTCTTTCTCTATGTAGCTATGCACAAGTTTGGCACTATACCCAGAAGAACCATTCAGTATACTGCGTATTTCCATCAGACTAGCAAGAAGTAATTTAAGGTGCGCTATCCCTTTTTCATTTTCAAAGACACGTTTCATATTCACGACTTCTACTTCTCCTCGCTGCGCTTTATTAAACATATTCTTAACAATTGAGTTTGCACTTGACAATTCCTTAAGCTTGCTCGAACAATATCTACATATGCTCTGCATAATAATATCCGATAACTCATTATGGCTTAAACCACGATTTTTTACTATTCTCATAAAAAGTTTTCTATTATTATCGTTAGCATCCAACCATGCTCTGATAGCAACATGAACAAACTCTTCACTTCTATCACTATACCGTGTATAATTATCCTTTGGGCTAAAATTTAATCTTTTCTTTATTTCGTAGGTGACATCTAATACTGCTTCCATAAGTTGCAACGCATCATCTTTATTTTGACCTGTCTCATCATTAATATTTTTTGTTTCTGTTTCCCGCTTTTCATCATAGTATCTACTGATTATCAACGATATAACTTCTATGTACCCACCCAACTTTTCACATGGTGGTTGACTTCTAGTAATCCTAATCTCTTGGGGCATGAGTAAATATACTTTTTAAAGAAAAATGTTTTTGAATTGGTATATTTACTCATGAGAAATCGCAGGCGGAACAGAAATAACGTTAATACTAATATGATGGCCATAGAACAGGAACATACTTACGCCGACGATGCACATTACTTCATAGAAAAGCTAAGAAATAAAGGCAGTAATTTTACGGTGTCCCTATACTCAAATGCCAATAATCCTGAATATTTTGCAAATTATATTGAATTCATGAAGCAATACATTGGTTTTACCTTAACCAATATATCTGAAGTTTATAACAGTCTTCAAGAGTGGATAGAGAAAAGTCCTGCAATAAGAAGTAAGATACAGTTTGTTGATTCTAACGATATAGCTTCATTAGTTTCTTCTTATGTTACAGCATATCTTGATAAAAAGCTGACGCCTAGTGTTAAGTCTATTGCACTTAGTTTATTAAATATAAGTGATGAGAAAACTGTGATTAATTTGGAGACGCACAATATACCTGCTTTGGCTTTCTTAGGTCCTCCTGGGACTTCTAAGACGTATAGTATAGTGGCTGCGTTGAAGGAGTTGAGTGGGGGACAAGGTAATAATAAGATAGCGGGCTGGCTACACTACGATATTACGAAGCACGAGGCGACTACAGCGCCTTTCGTGCTTCCAACTGCTAATCAAATTGTAAAGGACGACCCATTACCGGGTCTCGCACTACTAAGAACTAGCGGAGACCCAGAACTAGATAAAGCACTGAGTGAAAGCATATATACAAAAACAGTTAATAAAATAATCTCTACATTTGCTTACATACTAATCGCAGGACAAGATAAAAAAAGAATATCGCTCAGCAGAGAAGTAGAAAATACATTGAAAAAAAGAGCTAATTTGGAATCCATAGAATTGGAAGTATGGAAGTTTGTAGTAACAGAAGAGCTAAACGAAACTAGTATAAAACAGTTATTATATGCCTTACACGAAGCAATTTCGGGTCTTGCAAAAGTAACCCAAACACTAGCGCATAACAAAAGCCTCATCGGGAAAGATGCTTCAAAACTAATAGATGCTATAAGCTACATAAAAGACGATCCTCTTGGATTAGATGACCCAGAAAATTATATACTGAATTTCCGTAAAATAGGACAGTTACTTCATAAGTTTATCACATTCAGCTTAGTACCAATTATAGCAATAATTTTTACAAACTTCATAAAAGATAAAAAATTAAATCAAGACAAAAAAACAGCAGTAATAGACGGCATAATGTATATATACAACAAAATACACAACTACTATCTCCACAGGATTATAAGCAATATATTTCTAATTAATGCGCTTATCAAGACAGGCGTAGAATACGAGCAGTTTTTTAAGGACATGATCCGCGATCTAGCCAATGGATTGAATAACCTGTTGGAAAACTATTATAATAGTATCGAGCAATCTGTTATCACTACATATTTAGACTTAGAAAAAGAGAAATCTTTATCTGATGATCAAATAAAGACTTTTGATTTTTACGACAAATTTTACTCGTTTTTACTGAATATTCCAGTGAATGAAAAAAAAGAATATGTTTTGTTAGATAAGATGTTTGCACAAAATGTTCTTTCCGAGTTAGTACCTGTAGGATCCAAGAATCTATCTACGGATACAGCTATCGGGGGAGAAGCTGAACTTAGCCAGTACAGAGATAATAAGGTCAAACGATATAGTAGCGTTAAATACTCTGATACAGAATTTGAATACTTCCCTAATAGTAAGCTAAGCTTTATAGATCATATAAGTTTGATTAGTGACACTATAAATGACTTATACGAAATGAAAAGATTTTATAGTAATGTAGGATCAGATAATCCAGAAGCCCAAGAAAGTAAAACAACACTTGAAAAACTAAAAGATGAATTCGGTAGAGAATTTCTAAAATTTTCAAATACAAGTGCAGGCAATGTAATAAACATACTATCCAGAATCTTCCGTTTTATAGACCAGCTTAAGAATAAATTTAGTGAAGAAAAATTTACATTTTATAAAAACATATATAACGATAAAGACAGCTTAGAACTTTTAAATCACTTAAAAATAGATTGTAAAGACTTGTTTAGGAAATCTTTGAGTATAATTGTTTATAATCCCCGGTATGGTAATTTGTTAAGTGTTTATGGTAATTCTGATCAAATTGAAAATTTGTTTTTTGAGTTGATAGGTGAATATATTTTGAGTGGATTAGATATTACTGAGAGTTTCCGTACGAAAGGTGCAAGTTATAGTTTCCCGCCTGCTGTTCAGGTTTTTATAGCAAAAGCTAGGGAAGCTTACTATAAATACTTGCGAGATCTGAGGGCTATGATAGCATCGCAATTGAATCGAATGGATTTAGAGAGTTATGTTAAAACTGTTACTGGAACTCTTAGACCTCCTTTATATGTCCTCTTTATAGACGAGATAATGACCCAGATGACGCAAGAAAACTTCCTTTTCTGGCTCAATATCTGGAATGGGCTAATTAGCCCTGCTAATATAACTGTTGATACATATCCGCCGAACTTATGCTTTATACTTGCTGGTAACATGCCTTGGGACACGCGTATCTTAGCTCAAGTGCTGGCCCAAAGTTCCACCGAGCAGGATATAAAAAATCTTCAGCAGCCTGGGGATAAAAATAATATCCCTATTAGAATAAGTCAAGACACCATGAACGCTTTGGGTAGTAGAATAAGTGTCAAGGTAGTAACTTATGACTATGCTTATCTGTTGAGGACTGACGAGTCGATAGCCCGCAAGAGAACCGCCTTATTTATTAAGGCGCTTACGAATGGCTTATTAGACCGCGAAGGGCTAATGCAATTCGCTAATACTGCGCAAGATCTACTCGGAGGTTACTACGACTATTACGAACTTATTGTGAAACCCAGGCTAGCACGACTATCCGACTTATTACTAAGCAACGAGCAAAGGATGGAGCTTCACGCGTATATTATCAGTCTGACCGCCGCCCCAGACAACATCCCATTTAACATCAACTATATTGTTCCCAACTCAACCATAAAAGACGTCATATACGGCGACAAATACCGTAACATCAGTTCAGAAGTAAAAGATCTAGTGATTAGAAAAGCTACAATACTTAACTACCTATTCAATAATAAAACATTTGGTAGAACAATTTACGATTATATGTTTCGCGATTACTTTAAGAATAATATCGAAGCTGTTTATTTCAATAGGCTCATAAACATTGCGATCTCGCCTATTATACTGCATCTATCGTTCCTGCATTCATATTTGACATGGAATAACATGATGCGTAGAGTAACCCAAAAACTACTCAACATAGCAGAAACAAGTAAGGATAAACCAGAAATAGTTGAAGCAGTTACAAAACTTATGAAAGAAATAAAAAATACTTCAAAACTTATAAATAAAAGAATGACTAACCATAATAGCATAAAAACTGAATTTGGCAATCTAGATAGTGAAAAGGTAAATGATAGAATAGAGATTTTTAATTTAAAAGAAGAACGCAATACAAGAATAGAATTCATAAAAAATCAAAGCGACCCTAGACTTTGCAACCCAGAGGTAGGAGCAGTCGTAAGCTTACTATCACTTGTGTTTTATCACTACATAAAGTACATGAAAGAATTTAATAAAGATATATCAAATAGCATAATAACTTTCTGTGAAAATTTAGAAGTAATAATCAGAAACGAAGCGAAATCATCAAATGATGCTCAAGTTAGAGCGTTCAACGATTTAAAATGGAAGATAAACAACTATTTCGTGGATCCAGAACAGGACATTGAGAGCAGAGAAGACTTACTAAGAGATGCTAATGTGTTTGAAAATAACCTGGATAATGCGGTTAGAATTAATATATTGTCTTTTAATCCTAACATGCTGACAGTTACTTTAAAGACAAAGGATAAGGAAAATAAAGAATTCACTTATAGTCAAAATGCATATAACTCTATCACAGTTACTCTTATCCCAAATGTTAAAGACAGCGATACTGGGAGAGGGTTGAACAAAAAAGACATAGAGGCCATAAAGTCTTTGGTAGCTTATACTATTTACACTCACTCGCTAGTAATGAAGAAGAAAGAAGATAACACACTTGTTTTTTCCGGAACTTTAATCGATAACATAGTAACTACTAATGATGAACATGTTCCATTACTTGGGAACTTGGCGTTAAATTTCTTTAGAGCTACCGAAGAAAATAAACTCTTTTTGATAGAACCGCTTCGTGAAGCAGATAGATGGTTTACTAATGTTACAGGTTCCATAGTGAAATACGTAACGACTATGACAATACTTAAACATATACTAACATACAATCAACAAACGGGAAGAAACATGATAAGTGAATTTATTAATGTGGTCAGTAGCAGTAACAATATGACACAAGATGTAAAAAGTGAGTTAGAAAATATAATAGATGAGTTCTCTAAGTTACTATTTATGGCTAGGAAGGCTGTTTTCACACCACTTGCCGACGGAGGGGAAGCAGCCTCGAACAACCAGTACATCAGATTTACTTACAACTACTACGACCGCAGCGAAGTATACGAAGGATACTACACAAAGCCAGATAACCAAGTAAACTTCGGCCAGCTAGATTTCGTATTCGAAAAACTAAAAAACCAAAAACTTGTACAATACGAAAACCCAAATGAACTAATAAAAACCATAGCCGAACGCTTTGTACAATACATCAAAAGTAAACATAAAAGATCTACAACCTCATTTTTCCCTATACACTTAATATCCCACATAAACTTAGAAGAAACAGCAGAAATAGAAAGAGAAAAGCACAAGACTATACGAATGTTCTCAGATATAAGCTCTTTTATATACAACAACTCAGAAATACACCAGATAACAACGCCATCAATGTCATTCGGTTCAGAAGATAGGGATATGCGACATGAACATTTCTACGATATACAAAGCAAAGAACTCTCTATAATTGCAATTGCCCAAGTACTAAATAACAGATTGGAAAGCGTAGAAGAGCTAGAACGAAACTTCAAAAGCATCGACAAGTTGCTTAAACTAAACCAAGAGTTAATAAAGGCAGCTAACAGCGGTTCGAATGCGATATTTATACAATTAATAAGAAAGAATGTAAAGCTAGATGAGATTTACCAAATGATTACTCTAAATGATGGTGTATTTGAATTTTTACGAAAAGTAAAATCGAGATATCCTAGCGTAGAATCATATGTACGCACATGGGATAATGAAAAAGATAAAATATCAGATTTCTTTATACTTCTTCTACAAGGTGTTGCTCAAAGCAATGTAGACGCTTTGACTGAAACAGTCGTAGGTATATACGAACATCTTGACAAGTATATTGCAGAAGTAACTGAAAAGTTACTGGAAAGGCAAATAGAATATAAAAATGTAAAGATAATGTTAGACACAATATATAGAAACAAAAATGACATAAACGGCTTTATAAAGCAAAAAATAAAAGAGATAATCGATAGTTTAGAAGAAAATCACATGGCACCCAATGATGTAGAAAGATATCAAAATATAAAAGAATGTAATAGCTGTATCGAGTATCAGAGTATAGTATTAACGCCGTTAATAAAGTATAGTTTAGCCATTATATTATCCAATATATTCCTAATAGAAAGCGAAAAGAGTGGTACTTTCTGGTCTGGTGATAAAAATAGTTTTTACCAAGAACTAGACAAAGCCATAAGAAACAGCTACAATAAGACAATTGACACGAGTAAAGAAGATACAGTCGACACAGACTACTTGAGTATGATAATACGATATATATTATTTGACATGAATCAATACCAGACTGATGATAACCAGATAAAACTTTACGCTGACCTCCTAGGTCGAAGCCCAAGAGACCTAGATGCTCCCAAGCAACAGGATGCGACTTCTACTGGACTTCATCTCGTTAAGCCATTCTTTACGTCTTATAACGAACAAGAAGCAAAAATGGAAAAAAGGGATGTAGAAAACAATAAGAAAGTTATTACAAAGAGAGAAGTATTTACTCAATATGTATATGCGGAAGACCAAGATGGTAATCCAAGTTTATATTGCGATATTCATCATATGCCTATAAAAGCCGTACAGTTTTTAGACGGTACAGAGAAAGAAGTTGGAAGTAAGATAACAATCTACTCTTCTGAGCCACCTCAAAGAAATCCTAATGAATATGTCTATACGCAGTTAACGTTCATACAAAATATGATAGTACCTCGTTATGAATTTGCAAAATCTGTTCTCGTAAATCTCTTACTAATATCTGGAATTCAACAAATACAAAAGTATCTAAGTGCGGGCGGGTCAGGAATAAACGACTTTTCATCCGCTCAATTCGTATCATTTGCAGTTACAAATCTATACCTTTATTACCAAAATGAAATAGAAAAAAGCGAACTCAATGCAAAGAAATTTATTGAAATGGTAATAGAGAATAAAAATTCTAATAGCAAACGTAAACCTCTTCATCCACTGTTAGCTTCTGTAATGATATTACTCAATGGTAACAGCGAAGAAGCAAGAAAAGTTAAAGAACTTCTAAAAGTAGATTATGGTTATAATAAGGGAACCAACACATACTCTCGTAGAGATGACTTGATAAACGCTCTGAGGTTGAGATTCTATTCATCGGAGGATATAGGGCTGATTAAGAGTACAGAATACGAGATGTACAGTATCTACGAACCTGGTGTATCTATCGAATTAGGCTCCTAATTTTGTCGTTTTAGACAGTCTTTTTGCATAAGCGAAAATCTATCCCTTAGGGCTAGAACAACCCGAAGGGGACTATAGGGTATGCTCTCGTGAAAACCAGCTGCTATCATACAATAAAACATGAGACTCAGTTCTCAAACATTCAAAACCCTGCTCTACACAACTAGCACAGAATGAATAGCACGTTCAATCCTAATAAGCACCTCAACCAAACTAATCACTGAGTCATTAGGATAATAGAACAATATGATATCTGAATATCTTTTATCATCTATCATGTGTTTAATGATATCTAATATGTAAGACATATATTTCAAGTCCTTTGTTGCCTTATATGCAGTTTTTAGATTTATAACTTTATGATTTTTCATTGTATTTTGCAGATAGCTGAATGCTCTTGTAAATTTGTCTCTTTGATATTCTCTATTTAGTCTGTGTTTGCCGCCGACGGATACGACTGCGACGCGAGACATGAGTTTGGCCGCCCGTTCGTTGAGGAAGATTTTGCGTTCTATATCTATTTCTTTTTCGGCCATCTGGCGTAGTGTGGTGGCTCGTAGCTCCGCCTTATGACGCATACTCTCCTCAGGAACGATGCTGCAGAAGCCGTCTTTTATAAGCACACCATCACATCTGCCCAAACATCTTGCCAAGTCCCAAGTGCCATAGGGATAGATAACCTCAGCACCCGTAATATAAGCTATATCGTGCATGACTTCTAACATCCTATCCCCATCTATCCCCATCCGAACTGGATAGACTTTACAAATGTTATTAGATACTAAATACGCAAGCATCTGATAGACTTGAGCTCCAAAGGAAGAGGCGATAAGAAGAATAGGGATACCCATATTGCGATAAAAACGGCAAAGCTTGTCTAACGCTAATAAATCCCCGTACTCACCAGCGTATAGCATCACATACGGTGTCTCTAAAACAGTCTGTCTAGCAAAAGGATCTTCTATAAACTCCTTAGCAACATTAGGAGAATAAAAAGAATACCCGTTGATGGGCGTAATAACAACCTCCTCATTGTCAATCAAGGAATACTCTAAAGCATAAAAACCATCTGCTCCAATAGTATTATATAACCTAACTAAACCATCTATAAGCACATTATTAAGCTGAAAAAGTTCAGTAACCTGCTTCAAAACACTATCAAAATCATTGAAAGACATTGAACTGTTTATTAGTCTTTCACTAATCTCTTTCTTTATATTATCTAAGTCTTTATCTTCTATATAGTAATGTTCGTTATTTTCTATTTCTTCTTCTCTCTTTATTTTGTATGCTAATGATGCTGCCATATAGTTATAAAGAGGAAGAATTTCGCGATGATAGTAAGAAAAATATAATTCGTTTTCTGTTATTACTGAAACAATGTATCTTGCCTCTTTAGTAGTGAATATTTTTTCGTATCCCATTAGAGTACCAGTTGAAAAAGCAGCAACATGGTCGTCTAAGCAATACAACATTTGTCCCTCATTAAGAAGCACAGACTCGGATAACGAAACAAGCTCCCTAACCTCGTCTATCGGATTCTTCATGTTAACTATACGCGATCGAAAGTATCTTTACTAAGCTATGGAAAACTTTGACCTCCTAGACTTTCTAAGCAGCAACTACATAAGCTTGGGGAATTTAGTCAATCAAAATATGTGGCGTTCGTACTGCTACGGCGACCCCAATATCTGGTGGTGGCACCTCCAAGAAGAAACAGAAATGCCATTTGGGGGGACAACTACTTATCAAGTATCAGAAAATAATAGATATAGAGTATCTATTTGGATAGCATTGCATGAATACGATAATAATTTTATCACGTTTTACTTATACATAGAAGACCTAAAACGAGCGAGAGTACGTGTTTATGTAAGTACCTTACTTGCTATTTTGCCAGAAGACAATTTCTTAAAAACCATCACTAATTTCCAAAACCTACGCATAGAAATATTAGATAACAATGACAATTTAATACACTCTCACACATGGAATAAAACTATGACATTACTTAAAGGACGACAATACTCGTTTTCGGGCTTCTATAAGTCATTATTATTATTTGACCCGAACGAGGCGTTATTATATTTATACGATGGATTATGGGTTTCAAGTTCAGATGAAGAAGAAACGCCTGAGAATTCATCTCCGGATCAAATAATTCACTTTTTAGCGTTTTCAAGCGAATCTACTGCTATATCAGGTATAGAATACAGAACATTAGAAGTTACTAGTATGGGCAATTCCACTAGACTATACGAAGGATTAAACAACACACACACTTATATAACCAATATAAGAGTCCCTATGTCTAGTGTCAGAATTACTCAAAATAACCTCTATACAACAGGTGATGTAATCATAAAATCTTCTCCTCTTATTGCAAGGCCCTTAGGAACTCATTATCCATGGCTTATTCTTTTCGTTTTTAGGCCGACGCCGGTCGTGGGCGATAAACCAGACAATTATGACGTAGCACTACCTATAGAGCAAAACTTTACGGGCAACCACAGCCCAATCACAAGATGGAAACTAGACGATGGATATAGCTTATCTATCAATTGTAATGGCGTGTTTAATAATATATTTATAGCAACGGCTTTGATTTTTACAAATTCTTATAGCTACTTTTTAATCCGAATAGATTCAGGAGATGATACAAGATCAGGTTTAGGGGTAATCCCAGACCTTAACCTCCCACTCAGACTTTCTGATAATTCAGCCGGATTTATATCTAGATCTGGTTTTTTTGCTACATACGAGCCGGTATTTAGTAGTGCTCACTACTTATGCGATATTCATTTCACCTCGTTATTCCACTACTACGGTGACAACACTGAAAACCTGATTTGGTTGTTTCTTTATGATAGTGAAAATAACTCAGGAAATGCTCATATCATATATTCTCAAAATATAAATGAATATATTAGTTCTAGATCTGGTAATTATATCGTAGCCAACTGGTACTTATTGGGTATATACGATGAAATGTTTAGTTC
>Ga0308420_1001239_pt1 | contig 13258 bp, 12 predicted proteins | sample HotsprSampleMS55_FD_203802 | JGI IMG/M metagenome (GOLD analysis project Ga0308420, IMG submission 203802) | Hot spring phototrophic mat microbial communities from Mushroom Spring, Yellowstone National Park, Wyoming, United States - 20090730_MS55 ... | reverse complement strand
TCCGACGGCGACGGGCCGGTGGACGCCACCTTCAAGGCGATCGAGAAGATCGTGCAGAGCGGCGCCGAGCTACTGCTCTATTCGGTGAACGCGGTGACCACCGGCACCGAAAGCCAGGGCGAGGTGACGGTGCGCCTTGCGCGCGGCGGGCGGGTGGTGAACGGCGTGGGCGCCGACACCGACATCATCGTCGCCTCGGCCAAAGCCTACGTGAGCGCGCTGAACCGGCTCGCGAGCAAGGTCGAGCGGCTCAACCCGCAGCACGCCGTCTAGTCCGTGCGCGCGGGCGCGGTGCGCACGTAGGCGAGGGCGGCGGCGAGGAAGACGAGCGCGAGCGCGATCTCGGCCGCCGCGAGCGCGCGCGAAAAGCCCCGCTCGCTGAAGGCGCGCATCGCGCCTTCGGCGAGGTAGAACGGCACGAGCAGGCTCGCCCAACGGTAGGTGTAGCGCCGACCGCGCAGCACGCCGCAAAGCGGCGCCAGCAGCGGCAGCGCTTTCAGCGCCATCCAGGAGCCGCCCGGCCGCAGCGGGGCGAGCCACAGCTCCCAGGCGAGGCACAGGAGGACGAGCGCGAAGAGGCTCGCTGACGCGCTGTGGCGCAGCGCCGCCGAGCTCACCGCGCGAGCCGCAGCGCCACCTCGGCGAGCCGCTGGCCCTGGGCGATGCAGAGCCGGCGCTCGGCTTCGGTGATCGGCTCGTCGTCGGCTGTCCCGGCGAAATGCGAGGCGCCGTAGGGCGTGCCGCCGGCGCGCGTCGCGACGAGCTCCGGCAGCGTGTACGGCAGTCCGACGATGAGCATGCCGTGGTGGAGCAGCGGCAGCATCATCGACAGGAGCGTCGTTTCCTGCCCGCCGTGCAAGCTCGCGGTCGAGGTGAACACGCAGGCGGGCTTGCCCGCGAGCGCCCCCTTCTGCCACAGGGCGGAGGTGCCGTCGAGGAAGTGCTTGAGGGGCGCCGCCATGTTGCCGAAGCGCGTCGGACTGCCGAGCGCGAGGCCGGCGCAGTCCTCGAGATCCTTCAGCTCGCAGTACGGCGCCCCCACAGGCGGCACCGCGGGCTCGGCGATCTCGGTGCGGGGTGCGACCTGTGGCACGGTGCGAACGCGCGCGTGCGCGCCCGCGACGCGCTCGATGCCTTCGGCGACGAGCTCGGCCATCGCGCGCACCGAGCCTCCGGCGCTGTAGTAGAGAACCAGAATGTCCGCCATCGGCACCGAAGGTATCATAACCGCGCGATGGCTCCGCCCGACGCCGTACCGCGCAGACTCGGCGAGATCGCTCCCTTCCTGCGCGAAGCGTACCGGCGCTTCGACGAGGACCGCTGCCTGCAGATCGCGGGCAGCCTCACGTACACGACGCTGCTCGCACTCGTTCCGCTGCTCGCCGTCTCGCTCGCGGTCGCGAGCGCGTTTCCGGTGTTTCGCGAGCTCACCGCCGGCGTCGACGACTGGCTCGCGGAGAACATGCTCCCGGAGCCGATCGGCGGCGCGATCGCGACCGCCATCGCACAGTTCACCGAGAATGCCGCGCGGCTCACCGCGCTCGGGATCGCGCTGCTTGCGGCCACCGCGCTCGCGACGATGCTGACCATAGAGCGCGCGCTCAACCGGATCTTCCGCGTGCGGCGCGAGCGGCCGATCGCGCAGCGGCTGCTCATCTGGTGGGCGGTGCTGACGGTCGGCCCGCTGCTCCTGGGGGTTTCGCTCACCGTGACCTCGTACCTGGTGAGCGCCTCGCTCGGCCTCGTGAAGGACGTGCCGCTGCTCGCCGCAGCGCTGCTCGGCGCGCTGCCGCTCGCGCTCGAGATCGCCGCGTTCACGCTGCTCTACCTCTGGGTGCCGAACCGGCGGGTGCGCCTGCGCGATGCGCTCGCCGGGGGGGCGACCGCGGGCATCGTCTTCGAGCTCGCCAAGCGCGGCTTCGCCTTCTACATCGCGCACGTTCCGACCTACACCGTGGTATACGGCGCGTTCGCGACCGTCCCGATCTTCCTGCTGTGGGCGTACGTCTCCTGGCTCGCGGTGCTGTGCGGCGCCGTGATCGCAGCGATGCTGCCGGGATATTTCGGCGGCGAGCGGCGCGGCCGGGCGGCGGGGCAGCAGTTCCTCGACGCGCTCGGCCTTCTCGGCACGCTCGCCGACGCGCAGCGCACGGGCTCGACGGCGCCGCTCGCGCGCCTTGCGCGGGCGCATCGCCTCGCACCGGACGAGTGCGAGAGGCTCCTCGCGCGCATGGAAGCCGCGGGCTGGGTGGCGCAGGCGGGCGAGCGCTGGCTGCTCGCGCGCGAGGCGCGTTCGGTCACGGTCGCCGACGTCTACCGGCTTTTCGTGCTCGACGCCGCGCCGGCCGACAGTCCGCTCGCGCCGCTCCTCGCGGCTCACCAGCGCGATGTCGCCGCCCGTCTCGGGCTGACGCTGCACGAGGTTTTCGCGGAGGCACGCGCATGAGCGTGCCGCGGGGCGAGCGGCTGATCGTGGCGCTCGACGTGCCGACCGCGGCCGGGGCGCGCGCGCTGGTCGAGCGCCTGGGCGACGCGGCCCGCTTCTACAAGGTCGGGCTCGAGCTCTTCAGCGCGCGCGGAGCGGTGGAGCTCGTGGAATGGCTCGTCGGCCGCGCCTGCCGCGTCTTCGCCGACCTCAAGCTGTACGACATTCCGGAGACCGTGCGCCGCGCGACTGCGAACGTCGCGGCGAGCGGCGCGAGCTTCGTCAGCGTGCACGCCGAGCGCGCGGTGATGGAGGCCGCGGTGGCGGCAGCCGGCGAGCGCCTGCGCGTACTCGCGGTCACCGTACTGACGAGCGTCGACGCGCGCGAAATCGCCGACTCGGGGCACGGCACGACGCTCCAGGCGCGGGTGCTCGAGCGCGCCCGCGCGGCGCTCGCCTGCGGCTGCGCGGGTGTGATCGCGTCGGCGCGCGAGGCGGCGCTGCTCAAGTCCGAGTTCGGCGCGCGGCTGCTGGTGGTCACCCCCGGGATCCGGCCGGCGGGGGCGCGCGGTGCCGACGACCAGCGGCGCACGATGGACGCGGAGCAGGCGCTGCGCGCCGGGGCCGATTACCTCGTCGTCGGGCGCCCGATCCGCGACGCCCCCGACCCGCGCGCCGCGGCGCTCGCGCTGCAGCAGGCGATCGCGCGCGTGCATCCCGCATGATCCAGGCGCTCGCCGGCATCGCCGGTCTCGTCGCGCTCGCGTGGCTTGCGAGCGAGCGGCGCGCGGCGATCCCCTGGCGCGCGGTGGCCGCCGGCCTCGCGCTCCAGCTCGTGCTCACCGTCCTTCTGCTGAAGCTGCCCGGCGTCAAAACGGTCTTCCTCTGGCTCAACGACGCGCTGCTCGGCCTGGAGAAAGCCACCCAGGCGGGCACCGCGTTCGTCTTCGGCTACCTCGGCGGCGCGCCGGCGCCGTTCGCGGTCACCGACGCCGGTGCGACCTTCGTGCTCGCCTTCCGCGCGCTGCCGATCGTGCTGGTGATGAGCGCGCTCTCGGCGCTGCTGTTCTACTGGCGCGTGCTGCCGCTCGTCGTGCGCGCGCTCTCGTGGCTCCTCGAGCGCGCGATGGGTGTCGGCGGGGTGGTCGGGCTTTCGACCGCGGCGAACGTGTTCGTCGGCATGGTGGAGGCGCCGCTCTTCGTGCGGCCGTGGCTTGCGCGTGTGTCGCGCGGAGAACTCTTCGCGATCATGGTGGGCGGCATGGCGTCGATCGCCGGCACGGTGCTCTTCCTGTACGCGAGCCTGCTGAAGGAGGCGGTGCCGGAGGCGGTCGCGCATCTGTTGATCGCTTCGGTGCTGTCGGCGCCGGCGGCGCTCGTCGTCGCCTGGCTCATGGTGCCGCCCGAGGGGCCGCCGACCGGCGGCGCGATCGCGCTCGTGTCGCCGGATGCGAGCGCGATGGACGCGATCACGCGCGGCACGCTCGAGGGCGCGCAGCTCCTGGTCAACATCGTCGCGATGCTGGTGGTGTTCGTCGCGCTGGTGACAGCGGTGAACCTCGTGCTCGCGCCCTACTCGCTGCAGCAGGCGCTCGGCTCGGCGCTCGCGCCGCTCGCCTGGCTCGCCGGCGTGCCCTGGGCCGAGGCGCGCGCCGCCGGCGCGCTGCTCGGCACCAAGACGGTGCTGAACGAGCTCGTCGCCTACGTCGAGCTCGCCCGCGCGGCCGAGCTCTCCGAACGCAGCCGGTTGCTCCTCACCTATGCGCTCTGTGGCTTCGCCAACTTCGGATCGCTCGGCATCCTGATCGGCGGCCTCGGCACGATGTGCCCGGAGCGCCGCGGCGAGGTCGTCGCGCTCGGCATGAAATCGATCGTCGCCGGAACGCTCGCCACCTGCCTCGTCGCCGCGATGGTGGGGCTGGTGGTGTAGGGCGCGCCGAGCGGGTGCTCAGGGAATCGGCACCGCCTCGATCAGCGCCCTGCCGATGTCGGTGCGACGCGCGCTGTCGGCAGACGGCCGCAGCCGATGCGCGGCGACGCCCGGGAGCACAGCCTGCACGTCCTCCGGGATCACGCGGTCGCGTCCCTCGATCAGCGCCCAGGCGCGCGCCGAGTGCACCAGGCCGAGCGCCGCGCGCGGGGAAAGCCCGGTCTGGAACTCCGGCGAGCGCCGGGTGTGCTCGACCAGTGCCTGCACGTAGTCGAGCAACGCCGGGGCGACGTGCACGCTGCGCACCTGCGCCTGCAGCTCGATCAGCTCGCCCGCCGTCAGGCACGGCTCGAGCGCTGCAAGGAGGTCGCGGCGGTCGGCACCGGCGAGGAGCGCGCGCTCGGCTTCGCGTCCGGGGTAGCCCAGCTCGATGCGCATCAGGAAACGGTCGAGCTGCGATTCCGGAAGCGGAAACGTGCCCACCTGCTCGGAGGGGTTCTGCGTGGCGATCACGAAAAAGGGCTCGGGCAGCTTGCGCGTTTCGCCTTCCACCGTCACCTGGTGCTCCTCCATCGCCTCGAGCAGCGCCGACTGCGTCTTCGGTGTGGCGCGGTTTACCTCGTCGGCGAGGATCACCTGCGCGAAGATCGGGCCCGGCAGGAACTTGAATCCGGCCGACTCGCGCTCGTATACCGACACGCCGACGATGTCGGCGGGAAGCATGTCGCTGGTGAACTGGATGCGGTGAAAGGCGAGCCCGAGGGCGCGCGCGAGCACCTGCGCGAGCATCGTCTTGCCGACGCCGGGCAGGTCCTCGATCAGCAGATGGCCGCGCGCGAGCACGCAGGCGAGCGCGAGGCGGATCTGGATCTCCTTGCCGAGCACGATCCGGTTCGCCGCCTCGAAGACGCGCGCGAGCGGCGAGGCGGGCAGCGCCTCGAGACGGCGTCGAATCTGCACCGGAACATTCTACCCGATGCGTTACCATTGCCCGCCGATGACCGTCGCCTACATCACGCATCCCGACTGCGCGAAGCACGACATGGGGCGCGGCCATCCGGAGCGTCCCGAACGGCTTGCGGCGATCCACGACCGCCTGATCGCCTCGGGTCTCGAGGCCTATCTCGAACGCTTCGACGCGCCGCTCGCCACCGACGTCGAACTGCTGCGGGTGCATTCGCCGGCGTACGTGCGCGCCATCCGCGCCGCGGCGCCGGCGCAGGGGTTGGTGCATCTCGACCCCGACACCGCGATGGGACCGGGGAGCCTTGCCGCGGCGCTGCGCGCCGCCGGCGCCGCGGTGCTCGCGACCGACCTGGTGATGAGCGGCCGCGCCCCGGCGGCATTCTGCGCGGTGCGCCCGCCGGGCCACCACGCCTGCCGCGCGCGTGCGATGGGCTTCTGTTTCTTCAACAACGTCGCGGTCGCCGCCGCGCACGCGCTCGCGGTGCACGGTGCGCGGCGCGTCGCGATCGTGGACTTCGACGTGCACCACGGCAACGGCACCGAGGACATCTTCGCCGGGGATGCGCGCGTGCTGATGGTCTCGACCTTCCAGCACCCGTTCTATCCCTACTGCGGGACCGAGGATCCGGCGAAGAACATGGTGAACGTGCCGCTCGCCGCCGGCGCCGGGTCGGACGAGTTTCGCGAGGCGGTGACGCGGCACTGGATCCCGGCGCTCGAATCGTTCGCGCCCGAGCTGCTGCTGCTTTCTGCCGGTTTCGATGCACATCGCGAGGACGACATGGCGATGCTCGAGTTGCGCGACGAGGACTACGCCTGGGTCACCGCGCAGCTCGAGGAGGTCGCCGGGCGGCACGCGAAAGGGCGCATCGTTTCGGTGCTCGAAGGCGGCTACGCGCTCTCCGCCCTCGGCAGGAGCGTCGAGCGCCATCTGCGCGTGCTCGGCGGGCTCGACTGATCAGGCGGCGAGCGGCGCGTTTTGCGCTGCGAGGAGCGCGCGCGCGGCCGCGTCGAACGCCGCCGCATCCGCCGAGCCGATCGCGAGGGTGCGCGCTTCGGCGAGGCGCGCGAAATGCGCCTGCGCCGAGCGCCGGTAGGCCGGATCGTAGTGCTCCTCGAGGAGCCGCGCGACCAGCGCCGGCCACTCGCCGCGCGCCGCGAGCGCCTTCCATGCGCTGACGCGTGCGCGCCCGTGCAGCGCCGCGAGGCCTTCGAGCTGCGCGCACAGCGCCTGCGGCTCGGTGAAAAAGTGCCGGTACTCCTCGACGAGAAGCGCGATGCGCGCATCGGGCGCGGTGTCCAGCCACAGGCACTCGGAGGCACGCATGCGGGCAAGCAGCGCCTCCGGGACCTGCACCCGCCCGATCCTGCGGCTCTCGGCCTCGACGTACACCGGCCGCGCCGCGTCGAGGCGCTCGAGCGCCGCGAGAAGCCGGCTCTCGAACATCTTCTGCGAGGGCTGCGGTGCGCCCGGGAGCGCGCCGAGCACCGAGCCGCGGTGCGCGGCGAGTGCCTCGAGGTCGAGCACCTGGCCGCCCGCGGCCGCGAGCGCGCGCAGCAGCCGGCTCTTGCCGCTGCCGGTCATTCCGTGCACCACGCGAAACGCGAACCGCTGCGGCAGCTCCGCGAGCCGCGCGACCACGTGGCGCCGGTACGCCTTGTAGCCGCCTTCGAGCGTCGCCGCCTCCCAGCCGATCTCGCGCAGCACGTGCGCCATCGCCGCCGAGCGCTGGCCGCCGCGCCAACAGTACACCAGCGGCCGCCAACCCCGGGGCATCGCGGCGAAGCGCGTCTCCAGGTGATGCGCGATGTTCTTCGCGACGAGCGCCGCGCCGAGCTTTCTCGCCTCGAAGGGCGAGACCTGACGGTACGTCGTGCCGACACGCGCGCGCTCCGCGTCGTCGAGCACCGGCACGTTCTCGGCGCCCGGCAGGTGGTCCTCGGCGAACTCCGCCGGCGAGCGCACGTCGAGAATGGCATCGAAGCCGGCGAGCGTGCCGGGTCCGATCGCGACGCGGAAGCTGGCGCGCGCGCCCATCGGCGCGATTCTATGGGCGGCGCGCCGACCCGGCGCGGGCGAGCAGCGGCGCGAGCGCCCGCCTCACCGCGTCGGCGATGAGCGGCTGCGCCGCCTCGTTCGGGTGGATGCGGTCGGGCTGGAAGAAGTCGTCGCGGCCGGCGAAGTCCTCGAACAGGAATGGAAGCAGCGCGGCGCTCTTGTGCTTCGCCACCTCGGCGAACGCGGAAGCGAACGCGCGCGTGTACTCCGGTCCGTAGTTGGGGGGCATGCGCATCCCGACGACGAGCACGCGCGCGCCGGCGCGCTGCGCGAGTTCGACCATCGCCGCGAGGTTGCGCTTCATCTCCGCCACCGGCAGCCCCCGCAGACCGTCGTTGCCGCCGAGGGCGAGGATCACGATCGCCGGCCGGTGCTCGGCGAGCACCTTCGGGAGGCGCGCGAGCCCTCCGGCGGTGGTCTCGCCCGAGATGCTCGCGTTGACGACGATATAATCGGCGCGCTCGCGCGCGAGCCGTTGCGCGAGCAGCGCCACCCAGCCACGCGTCTCGGCGATCCCGTACGCCGCCGACACGCTGTCGCCGAAGACGAGGATCCTCTGGCTGGCCTGCGTCGAAGCGCAAGGAAACATGGACGCGACCCCCACGATCGCACAAGCGAAAACGGTGCTGAGTGCGCGCGGCATCGGAAAGACGGTGCGCTCGGGCGACGACGAACTCGTCATTCTGCGCGAAATCGACCTCGACGTCAGCGCGGGCGAGGCGCTCGCGATCGTCGGCCCGTCGGGGTCGGGCAAGTCGACGCTGCTCGCGATCCTCGCCGGTCTCGACACCCCGAGCGCGGGCCGGGTCGAGATCGACGGCACCGATCTCTTCGCGCTCGACGAAGACGCCCGCGCGCTCGTGCGCGGGCGCACGATCGGTTTCGTGTTCCAGTCCTTCCAGCTCCTGCCCTCCCTCACCGCGCTCGAGAATGCGATGCTGCCGCTCGAACTCGCCGGGCGCGCCGACGCCGAGGCCGAGGCGCGCCGTGTCCTCGAGCGCGTCGGGCTCGGCGCGCGGCTCGGGCATTACCCGCGGCAGCTCTCCGGCGGCGAGCAGCAGCGGGTCGCGCTCGCGCGCGCCTTCGTCGTGCGCCCCAAGCTCTTGCTCGCCGACGAGCCGACCGGAAGCCTCGACACCGACTCGGGAGCGGTGGTGATCGAGCTTCTGTTCGAACTCAACCGCGACTATGGCACGACCCTCGTCCTGGTGACGCACGACGAGGCGCTCGCCGCGCGCGCGACGCGCCTCGTGCGGCTCGCCGCCGGGTGCATCGTGTCGTGATCCTGCACCAGGCGGCGCGCCTGCTCGCGCGCGACTGGCGCGCGGGCGAGCTCGGCGTACTCGGCGCGGCGCTCGCGATCGCGGTCGCGAGCGTGTCGAGCGTCGGGTTCTTCGCCGAGCGGGTGAGCCGCGCGCTCCTGCGCGACGCGCACCAGCTCCTCGGCGCCGACCTGGTGCTCGTCTCTGACCACCCCTGGGCAGCCGAGGTGAGCACCGAAATCGGACGCCGCGGGCTCGCTTCGGCGCGGGCGCTCGCCTTCGTCAGCATGCTGTCCGCCGGCGAGCTCTCGCAGATCGCGGGCGTGAAGGCGGTGAGTGCGAACTATCCGCTGCGCGGCAGACTGCGCATCGCGCCGGCGCCCGGCGCACCGGACGCGCCGGCCGCAGCCGGTCCTGCGCCGGGCACCGTGTGGCTCGACGAGCGCCTCGTGAGCGCGCTCGCGGCGCCCGTCGGCTCGCGGATGCGCCTCGGGGCGGCGGCCTTCGAGGTCGCCGCCGTACTCACCCTCGAGCCGGAGCGCGGCGCGAACTTTTTCAACCTCGCGCCGCGCGTGTTCATGAACGTGGACGACGTGCCGGCGACGGGGCTCGTGCAGCCGGGAAGCCGTGTCTGGTACTCGCTCTACGCCGCCGGACCGCGCGCCGCGGTGGACGACTTCGAGCGCTGGGTGCGCGCGCGCCTCGTGCGCGGCCAGCGCGTGGACAACCTCGAGAGCGGACGGCCGGAAGTGCGCGCGGCGATCGAACGCGCCCGTCGCCTGCTGGGGCTCGCCGCGCTGCTCGCCGCGATCCTCGCCGGGGTCGCGATCGCGCTCGGCGCGCGTCGCTTCGTCGAGCGCCACCTCGACGGCTGCGCGGTGATGCGCTGCCTCGGCGCGACGCAGCGTCGGCTCGTCGCGCTCTACGCGCTCGAATTCGCGGCCCTCGGCGCGATCGCGGCGGCGGCGGGCTGCGCGCTCGGCGCGATCGCGCAGGCGGGGCTCGTGGCGGCGCTCGGCGATCTCGTACGCGCCGAGCTCCCGCCGCCCGGCCTGTTGCCGGCGCTGCACGGTTTTCTCGCCGGCCTGGTGCTTCTCCTCGGCTTCGCGCTGCCGCCGCTCGTACAGCTCGCCCACGTCCCGGCGCTGCGCGTGCTGCGCCGCGAGATCGGGCCGCCTGCGCGCGCCACGCGCGCCGTCTACGCGAGCGGGCTCGCGGCCTTCCTCGCGCTCCTTTTTTGGCAGGCGGACGACCTGCGGCTCGGGCTCGCCGTCGTGCTCGGCTTCGGCGCGGCCCTCGCCGCGTCGAGCGCGATCGCCTGGGCGCTGCTGCGCATCGTCGCGAGCGCCCGCTTCGCACGCGCGATCGGCGCCCTCGCCGGCGGCAGCGCGTTGCGCTACGGGCTCGCGAGCCTACGGCGTCATGCGCGTGCGAACGCGGTGCAGGTGGCGAGCCTCGCGCTCGGCGTCACCGTGCTACTGCTGCTTGCCTTCACGCGCGACGACCTGGTGGACGCCTGGCGCAGGAGCGCACCACCGGATGCGCCCAACCGCTTCGTCCTCGGCGTGCAGCCGGACCAACTCGGGGCGGTGCGCGAGCACTTCCGAGCTGCAGGTCTCGAGCCGCCGGAGCTCTATCCGATGGTGCGCGGGCGGCTGGTGGCGGTGAACGGCCGGCCGGTGTCGGCGAACGACTACGCCGGCGAGCGCGCCCGCGCGATGGTCGAGCGCGAGTTCAACCTGTCGTGGGTCGAGCGGTTGCCGGCGCACAACGCACTCGCCGCGGGGCGCTGGTTCGCACCCGACGCGCACGAGCTCTCGGTGGAAGAGGGGATCGCCCGAACGCTCGGCTGGCGGATCGGCGACGCGCTCAGCTTCCGCGTCGGCGCCGACTCTTTCACCGCGACGATCACGTCGGTGCGCCGGCTGCGCTGGGACTCGATGAAAGTGAACTTCTTCGTGCTCGCGCCGCCGGCGCTGCTCTCCGGCTTCCCGGCGAGCTACATCGCCGCCTTTCGCGTCGAACCGCAGGAAGAGCGGTTCGCGAGCTCGCTCGTCCGCCGTTTTCCGAATCTCACCGTGGTGGACATGGGCGCGGCGCTGCGCCAGGCGCAGGCGGTGGTCGACCGGGTGATCGCCGCGGTGCAGGTGGTGTTCGTCTTCGCGCTCGGGAGCGGGCTGCTGGTGCTCTACGCCGCACTGCTCGCCACCGAGGACGAGCGCCGTCGCGAGGCGGCGCTGATGCGGGTCTGCGGCGCCTCGCGCGCTCTGGTGATGCGCATCCAGCGCGTCGAGTTCCTCGCGATCGGGCTGCTCGCGGGGCTGCTCGCGGGCGCGGGCGCGGCGGCGATCGGCGAGCTGCTCGCGCGGTACGTTTTCGAGCTCGATCTGCCGGCGAACCCGTGGCTTTTCGTCGCCGGTCCGCTCGCCGGCATGGCGCTGCTCGCGCTAAACGGCTGGCTTTCGGCCCGGGGGGTGCTGCGCGCATCACCGGCCGAGACGCTGCGCGAGGCGGGGTAAGGCCGTTCGCCCGGGGCAGGATCGGTCCGCCGCGCCTCGGAGGGCCTTCGCCTGGCCGGGGTCGGCCGCTGGCCTTCGGCTACTGAATGCCGAGTCGTTTCATCCGCTCCCACAGGTTCTTGCGGGAGATGCCGAGCGCTTCGGCGGTCTGACCGATCTGCCAGCCATGGTGCGCGAGCGCGCGCTGGATGTAGCTGCGTTCCTGCTCGCGCAGGAACTGCTCGAGCCGCTGCAACCGCGGTTCCGGTTCGGGCACCGCGGCCGGCAAGAGCACGTCCTCGTTCGCGAGCAGCGCGCTGTCGAGCGTGCGCTGTGCGGAAAACAGGCAGGCGCGCTCGATCGTGTTGCGAAGCTCGCGTACGTTACCCGGCCAGCGCTGGCGCATCAGCACGCGCTCGCCCTCCGGACCGAGCTCGCGCGGTGTGTCCGGATGCGCGCGGTTCCACTCGGCGACGAAGCGATGGGCGAGCCAGAGCACGTCTTCGGGCCGCTGGCGCAGCGGCGGCACGTGCAGGTGTACGACGTGGATGCGGTAATACAGATCTTCGCGGAAACGCCCGACGCGCACCTCGTCGTTCAGCCTCTTGTGCGTGGCCACGATCACGCGCACCGCGAGCTTGATCGGCTGCTCGCCCCCCAGGCGGGTGATCGTGCGATCCTGCAGCACCCGCAGCAGCCGCGCCTGCAGCGCCTGCGGCATGTCGCCGATTTCGTCGAGGAACAGCGTGCCGCCGTGGGCTTGCTCGAACTTGCCCCGATGCATGCGCTGCGCGCCGGTAAAGGCACCGCGTTCGTAGCCGAAGAGCTCGGCCTCGATCAGCGACTCCGGTAGCGACGCCGCGTTGACGGCGACGAAGGGCGCGGCGTCGCCGAGCGTCGAGCGGTGCAGGCAACGGGCGAGCTCCTCCTTGCCTGCGCCCGACTCTCCGGTGATCAGCACCGTGTCCCAGTGAACGCCGAGTCGCAATACGGTCGCGTAGAGCCGCTTCATCTCGGCGGACACGCCCAGCGGACAGGCGTTCGGATCGGGCGCAGGCCCGGCCGGCTGCGCCGTGCCGAGGCTTCGCAGCCGGCGGATCAGACGCTCGATGTCCAGCGGTTTGGTGAAGAAGTCCGCCGCGCCGGCATCGAGCAGCGCTTCGCGCTGTGCGGCGGTGCCATAGCCGGTGATGAAGATCCAAGGTTTGCCCGGAAAAACCGGCCGCAGCTTCGCGAACAGCGCCGGTCCGGAGACGTCCGGCAGGCGCACGTCGCTCACGAAGGCATCGAAGCTGTCGGTGGCGGCGAGCGCTTCGGCGGCCGCGCCGTTGCGAAGCCAGCGGCAGGCGAATCCTTCCAGCGTCAGACGCTCGGCGAGCGTCTCGCCCATGATGGGATCGTCTTCGATCAGGCAGATGTTCATGACGGTGGATTCGGAGAAGCGGCGAGCGGGAACACCGCGACCAGCTCGGTCGCGAAACCGGCCGGCGGCGCCGCAGCGAGCTCCAGGCGCCCGCCGACGGTGTGCAGGATGCGCCCGGTGATCCACAGGCCGAGCCCGGTGCGACCGCCGTCGCTGCGCGGCTGCGCTTCGAGCAGTTGCGCCAGGTGCGGCGCGTCGAGCGCCGCGCCGGTGTTGGCCACGCGCACGCGCCAGGCGCCGTCGCTCGGCTCGGCGAGCACCTGCACGCGGCCCCCGCTGCCGGCGGCGGCGATCGCGTTCAACGTCAGGTTCAGCAGGACCTGCCGAACCGGTACCGAAGGCAGTGCGCGCCCCGGCGGCGGCTGCGGCCGCCAGTCGAGCGTGCAGGCGGCCGACAGCGCTTCGGGATGCAGCAGCAGATACAGGTCGTGCAGGTCGTCGTCGCGCAGCTCGTGCACCTCGCGACGCGCTTCGTTCAGCAGCGCGTTGACGGTGGAGTGGATCTGCCGCAGCCCGCGTTCGAGCAGCGCGAGCGTGCGTTCGGTCACGTCGTCCACGCCGCCACGCAGGCGGCGGTTTTCGATGGCGTGCAGCATGCCGCCGAGCGGATTGTTGACCTCGTGCGCGATGCCCGCGGTGAGCCGTCCGATGCTCGCCATGCGTTCGGCCTGCAGCATCTCGCGCTCGAGCTCCCG
>Ga0308420_1001233_pt1 | contig 13294 bp, 9 predicted proteins | sample HotsprSampleMS55_FD_203802 | JGI IMG/M metagenome (GOLD analysis project Ga0308420, IMG submission 203802) | Hot spring phototrophic mat microbial communities from Mushroom Spring, Yellowstone National Park, Wyoming, United States - 20090730_MS55 ... | reverse complement strand
TACGCCGGCGAAGGCCACCGCGAGGAACTCGACCGCGACATTGCCGCCCTGATTGCTGAAGCCCGGAAAAAGGGAACGCTCAAGCTGGACCCGGTTGAAATCACACCGCGGCCATTCCAGGAAACCGACAGCCCGCTTCGCTTTCCCGGCAAGGTGTATGCCGACGCCGCCAGCCAGCGGCTGTTCATTGCCGACACCAACCACCACCGCATTGTCGTTGCCGGCTTCGACGGCAAGGTGCTCGACACCATCGGCTCCGGCGCACCCGGCGCGCGGAACGGGCCGTACAACTTTGCCGAGTTTCAGTATCCCCAGGGCATGGCGCTTGATGGTGATTTCCTGTACGTCGCCGACACGGGCAACCACCTCCTCCGGCGCGTCAACCTCAAAACCAGGATGGTTGAAACCGTCGCCGGCACCGGCAAAAACGAACGCAGCCGGCAGACCGGGCCAGGAACGAGTGTCGGCTTGAGTTCCCCGTGGGACCTGGCCATTCACCAGCGCACCCTGTTCATCGCCATGGCCGGCGCGCATCAGATTTGGCAGTACAACCTCGATACCGGCGTGGTTGGTCCTTATGCCGGCACAGGCGCCGAAGGACGGCAGGACGGCACACTGGAGACGGCTGTTTTTGCCCAGCCGTCGGGGCTGTCCACCGACGGCAAGCGGCTCTACGTGGCCGACAGTGAAATCAGCGCCGTGCGGGCCATCGATCTGGCAACGGGGCAGGTGACAACGCTGGCCGGCGGCGATCTGTTCGACTTCGGCGACACCAATGGCAAGGGCGAAAATGCCCGGTTCCAACATCCTTTGGGCGTGGCGGCCGCCGAGCGCAAGCTGTATGTCGCCGACACCTACAACCACAAACTGCGCACCATTGACCTGCGCACGCGGTTCGTCTCGAACCTCATCGGCAGTGGCATGCCGGGGCTTCAGAATGACCTGCCGGCGCTGTTTCACGAACCCGGCGGGCTGTCCTACGCCGCCGGAAAACTGTTTGTCGCCGACACGAACAACCACGTCATCCGGCTTGTGGAGTTTGAGCCGACGCGGGTAAGCACCTTTGCCATTGACAAACTCACGGCCCCGACGCCCATCAAACTCAAGGATGACGCCCTGCCCAACGAAGAGCAGATTGGCGTCCCGACCCAGCGCCTCACGCCCGGCGCAGGTGAAATCGTCGTGGACATCCAGCTTCCGCCGGGCTTCAAGTACGCGCCCACGGCCGAGCAGCGGTACTTTGTCAGCATCGAGGCCGGCACCGAAGGCCTGACCATTCCGGCCAAGGCCATGGCGGTCACGTCGTCCAAGCTGCGGTTTCCCGTCAGTATCCCCTACACGGTGACGGCCAACGGCATGGGCGCGTTCGATGTTGTGGTTTCCGTCACCTTCTGCAAGGAAGGCGACGAAGGCTTCTGTTCGGTGGCCACCTACCGGTTTCACGTGCCGTTTATCGGGCGGCCCAAAGGCAGCACCAAGCGGCCCGTCCTCCTGAAATCCATTCCCCCGCCGGCGCCATAAGTCGTGCGCCCTGAGTTACCAACTGAGTTACCAACGATGAAAGTCCAGCCATTTACGATTGGTCTCGTGCAGATGCGGTGCGCTGCCGACCGTACGGAAAATCTCGACCGGGCGGCGCATTTCGTCCGGGAAGCGGCCGACCGGGGCGCACGGGTGATCTGCCTGCCCGAACTCTTTCAGTCGCCCTACTTCTGCCAGATGGAGGACACGGCGCTGTTTGACCGCGCCGAACCGTTCGACGACAGTCCTTCCCTGCGGGCAATGCAGGCTGTGGCGCGGGAGACGCGGACGTACCTCTTCGTGCCGTTTTTTGAACGGCGGGCGGCCGGCCTCTACCACAACAGCGTGGCGCTCGTGGATGACCGGGGCGACATCCGTGGGCTGTACCGCAAGATGCACATTCCCGACGACCCGGCCTACTACGAAAAGTTTTACTTCACGCCCGGCGACCTGGGCTTCGTCGCCTTCGACACGCCCTACGGACGCTTAGCCTCGCTTATTTGCTGGGATCAGTGGTTTCCCGAAGGCGCACGGCTGGCGGCGCTGCGCGGCGCGACGGTGCTGTTTTATCCCACGGCCATCGGCTGGCATCCCTACGAAAAGGAAACCCACGGGGCCGCCCAGCGCGACGCCTGGCGGACGGTGCAGCGTGGGCATGCCATTGCCAACGGGATGTATGTCGCGGCGGTCAACCGGATTGGCTTTGAACCGTCGCCAACCGATGAGCTGGGCGGACTGGAGTTCTGGGGCAGTTCCTTTGTGGCCGACCCCCAGGGCGTGATCGTGGCCGAGGCGCCGACGGATGAAGAAACCATCCTGCTCGCCGAGGTCAACCCCTCCCGACTGGAAGACGTACGGCGCAACTGGCCCTTTCTGCGTGACCGGCGCATTGAAGCCTACGACGGGCTGACCCGGCGCTTTCTCGATTCGTGATGCAAAGCATGTGGCGCAGGGGTTGGCTGGCGGGCTTCTGGGTGCTGTGGCTCGTCTTTTCGGGTGTGGCCCAGCCGGAGACCCCGCCGGAGACGCCGCTCTCCCTGGATGAACCGGTGAAGCTTTCTGTCTGGAAATACCGGCCGGGTGATGATCCGCGCTGGGCGGACCCCAACCTGGATGACCGGGACTGGAAGGTGCTGCACCTCGACACCCAGGCTTTCACCGAAGCCGGGTGGCGCTCCGGGCCCGGCTGGTATCGCACCACGGTGGTTGTTGCCGACCAGTCCCTGTTGGGTCTCCTGGTCGTCCATGCCATCTCGCACTGCTATCAAGAATGTGCGCAAAAGTGCGCACATTCTTGATAGCAGTACGTCTCCCTGCTGGCCTACAACCAGCTCAACGTGGTCTCCATCCAGTTTCAGCTCATCACGGGCACTGGCTTCCTGTTCAGCTTTCTCAAGCTTCCCCCGCCGCGGTGGGTGCGCTGGTTTCAGATCACGCTGGGCCTGGTGATTTTGGGCACGCTTGCCCTGCCCGGCTGGTTTTTGCAAGGTCTGGTCCGCAGTCTGATATTTGCCGTTCCCGTGGCCGCCCTGTTGGGCTTCACGAGCATTCTGGTCGGACGTGAGGCGTGGCGGGGCAACGTGGCCGCCCGAACCCTGTGTTTTTCCATGGGGCTGATCATACTGGCCGAAGCGGTCCAGATTACAAAAACCATCGTCCTGCCCATGGTTGAACCCCAGTCGGCGGTGGCCATGTGGTTCGCCGGCCCGGTTGCGGGCTACCTGGTGGAAATCAGTTTCGGGGCGTTGCTCCTGACCATGGCCGGGGCTGTGGCGCGGCGCTACCGGGACGAGATTGACGCGGTCAACCGCAATCTTGAACGTCTGGTGTCTGAGCGGACGGTCGAGGTGCAGCGGCAGCGCGATGAACTGGAGCAGAAAAATCAGGACATCGAAGACAGTCTGCGCTACGCACAAACCATGCAGCAGGCCGTACTGCCGGACATCAAAAACCTGCACGCGACCTTTGCCGAGGCCTTTGCACTGTGGAAACCACGTGACATCGTCTCCGGCGACTTTTACTGGTTTCACCAGACCGAACGGGCCTGTCTGGTGGCCGTGGCCGACTGCACCGGCCACGGCGTTCCGGGCGCGTTTATGTCGTTTATCGGCAACGATCTGCTCACTCAGATCGTCGTCGAGCGCAAGATTGACGACCCGGCCCGCATTCTGGCCGAACTGGACACCGGTGTGCAGCGCGTCCTCAAGCAGGGCAGCCACGGGTCGGTCAGCGTGGAAGACGGCATGGACATCGGCATCTGTCGCTTTACGGCCGACGGGGTGACGTTTGCCGGCGCGCGCCGTCCGTTGTATGCCGTCGCCGACGGACAGTTGACCGAATATGCCGGCTCACGGCATCCCATCGGGGGACGGGCGCGCAAGCCACGTCACTTCGAGAACGTCGCCGTTGCCATCACGTCGCCGATGATGCTTTACCTGACCACGGACGGTTTCGCCGACCAACCGGATGCCCAGGGCAAACGGTTCAAGACGGGTCCACTTATGCAACTCCTGCGCGACATCGCCACCCGCCCGGCCGGGCAGCAACGGGCGGCGCTCGAAACGGCGCTGGACGAACATCAGGGCCACACCGCGCAACGTGATGACATCACGATTGTTGGTTTACGGCTTGATGCCTCACTGGTTCGCTGGAATGGAAGCACCACCCATGCAACTCCTTGATGCGGCCCCGGCTGCCCTTGGTTTTCGTCATCCGGCCGAATGGGAGCCCCAGGCGGCCACCTGGCTGGCGTTTCCCCACAACCGTACGGACTATCCGGGCAAGCTGCGGCCCGTGCAGTGGGCCTACGGGGAAATCATCCGCAAGCTGGCCGACCGGCAGCCGGTTCACGTGGTCGTTCAGGATACGACGCTCCAGGCGCAGGCCCGGAATATGCTGCGGCGCGTCGGGGCCAACCTCGCCCAGGTACGCTTTTTTCGCGTCCCGACCAATCGCGGCTGGTTGCGCGATGCCGGGCCGATCTTTGTCGTCCGCGACCGGGACGGCGCACGCGAAGCCGCCATCTGCAAGTTTCGTTTCAACGCCTGGGCCAAATACCCGGATTTCCGGCTCGACGACGAGCTGGCCCTGCGGCTGGCAAAGCAGCTTGGCTTTCCGGTGTTCGTTCCGCATGCCAAAGGGCAACCGGTTGTGCTGGAAGGCGGAGCCATAGATGTCAATGGGCAGGGCGTGGTCATGACGACCGAAGAGTGTCTGCTCGATACGGTGACGCAGCCGCGCAACCCGCACCTGTCACGGGCGGAAGTGGAGGCCGTACTGCGCGACACCCTGGGGGTTTCGACCGTCTGGTGGCTTGGGAAAGGCATTGCCGGTGACGACACCCACGGCCACGTGGACGATCTGGCCCGGTTCGTCAATCCGACGACACTGGTGCTGTGCGATGAAACCGATGCCAGCGATGCCAACTACGCAGCGCTCAAGGAAAACCACGAGCGCGCGCAGGATTTCCGGCTGCCCGACGGCTCACGTCCCGAAGTCATCCGTCTGCCGATGCCGCGCCCACTCGTCTTTGCCGGCCAGCGATTGCCAGCCAGTTATGCCAACTTTTACATCGCCAACGGGCTGGTTCTCGTGCCCACGTTCAACGATCCCAACGACCGCGTGGCGCTTGGCCTTCTCGGTGAGTGCTTTCCGAATCGGACCGTGTGCGGTATCCATGCCGTGGATTTGGTCTGGGGGCTGGGCACCCTGCACTGCCTGACTCATGAACAGCCGGCCGGCGTACCGGCCGCTCCCGAACCGGCACCAACTTCCCCACAGGGTGCAAGTTTGGCTGAAACGGACTAGGATTGCAGGTCGTACCCGTGCGGTGTCTGCCCCCAGGCGCCGATACCATTGCCCGTCACGTGGAGTATCGAAAACCCCTATGGCAAGCTGGCAGGCAGCAGCGCTCGCGCGCTTCATCGCCTTCAAAATCAAGCGCAAGCCGACCTCGCAGGACGAAATGCAGATCGTGCGTCAGGCGCGACAGAAGCTGGGACACATGCCCGGCTACGTTCAGCCGGCGATTCCTGCAGACCTGCACATCCGTACCGTATCCCTGACCACGCTGGACGGCGACGTCATCCGGGGCGAGTGGCTGGCCTGGAAGACGGACTATCCGCCCGCCACAGTGCTGTATCTCCACGGCGGAGGCTATGTCGCCTGTTCGCCACGAACCCATCGCCCCATCACCGTAACGCTGGCCACGCTTCTGCGCGGACGGGTCTTCGCGCTGGATTACCGGCTGGCCCCGGAACACCGCTTCCCGGCAGCTCTCGATGATGCTGTTGCCGCCTACCGCTGGCTGATTGAAGGGCAGCGGATGGCCCCGCGCCAACTCGTCCTGGCCGGCGACTCGGCAGGCGGGGGGCTGACACTCTCCACCCTGGTCCGGCTGCGTGAGCTGGGTCTGCCCCAACCGGCTGGCGCGGTGCTCTACTCGCCCTGGACGGATTTGGCCGGCACGGGTGAAACGCTCGAAACCAATACCGACCGGGATGTGATGTTTTACGGCGCGGGTATCCGCCTTGCCGGCCGCATTTATGCCGGGGACACACCGCCCGACCACCCACTGGTTTCACCGCTTTACGCTGACCTGCATGGGCTTCCCCCGTTGCTGGTCTTTGCCAGTTCCAGCGAAGTGCTGCTTGACGATGCCCGCCGCCTTGCAGCACGTGCGGAAGCCGCCGGTGTTTCGGTCGAGTTGCACATCGAAGCCGACCTGCCGCATGTGTGGCCGATTTTCTGCCGCCTTATCCCGGAAGGACGGCGCACGCTGGCAGCGACGGCGGCGTTCATCCGGCGCGCCGTCAACCACGCTTCGTCCTCAAATTCTCAGCTTCCAGGGCCTTCCATCCATGACTACCGCCTCGCTGCAAGCACTGCTGTCACGGCTCATTGACTACGCCGGGCTGTTCCCGCCGGCGGCGCTGGATTTGGCAAACGCCGTGGAGAACTACCGGCGTTTCCGCACCTCGGCCGATGCCTGGATGCTGGGGGCATTTGTGCTCCCGGCCGGCCAGGTCAGCGCTTTCCAGTCGGCAACCCAGATGGCGGCCTCGCCGGACGACCCACCGTTCCGCTGGCCGGTCAGCCTGCTCGTTGAAGCTACCGATCTGCCCCCGGACGGATTGCATGTTGTGGCGGTCGAAGCCAAAACCAACGATCCGGCCGTGGTACGGCGGCTCGTGGAACGCTGGCCCACAGCTCAGGTCTTCATCGAACTGAATCCGACGGACGAGCGCGAAGTGATGTGGGGCACGTTGCGCGAGTTGGGGGCTGGGGCCAAAATCCGCACCGGCGGACTGACAGCCGAGGCGTTCCCTTCGCCTGAAACTGTGGCGAGCTTCATCCTCCGCGCTGCTGACTGGCGGGTGCCGTTCAAGGCCACGGCCGGACTCCATCATCCCATCCGCGCCATGTATCCCCTGACCTACGCCCCTGACAGCCCGCAGGGACTCATGCACGGTTTTCTGAACGTCTTTCTGGCCGCCGCCTTCGCCTGGCACGGCATGGCCCCGGACAACGTCGAACGGGTGCTCCTCGAAGAAGACGTGTCGAACTTTCAGTTCACGGACGCCGGTGTGACCTGGCACTGCCAGACCCTTCCGACCGAAGCTATCGCGGCGGCGCGGCAGAGTTTTTGCCGCTCTTACGGCTCCTGCTCCTTTGACGAACCACGCACCGATTTGCGCACCCTTGGTCTTCTGGACTGACCCATCTGGATTTGCCCTGCCGTATGTTTGAACTACGCCACCACCTCATAGCTGCGAAACAAGCCAGCCGCCGGGCCGCCACCCTCGATGCCAACCTCAAACATCAGGTCCTGCTGGCGCTGGCCGATGCCATTGACGCCCGGCGCGCCAGCCTGCAGGCCGCCAATGCGGAAGACCTGGCTGCGGCTGAACGCGCCGGGCTGGCCGCGCCGCTGCGTGACCGTCTCGCGCTGACCGACAAAACGTTGACCGCCATGGTCGAAGGTTTGCGGGAGATAGCCGCCCAACCCGACCCGGTTGGCGAGATTGCCGAACTGCGCCGGCGCCCCAACGGCCTGCTCGTGGGACGGATGCGGATTCCGCTGGGGGTTGTGGCCATCATCTATGAATCGCGCCCCAATGTGACCGTGGATGCGGCGGCGCTGTGCCTCAAGGCCGGCAATGCCGTCGTGCTGCGCGGCGGCTCGGAGGCGTTTCATTCCAACCAGGCGTTGGGGCAGTTGATGGGCGCGGTGTTGGAATCGTTCGGTCTGCCGCCGGCGCTGGTGACGGTCATCCCCACGCCCGACCGCGCCGTGGTGGCTGAGTTGCTGGCCTGTGATGACCTCGTTGATCTTGTGATTCCACGCGGCGGAAAGGAACTCATCCGCTTTGTTGCCGGGCACTCACGGATTCCGGTCATCAAGCACTATGAAGGTGTCTGCCACACCTATCTGGATGCCAGCGCCGACCCGGCCATCGCCGTCCCGGTTGTGGTCAACGCCAAGGCGCAGCGCCCGGCGACGTGCAATGCCACCGAAACCCTGCTCATTCACGCGGCTGCCGTCGAGACCTGCCTGCTCCCGACAGTTCAGGCGCTGGTGGCGGCCGGCGTCGAGCTGCGCGTCTGTGAGCGTACCCAACAGGCGTTGCGCGAGCGGGGCTATGCGTCCGACCGGATCGTGGCGGCACAGCCCACTGACTTTGGCTGCGAGTTTCTGGACAACATTCTGGCCGTCAAAATCGTGGACGACTATGCCGCCGCCGTGGCGCACATTCAGACCTACGGTTCACAGCACACCGAAGCCATCATCACCCGCGACCATGCGACAGCCATGCGCTTTCTCCGCGACATTGACTCCTCCACCGTCGTGGTCAATGCCTCAACCCGCTTTGCCGACGGGCAACAACTCGGTCTTGGCGCTGAAATCGGCATCAGCACGACCAAACTCCATGCCTTTGGCCCGATGGGTGCCCGCGAACTGACGACGCAGAAGTTTGTCGTCCTGGGCGAAGGACAGACCCGCACCTGATGCCGGAGCGTTGAATTATGGGGTGAAAGGGCTGTTTATGCGGTCCGGCTTCGTGTAGGATAGCCGCTGCCTTGACCTCAATCATCTTCACCGACAAGGGGTTGCTTTTTTGATGACGCGCGACGCTTTCATCTTTGACGCGATTCGTACCCCGCGCGGCCGTGGCAAAGCTTCCGGTGCGCTCTACGAAATCAAGCCAATTGATCTTGTCACCCAGCTTTTGCGGGAGCTTCAGCGGCGCAACGGCTTCGCCACTGACGAAGTGGACGACATTATCCTTGGCTGCGTGACGCCCATTGGCGACCAGGGCGCCAACCTTGCCAAGACGGCGGCGCTCTATGCCGGCTATGCCGAAACCGTTGCCGGACAGCAAATCAACCGGTTCTGCGCTTCGGGTCTGGAGGCCGTCAATCACGCAGCCATGCGGGTGCGCTCCGGTTGGGAAGACCTCGTCATTGCTGGCGGCGTGGAGTCCATGAGCCGTGTGCCCATGGGTTCCGACGGCGGCCCGATGATGCTTGATCCCAAAGTCAGCGCCACGCTCCGGTTTGTGCCACAGGGCATCGGGGCGGATTTGATCGCGACGCTCGAAAACTTTTCGCGCGAAGACGTGGACGCCTATGCCTTGCGTTCGCACCAGCGCGCAGCCCAGGCGACCGCCAATGGCTATTTCCAGCGTTCACTCGTTCCCGTTACGGATTTCAACGGAATGCTGGTGCTTGACCGCGACGAACACATCCGCCCGGACACGACGCTCGAAGCCCTGGCACAGCTTAAGCCTTCCTTTGCCGAAATGGGTGAGATTGGCTTCGACGCCGTGGCGCAGTTGCGCTATCCCGGCGTCGAGCGGATTCGGCACGTGCACACGGCCGGCAACTCGTCCGGGATTGTGGACGGTGCGGCGCTGGTGCTCGTGGGCAGCCGCGAAAAGGGCGAAGCCCTTGGTCTGAAGCCCCGCGCCCGGATTGTCGCGGCGGCCGTGACCGGCAGCGAGCCAACCATTATGCTCACCGGCCCGATGCCGGCCACGCGCAAAGCCCTGGCCAAGGCCGGGATGACGACGGCCGACATTGACCTCTTTGAAGTCAACGAAGCCTTTGCTTCGGTTGTCCTGAAATTTGCCCGCGATATGAACGTTGATCTCGACAGGATCAACGTCAACGGAGGGGCAATTGCGATGGGGCACCCCTTGGGCGCGACCGGTGCGATGCTGCTCGGCACGGCGCTCGACGAACTGGAACGTCGCCAAAAGGCCACGGCGCTCATCACCCTGTGTGTCGGTGGCGGCATGGGTATTGCCACCATCATTGAACGGGTCTGACCAGGCGGAGAATCTGACCAGAAAGGGAGCCTATGGTGTTTCGGTACGAAAAGGACACGGATAACATTGTTACCATCACAATGGACATGCCGCAGCGGTCGGCCAACGTCATCAACGCCGAGTTCAACGCAGCGCTGGCGGAAACCTTCGCCCGGCTCAAGGCCGAAACCGAGCTGACGGGTGTCATCATCACCTCGGCCAAAAAGACGTTCCTGGCCGGTGCCGACCTGGAGCCGATGCTGGAAGTGCGTGATCCGGCGGCATTGTTTCAGGAAATTCAGCAGGTCAAGCGCATTTTTCGCGGCATGGAAACGTTTGGAAAACCCTTTGTCGCGGCTATCAATGGTGCGGCGATGGGCGGCGGTCTGGAGCTGGCGCTGGCGTGCCACTACCGCATTCTCATTGACCGCCCGGACGCGCAGGTGGGTTTGCCGGAAGTGACCCTGGGACTCATCCCCGGCGGCGGCGGCATCACGCGCCTGACGCGCCTGCTGGGGCTTGAAACGGCGCTCCCGCTGTTGACCGAAGGCAAACGGCTCTCTCCGGCGGAAGCCAGGGCGCTGGGCATCGTCAACGAACTGGCGGCAACACCTGAAGAACTCATTGCCAAGGCCAAAGCCTGGATTCAGGCCAATCCAGAACCACGCCAACCGTGGGATACGAAGGGCTACCGGCTGCCCGGCGGCGATGTGCGGACGCCCAAAGTAGCGCAGATGATCACGGCCGCTCCGGCCGTGCTGCTCAAGAAAACCCGTGGGAACTTCCCGGCTCCGCTGGCCATTCTGAGCGCCGCCGTGGAAGGGACGCTGGTGGATTTCGACACGGCCGACCGCATTGAATCGCGCTACCTGGCGAACGTGGCTACAGGGCAGGTCGCCAAAAACATGATCGCGGCCTTCTGGTTTCAGCTCAACAAGATCAATGGCGGCGGCAGTCGTCCGGCTGACATTCCACCGGCAACCTTTTCCAAAGTCGGCATCCTGGGTGCCGGGATGATGGGCAGCGGCATTGCCTACGCCTGCGCGACGGCCGGGCTGGAGGTCGTTCTCAAGGATGTCACGCTGGAGCAGGCCGAAAAGGGCAAATCCTACACGGAAAAGGTCCTCCGCCCACGGGTTGAGAAAGGGCGGATGAAGGAAGCCGACCTGGCGGCGACACTGGCGCGCATCCACCCGACGACCAGGGCCGAAGACCTGCGCGGCTGTGAACTCATCATCGAGGCCGTCTTTGAAGACCGGGCCGTCAAGAAGGAAGCCACCCAGGAAGCCGAAGCGCAACTGGCGCCAACGGCCATTTTTGCCTCAAACACGTCCACCCTGCCGATTACCAGTCTGGCTCAGGTGTCCGAGCGGCCGGAAAACTTCATCGGGCTGCACTTCTTTTCGCCCGTGGACAAAATGCCGCTGGTTGAAATCATCGTCGGCGAAAAGACTTCGCCGGAAACCCTGGCGCGCAGCTTTGATTTCGTCCGGCAGATCAAAAAGACGCCCATCGTGGTCAACGACCGGCGTGGGTTTTACACCTCGCGGGTGTTTGCCACATACACTTCAGAAGGGATGATGCTGTTGCTTGAAGGCCAGCCGGCCAGCGTCATCGAGGCCGCCGGGATGCAGGCCGGGATGCCGGTTGGCCCGCTGGCCGTTTCGGACGAAGTGAGCCTGAAGCTGATGCACTACGTGCGCCAGCAGACGGAACGCGATCTGGCAGCGGAAGGCAAACCCATCCCGGAGCAGCCGTCGAATCGCGTCCTCGACGCCATGCTGTCCCAGGGGCGCGCTGGCAAGGCGGCCGGAGCCGGTTTCTACGAATATCCGCCCGAAGGCAAAAAGTTCCTCTGGCCGGGTCTGCGGGAACTGTTTCCGCCCCAGGCACCTCTGCCCTTCGCGGATATTCGTGACCGGTTGCTGTTCATTCAGGCGCTTGAAACCGTTCGCTGCCTCGAAGAAAACGTGGTGCGTTCGGTGGCGGATGCCAACATCGGCAGCCTGTTTGGCTGGGGTTTCCCGGCCTACACCGGCGGGACGTTGCAGTTCATCAACGGCTACGGTGTTCGGGCTTTTGTCGAACGCGCCCAGGCCCTGGCCGCCAGGTACGGAGAACGGTTCACCCCGCCGGCGCGCCTGCTCGCCATGGCGGAAGCGGGCGAGTCGTTCCCCATGCAGTGACCCCTGGCAGCCAGAGCGCTTGATGAACCATCCATCCCAACAACCGCAACCTGTCACTGTTTTTACCATTAGTGTCTCGGAAGGTGTCCGGCGCGAGCTGAGCCAGGCGTTCGGCTCGCGCTTCAGGTTCGTGTCGGTGGCCAATGAAGCCGACCTGCGGGAGCAGGCCGGCCGGGCCACAGCCCCCATCATCCTGTGTGGCGACTGCCCCGGCGTGGTCTCCGGCGAAGCCATCGTGGGGGGCCTTGCCAAGTGGCACAAAACCGCCCAAGGCATCCTGCTCATTGAAGCCAACCGTATCGTCAGCGCGCTCGGAACGCCGGATGCCCTGCGCGATTTCCGCTACATCGGTCTGCCGCTGGATGTGTTCGCCGCGCGTCAGACGCTGGAAGCTGCGGCCGAAGTCGCCGCGCTGCGGCAGGAAAACCAGACGCTCATCCACGATCTGGAGCGGTATCTGGCGACGCTGCGCGGAGCCTCGGAAGAGCGGGTCAAACAGGTCGCACAGGAACGGGATGAATACCGTCGGCAGAACATGCGCATGCTGGACAGCATCCGCAATGCCGAGCGAATCCAGCGCGCCATTTTGCCTTCCGAGGCCAAACTGGACGCGCTTATCACCCAGTATTTTCTCATCTACAAACCACGGGATATTGTATCGGGTGATTTCTACTGGACACATATCGTCAAGGACGAAGAACACACCGTGTTCTACCTGGCGGTGGCCGACTGCACCGGGCACGGCGTGCCGGGGGCGTTTCTCTCGATGGTGGGCACGACGCTGCTCAACCAGATCGTCGCCCAGAACCCGCATCACCCACCCGGCACGATTCTCGAACAGTTGCACGATGGGCTACTGCACTCACTGCGCCAGACCAGCCAGCAGCTCGACATTGACGACGGAATGGAAATCTGCCTCTGCCGGCTGGATGGCTCCAAAGTCACGTTTGCCGGGGCGCGCCGCCCACTGTACGTCGTCTCCCAACAGGACGAGCGGCGGTGGGACTTCAGGGAAATCAAAGGCGACCGGCGTACGATTGGCGGCGGTCGCAGACGGGAAGGCTGGCGGTACACCAACCACGAACTCGAACTGCCACGTGGGGCTATGCTCTACCTGACGACGGACGGCTATGCTGACCAGTCCAACTTGCAGTCCGAACGCTATGGGGCGCGGCGCCTGCGCGACAAGTTGCGCGAAGTCGCCCCGATGACCTGCCCTGGTCAGCGCTTTGTGCTCGAAAAGGAGATGAGCCAGTTCCAGCAGAACGAGCCACAGCG
>Ga0308420_1001230_pt1 | contig 13307 bp, 14 predicted proteins | sample HotsprSampleMS55_FD_203802 | JGI IMG/M metagenome (GOLD analysis project Ga0308420, IMG submission 203802) | Hot spring phototrophic mat microbial communities from Mushroom Spring, Yellowstone National Park, Wyoming, United States - 20090730_MS55 ... | reverse complement strand
TCGCTGCCTCGGCTTGCGGCGGTGCCGGAGCACGCCCGCCGGCCGGGAAAAAGAAAAGAGTCGGCCCATGCAGCCTGCCACTGTACGGCAACCCCCGCCCCCGCGCCATCCGGTGCGCGGGATAATCTTCGGCGTGCCCCGGACGCTTTGCGGCGCGCTCTTCGACTCCGGAAGAAAAAGGATGATCCGCAGGACGCTGCACCGCCCTTCCGGCGCCTGTTCGCCCTCGGCTCGCACCCGCGCGCGCCGCGGGCTTCGTGCACGGAGCGAAGAGGATCCGGCGTCGCCCACTTGCGGCGCAAGGGTACCCAGGGTGATGGCGAGGGCGCTTCCGGTTCTCTTTCTCTCGCACGGCTCGCCGATGCACGCGCTCGCCCCCGGTGCGGTGCGCGAAGCGTGGGCGGCGCTCGCGCGCGCGCTGCCGCGGCCGACCGCGGTGCTGATCGCCTCCGCCCACTGGGAGACGGACCAACCGATGCTCACCGCCAGCGCCCGGCCGCCGACGATCCACGACTTCTACGGCTTTCCGCGGCCGCTCTACGAGATCGAGTATCGCGCACCGGGCGCCCCGGCGGTGGCCGAGCGCGCGCGCGCGCTCCTGAGGTCGGCCGGTTTCGCGGCGGCGCTGGACCGCTTTCGCGGCCTCGATCACGGCGCCTGGGCACCGCTCCTGCACATGTATCCGCAAGCCGACGTGCCGGTGCTCCAGGTCTCGGTGCAGACCGCGCTTGGACCGCGGCACCACCTTGCGCTCGGTCGCGCACTCGCCCCGCTCGCGCACGAGGGCGTGCTGCTCGTCGGCTCCGGCCATCTCACGCACAATCTCGGCGAGCGGTACGAGGGCCCGCCGGCCGCCTACGTGCGCGAGTTCCAGGACTGGGTGAAGGGGAGAATCGAGGCGCGGGATCTTGACGCGCTCGCCGACTACCGCGCGCAAAGCGCCCACGGCGCGCGCGCACACCCGACCGAGGAGCATTTCCTTCCGCTCTTCGTCGCCCTCGGCGCCGCCGGCGCGCGCTACCGCGCAGAACGCGTGTACGACGCCATCGAGTCGGGTTCGCTCGCGATGGACGCCTGGCGCTTCGACTCCTGAGCGGCTAATTCTCCGGCGCGATCACCTGGATGTGGTCGCGGCTGACGTTGAGAAAGGGAACCGAGAGCAGCATCCGTCCGCCTACCTCCAGCTCGAACACTTCGGCGTTCGTGACCGCGATGAAGTCCTTCGCTTCGGCCATGAAGTCGGTGACGCGTGCGCCGGGGATGAGGTCGATGTAGCCGCGGATCCGGTACGTGCCGGTGAAGATCGTCACCCGCGTGCGGTTGGGCTCCTCGTGCATCGCGCTCTGTCCTCGCAGCTCGCCCACGGCTTCGGCGTTCGGGCGGCCGGCCGCAGCCGCCGGATTTCTTCCCCGGCGAGGATCGTCCGGCATGCGCCGCCGGCGATCGCGACCGCGATCCCCCCGGTTCCTACGGGCGATTTTAGCTACACTTGCCCCGCCGGAAGATGCGACCGACGCACGCCAGCCGGGAGAGGCTCGGGCTCGACCGCGACGAATACGCTCTCCTCGCCCGCCTCGATACCCCCGAGCGTATCCAGCGCTTTCTCTACGAGCTGCCGATCAATTTCGAGCGGCGCGGCGACACCTGCCACTCGGTGCGCGTGGTGTTGCGCGAGCGGCGCGCGCACTGCATCGAGGGCGCGCTGGTGGCGGCCTGCGCGCTCTGGATCCACGGCGAGCCGCCCTTGCTTTTCGATCTTCAGGCGGTGCGGGACTACGATCACGTGGTGGCGCTGTTTCGCCGCCGCGGCTGCTGGGGAGCGATCTCGAAGACGAACGGCATCGGGCTGCGTTGGCGCGATCCGGTGTACCGCAGCCTGCGCGAGCTCGCGATGTCCTACTTCCACGAGTACTACAACGTGCGCGACGAGAAGACGCTGCGCCGCTATTCGCTGCCCTACGACCTGCGGCGCCTGGATCCGGCGGACTGGGTCACCGCCGAACACGGCGCCTGGAAGGTCGCGCGCGCGCTCGACGCCTCACCGCACTTCCGCCTCCTCGGCCCTGCACAGGCGCGCACGCTCGTGCGCCGCGATCCCTTCGAGCGGCGCCTCGGAAAACTGCTCCAGTTCCGTCCGCCGCGCCGGCTGCCCGGCGCGCTGCGCCTGCGGCGCAAGCGCGCCGGCTGATCATTTCTCATCCACCCGGCCGATCTTCTCCAGCGCGGCCGCGAGCCGCGCGGCATCGCGTTCCCAGTAGCGCTGGAACTCGGGCGCGTCGAGGTAGGCGATCGGGGTGGCGACCTTGTCCATCGCAGCGCGGAAGTCGGCCGAATGCACCGCCTCGCGCACCGCCTCGCGCAAGCGCACCTGGACCGGCTGCGGGGTCGCCGTTGGCACCACCACGCCCGACCAGATGTAGAACTCGGCGTCATAGCCGAGCTCGCGGAAAGTGGGAAGGTCCGGCATCATCGGGATGCGGCGGTCGCTCCAGGCCGCGAGCGCGCGCATCTTGCCGCCCTTGATGTGTCCGATCGCCGCCGCCGGGCCGGAGGCGAGCGCCTCGACCTGGCCGCCGAGCAACGCGGTCACCGCCGGGCCTCCGCCTTGGTACGGAACGTGAAAAAGGCGGATTCCGGCCGCGTGCGCGAAGATTTCCATCGCCACATGCAGCGTGCCGTAGACGCCGGAAGAAGCGTAGTTGATCTTCCCGGGATTCGCCCGCGCCGCGTCCACGAAGTCCTTGAGCGTGCGGTACGGACCGTCGGCGCGCACCACCAGCACCGTCGGGTCGGCGGTCACGAGCGCGATCGGCGCGAAGTCCTTGAGCTCGTAGGCGGGCGTCCGGCCGTGGAGGCGGTCGGCGACCGGAAAAATCGAGATCGAGGAGAGCGTCATCAGGATGGTGTACCCGTCGGGGGTGGCCTTCGCCACCGAAGCGGTGCCGGTGGCGCCGCCTGCGCCGGGGCGATTGGCGACCAGCACCGGCTGACGGAGCACCTTCTCCATCGCCGCCGCGAGTGGCCGGCCGACGATGTCGGCGACGCCGCCCGGCGGAAACGCGACTACCATCGTGATCGGGCGGCTGGGGTATTCCTGGGCGGCGACCGCAGCGGCGAGCACACCGAGCGCGGCTGCGGCGACGAGTCGTCTCATGAGATCCTCCTTTGCAGAGGATGATAGATTAAAACCTGCGCCGGCGCCCGAATCCCGGCCGGCCGGCGCATCACGAGAAAGGAGAACGGCATGAAGCGTCGCGCTCTCCTGCGCCTGTTTGCCGCGGCGCCGCTCGCGGCGCTCGCCGGCGCAGGGCACGGCCTGCCGAGAACCATGAAAGAAGTCGAAGAGCTACAGAAGAACTGGCGCTCGCTGCTCGCCCCGGGCATCGCGGTGCCCGATCCGGCGCAAAAGCTCGAGCTCTCGAAGGACGAATGGCGCAGGAGGCTTTCGCGCGAAGCGTTCCGGGTCTTGCGCGAGGAAGGCACCGAACCGGCGTTCACCAGTCCGCTCAACGACGAAAAACGGCCCGGCGTGTTCCTCTGCGCGGGCTGCGACCTGCCGCTTTTCAGTTCCGCGATGAAGTACGACAGCGGCACCGGCTGGCCGTCGTTCTTTACCACCATCCCGGGCGTCTTCGGCACGAAGAAGGACTACTACCTCCTCTATCCGCGCACCGAATATCACTGCATCCGCTGCGGGGGGCACCACGGCCACGTGTTCGACGACGGCCCGCCGCCGACCCGTCTGCGCTACTGCAACAACGGCGTCGCCCTGCGGTTCGTCCCGCTCAGACCCTGAGAGACGGGGCGGGATCCGGTCGCCCCGAGCACGCGCTGCCGGCGGCTCAGAGCAGGCGCAGGGTCTCGGCGAGCGGCGGTGCGGGGACGTGAAAGCGCACCGGCCCGTCCGGCAGGGCGTGCAGGAACTGGCGCAGGAACGGATCGGAGGAAGCGAGCAGCGCCTCCGGCTCCCCTTCGCCGGCGAGCCGTCCGTCGGCGATCACGTAGAGGTAGTCCACCAGGCGGAGGGACTCCGAGACGTCGTAGGTCACCACGATCGAGGTGAGGCCGAGCGCGTCGTTCAGCCGGCGGATGAGCTGGGCGATCACGTTGAGGGAGACCGGATCGAGCCCGCCGAAGGGCTCGTCGTACATCACCAGCAGCGGATCGGCCGCGATCGCGCGCGCGAGCGCGACGCGACGCGCCATGCCGCCGGAGAGGTCGGCCGGCATCATGTCGCGCGCCCCGCGCAGGCCGACCGCATCGAGCTTCATCAGCACCAGCGGTCGCACCAGCTCCTCGGGCAAGCGGTAGTGTTCGCGGATCGGAAACGCGACGTTTTCGTAGACCGTGAGGTCGCTGAAAAGGCCCGAGACCTGGAACATCATCCCCATCTTGCGCCGCAGCGCGTACAGCTCCCGGGCGTCGAGCTTGTGCACGATCTTGCCGGCGACGCGAATCCAGCCGCGCGCAGGCTCGAGCTGTCCGCCGAGAAGCCGGAGCAGGGTGGACTTGCCGCTTCCGGAGCCCCCGAGGATCGCGACCACCTTGCCGCGCGGGATCGCGAGCGAGAGGCCGCGGAACACCGGCAGATCGTTGTAGCTGAAGTGAAGGTCGGAGATCTCGACCAGCGCAGGGGCGGCGCGCATCGGTATGCGCAGTCTAGCAGCCAGGCGGCACCGGTGTGCGCGGCCTGGCTGTGCACCGCGCGCGCGGCTCGCGCGTTGTACGCCGCACACCGCGCTGCGCGCCTGCGGTGCGAGCGCGGCTTCGCGGCGCCAGCTCCGCCCCGCGGGCGGTGCGCTCGCACAATCGTGGATAATTGTCGTTTTTTTCCGGTCGCACATGCTGCTCTTCGCCGCCACGGTGTTCTCGAGCGCGTTCCTGCTCTTTCTCGTGCAGCCGATCATCGCCAAGCAGATCCTGCCGTGGTTCGGCGGCAGCGCGGCGGTGTGGACCACCTGCATGGTGTTCTTCCAGGGCGTGCTGCTCGCGGGCTACGCCTATTCCGACGTTCTCGTGCGCAGGCTCGCCCCGAGGGCGCAGGCGCTCGTGCACACGCTCCTGCTGGCCGCGAGCCTCGCATTTCTTCCGATCGTCGCCGCCGACGCCTGGAAGCCGCAGCCGGACACCGAGCCCACCGTGCGCATCCTGCTCCTGCTCGCGGCGACGATCGGATTGCCCTATTTCCTGCTTTCCACCACCGGGCCGCTGGTACAGGCCTGGTTCGCCCGCGCCTTCCCGCGCGGCACCGTATACCGGCTGTTCGCGCTCTCGAACCTCGCCTCGCTGCTCGCGCTCGTCGGCTATCCGCCGCTGATCGAGCCGCTCGCGACGCTCGAGGCCCAAGCGTGGGGCTGGAGCGCGCTTTACGTCGTCTTCGCCGCGCTCTGTGTTGCCGCCGCCTGGCGCTCCGCGCGCCACGACGAGCTGCCGGTGGCGGCGCAGGCGCCGGCCCCCGAGCTCGCGCCGCGCGTGCCGGCGCCGCGCCCGACCGAATACCTTCTGTGGCTCGGCCTCTCCGCCCTCGGATCGCTGCTGCTGCTCGCGGTCACCAACCACATCACGCAGAACATCGCTTCGGTTCCGTTCATCTGGATCCTGCCGCTCGTCCTGTACCTGCTCTCGTTCATCCTGGTGTTCGACGTGTCGGCGCGCCGCGGCCTGAGCGGCTGGTATTCGCGCCTCTGGGGGCTGCCGCTGCTGTTCGCGGCACTGCTGGCGATGGCCTATTTCCTCTACGAGACGGCCGGCGTCATGAACATCCGCGCCCAGATCGCGCTCTACAGCGCCGGCCTTTTCGTCGCCTGCATGTTCTGCCACGGCGAACTGGCGGCGATGCGCCCGGCGCCGCGTTACCTGACGCGCTTCTACCTGATGGTCTCGCTCGGCGGCGCCGCCGGCGGACTGTTCGTCGGTCTGGTCGCGCCGCGCGTCTTCGACTTCTACCTCGAGCTTCCGCTCGCGCTCATCGCCTGCGGCCTGCTCGCGGCCGGACTCACCTGGCCCAGCCGCTGGGCGGGCGTGCACCGCGCGCTCGCGGTCGGCGTGCCGGCAGTCGCGATCGCGGTCACGGCGACCGCGGCGTGGTTCGCGTGGGAGTATCTCGGCTACGTGCGGCAGAACGCGCTGCTTCTGACGCGCAATTTCTACGGCACGCTGCGGGTGAAGGAGACCGACCGGGGCGATGCGCTCACCACGCGCAGCCTGGTGCACGGCGTCATCAACCACGGCTGGCAGTACACCGATCCCGCGCTGCGCGCCGAGCCGATCAGTTACTTCGGTCCGAACTCGGGCATCGCGCGTGCCCTCGACTTCTACAACGACCGCCCGCGGCGCGTCGGCGTGGTCGGCCTCGGCGTCGGCGTGTTCACCGCCTGGGGACGACCGGGCGACTATTTCCGGATCTACGAGCTCGATCCCGAGGTGGTGCGCATCGCGCGCGAACACTTCTGGTACCTGCGCGAATCGAAAGCGCAGATCGAGATCGTCACCGGCGACGGACGGCTCAACCTCGAGCGCGATCCGCCGCAGAAGTTCGATCTGCTCTCGGTGGATGCGTTCTCCAGCGGCTCGATCCCGATTCATCTCCTCACGCGCGAGGCGCTGCGCGTCTACCGGCGCCACCTCGCACCCGACGGGGTGATCGTCTACAACGTCACCAACCGGTTCGTGCGGCTCGCCCCGCTGCTGAAACTCGTCGCCGAGGCCGAGGGTATGAAGGCGATCCTGGTCGAGGACGATCCGACCGAGGACAAGTATTCCGGCACCTCCTACGTTCTGGTCACCGAGAACGAGCTTCTTCTCGCCGACAAACGCTTCTCGGATGCCGAGCCGATCGAACCGATCCCGGGCCTGAAGCCCTGGACGGACAATTTCAACAATCTCTTCAAGGTCGTGCGTTAGCCTCGCGCCGGCGCCCCCGCCTCACTCCGGGAGGTCGTCGAGCGCTCGTTCGAGGTGCGCCACATCCGCCCACACCAGGATCTTCCACTCGGGTCCCGCCGCGAGTCGGTTGATCGCGCAGTTCGGAATCGCGAAGTCGCGCGGTGCCGAAAGCGGCAGGCCGGTCGCGAAGCGGTAGAGCTTGTCGAGGACGCCGCCGTGGGTGAACACGAGCACGTCGGCGCCCGGATGGGCGGCGGCGATGCGGCGCGCGCAGCCGATCGCGCGCGCGGCGAACGCCCGCAGGCTTTCGCCGGTGCGGAAGTCATAATCGGGGTCGCGGCGCTCGAAGCGCGCGTAGTCCAGCGGGTAGCGCTCGGCCACCTCGGCATAGGTGAGCGTCTCGAAGATGCCGTAGTGCCGTTCGCGAAGATCCGCATCCAGGCGCACCTCGAGCCCGAGCGCGGCGGCGGCCGGCACCGCGGTCTCGCGCGCGCGCGCGAGATCGCTCGCATAGATCGCCGCGAAGCGCTCGCGCGCAAGGCGCGCAGCCACCGCCTCGGCCTGGCGGCGGCCGGTCTCGTTGAGCGGCACGTCGCGTTGTCCCTGCACACGGTGCTCGGCGTTCCACGCCGTCTCGCCGTGGCGCACCAGCGTGAGGCGCGTCATGCCGCCCCACCCGCGATCGGGGCCACGTTCCGGAAGGCTCCTGTCACCGCACCAAGGATAGCGCGGAGCCGCGGGTCGACGACGCCCGCCCCGGCCGCCGCGCGGCGAGCGAGCTCGCGCCCCTTGCGCTGCGCGGCGGCGATCGCACGCGCCGCTCCCGTACAATCCGCGCCTTTCAGGAAGGAAGGCAATGGAACTCTTCGACCTCGAGGGCAAGGTGGCGCTGGTCACCGGCGGCAACGGCGGCATCGGTCTTGCGATGGCGCGTGCGCTTGCGGCCGCCGGCGCGAAGGTGGCCGTCGCCGGCCGCGACGCGCAGAAGAACGCCGCCGCGGCACGCGAGCTCGGCGGCATCGCGATCGAAGCGGACATCCGGGAAGAGGGGGAATGCCGCCGACTCGTGGCGCGGACGGTGGCGACGCTCGGCCGGCTCGACATTCTGGTCAATAACGCGGGCATCAACATCCGGAAGCAGCCGCAGGACTACCACGCGGCCGAGTGGCGCTCGGTGCTGGACACCAACCTGTCGAGCGCGTTTTTCTGCGCGCAGGCGGCCTGGCCCGAGATGAAAAAGGCAGGCGGCGGCAAGATCGTCAACGTCGGCTCGATGATGTCGCTCTTCGGCGCTTCGTTCGCCGCGCCCTACGCCGCGTCCAAGGGCGGCATCGTGCAGCTCACGCGCGCGCTCGCCTGCGCGTGGGCGCGCGACCACATCCAGGTGAACGCGGTGCTGCCGGGCTGGATCGACACCGCGCTCACGCGCCGCGCGCGCGAAGAGGTGCCGGGGCTGCACGAGCGCGTGCTCGCGCGCACGCCCGCCGGGCGCTGGGGCGAGCCGGCGGATCTAGCCGGAATCGCGGTGTTCCTCGCCAGCCGCGCTTCCGACTTCATCACCGGAGCCGCGATCCCGGTGGACGGCGGCTATTCGGTGCAGGGATGAAGCGGAACGGCATGCGGACAGATGGGAGCCGGGCCGTGCGGACGCGATGAGCGAGAAGTTCGGCATCGGCCAGCCCCTCGCGCGGTTCGAGGACGCGCGGCTATTGCGCGGGGAAGGATGCTTCGTCGCCGACCTCGAGCTGCCACGGCAGGCGCACATGGTGCTCGTGCGCTCGCCGCACGCGCATGCGCGCCTCGTCGCCGTGGACGGCTCCGAAGCGCGGGCTGCCCCCGGCGTGCTGGGCGTCTTCACCGCCGAAGATCTCGCGCGGGACGGGCTTCGCACGACTGCGCCCACGCTCGCGCGCCGGCGTCCCGACGGCGCGCCGATGTTCTGGCGCGCGCACCCCGGGCTTGCGCGTGGAAAGGTGCAGCATGTCGGCGATCCGGTCGCCGCGGTAGTCGCCGAAAGCGCGACGCAGGCCAAGGATGCCGCCGAACAGGTCGCGGTCGAGTACGAGCCGCTTCCTGCCTCCGCGCCGGTGTGGGAGGACTGCCCGGACGACATCTGCTGCGTGTACGAGCTCGGCGACCGTGCGGCGACCGAAGCGGCTTTCGTGCGCGCGGCGCACGTCGTGCGCCGCCGCTTCCGCGTCTCGCGCGTGCACGCGCAGTTCCTCGAGCCGCGCGCGGCGCTCGGCGTCTGGGACGCGGCCGAAGAGCGCTACACGCTCTACTGCGACGCGCAGTACCCGCACCGCGTGCGCGAAGCGCTGGCGGCGGTGTTCGCGCTGCCGGAGCACCGCATCCGCGTCGTCTGCCCCGACGTCGGCGGCGCCTTCGGGGCGAAGGGCTGGACGAACGTCGAACACCGGCTCGTGCTGTGGCTCGCGCGTCGGCTCGGCCGTCCGGTCAAGTGGGTGTGCGAGCGGAGCGAGGCGCCGCTCGCGGACGAGCACGGGCGCGACTGCACCTTCGAGATCGCACTCGCGCTCGACGCCGACCGCCGCTTTCTCGCGCTGCAGGCGGAAAAAACCGACGACGTCGGCGCCTACGTGTCTTCCGACCGCAACCTGACGCCCGGCTTCGCGAACCTCGGCACTCTGGTCGGCGTGTACGCGATCGACGCCGCGCACGTGCGCCTCACCGTGCGTTTCTCGCACCGCAACCCGATCGCGCCCTACCGCGGTGCCGGCAGGCCGGAGGCGATCTACGCGCTCGAGCGGCTGATCGACGAGGCTGCGCGCGAGCTCGGCACCGACCGCGTCGAGCTGCGGCGAAAGAACCTCGTCCCGCCCTCCGCGATGCCGTTCCGCAACGCGCTCGGCCTGGTGTACGATTGCGGCGAATTCGGGCGCGGCATGGAGCGCGCGCTGGCGCTCGCCGACTGGAAGGGGTTCGCCGCGCGCCGCGCCGAGGCGAGTGCGCGCGGCAGGCTGCGCGGCATCGGACTTGCGAACGCGATCGAGCGCGCCGGCGGACCGAGCCTCGAGACCGCCGAGGTGCGCTTCGATCCCGACGGATGCGCGACCATTCTCCTCGGCACCAAGAGCCAGGGTCAGGGCCACGCGACGATGTACCGCCAGATCGCCGCCGAGCGGCTCGGCCTCGATCCGGCCAAGGTTCGCTTCGCCGAAGGCGACACCGACGCGATCGCCTACGGACAGGGCACCTACGGCTCGCGTTCGGCGGTGATCGGCGGCAGCGCGCTCTGGCTGGCCTGCGACAAGGTGATCGCGAAGGCGCGCCGCATCGCCGCGCATCTCCTCGAGGCCGCCGAGTCCGACCTCGCGTTCGAGCGCGGGCGCTTCGCGCTCGCCGGGACCGACCGCGGGATCACGCTGCAGGAGGTCGCGCGCGCGGCATACGTCCCGGGGCGTCTTCCGCGCGGACTCGAGCCCGGTCTTTTCGAGCGCGCGGCGTTCTCGCCCGAGGCCGAAACCTTTCCGAACGGCACGCATGTGTGCGAAGTCGAGGTGGACCCCGAAACCGGCGCGGTGGAAGTCGTGGCGTACACCGTGGTGGACGATGTCGGCACCGAGATCAATCCGCGCACGCTCGCCGGACAGGTGGTGGGCGGCGTGGTACAAGGTCTCGGACAGATCCTGATGGAGGAGATCGCCTACGACGCCGACTCCGGGCAGCTCCTGAGCGCATCGCTGATGGACTACGCGCTGCCGCGCGCCTCCGATCTCTGCGATTTCCGGCTCGGCCACAACCCGGTGCCGACCAAGCGCAATCCCCTCGGCGCGAAGGGTGCCGGCGAGGCGGGAACCGTCGGCGCGCTCGCGGCGGCGATGAACGCGATCGCCGATGCACTCGGCAGGGGCGAGCTCGGCATGCCGGCGACTGCCGAGCGCGTCTGGCGCGCGCTCGCCCGGCGCTGAAGGCTCCGCCGCCGGCGCTCCGCGACTAGAAAGGCAGGCAATCCCGCGCCCCAGCCCCGCGTGCGGGCGACGCGGCGACCGCGCCGGCCTGCGCGCGCCGCTGCTCAGAGCGCGATGATGAGCAGCAGGATCGCGATGATGACCAGCAGCCACTCCTGGGTAGTGAGCCCTCCTGCCGGAAGCGCATCCAGGCGCGCCGCGAGCACGCTCACCTCGGCATCGGTGAGGGCGTCGATGCGCGAGCGCGCCTGCTCCGGCGCGACGCCGAGCGCCTCCAGCCGGCGGGCCACCTCCGGCCGTGCGGCGAGCGCTTTCAGCCGTTCGCGACCGCTTTCGGGATCGAGTACCCGCTCGGTCGCGATCAGTCCCGGCTGCGCCACCGCCTCCCCGCCCCACGCGGGCGCGAAACCGCCGGCAACGAAGAGCAGGAGCAGGGTACGGCACGCTTTGACGAACATATCGGTCCTCCTTTGACGTCGGCCGGGGGAAGTATGCCGCGCGCCTGCAGCCCGCGGCAAATCGGAGCTGCTGCGCACGCGGAGCTGGCCGCCGCAGAGGTCTGCGCACCGTCCCGGTGCCGGGCGAAGTCGCCGCGCAGCGCCTGCCCGCTGCGATCGCCGAAGCTCGCGCGCCCGGGGCGATGGGCGTCTTCGTGCCGGATGTCAGATTCTGTCAACGCTCGCGCGACGGTGCCGCCGAAAAATGCGCAACGCGTCCGGTACAGCGCGATCGTCGCGCGCCGTTTGCCCATCGGCAAGCGCAAAAAAACGCAATGGCACCGGAGCCGCCGATTGACGGCGCTGCGCCGGTAGAGTGAAATCGGCGCGTGCACGTCCACGATCTCGATACGAGATAACCGTGGCGCTCGACCTCAAGGACCTGCGCTGTTTCGTCGCGGTCTACGAGCTGCGCGGTTTCGGACGCGCGGCACGCGCCTTGAACACCGTGCAGTCCAACGTCTCGACGCGCGTGCGACGCCTCGAGCGGCTCATCGGTGCACCGCTGTTCGAACGCGTGCACCGCACCGTCACCCCCACCGCGAGAGGCGAGCGGCTCTACCGGCACGCGCGCCGGGTGCTCGACCAAGTCGGCGAGCTGGAGACCATCTTCCGGATCGAGAAATCCGCCGCCTGAACCCGGCCGATTCAGCCGGCGCGCCGCCGCGGAGGCACCGCGAGCCAGAAGGTCACCGGCCCGTCGTTGACGAGTTTCACTTTCATGTGCGCGCGAAAGCGCCCGACGCACACGGGCACGCCTGCCTCGCGCGCGCACGCGACGAAGCGTCCGAACAGACGCTCGCTCTCCTCCGGCGGTGCGGCATCCGAAAAGCTCGGCCGTGCGCCGCTCGAAGTGTCCGCCGCGAGCGTGAACTGCGGCACCGCCAGCAAAGCCCCTCCGGTGTCGATCAGCGAGCGGTTCATGCGGCCGGCGGCGTCGGCGAACATGCGGTATCCGATCACCCGTTCGGCGAGCCGCGCCGCCTCGCGGTCGCCGTCTCCGCGCACCACGGCCACCAGCGCGAGTACCCCGGGTCCGATGGTGGCGAGCGTCTCCTCCCCCACCTCGACGCTCGCCTCGGACACGCGCTGCACCAGCGCGATCACGGTGCGTCGCGCGCCGCGGGCGTGTGCCCGGCGCCAGGATACGATTCGCGGGCGATGGCAGCCTCCCGGAAGACCCTTCGATTGTAGGGAAGGTCGCGATGGCGCGCGGGAGCCGGCACATCGGGTAGTATCGCGCCCGCAGTCTCGGACGGTGGACCCATATGAGCGAATCGGTGAAGGCGGCGCCCGCAGCGGGCGCGGCGAAGGCGGACGACCCGCTCACCGCGCTCGCGAAGGACATCTACGCACGGCTTGCGGCCGCGCGCTACGGCGCCGCCGGAGGCGGCGGCGCGGCGCCGGACGCGAAGGAACTCGCCAAGCTGAGCCTGCAGCTCGCGAACGCGTTCCTGCAGGCCTACGAGGAGGTGAACGCCGAGGCGCTCGCCGCAGAGCGCAGGCGCCAGAGCTTCAGCGCCGACGACCTCGACATCGAAAGCCTGATCGGCAGGAAATGAGCGCCGCGCCCTGGGCGAGAGCGCTTCGTGCCCGCTCGCGCGGCCCTCAGGCTGCGCCCGGCATGCGCGCCTGACCCTCGGCGAGCCGGCCGGCGCGATAGTCGGCGATCGCCTGCTCGATCTCCTCGCGAGTGTTCATCACGAACGGGCCGTACTGCACCACCGGCTCGCCGATCGGCTTTGCCGCGAGCAGCAGCACGCGTGCGCCACCCGCGCCCGCCTCGATGCGCACCGCGTCGCCTGCGGAGAACACCGCCGCGGCGCGCGCAGGCAACGGCAGGCGATCGTCTGCCGTCCGCGCCTCTCCTTCGTACAGGTAGGCGAACGCGCTGTAGTGCGCCGGAAGCGGGACTTCGTACGCCGCGCCCGCCGCCAGGCAGAGGTCGAAGTAGTGCGGATCGGTCGCGCCGCCCGCGATCGGTGCGCGCGTA
>Ga0308420_1001229_pt1 | contig 13309 bp, 9 predicted proteins | sample HotsprSampleMS55_FD_203802 | JGI IMG/M metagenome (GOLD analysis project Ga0308420, IMG submission 203802) | Hot spring phototrophic mat microbial communities from Mushroom Spring, Yellowstone National Park, Wyoming, United States - 20090730_MS55 ... | reverse complement strand
TGACGTCGGCGTACCGCGCCGTTTCGGACATGAAGGGGTCGATCACCACGTAAAACTCCAGCCGCTCGAGTGCCGCACGCGTGCGTGCTGCATCGGGCAGGGAGACCAAGGGGTTGAAGGAGAGGGACAGCAGTCCTTTGATCGTCCCGGCGTGGATCGCGTCCATGATCTCGACCGCGGTCAACCCCGCGCGTGGGAGGTCCGCTTCCTCGATCTGCCATACGCGGGCAATTTGTTGACGATGGTGCGGATTGTCGATATCGCGCCCGCCAGGCAACTGATTACAGCGCTGTCCGTGCTCGCGTCCACCCTGGCCGTTGCCTTGGCCGGTGATCGTGCCATACCCGCAACCGGGCCGGCCAATACGACCGGTAGCGAGAACGAGATTGATACACGACAGCACATTCTCCACTCCTTTGGAGTGGTGCTCGATACCGCGGGCATGCAGCAGCAGAGAGTTTTTGGCTGCAGCCCACAGCTCGGCGGCGCGGATAATCGCCGCCGCCGGCACCCCGCAGATCTCCGCCGCCCGTTGCGGCGTGTAGCGGGCCACCGTCTCGCGCACCGCCTCGAACCCCACCGTATGTGCAGCGATGAAGTCGTGATCGATCCAGTCGTGTGCGATCAAGACGTGCAGGATGCCGTTCATCAGTGCACTGTCACGCCCCGGACGCACGGGCAGGAAGAGGTCCGCAGAGCGGGCAATCGGGGTCAGACGCGGATCGATCACGATCAGCGTTGCCCCGTTGTCCCGCGCGCGCCACACATAGTCGGTCAGGATGGGAAAACACTCACCGATGTTGCTACCGGTCAGCAGGAGACAGTCGGCCAAGGGAATGTCGCTCCACGGGTTGGCCGCCCGGTCGATGCCGAAGGCCATTTTATTGGCGGCACCAGCCGAGACCATGCAGAGACGGCCGTTGTAGTCAATGTTCGCAGTCCCCAGTGCCACGCGGGCAAACTTGCCCATGAGATAGGCCTTCTCATTGGTCAGCGAGGCACCTGAGAGCACGGCAAAGGCATCTTTGCCGTAGGACTGCTGAATACGGCGGATAGCGTTCACTACTTTCGTGAGAGCTTCGTCCCAGCTGGCCTCACGAAAACCGCCCTCCGTGCGTATCAGAGGGGTAAGGAGACGGTCCGGGTGGGTATTTTGCAGATAGCGTTTGACCCCTTTGGGGCACAGCTTGCCTTGGTTGACCGGAAATTCTTCCCAGGGTTCGAAGCCGATTACTCTTTCATCGCGCACCTTGAGCTGGAGGCCGCACTGCACGCCACAGAAGCAACAGTGCGTTTTGACCAACCGGTCCGGCGGTCGGTTCGCAGACCAGCCACCCGCTGGTTCGTAGTGCAGGCGTGGGCCATAGCGGGCGATAAGTTCGTGTTCAGGCAAGGGAGGCTGAGCCATGTTTCACTTCCGTTCCCGTACGCTGCTGTTCTTTTTGCGCGGGGGGTGCAGGGAGGACCCTGACGTCCGTGTGCGCACCGTTCACGCTCTCCCCTCGTCCGCGCAGAGGCGCGTGTGGCGTGGACTGCCCCCTGCTTTTGCCGCACCCGACGCCGCGCACTGCCTGCTCCTGATTCAGCGCCAGCAGCTTGCGCCGGCAGGGTGGGCAAATATCCTGATAGTGGGCCGCCGGACCATCCAGGCGGTAATCGAACTGTAGCTCCGCCAGCACCTGCTTGAGGTCTGCAATCTGCATCTGCGCCGCGAAAGGTTGGCGACAACGGTGGCATAAGGCTGGCGGGCCGTTCTGCGCCGCCCATTTGTAGAAGGCCACGCCGAGCTGGGCCGGTCGCTGGAAGATGTGAAAGAACTTGCCGAAGGGCAGGTACAGCAACATGGCAGCGACCGAAGCCATATGGGCGAGCGCGAGGAAGGCAAAGCCGTGTCCATAGAACCAGCGCGCGCTCACGGTGAGCCCTATACCGCTGATCGCGACCACAAAGAGCAGCAAGAGCGGGAGGACGTCGTTGCCGAACTGTTGCAAAGCCAACGCACCCGGTTCGGTCAACCGCCGGTGCAACGAAAGGGCAATCCCGACCAGGACAAGCACCGCGGAAAAGTTGAGCGCGTTGAAGGCGAGAAACGCGCTCAGCGAATCAACGGAGAACTCCCGCACGTTTACGCCCAAAACGAAGACCTGGTAGGTGTGCGGATCCGCAGCCGGCGTCTCGAAGTGGATCCAGCCGAAGACGAGGGGAAACGTGAGGGCGAAGGCGAGCATGCTACCCCAAGACAGGCACAGGTGCATTACCCAGCGTACGCGGCTGCGCCGACCGATGAACCGCTGGGTGGCGAAGTTATCGCACAGCAACCCGAGCAGCCGCACAGTATTGCGCAGCGGCCCGCCGCGCCAAAAGAGCCGCCACCCTTGTTGCCAGTACCGCCACGTTGGTGGACGCTGCAGCCACACTGTATAGCGATAGGCGACCGCAGCGGCGGAAAAGACACAGACGAGCGCATACGGGAGCAGGGCGCAATCAAAATGGCGCAGGTTTTGTGAGCCGGCAATGATCAACAAGCTCACCACGACTCCGACACACCCCCCGACGAGCAGCCCGTAACGATCCAGACCCATCAGTCCTCCAGCACAGTGAGGGGAGGAGTACTTTCCTGTCCCACCCAGCTCGCCTGCCACGTACGCTGTCGCACGAGCAACACCAGCAACGCACTCAAGGCGGCCAAGCCAAAGAGCAAGAAGCCAGTACCGTAAGAACCAGACACGTCTTTGAGCACGCCTAATAGGGAAGGGAGCAAAAATCCTCCTAACCCGCCGGTTGCTCCAATCACCCCGGTTGCCACTCCAATGCGGCGCTGGAAGCGTTGCGGGACTAGCTGGAAAACCGCACCGTTACCCATGCCCAGCAGCGCCATCCCGAGGAAAAGGAGCAATGTCGCCAGGGGCAAGGCCGGGAGGTGACCGACGACAAACATCAGGGCACCGAGCGCGCCAAAGACATAGGAGAGGATGCGGACGCCACCAAAGCGGTCGGCCAGGTAGCCACCGAGGGGACGTACGCAACTTCCTGCGCAAACGCATAACGCCGTAAAGTTGCCGGCGGCGATGCGTGACAGGGCGTACTGGTCGTGGAAAAAAATGGTCAGAAAGCTCGCCAAACCGACAAACCCACCAAAAGTGATCATGTAAAACAGATTGAACCACCAGATATCGCCCTGCCTGAGCACCGCGAGATAAGCGGTCAAAGGTTGTGGAGAGGGGTGGGCGGGACTCTCGCGTGCGAGCAGCAGAAAGACGCCCAACGTTGCGAGGACCGGCAGCAGGGCGAAACCAAAGACCTCTTGCCAGCCGAAGCGCTCGGCGAGGCGAGGCGCGATCAGGGCAGCGACGATCGTACCGCTGTTCCCGGCTCCGGCAATCCCCAGCACCAGCCCTTGATAGTGTGGGGGATACCAACGGCTCACCAGAGGCAACGCCACAGCGAAGCTCGCGCCGGCGATCCCCAAGAGCACCCCCACCAGAAAAACCGTCTCCACAGACGTGGCCCCCCACCACCCCCACAGCAACGGCACCGCCGTGCTAGCCAAGCCGACAACCCCAACCCGTCTCGGGCCAAAGCGGTCGGCGGCGATCCCCATCGGCAATCGCAGGAGCGCTCCAGCCAACAGAGGTAGTGCCGCAAGCACGCCTTTGTGCGAGGCAGACAGGGCAAAGTCCTGGGCAATAAATACTCCTAAGACGCCGGGTAACACCCAGACCATGAAGCTGACATCAAAGTACAAAAAGGCGCTGAGCAGCGTCGGCCAATGCCCGGCGTGCAAAAATGCTCCCACACTCGCCTTCTTCTCTCCAGCCCTCATAGTTCCACCACGAGACGTCCATTCACCACACGTACCGGGTAGGTCTGCAGGGTGACGTCCGCGTCTACGCAGCGACCCGTGTGCAAATCAAACTTCCAGGCGTGCAGCGGACAGATCACTATGCCCCCGCCGACGATCCCGTCGGCCAACGGTCCCCCGCGGTGCGGACAGCGGTTGTCCGTCGCGAAGACGCGGCCGTCCCGCTGGCGAAAGACCGCCAGACTACGGCCCGCAACCACATAGACTCGTCCTTCCCCCAGAGGGATGAATTCCACTGGACCCAGGTCCACCTCCTGGCGCGGCACCGCTGTCCTACTCCACAGCCCGTTCCTTGCATACTGCCGCGATGGGTGCGGGCTCATACGCGTTTCTCCTCGAGGGCGGCGTCAATCTGTACAGGGCCGGCAAATTGACTCGGGGAAACGGGCTGCACCGCCTCTGCCGCCCATGGATCTTTGTAGGCGGCCACCGCGGCCTCGATCTCTGCGTCCAAACGAGCGCAGATCCCTTCCTTGTCTTCGACTAACACCGCACGCAGCCGCTCGATGCCAAGGCGCTCGACGAAGGTGTAGCTGCGCTCCATATATTTGGCGTTCTCCCGGTAGTACTGGATAAAGCGCCCCATATACTTGAGCACCTCCTCATGGGTCTTGACGGTACACAGCAAATCTCCCTTACGCACCGTGCTGCCCGCGGCTCCCCCCAGGTAGATCTCCCACTGCCCACCTTCGATGGCCACAGCACCGAGATCTTTCACGTACGCTTCGGAGCAATTGCGCGGACAGCCCGCGGTGGCCAGCTTCATTTTGTGGGGAGACTCGATTCCCTGAAAACGCCGCTCGATCTTTTGCGCTAACGCGATCGCATCCCCTAAACCGTAGCGGCAGAAGTCCGTGCCCACGCAACTCTTGCACGTGCGAAAGGCTTTGGTATAAGCGTGCCCGCTGGGCATGCCGAGATCGCGCCAGATCGCCGGTAAGTCCTCTTTTTTCACGCCGAGCAGGTCGATGCGCTGCCCACCGGTGATTTTGATCATGCGCACGTGATACTTCTCGGCAACGTCGGCGATCCGCCTCAGTTCGGCGGCAGAGGTGACTCCTCCATAGATGCGAGGGACGACACTGAAGGTGCCATCGCGTTGAATATTGGCATGGACGCGGTCATTGATGAAACGGGCGTCGCGCTCGTCCTCGTACTCCTGCGACCAGATCGATTTGAGCAGTGACGCCAACCCTGGCTTACTATCCGCATCTTCTTTCCCGCCCGCGAGTTCGCGGAAGACCGCACTGACGCTCTTCAACCCCCTCTCCTTGATGGCCGCAATCAGTTGCGGTTTGGTGAGGGGCACGCCAGGGACATAATAGTGCTCGCTGGGATCCTCTTTGACCTCGCCCGCGTAGACCTCCAGGAGTTGCATAAGAAGCGACTTACAACTCCCACAGCCGGTCCCTGCTTTGGTGTGTGCGCCGACCTGCGTGACCGACCGACACTTCCCGACCCGAATCGCCTCGGTAATCCGCCCTTTGGAGACACCATGGCAGTTACAGATCTGTGCGTGGGCAGGCAAATCGAACACTGACAGAATCGGCGTGCCGCTGGAGGTGCCGAACAACAGATCCGCCCGCCGCGCAGGAACCGGCGTCTCTAGCATGAACATTTGCGTCAGCACCCCAGCCGTATCGGTTTCGCCGAGCAAGATCGCACCGATCAGTTTGTTGTCGCGGATGAGCATTTTCTTGTAGACGCCGCGCGACGGCTCGCGGTAGACGACTACCTCGTCCTCCGCTTGGCAGGGTGTCGTCGTACCCAGCGAGACGAGCTCTACCCCCATCACTTTGAGTTTGGTCGCCAGTTTGGACCCTTGGTAGGCTGCGTCCGGTTTCACGCCGGTCAGCACGTCGGCCACGGTCCTGGCCTGATCCCAGATAGGATCGACGAGCCCGTAGATCACCCCCCGATGTTGTGCGCACTCCCCTACCGCAAAGATGTCGGGGTCGCTGGTGCGCATTTGGTCGTCGCACACGATACCCCGCTCGACGACCAAACCGGAGTCCTGGGCGACTTCCACGATAGGCCGGATGCCGGCACTGACCACCACCATGTCGGTCTCCAGGATCGTTCCATCTCTCAGCCGCAACCCAGTAACGCGCTCCTCTCCTAGGATGTGCGTAGCTATAGCCGCTAGGCGCACCCTTATTCCCATTCGCTCGAGCGTGGCCTTGAGCATGGCCCCCGCTTCAGCATCGAGCTGCGCCGCCATGAGCTGGGGCAAGGCCTCAAGCACCGTGACCTCCAGGGCATGGGCAAGCAGTCCGCGGGCCGCTTCGAGGCCCAGGAGTCCACCACCGATGACCGTCGCTTTCCGGCAGCGCTTCGCATAGGCGGCGATCTGCTCGCAGTCATCGATAGTACGGAAGAGGAACGTGCCGGGTTTGCCCATACCGTCTAGGGGTGGCACGTACGGACGCGAGCCGGTGGCGATAACGACCCTCTCGTAGGGCGCCTCAATGGGCGGGGCCGCGTGGTCATAGCCATCAAGATCGTAGGGGACAGCCCCCCGCTGCAGCGGTCTGCCCACCACCACCCGTCGCGTGCGGTCGATGAGTGTCGCTTTGACACCGGCATGGAGCGTGATGTTGTGCGTCTCGTACCAAGCCAGGGGGTTGAGAAAGATCTCCTCGACCCGTCGCGTACCATTGAGCACGTGAGAGAGAAGGATGCGGTTGTAATTGCCGTAAGGTTCAGCACCAAACATGGTAATGGCAAACCGCTGCGCGTCGCGCTGGAGAATTTCTTCTACTACGCGCGCCCCTGCCATGCCGTTGCCGATGACAACTAGCCGCTCATACCGCGCTCGGGGCATCGTCTTCACCTGTCTTTCTAGATCAGTGCCGCTCCCTGCCAAGTCTCGGGAGTCTCGAGATAGGCAAAGAAGATGCCGTTCAGAGGGAGGAGCCGTCACACAGCTAAGTCAGTGGATGAGAATGGATTTTCTCTCTCGCACGCACAAACCCGCTGGGACTGGGCAGACCAAACTGCTGCGAGAGCAGCAGTACGGCAACACTTTGCTGCCAGTGCAGCAGTAAGGTCCGCACCAAGATACGCCGCATCATAGGACGAAGCGGAGAAAAGAGCGCTGCCCCGCACGGGCCTACGAGCATTCCTCCTAGCTCTCGTGTGCCTCCGTTTTGCGGCGCTGGCACCACCGGCGAGTATTCCCCCTCTGGATGCTCGGCGGTGAGGCGGATTCGCATAGATAAGAAAAAATGCTGTCAATGAGTGTCGAAAATAAGAAGAGAAGCCTGTAAGTGATGTGCACTCCGGCTTTCCTTGCTAGAGAAACATCGACGCTGGCTGCAGCGGAAGAGATGGCATGCTGCTTGTGAAGACTAACGATATAACACCCTTCCAGGAGGCCGCGCATGGTGGCCAAGGCGCACGCTAGAAGCGAGGCAGCGGCGTATGTACTCATGTTGACTCTCGTGCTCGCCGCCCTCCTCAGTCCACAGGCAGGTCATGGAGAGGTTGTCCTCAGCCAGGTCTCCCCCAAACTGTCGCTCAGTGGGAGCTTGCGCCTGCGCTGGGAGTATTGGAAGTGGTTTACCCCGACGGGACCGCAGAACAACGAGTATGACTTTTTGGCCTCGGTCTTTCGGGGGATGGTGAAGTGGACTGACGAATCCTTCGACCTGATAATCGAGGGACAAAACACCAGCTTCATTGACCTCCCCGCTGACGTTGTCGCACCGCTCCCACAAGGCGTGCTGGGAGGGTTAGGAGCTATCTATCGTACCTATAACCGGCGTCAGAACGATACCGGGATTTTTCTGCGGCAGGGGGTCTTGACTCTGAAACGTCTCGGCCTTGCTGGTCTCACTCTAAAGGGTGGACGCTTCGAGTTTTCTGAAGGGAATGAGGTGCTCACGCAGGAGCCCACCTTAGACTGGCTGAAGAACGTTCGCCTCTCGCAACGACTCATCGGTCCTTTTAATTTCGCCCACGTCGGTCGCTCGTTTGACGGTGCGGTAGGCAGTTTCAGCCGGGGGCCGCTGAGCTTTACCCTTATGGCCGCTCATCCCACTCAGGGAGGTTTTGACCTGGCGGCGATGCAGGAAATGGACGAGATCGACGTGCTCTACGCTGCTATCAACCTGACCCGGCCGGCCCTTCTGCCCAACGGCGACGCGCGCATCTTCTACATCTATTATGGCGACGACCGTCGGGTGCTGAAGGTTGACAACCGGCCGGTGGCAGTGCGCGCTAGCGACCGTCGCCAGGATATTTCCCTACACACTGAGGGAGCACACTGGATCTCCCTGCTGCCGACCAGCCTGGGTCCTGTCGATCTCCTCGCCTGGGGCGCTGTACAGCAAGGCCAATGGGGTTTCTTAGAGCATTTTGCTTGGTGTTGGGACGTGGAAGCAGGTTGGCAACCACGCACTCTGCCGTGGAAACCGTGGGTACGGATCGGTTACGGTCGGAGTTCGGGAGACGATGACCCGAACGACAATGACCACAACACCTTCTTCCAGATCCTGCCCACGGCGAGACTGTACTCGTTCACGACCTTTTATAACCTGATGAATAACGAAGATGCTTTCGTACAGCTCATCCTTCGCCCCACTGCTGGGGTGGTATGGCGCACGGACTTCCACAACATTCGCCTGACTGAAGCGCGCGATCTGTGGTACCAGGGACCTGGCGCGACACTCAGCACGCGTGACATCGGGTTTGGTTTTGCCGGGCGACCAGCCTTCGGAGAACGTAACCTTTTTCGCGTGCTCGAAACCTCTCTCACCTACGCTTGGAGTCCGCACCTTGAATGCACGGTCTACTACGCTCACGTGTTCGGCGACGCAGTGGTGCGGAAGATTTTTGCCGGCGATCAGGCGGACTTCGGCTATGTGGAACTGCTGTTGAAGTTCTAGCGGGGCACTGGCGTGGCACGGTGCCGGTCACATGCCGCTTCCTGCAGCAACACCGCTCTAGTTAACAGTCCGCAGACTTCGCAGAAAGCCCTTGTCTCGTCGTGAGGTAAGATAATCGCAGGACCTGGCCCGTTTTCTGCCGCTCCCCTCTTCCTGGATTTCATACCCTCTCTGCCGTGATGAGCTGTGCCACCCCACCAGAGAGCCGGCGCTTCACAATATGACAAAAGCCAGCACCTTCGAGCATTGTGCGCAACTGGTCGTACTGAGGTAGATAGGAGACCGATTGTGGGAGGTAGGTATATGCCCATGCATCTGAGAGGAGGGCCCCGAGCAGGGGGACAATCCGCGTAAAGTACAGGTGGTGCCCCCAACGCAGCAGCCAATGCTGGGGTGTATCAACTTCCAACAACGCCAGCCGCCCACCGGGGGTCAATACTCGGGCAGTTTCCATAAAGACAAGGGGAAGGGAGACGAAGTTTCGTAAAGCAAAACCTGAAAGTACGACCGTAGCCCACTCCGCAGGCAGTGGCAACCGCTCCGCGTCAGCCTGGACAAAGATGGCGCGAATACCCCGGCGGCGTGCGCCCACCAGCATGTTGCCAGAGAAATCTACCCCGATCACACGCGCTCCCCTGCTGACCGCCAGTTCGCTTAGATCACCAGTGCCGCAGGCCAAATCGACTACGGTATCCTGGGCAGAAACGTGTACAGCGCGGACGGCAACGCGACGCCAGTGCTGGTCAAGGCACAACGAGAACAGGCGGTTAAGGCGGTCATAACGGGGGGCGATGCGCTCGAACATCGCCCGCACCACGGCAGCCTTTTCCGCAGGAGCGGGTAACTGCGAACCAGGGGAGCATACGGTCCGCCCGGCATCTATTCGTCGCATAGCACGCGTTCCTAGTCAGGCAAGTGTTCTGCGCGCAAGAGATCCAAGACGGTCTTGACCGGATTGAACGTCAGCGGTGGCACTTCGACAAACACCGTATTCCAGTACGCCATCCCCCCATTCCACAGGCCTGGTAGTTCCAACGCCTTGATCCGTTGACCGTCTTTCGACTTGATCGTGATCAACCCAGAAGCCGGGTCGGCAAAAGCGGGCAGGTGAAACGGCGTGCCACGGTAGTCGCGTACGCCGCACACGATATCGACCGGGTTAAAGTGTGTCGCGGACTCCCACACCGCGCGCTGTTGGGGCGCAGACATGTCGACCTGCGCAGACTCCACGATGCGCAACGATGGCCCGTGCTGGGGGTGAGCAACCCAGAACGGAGCGCCACCCGGTTCTCCTTGGTTCCGTACTACCCCACAGACCCGGAGGGGCCGATGCAGCCGTTCGAACAGAAATCGGCTGCGCTCCTGTCGCGTGGCACGCGCAAGGGCAGACGGCGGGGCTACCCAGAGCTTCTCGCGCATAAAGGCAAACCCACGGTCCAGGAGGCGCTCGTCGGCTTGGTCGTGCGCGAGCGCCTCTAGGTAGCCGCAGATCTCCTTCTGTAACTCGACCAGATACCCCCCTAAGGCTCTCTTGTAACGAAAGATTTCTGGGGTCAAGCGTTCGGGGGCAACGTTATCGATATTCTTGATAAAGATGATATCGCCGTGCAGGTCGTTGAGGTTTTCCAACAAGGCCCCGTGCCCCCCAGGGCGGAACACCAGCCTGCCGTGCGAGTCACGCACGGGGTTATTATCTTCATCGACCGCGATCGTATCCGTTGACGGCTTCTGGAGTGAAAAGGAGACCGCAAGCCGCACCCCCGCCCGCAGGTACTCGCGGCAGACCTGTTCCACATGGGCCCTGACTGCCGCTTCATGTTCAGGGGCAACCGTGAAGTGCACCCGCGCGCAGCGTTCACTATCCAACGTGTAACCGAGAGCTTCTACCAAGTGTTCTTCAAGCGCCGTGCGCGTAGAACTCCGATAGCGGTGGAATTTGACAAGCCCCTTAGGGAGGCGGGCGTAATCGAGCCCCTTGGGCGAGAGAATATACTCGACCACTGTGCGATAGTCCCCGCGCGCGAGCAGGTCTTCGACAGCGAGACCGTCCCGCGCCAGACACGCACGCAAATCGTCGTAAAAGGCAAAATCGCGCAGCCGCTGCATAAAGATACGCACTGCTTCCTCGTACCTGCTCTCTGCTTGTCTGGCCGCACCGGTCGTCGCCGCTGCAGCATTAAACGCGTGCAGCATCTCGAACATCCGAGTTGCTGCCCCTGATGCAGGAACAAACTTCATCACCCGCCCGGTAGCGGCGGCTTGGACGTATACCCTTCCCAGCCGCTCGACCTCGCTCTGCGACAACACGGTAATACCGTCGTGGACGGTGCATGGCCGCAGCAGCTGCACGAAAGGAATGCCTTGCTTGAACATGGCGATCTGCGAGTGGAGTTGTTCCACTGTCATGCCGCGCGCGCGAATCTGCTCAAGATCTTGCGTGGTGAAGATCAATGCTCCTGTCTCCTTTCTGTCTTCACTTTACGGGATCACTGGTAACAGAATGTGCGAGCGGAACCGCTGATTATGGAAGACCGTTTGTTCGGCCACCTGAAACTGCGTTCCCGTCGCCTGGTCCCCACCGGTATTGAGGTTACGGTCAAAGCGCGGGAAATTACTGGAAGAGATCTCCACGCGCAGGCGGTGGCCGGGTAAGAACACGTGGCTCGTTGCCCAGAGATCGATCTTGAACTCATACACCTCACCCGGAGTGAGGAGTGTGGGGGTAGTACGCGACGCGCGATAGCGCGCTCGCAGGATCCCGTCGGCGATATTTTGCGCATACCCATCCGGCCGGACATCCACCAGCTTGGCGGTAAAATCGGTGTCCGGCGCCGACGACGACGCATAGAGGACGACGGTCAACGGCCCGGTGACCTCAAGCGGCTTTTCTAGCACGCCGCCGGTATAGACGAGCACATCGTGACGGCGCTCGACTTCGCGCTGATCCTGCACGCCAACCGGGAGGATCAATGTATTGCCTCCGCACGTCGGTACGGGATCGGCAGGATCGTAGCGATAGTGATCCGCCGGCTCGTCGCCCGGCACGTCCCAACTCAGCGTCCCGTCCCCATGGAGGCTGTTGGCTTTGCCCTGGCTGTGGAAGTAGTACGGTGTGTAACGGGTGCGAGCTAGCGGCCACTCGTACTCATCACGCCACTGGTTGACACCCATGACGAAGAGGCGGATTGGCGGTTCCTCGGCAATGCCGGTATCGATCCCTTTGAGCCAGTAATCAAACCAGCGCAGCTGGATATCATGCAGGTCGATGGAGGCGTTCGGACCGAAATCGATGTCCCCGGTGCCACCCGTCGTCGGGGTGGTATAGGGGAAGAGGTGCGCCCATGGACCCAGGAGCAGTTTTTGTCCGCCACGCGCCTCGGGCGTCATCGCACGTGCCCGTAGGCCGTTAAAATGGATAATCGCGTCCCGCAAGAAGATGTCGTACCAAGAGCTGACGTGGTACATGGGAATATTGATGTGCTGATGGTGGCGCTCGATGTTGATCGCCCACCAGTACGGCCCGTCGTCGGGATGTGTGAGATAATCCCGCAGGTATGGCGCGACCTCCTGTAGGAGATCCGCCCAGTACATGAGTGGCAAGCGCGCATATCCCTCCGGCGTCAATGGATTGCCAAAGTTAATCGAGCGCAGCAAGTCAGGCCGGATCTTGGGCCACAGTTGCTCCTTGATCCCCTTGCGGTCGATGGTGTTACGCGCCAGAAAGATGGCGTACGGGACCTGCCAGCCGAGTGAAAACACCCCACCAGTATGGTAGACCCAGCTTTGGTGAAAATCTGCCGCGGCTGAAACCGGGAACGCACAACGGAGGTGGGGCGGCCGGGTCGGTGCGAGTAGATATTGGGTGGCCCCGAGATAGGACTGCCCTTGTGTACCCACCAGCCCATTGGCGTACGGCAACGATGCCGCCCACTCGACGGTATCGTAGCCATCGAACGGCTCGTAGATCAGCGGATAGAATTCACCTTCAGAAGAAAACCGGCCACGGGTGTCCTGAATGATGACGACATAGCCGCGGGCGGGGAAATATTCGTGATCGCCGAACACTTCAGCCATCTCTTTCCCGTACGGCAGGCGTAACAAGATAACAGGGAAGCGCCCTGCAGCATCAGGGCGGTAAACATCAGCATATAGCGTGACCCCGTCGCGCATTCGTGCTGGGACGTTCTTCTCGACCGTAACGCGGTATTCTGGGCGGCTTTCGCGTGGCATACTTGTTCCTCCTCTCGCTATGGGTTTTGTTATAAGAGGCCGCACGGCGAAAGGCAAATGGATTGGCTGGAGGAGGGCGCCCATGCACTACTGGCTCGTCAAATCCGAACCGGATCACTACTCGTGGGAACAGTTTTGCGCAGACGGGCGGACATACTGGGACGGCGTGAGAAACTATCAAGCGCGGAACAATCTGCGAGCAATGCGCGCAGGGGATCTGGTCCTGTTCTATCACAGCACTGCAGAACTCGCCGTGGTTGGGGTCGCGCGGGTCGTGCAGGAAGCATACCAGGACCCGACGACCGACGACCCGCGTTGGGTTGTCGTC
>Ga0308420_1001227_pt1 | contig 13322 bp, 11 predicted proteins | sample HotsprSampleMS55_FD_203802 | JGI IMG/M metagenome (GOLD analysis project Ga0308420, IMG submission 203802) | Hot spring phototrophic mat microbial communities from Mushroom Spring, Yellowstone National Park, Wyoming, United States - 20090730_MS55 ... | reverse complement strand
TCCCCCTTCTCCCCCTCCAACGCCTTGAGCGCACTGCCCCGAATGATCGGCACCTCCTCCCCCGGAAACTCATACTTGGACAGTAACTCCCGCATCTCTAACTCCACCAAATCCAATAACTCCGCATCCTCCACCATGTCCACCTTGTTCATAAACACCACCATCGCCGGCACCCCCACCTGCCGCGCCAACAAAATATGCTCCCGCGTCTGCGGCATCGGCCCCTCACTGGCCGCCACCACCAAAATCGCCCCATCCATCTGCGCCGCCCCCGTAATCATGTTCTTGATGTAGTCCGCATGCCCCGGACAATCCACATGCGCATAATGCCGCCGCTCCGTCTCATACTCCACATGCGCCGTGTTGATCGTAATCCCCCGCTCCCGCTCCTCCGGCGCCTTGTCAATCTGCTCAAACGGCACATAACTGGCCAACCCCCGCCCCGCTAATACCTTCGTGATCGCCGCCGTCAACGTCGTCTTCCCATGATCTATATGCCCTATCGTCCCCACATTGACGTGCGGCTTCCTTCGCTCAAACCGCGCCTTCGCCATCGCTCTCGCTCCTTCTCAACAGTAAGATCAATCAGAAGAAAATTATTCTGAGGAAAGAGACGTAGGTTGTCCTCTGCGTGGGTTATAGTCCTACGCTGTTCCCTTTGCAGCTTGGAAGGCAAAAATTGTAAAGGTTTTTCTAGAAGAGTCAACTCCCTTCCACCAAGCAGCCAGAGAGGGATGGTCCGCTATACTGGATAGGACGGAGTCTACTCTTCTGAAGAAAACGGGCTCTGCAACGCCTGTTTATCACCCCGGGAGAATTTTGCCTCTAGGTCCGGAGTATTTGCCTTGCTCACCAGCGGTAGTGAGCAAAGGCTTTATTGGCTTCCGCCATACGATGCGTATCTTCCCGTTTTTTTACTGCCCCTCCCCTATTCTGGGCTGCCTCGAAGAGTTCTGCAGCGAGTTTTTCCTTCATCCCCTTTTCCGGTCTTTGCCGCGCAGCTTGCACAAGCCAGCGCATAGCAAGAGAATTTCTCCGCACAGGTCGGACCTCTACCGGCACCTGATACGTTGCTCCTCCCACGCGCCGTGAACGGACCTCAACAAGAGGTTTGACGTTTTCGAGAGCTTTCTTGAAAGTCTCCAACGCATTTTCCCCGCTGCGCTTGCTAATCAGTTCCATTGCACCATAAAGGATTTTCTCTGCACACCCCTTTTTCCCATCCCGCATTATCATGTTAATAAATTTTGTGACAGTAGTATCGCCATACTTCGGGTCAGGATCGACGTCTCTTCTTATCGCAGGTCCTTTACGCGGCATTGCCCTGTCCTTCTTTCCGGCTTGTTACTTAGGCTTTTTCGTCCCGTACTTGGACCGCCCCTTTTTTCGTTCTTGCACGCCGATTGAGTCTAACGTCCCGCGCACAATGTGGTAACGAACCCCAGGTAGATCTTTGACTCGTCCACCACGGATCATTACTACAGAGTGTTCCTGCAAATTGTGTCCAATACCAGGAATATACGCCGTGACTTCAATCCCGTTCGTCAGCCGCACCCGTGCGACCTTGCGCAGGGCTGAATTCGGCTTCTTCGGGGTCGTGGTATACACACGGGTACAGACGCCTCGTCGCTGCGGACATGCTTGCAAGGCTGGCGCCGTGAGTTTGCGCCTTTGCCTCTCCCTTCCCTTCCGGACGAGTTGCTGAATTGTCGGCATTCATCCTCCTCTCGGCCATGCTCCCTTAGGCTTCGACCACGTGAGACAGTGAAGAGCGCTCTTCCGCTTCATCCTCTATCGTCCTGACCTCTATATGGCTGTAGCTCGGTGTTCCTGTTCCGGCAGGAATCAGGCGCCCCATAACAACATTCTCCTTCAATCCCAACAGCCGGTCGACTTTGCCGTTAATCGCGGCTTCAGTCAGGACCTTGGTTGTCTCTTGGAACGACGCCGCGGAAATAAAGCTATCGGTTGACAAGCTCGCCTTGGTAATGCCCATCAGCAGCGATCTGGCCTCTGGTGGCTTGCCTCCTCGAGCGACGACCTTTTCTGTTTCTTCTTGGAAACGCCATTTCTCCACTTGCTCGCCGACCAAAAACTCCGAATCACCAACCTCAGTGACTGTCACCCGCCGCATCATCTGACGCACGATAACTTCGACATGTTTGTCGTGAATGCGCACGCCCTGTAGGCGGTAAATCTCCTGAATGGAATCTACTAATAACTTCGCCAGTTCTTTCTCTCCCAACACTCCTAAGACGTCGTGTGGATTCGAGGAGCCATCCATGAGCGGTTCTCCCGCCCGCACATGGTCTCCTTCGCGGACACTGATGTGCTTTCCTCTCGGGATGAGGTACTCACGAGGCTCGCCCACTTCTGGGGTGACTATTACCTTCCTTTTTCCTTTGGTATCTTTGCCGAACGAGACAACCCCATCAATCTCGCTGATCACAGCAAACTCCTTGGGCTTGCGCGCTTCAAAGAGCTCAGCGACACGGGGTAATCCCCCGGTGATGTCTTTTGTCTTTGTCGTTTCCCGTGGGATCTTCGCGACGATATCTCCAGCCTCAACTCGTTGCCCTTCATTCACGTTGATGTGAGCGCCAACAGGAAGGCCATAACGAGCATCCAGACCGTTTGGGAGCTTCGCAGTCTTGCCCGTTTCGTCCTTGATAGAAATGCGCGGACGGACATTGGGATCCCGACAGTCAATAATCACTCGGGTAGAGAGCCCTGTCCGCTCATCTACTTTTTCTTGCATTGTTCTCTCATCAATGTCGCCGAATTTGACCACCCCTCCGACCTCAGTCAAAATCGGCACCGTGTAAGGATCCCACTCTGCTAAGAGATCCCCTGCTTTCACTCGTGCTCCATCTTTTTTCTTGAGCTTTGCTCCGTAAACGATCGCATAACGCTCGCGTTCACGTTCACGGCCAGGTTCAGGAAAGTCAACAATGGCAACCTCTCCGTTGCGGTTCATCACGACCAAGTCGCCATCACGATTCACGACGGTCTTCAGATTGAGGAACCGCAATACTCCATCATTCCTCGCGGCGAGCGTTGTTTGCTCAGCGCGGCGGCTCGCAGCTCCACCAATATGGAAAGTTCGCATCGTCAGCTGCGTACCCGGCTCACCGATTGACTGTGCGGCAATAATGCCAATAGCCTCCCCTAAGTTCACCATACGACCACGGGCTAAGTCCCGCCCATAACACCGCACGCACACTCCCCGCCGCGTTTGACAGGTGAGCACCGAGCGGATCCGCACTCGCTCCAGCCCTGCCTCCTCGATCAACGCTACCCGCTCTTCATCGATCTCCTCGTTCGCCCGGACCAAAATCTCGTTAGAAAAGGGGTCACGGATATCTTCAAGGGCCACACGGCCTAATACCCGTTCTCCCAACCCCTCAATAATTTCTCCTCCCTCCACGAGGGGGGTCATTTCAATCCCGTCGAGCGTCCCACAGTCTTCCTCGCTAATGATTGAGTCGTGGGCGACGTCGACCAACCGTCGCGTGAGATACCCAGAGTTTGCCGTTTTTAAGGCGGTATCGGCCAATCCTTTACGGGCGCCGTGTGTGGAAATGAAGTATTGCAGCACCGAGAGCCCTTCACGAAAGTTCGCGGTAATCGGGGTTTCGATAATTTCTCCTGAGGGCTTTGCCATCAACCCACGCATCCCTGCCAATTGACGAATCTGCTGCGCACTCCCCCGGGCTCCAGAGTCGGCCATGATGTAAATCGGATTAAATCCACCCCGGCTCTCTTTCAGCCCTTTGAACATTTCGTTCGCAACTTCGTCCGTCACCGCCGCCCAAGTATCAACCACCTTATTGTGACGCTCCCCGTCGGTGATCAATCCTTTTGTATACTGGTCCTGGATTTCCTGTAACGTCCGCTGAGCTTCCTCCAACAACTGTCCCTTTGTGTCCGGGATGACCATATCCTGGATGCCAATCGACACTCCGGCTTTCGTCGCATACTCAAAGCCCAGGTCTTTTAAGCGGTCCGCAAAAATGACAGTTGCTTTATTCCCGGAGCGACGGAAAGAGAGGTCGATCAGGGAGCTGAGTTCCTTCTTCTTCATGATCCGATTGACCTCGGAGAAGGGAATCTCCGGGGGGACAATCTCGTAGAGTAGGACGCGCCCGACTGTCGTATCGGTGAGGGTCCCGTTAATCCGCACTTTAATCCTGGCCTGCAAATGTACCTTCCCTTGATCATAGGCGACGCGGACCTCATCGGGGCTACTGAATATTCGCCCCTCCCCAAAGACACCCGGGCGTTCACGCGTCATAGAGTACAGTCCCAACACAATATCCTGGGTCGGGCCGATAATCGCCTTCCCGTGAGCTGGGGAGAGGATATTGTTAGTTGACATCATCAATGCCCGCGCTTCGACCTGTGCCTCGACGGAAAGAGGAATATGGACGGCCATCTGGTCGCCGTCGAAGTCAGCGTTGTACGCCATACAGACAAGAGGGTGTAACTGGATTGCTTTCCCTTCGATCAATATGGGCTCGAACGCTTGAATACCGAGACGATGCAGTGTAGGGGCACGATTGAGCAGAACGGGATGTTCACGAATAACTTCGTCTAAAATATCCCAAACCTCTGGACGTTCTTTTTCCACCATCTTCTTTGCGCTTTTGATAGTGGTCGTATAGCCGCGCTCTTCGAGCTTGTTGTAGATAAACGGCTTAAACAGCTCTAACGCCATATGTTTGGGCAGGCCACACTGGTGGAGGCGCAAGTCAGGCCCGATCACGATGACGGAACGCCCCGAATAATCGACCCGCTTCCCGAGCAGGTTTTGGCGAAATCGCCCCCCTTTTCCTTTCAGCATATCAGAGAGGGATTTGAGCGGACGCTTGTTGGGACCGGTCAGAGGACGGCCACGCCGCCCGTTATCAAATAACGCATCCACAGCCTCCTGCAGCATGCGCTTTTCATTGCGGACGATAATGTCTGGAGCGTTGAGTTCGATGAGGCGCTTAAGGCGATTATTCCGGTTAATAACCCGACGGTACAAATCATTCAGATCGGAAGTTGCAAACCGTCCTCCATCAAGCGGGACGAGGGGGCGCAGATCAGGAGGGATCACTGGGATGACCTCGAGAATCATCCATTCCGGTAGGTTCCCGGAATTGCGAAAGGCGTTGACCACTTTGAGCCGTTTTGCAATTTTCTTTCTACGCGCTTCGCTCGCGGTTTCCATCATCTCCGTGCGCAGCTCTGCCGCCAGTTTCTCAAGGTTCAAATCGCGCAGTAATTTCCGGATCGCTTCCGCACCCATCTCAGCTGAGAAACTGCCGGGCCCATACTCTTCCACCAACTTGCGGTAATGCGTTTCAGTGAGTAGTTGCTTCTTGCGCAACGGTGTCCGCCCAGGATCAAGGACAATATACGATTCGAAGTAGAGAACACGCTCGAGTTCTTTTAAGGTAAGGTCTAACAGCGTCCCGATCCGGCTAGGCAAGCTTTTGAGAAACCAGATATGAGCGACCGGGCTGGCGAGGTCAATATGCCCCATACGTTCGCGACGCACCTTGGACTGTATGACTTCAACCCCACATTTCTCGCATACAACCCCCCGGTGTCGCATGCGCTTGTATTTTCCGCAGTTGCACTCATAGTCCTTTGTTGGACCAAAAATCTTGGCACAAAACAACCCATCACGTTCGGGCTTGAATGTGCGATAGTTAATGGTCTCCGGCTTCTTCACCTCACCGTGAGACCAAGACCGGATCATGTCCGAAGAGGCTAAAGAGAGCCGGATCGCGTTAAAGCGGAGAGGATTTTGGGGCTTTTCAAAAAGACCAAGAAAATCTTCCATCTTTTCCCCCCTAATGCCCTAGCTTTTCTCTTCGAGGAGCTCGACATTCAGAGCCAAGCTTTGCAGTTCCCGAATCATGACATTGAAGGACTCAGGGAGACCTGGCTCTAGGACGTTCTCTCCTTTGACAATGGCTTCATACATGCGGGTGCGTCCAGCCACATCATCCGACTTTACGGTTAGCATTTCCTGAAGACTATAGGCCGCTCCGTATGCTTCAAGTGCCCAGACTTCCATCTCCCCAAGCCGCTGGCCGCCGAATTGCGCCTTGCCCCCGAGAGGTTGTTGCGTCACTAAAGAATAGGGGCCTGTAGAACGGGCATGAATCTTATCCTCGACGAGGTGGTGGAGTTTCATTACATACATGATGCCCACCGTAACCGGGTCGGCAAATGGTTCACCCGTCCGACCGTCATAGAGGATGGTTTGCCCTGTTTCTGGCAAGCCAGCACGTTTCAACAATGCGATAATCTCCTCTTCCGAAGCACCATCGAACACCGGAGAGGCAACATGTATCCCACGTGTCATGAGTCGCGCCAGACGGTCAATCTCAGATGGAGGGAGTTGATTGATCAAGTCGTCCACTTCCTTCGTCACAAACACCTCTTTTAACTTCCGGCTGAGTGCCGCTTCCCTGTTCTGGCTCTTCCCGTCCAGATGACCGAGCTGTTCCCCCAGGGTCCGCACCGCCCACCCGAGGTGGGTTTCTAGAATCTGGCCTACGTTCATCCGTGAAGGAACCCCCAGAGGGTTCAAAACAATATCAACCGGGGTGCCGTCCGCGAGGTACGGCATATCTTCCTCCGGAAGGATGCGGGATAAGACACCTTTGTTCCCGTGTCTCCCTGCCATTTTATCTCCCACCTGCAGCTTACGTTTGATTGCGACAAAGACCTTCACCATCTTGATGATGCCGGGCGGGAGCTCGTCACCACTTCTGATTTTCTCGACTCTCTTCTTAAACTCCTCCCGAATCTGATCGACTTGCTCGGCCATCGCCTCCACAAGTCGACCGACTTCCTCCTCTATATCTTCCTCGCCAACCTTGATCTTTTCCCATTGAGACGGCGGGATTGTATCTAACACCTCATCCGTAATTTCTTTCCCCTTCTGGAGCAGCACCCGACGCGTCCCCTCGTCGCTGATACGCACGGCCGTCACTTTCCCAACAAGCAGTTGGCGGATTTTCTGTAAGGTATTTTCCTGAATGATGCGGATCTCTTCCTCTTGATCCTTCCGCAGACGTTCGATTTCCTCTTCCTCAATACTTTGGCTCCGCTCATCCTTCACCACCCCTTTGCGAGAAAAGACGCGTACGTTAATGACCGTTCCTTCGACCCCAGGGGGGACCCGTAACGAAGTGTCACGGACTTCACCTGCTTTCTCGCCGAAGATGGCACGCAGCAGCTTTTCCTCTGGAGAGAGTTGTGTCTCTCCCTTTGGGGTGATCTTCCCGACGAGAATATCCCCTGGCTTGACTTCAGCACCGATACGAACGATGCCACTCTCGTCGAGGTTCTTCAGCGCCTCTTCTCCGACGTTTGGAATATCCTGGGTAATTTCCTCAGGGCCTAACTTGGTATCACGCGCGACACACTCAAACTCCTCGATATGCACGGAGGTGAAAATGTCTTCACGGATCAACCGCTCGCTGACCAGAATCGAGTCTTCAAAGTTGTATCCACCCCAGACCATGAACGCCACGAGCACGTTGTGACCGAGCGCGAGTTCTCCTCTGTCAGTCGCCGGACCATCAGCGATGACATCCCCGGCCTGGACACGTTCCCCAACCACAACCACAGGTTTTTGATTGATACACGTGTTCTGGTTCGAACGCTGATACTTTGTGAGGGTGTAAATATCCACGCCGGGGTCTTTATGCCCAGCAGCATCAGCACGGATCACAATCCGCGTGGCATCAACGCTTTCCACCACCCCACTCCGCCGAGCGACAACCGTTGCCCCAGAATCACGAGCAACAATCCGCTCCATCCCCGTCCCAACAAGCGGGGCTTCGGTGCGCAGTAAGGGGACAGCCTGGCGCTGCATGTTCGAACCCATAAGCGCCCGGTTCGCGTCGTCGTGTTCGAGGAAGGGAATCAGGGCAGCCGCAACACTCACAAGCTGTGTAGGAGACACATCCATGAGTTGCACTTGCTGCGGGCGTACCATCACAAATTCACCCCCGAGGCGGGCCGATATCAGCTCTCCAACTAACGCCCCTTTCGCATCAATTGGAGCATTGGCCTGCGCGATCGTTTGAGACTCCTCCTCAAGGGCCGAGAGGTAGCGCACCCGATCGGTGACACGCCCGTTTTCAACCTCGCGGTACGGAGTTTCGATAAAACCAAATTCATTCACCCGTGCGTAAGTGGACAGGCTGGAGATGAGCCCGATATTAGGCCCTTCGGGTGTCTCGATCGGGCAGACACGGCCGTAATGCGTCGGATGCACATCGCGCACCTCAAACCCAGCCCGTTCTCGCGTCAGCCCTCCCGGTCCAAGGGCAGACAAGCGTCTCTTGTGGGTGACTTCGGAGAGCGGGTTCGTTTGATCCATAAATTGCGACAGCTGACTTGACCCAAAGAACTCCTTGAGCGCAGCAGAGACTGGTTTGTAATTCACCAACTCCTGCGGCATGAGCGTTTCAACGTCTTGCAGGCTCATCCGCTCTTTCACCGCGCGCTCCATGCGGACGAGGCCGATGCGGAATTGATTTTCTACCAACTCGCCCACGGCCCGAACCCGCCGGTTTCCAAGATGATCGATATCATCAATGACACCGTTGCCGCTCTTCAACTCGAGGAGATAGCGAACAACCTCGAGGATATCCTCCCGGCGCAATGTTCCTTGGTCGAGAGGCGCATTTAAGCGCAATTTATGGTTGAGCTTGAGCCGCCCCACCCGAGAAAGGTCGTACCGTTCAGGATTGAAGAAGAGATTATGAAAGAACTGCGTAGCGGCCGCGATTGTGGGTGGGTCGCCAGGTCGCAGCCGTCGGTAAATTTCTATGATAGCCTCTTCAGGGGACGAAATCTTATCCTGCAGCAGGGTATTCCGCAGGGACGGACCAATATGGGAATCATCGATGAAAAGGACCTCAACCTGAGGTATCCCCCGCTCCAGCAAGCGATCGAGGAGATCCTGGGAGATTTCCTGATTACACTCGATTAGCACCTCCCTCGTATCCGGATCAACGACGTCGTGAGCCACAACGCGGCCGATGACTTCCTCCGGCGCAATGGGGATCTCGGTAATGCCTGCCGCCTCAATTTGTTTGAGTACAGCGCGTGTGAACTTCCGTCCTTCTTTAACGATCACCTCATTGGTATCAGGGTGACGGACGTCCCGCGAAGCACGGATGCCAACCAGTTGGTCAGGCTTAAATACTTTGGCAATACGCCGCCCTGCAAGCAGGATCGTGTCTTTTTTGTAAAAATAATTGAGCAGGTCTTCCACGGTCATCCCCAACGCTCGTAAAAGGATGGTGGCGTGGAATTTGCGGCGACGATCAATCCGTACGTAGAGGATGTCACGCGGGTCGAACTCAAAATCGATCCATGACCCCCGGTAGGGGATAATGCGGGCGGAGTATAACAACTTCCCACTGGCGTGCGTTTTGCCTTTATCGTGATCAAAAAACACCCCTGGCGAACGGTGAAGCTGACTAACGATCACCCGCTCGGTCCCGTTCACCATGAATGTTCCATGAGTGGTCATGAGCGGGATTTCACCGAAATAGACTTCCTGCTCTTTGACGTTCTTAATAGTGCGGGCACCGGTGCGCTGATCTACGTCCCACAGCACAAGCTGGATCGTCACCTTTAGTGGGGCCGCATAGGTCATCCCCCTCTGGTGGCACTCTTCCACGCTATATTTGGGCTCCCCAAGCGAGTAGCTCACAAACTCTAGGGACGCTGTCTCGTTGAAGTCCTTGATCGGAAAGACCGATTTAAATACCCCCTGTAGCCCAGAGTCTGCCCGCTGCTCAGGCGGTACCGAGCGCTGTAACAGCTCATCGTAGGAATGCCGCTGAATCTCTAGCAGATGCGGGATTTCAATAACTTTGCCGATGCGACCAAAAGGCCGTCGGACACGAAAGTTACTAGGTAACTGCAAAGCCATTCTCGACCCTCTCCTGGGTACAGTGCCTACTTCAATTCCACCGTCCCACCAGCTTCTTCCAACTTCTTCTTCATCGCTTCCGCCTCCGCCTTTGCCACTCCCTCCTTCACTGGTTTTGGCGCACCGTCAACGAGGTCTTTCGCTTCCTTCAGCCCTAGTCCGGTTAATTCACGCACCACTTTAATCACCTGGATCTTCTTATCTCCTGCCGCTGTCAGGATCACATCAAACTCTTCTTTCTCCGGGGCTGCCGCTGGCTGGGCTGTAGTACCAGCCACTCCTGCCCCACTAGGAACCACAACCGGGGCAGCAGCGCTCACTCCCCATTTCTCTTCGAGCTTTTTGACCAACTCAGTCATCTCCAGGATAGTGAGTCCAGATAAAGTTGCCACAATCTCTTCCATTCTTTCCGCTGTAAGAGCCATGACTTCTCCTTCCTTTGTAGTCTCGACGGTAATGATTAGGCAGCTGGCAACTGCGCCTTTCTCGCATCCAGGACACGGGCGAGCTGCACACTCGGCGCGCAGAACACACTCAGAAGTTGGGCAGCGGGGCGGGATAAGATCCCCAGCAGTTGCGCACGCACAGCCTCCTTCCCAGGTAAGAGGGCGAGGCTCTCTACCTGTGCGGGCGTAAGGAATTGCCCTTCCGTCACGCCGCCCTTGATTATAAATTTTTCATGCTCATGCGCATACCGCGTGATGACCTTTGCCATGCCGATGGCGTCACCAAAACAAAAGGCCACTCCATTCTGGCCGGTCAGGAGGTCTTTCAGAGAAAGATACGGAGTGCCTTCTATCGCAAGCTGCACCAAAGTATTCTTGGCTATCCGGTATTCCCCAGCCACTTCACGCAATGCTTTCCGCAGCTCATCGAGCTCTGCGACGGTGAGGCCGCGATACTCAGTGAGCACGGCAGCCGTGGCAGTAGAAAACTGTCGCTGTAATTCAGAAACAATTAGTTCTTTCTCGCGGCGATGCATGCCTGTCTCTCTTTTTTGGATGAAGATCTCTCACAGATAGGGTTCTCTCCCGTCGCCTATGCAGCGTATTTCGGGATAGTCAGCGGATCAACCCGGATCCCAGGCCCCATGGTTGTGCTCACCGTAATGTTCAACAGGTAGGAGCCCTTCGCCGAAGCAGGTTTAGCTCGCAGAAGACTGTCAAGCAGCGCCGTGGCGTTATCGACCAGGTGTTGCTCGCTGAAAGAAACCTTGCCAACGGGCACGTGGACATTCCCAGCCCGGTCCACACGGTATTCAACCTTTCCGCCCTTGAGCTCCTGAACCGCCTTGGCCACGTCCATAGTCACTGTGCCAACCTTCGGATTCGGCATTAAACCCCGCGGTCCAAGAATCTTGCCCAATCGCCCTACCAAGCCCATCATGTCCGGAGTGGCTATAGCTTTGTCAAATTCAAGCCAGCCTTCCTCACTAATACGCTTGACCAGCTCTTCCCCACCGACTACATCTGCTCCTGCCGCCTGGGCTTCGCGCGCCTTTTCGCCTTTCGCGAAGACGGCCACACGGACAGTCTTTCCAGTTCCGTGCGGGAGCACTACCGTCCCCCGCACGTTTTGCTCGGCCTTGCGCGGGTCAACCCCGAGACGGACCGCAAGCTCTACCGTCTCGTCAAATTTTGCCCGTGCGATTTCTCGCGCAAGAGCGATAGCCTCGTGGAGTTGGTAGCGACGTCCTCGATCAACTTTCGCCGCAGCGGCGCGATATCCTTTGCTCTCGTGTGCCATACCCTAGTCCACCACTGAGACACCCATACTACGAGCCGTCCCTTCGATTGTCCGGATCGCCCCTTCGAGGTCTTTGACATTGAGATCCGGGAGCTTGATGGTCGCAATTTCTCTTATCTGTGCTTTCGTCAGAGAGCCGATGATCTTCTTCGCCGGCTCACCCGATCCTTTCTCTATACCAAGCGCTCTCTTAATTAGTACAGAAGCCGGAGGGGTTTTGGTGACAAAAGTAAATGACCGGTCCGCATACACGGTAATGACCACCGGAATGACCAGTCCCTGCTGAGCCTGAGTTCGCGCATTAAATGCTTTGCAGAACTCCATGATATTCACTCCCCTCTGTCCAAGAGCGGGTCCAACCGGAGGGCTAGGAGTGGCTTGGCCAGCAGGAATTTGGAGTTTGACCTCAGCTATAACTTTCTTTGCCATATTACGATGTTTTCCTTACGTCTTTTCAACTTGAACCAGGTCGAGCTCAACCGGGGTAGCTCTACCAAAAATACTGATCAGCACTCGTAACTTCCCCTTCTCCGGCTTGACCTCTTCTACCACCCCAGTGAAGTCCTGAAACGGTCCGTCGATAACCTTGACCCCTTCCCCGACTTCAAAAGAGACTTTGGGCTTCGGCCGCAAGGTTCCCTCTTGCACCTGGCGGTAGATATCAGAGACTTCGGCTTCAGAGACCGGCGGGATTGTACGCGGGTCGTTCGAGCCTCCGACAAAACCAGTGATTTTCTGGGTCGACTTGACAATATGCCAGGTCTCGTCATTCAGCTCCATTTGTACGAGAATGTACCCTGGGAAAAATTTCCGCGTAGAGGTCTTTTTTCTGCCCTTGACGAGTTCGACGACTGGCTCTTCCGGTACTAAAATATCACCGAATAGATCCTGCTTCCCCAAGGTACGAATCCGTTCTTCCAGAGCCGCCTTGGCTTTCCGCTCGTACCCGGAGTAGGTATGGACAACATACCATTGCTTGGCCATAGCTTCACAACCGCCAAAATCAGCCAGTGATAAAGATTTGCAGCAGCCAAGACAAGAGAGCATCTACCAAAAAGAGGAACAGCGCAACGATTCCAACGAGAACAATCACGACTGCAGTCGCAGCTTGCACTTCCTTTCGCGTCGGCCACTGCACCCGACGGAGCTCTCCCCATGCCTCTTGGAGAAAAAGACGGATATTCCCCAGGCCTTCTCTTAGTCCCGTTACTAACGCTGTCATGGACAGGTGCTCTCACTACACTTCTTGGTGAGTACGGGTCAGGCAGGATTCGAACCTGCAACCCCCGGATTTGGAGTCCGGTGCTCTAACCAATTCGAGCTACTGACCCTTGCCGTCACACTTTAACCTCGCGATGAGACGTGTGGGTACGACACACAGGGCAGAATTTGCGCAAAGAGAGCTTGTCAGGAGTAGTTTTCTTGTTTTTTGTTGTCGTATAATTTTTTTGCTTGCACTGCTCACAGGATAAAGCGATTAGGTCGCGCATCAGCTCCTCCTCTCCCCATTCCGTCTACTGGAGGATTTTGGTGACGACTCCGGCCCCGACCGTGCGGCCGCCCTCCCGAATCGCAAAGCGTAACCCCTCATCCATGGCAATCGGCGTCAACAACTCCA
>Ga0308420_1001226_pt1 | contig 13326 bp, 13 predicted proteins | sample HotsprSampleMS55_FD_203802 | JGI IMG/M metagenome (GOLD analysis project Ga0308420, IMG submission 203802) | Hot spring phototrophic mat microbial communities from Mushroom Spring, Yellowstone National Park, Wyoming, United States - 20090730_MS55 ... | reverse complement strand
GCGGGCGGCCGCGAGCGCCTCTGCGACCGCGGAGGGTAGGCGTTCGGCAGCCTGGGCGGCTGCCGCGGCAAGCAGCGCCCCGGCGGCAAGCAGGCTTCGCGGGCTCACGGCGCAGATTGTAGGAAAGCCTTGAATTCCTCCGGGCTCGACACTATGATTAGCACTCGTTCGAGGGGAGTGCTGACAGGGGCTATGGAAAAGCCCCCGGAACTCCGAATTTCCTTTATCCGGCAATGCATTACAGGAGATCCGCATGAAGATTCGTCCACTGCACGATCGGGTGATCGTCAAGCGCATCGAGGAGGAGCGCAAATCGGCGGGCGGGATCGTGATCCCGGACACCGCGGCCGAGAAGCCCGACCAGGGCGAGGTGATTGCCGTCGGCAAGGGCAAGAAGACCGAGGACGGCAAGATCGTTCCGCTCGACGTCAAGGTCGGCGACCGGGTGCTGTTCGGCAAGTACTCCGGCCAGACCGTCAAGGTGAAGGGCGAGGAGGTGCTCGTGATGCGCGAGGAAGACATCATGGGCGTCATCGAGACCTGATGCCCGCATCGATCCGCAGCGAAAACGTATCGAAGCAATCGAGGAGACAGAGGAAATGCCTGCCAAGGAAGTACGCTTTCACGAAAGCGCGCGTGCCAGGCTGGTCCATGGCCTGAACGTCCTGGCCGACGCGGTGAAGGTGACGCTCGGGCCGAAGGGCCGCAACGTCGTGCTCGAGCGCTCCTTCGGTGCCCCGACCGTCACCAAGGACGGCGTGTCGGTCGCCAAGGAGATCGAACTGAAGGACAAGTTCGAGAACATGGGCGCGCAGATGGCGAAGGAGGTCGCCTCGAAGACCTCGGATGTCGCCGGCGACGGCACTACCACCGCCACCGTGCTCGCGCAAGCGATCGTGCGCGAAGGGATGAAGTACGTCGCCTCGGGCATGAACCCGATGGACCTCAAGCGCGGCATCGACAAGGCGGTGGACGCGGTGGTCGAGGAGCTGAAGAAAATCTCCAAGCCCTGCACCACCTCCAAGGAGATCGCCCAGGTGGGCGCCATCTCCGCCAACGCCGACCAGGACATCGGCAAGATCATCGCGGACGCGATGGACAAGGTCGGCAAGGAAGGCGTGATCACGGTCGAAGACGGCAAGAGCCTCAAGAACGAGCTCGAAGTCGTCGAAGGCATGCAGTTCGACCGCGGCTATCTCTCGCCCTACTTCATCAACAACCCGGAGAAGCAGATCTGCGTGCTCGAGGATCCGTACATCCTGCTGCACGACAAGAAGATCAGCTCGATCCGCGAACTCCTGCCGCTCCTGGAGCAGGTGGCGAAGGCGGGCAAGCCGCTGCTGGTGATCGCCGAGGAGGTAGAAGGCGAGGCGCTCGCGACGCTGGTGGTCAACAACATCCGCGGCATCCTCAAGACCTGCGCGGTCAAGGCGCCGGGCTTCGGCGACCGCAGGAAGGCGATGCTCGAGGACATGGCGATCCTCACCGGCGGCACGGTGATCAGCGAGGAGCTGGGTCTGAAGCTGGAGAACGCCACGCTCAAGGACCTCGGCCGCTGCAAGAAGGTCGAGGTGGCGAAGGAGGAGACCACGCTCATCGACGGCGCCGGCGACAAGAAGCAGATCGAGGGGCGCGTCAAGCAGATCCGCGTGCAGATCGAGGAGGCGACCAGCGACTACGACAAGGAGAAGCTGCAGGAGCGTGTCGCCAAGCTTGCCGGCGGCGTAGCGGTGATCAAGGTCGGCGCGGCGACCGAGGTCGAGATGAAGGAGAAAAAAGCCCGCGTCGAGGACGCGCTGCATGCGACGCGCGCCGCGGTCGAGGAGGGTATCGTCCCCGGCGGCGGCGTGGCGTACCTCCGCGCACGCCAGGCGCTGGAGGGCAAGCTCAAGGGCGAGAACCACGACCAGGATGCCGGCATCCGCATCGTGATGCGTGCGCTCGAGGAGCCGCTGCGCCAGATCGTCGCCAATACCGGCGGCGAGCCTTCGGTGGTGCTCAACAAGATACTCGAAGGCAAGGGCAACTTCGGCTTCAACGCCCAGACCGAGGAGTACGGCGACATGGTGCAGATGGGCGTCATCGATCCGACCAAGGTGGTGCGCTTTGCGCTGCAAAATGCCGCTTCGGTCGCCGGCCTGATGCTCACCACCGACGCGATGGTGGCCGAGCTGGTCGAGGAGAAGAAGCAGACCGGGCACGGCCACGGCGGCATGGGCGGCATGGGCGACATGGACATGTAAACCCGCCCGGAAGGGTGCCGCACGCGAAAAGGGGCGCGCGAGCGCCCCTTTTCTTTTAGACTCCGGCGCACGGAGGCAGGAGGTGCGGATCCTGATCGCGGAAGACGACGCGGCGCTGGCCGACGGAGTGAGCGCGAGCCTGCGCCGTTGCGGTCACGCGGTGGACTGGGTGCGCAGCGGGCCCGAGGCCGAAGCGGCGCTGCAGGCCGAAGCCTTCGACCTTCTCATCCTCGACATTGGCTTGCCGAAGAAATCCGGGCTGGAAGTCCTGCAGGGCCTGCGCGCACGGGATTCCCGGGTTCCGGTGCTGCTCCTGACCGGCTTCGACAGCGTGAGCGACCGCGTGCGCGGGCTCGATTCGGGCGCCGACGACTACCTCGCCAAGCCTTTCGACCTCGCGGAGCTCGAGGCGCGGGTGCGCGCGCTCGCGCGCCGCGCGATGTCGGGCGGGACGCCGCTCATCCGCCTCGGACCGCTCACCTACGACCAGGTCGGGCGGGTGGCGCGGCTCGGCGGCGAACCGATCGAACTGTCGGCGCGGGAGCTGAGCGTGCTCGAAATCCTTCTGCTTCGCGCCGGCCGCCTCGTCTCCAAGGACCAGCTGGTGAGGCACCTCTGCGAATGGGGCGAGGAGGTCTCGCCGAACGCGATCGAGGTGTACGTTCACCGATTGCGGCGCAAGCTCGAACCCCGCGGCGTGCGCATCCTCACGGTGCGCGGCGTTGGCTACTGCCTGCAGAAGCCGGCGGCGTCGTAGAAGGCGGGGCGCACGATATAATCGCGCGCCCTTGCGGCCGCTGCCGCGGCACCCGCGCGCATCGAATCGGAATGGGGCCAAGTAGCTCAGTTGGTAGAGCAGAGGACTGACAATTGGGCGCGCAGCGCCGGCGGCCGGAGCCAAAATCCGGGCCGGGGCGCATAGAATCGGAGTGGGGCCAAGTAGCTCAGTTGGTAGAGCAGAGGACTGAAAATCCTTGTGTCGGCGGTTCGATTCCGTCCTTGGCCACCACCACCGCCGGCGCCTGCGTCGGTGGGTGCGAAAGGCGCGATTTCACGCCATCCTGACTGCACGCGCTTCGCCCGCTAGCGCGCGCGCTCGGCTCGCGGTCGGCGTAGGCAGAAGAGTAAAATCGCGGTCGATCAAGCACTTGTGCCGATCTGCCGCATGACGCTCCTCGCCCTCGGGCTCAACCACAACAGCGCTCCGCTTGCGGTGCGCGAGCGCGTGGTATTCCACGTCGAGCGGCTGGCCGACGCGCTCGCCGAGGCGAAGCGCAGGCTCGGAGCCGAGGCTGCGATCGTCTCGACCTGCAATCGCACCGAACTCTATCTCTCGGGGGAGGAAAGGGGCGACAGGCCGGCGGCCGCGGCGGCGTGGCTCGCCGCCTGGCACAAGGTGGACGCGGAGGAGCTGCGCCGCCACCTCTATGTCCTGCCGCGCGAGCAGGCGGTGCGCCACGCCTTCCGAGTCGCCTCCGGGCTCGACTCGATGGTGCTCGGCGAGCCGCAGATCCTCGGCCAGATGAAGGACGCCGCCCGCGCCGCCGAGGCCGCCGGAACGCTCGGCACCGTGCTCGGCCGGCTCTTCCAGCGCTCGTTTTCGGTGGCGAAAGAGGTGCGCTCGACGACCGCGATCGGCGCCGCGAGCGTCTCGATGGCGGCGGCCGCGGTCCGGCTGGCGCAGCGCATCTTCCCGGCGCTGCGCGAGCGCAGCGTGCTCCTCATCGGAGCCGGCGAGATGATCGAGCTCTGCGCGACGCACTTCGCCGCGCAGTCGCCGGCGCGGCTCGCGGTGGCCAACCGCACGCTCGCGCGCGGCCAGGTGCTCGCGAGCCGCTTCCGCGCGCACGCCTTCGAGCTGCGCGAGCTCGGCGCGCACCTGCAGGACTACGACATCGTGATCTCGTGCACCGCCTCCTCGCTGCCGATCCTCGGCAAGGGGCTGGTCGAGCGCGCGCTGAAGGCGCGGCGCCGGCGTCCGATGTTCATGGTGGATCTGGCGCTGCCGCGCGACATCGAACCCGAGGTGGGCGAGCTCGAGGACGTGTTTCTCTACACGCTCGACGACCTGCGCGGCATCGTCGAGGCGAACCTGGATTCGCGGCGCGCGGCGGTGGTGCAGGCCGAGGCGATCATCGAGACCGAGGTCGGCCAGTTCATGCAGTGGCTGCGCGCGCGCCAGGCGGTGCCGCTCATCCGCCGGCTGCGCGAGGAGGCCGAGCGGGTCCGGCGCGCGGAGCTCGAGCGCGCGCTGCGCATGCTGGCGCGCGGCGACGAGCCGCGGCGGGTGCTGGAGGCGCTCTCGCACGGCCTTGCCAACAAGCTGATGCATCCGCCGACGCGGGCGCTCCACGAGGCGACGGAAGAGGAGCGGCGCGCCTTCGCCGAGACGCTGGCGCGGCTGTTCCGGCTCGGCTCTTGAAGCCCGCGCTGCGCGCGAAACTGGAGGCGCTCGGGCGACGCCTGGAAGAGGTGTCCGCGGCGCTCGCCGCCGAGGGCGCGGCGCGCGAGATCGAGAGCTATCGGCGCCTGGTGCGCGAGCACGCAGAGCTTGCGCGCATCGCCGAACTCTACGACCGCTACCGCCAGGCGGAGCGCGATGCCGCCGCCGCGCGGGAGATGGCGGCGGAGGCGGCACTGAAGAGTTTCGCCGAGGAAGAACTGAAAGTCGCCGCCGAGCGCATGCAGCAGCTCGAGGCCGAGCTCCAGACGGCGCTGCTGCCGCGCGATCCGAACGACGAGCGCAACCTCTTCCTCGAGATCCGCGCCGGCACCGGCGGCGAGGAGTCGGCGCTCTTCGCCGCCGATCTCTTCCGCATGTACGCGCGCTACGCCGAACGGCACGGCTGGCAGGTGGAGCTCGTCTCCGAGAGCCCTTCGGACCTCGGCGGCTACAAGGAAGTGGTGGCCCGCATCTCGGGTCCGGGCGCCTACGCGCGCCTGAAGTTCGAATCCGGCGGCCATCGGGTGCAGCGCGTTCCGCAGACCGAGGCGCAGGGTCGCATCCACACCTCGGCGTGCACGGTCGCGGTCCTGCCGGAGGCGGACGCCGCCGAGGAGGTGGTGTTGAATCCGGCGGAACTGCGCATCGACACCTACCGCGCTTCCGGCGCCGGCGGCCAGCATGTCAACAAGACCGAATCGGCGATCCGCGTCACGCATCTGCCGACCGGCATCGTGGTCGAATGCCAGGACTCGCGCTCGCAGCACAAAAACCGCGAGCGCGCCCTCGCGGTGCTCGCGGCGCGCCTGAAAGACCGGCGCGAGCGCCAGCAACGGGAGAAGACCGCCTCCACCCGCAGGAGCCTCATCGGATCGGGCGACCGTTCCGAACGCATCCGCACCTACAACTTCCCGCAGGGGCGCGTCACCGACCACCGCATCGGCCTCACGCTCTACAAGCTCGACCGGGTGATGGACGGCGAGCTCGACGAAATCGTGGATGCGCTCGCCGCGCGCCACCAGGCCGAGCAGCTCGCGCAGCTGGAGGCGGCGGCGTGAACGTGGGCGAAGCGATCGCGGCCTCGGGCATCGCGGCGCGCGAGGCGCGGCTGCTGCTCGCCGCCGCCTCGGGGTTGCCGGCGGCGAGCCTGCTTGCGCGGCCGGAACGCGATCTTGCGCCGGCCGCGCTCGATACCTTCCTCGCCTTCTCGGCCCGGCGCGCCCGCGGCGAGCCGGTCGCCTACATCCTCGGCCGCCAGGAGTTCTACGGTCTCGAACTCGAGGTGGACCCCGCGGTCCTGATCCCGAGACCGGAAACCGAGCTGCTGGTCGAGCTCGCGCTCGAGCGCCTGGAGGCGGGGGAGGCGGCGGTGCTCGACCTCGGAACCGGCAGCGGCGCGGTGGCGCTGGCGGTCAAACGCGAGCGTCCCCGGGCGCGGGTGGTGGCGGTGGATGCGAGCGCGGCTGCGCTCGCAGTCGCGCAGCGCAACGCCGCGCGGCACGGCCTGGAGGTGGAATTCCGACAGGGGCACTGGTTCGAGCCGGTCGCCGGGGAGCGATTCGACCTTGTGCTGGCGAACCCGCCCTACGTCGCCGAGGACGACCCGCACCTCGCCGCGCTCGGCTTCGAGCCGCGCGAGGCGCTGGTGGCCGGAAGCGACGGCCTGGACGCGATGCGGGAAATCCTGGGCGACGCGAGGGGATTCTTGCGCCCCGGGGGCTGGATCTTCGTCGAGCACGGCGCAGGTCAGGAGCGCGCGGTGCGCGCGCTTCTGGCCCGTGCGGGGCTACGCGACGGCGCCACCTGGCCGGATCTCGCCGGAATCGCCCGCGCGAGCGGCGCCAGGCGCTAGAATCGCCGTCATGGACATCCAGGAAAAGATCCGCCAGCAAGTTCACTCGCACCCGGTCGTGCTCTACATGAAGGGCACGCCGCAAGCTCCGCAGTGCGGGTTCTCGGCGCTCGCGGTGCAGGCGCTGCACGCCTGCGGGGTGCGCGAGTTCTTCAGCGTCAACGTGCTCGAGGACCCGATGATTCGCGAAGGCGTCAAGCGCTACGCGAACTGGCCGACGATTCCCCAGCTCTACGTGAACGGCGAGTTCGTCGGCGGCGCCGACATCATGCGCGAGATGTACCAGTCGGGCGAGCTGCAGAAGCTGCTCGAAGGCGTGCGCGCGAACCCCTGAGGCATCGGAGGCGCGCCCCGCGCCCCTACACGCCCGAGAGCCGCAGGTTGGCCATCGCCAGCCGCTCGACCAGCATCGCCAGGAAGGCGCGATCGAACTTGTGGCGGCAGCCCTCGCTCGCGGCATCGAGCCGCGCGGTCGGTATGGTGATGATCTTCGCGTCGGTCATGACGGTGACGTCGGCGACGCGCCGGCGCTCGCCGTCCTTCTGCAGATAGGCCATCTCGCCGAAGCACTCGCCGCGGTCGAGCACGTTCAGTAGCCGGCCGCGCTGGGTGATCTTCACCTGGCCGGCGGCGAGGATGCAGAAGTGATCGCCCGGTTCGCCTTCGCGCATCAGCACCTCTCCGGCGCGCGCGATGCGCCACGACGAGATGCGCGCCACCTCCCAGAGCTCGGGGTCGGTGAACGGCCCGAAGAAGGCGAGCGCACGCAGCGTCTCGAATTTCTCCGAATCGGCGATCCCGGGCTCGCCTTCCTGCAGAATGCGGCCGCGGTGCACGTCCGCGAGCTCGAGCGAGAATTCTTCCCAGCTCGCGTAGCGCGCTTCCAGGTCCTTCGCCATCGCGCGGCGCACGATCGCGTCGAGCGCGGGCGGAATCTCGGGTCGGAACGCCGAAGGCGGTGGCGGCTCGACGTTCGTGATCTGGTAGATCAGGCTGAAGTTGTTGGTGGCTTGGAACGGCAGCCGCCCGCAGAGAAGGTGGTACATCACGACGCCGAGCGAGTAGATGTCGGTGCGGTGGTCGAGCGGATGCTCCTTCACCTGCTGCGGCGACATGTAGGCGGGCGAACCGATCGCCGAAACCTGCGTGGTCTCCGCGCTCGCGATCAGCGCCGCACCGAAGTCGGTGATCTTGACGTCGGTTGCGCCGCTGTGCAGGATGTTCGCCGGCTTGATGTCGCGGTGGATGATCCCCATGCGGTGCGCGTATTCGAGCGCACGCGTGCATTTGAAGATCATCTCCACCACGCGCTCGACCGGCAGCAGCGCCTCGGGCGCGCAGTAGCGCTCGAGCGTGCCGCCGCCGACGTATTCCATCACGATGTAGTGCAGATCGGGCTCGGCGACCGCATCGTAGATCTGGCAGATGTGCGGGTGCGCGAGCTTGCCGGCGAGCGAGGCCTCGGTGACGAAGAGCTTGCGCAGCAGCTTGCCGCGCTCGGCGTCGCCGAACGCCTCGGTACGCACCACCTTCACCGCCACCTCGCGGCCGGCGAACGGGTCCTGGCAGAGATAGACCTCGGAGAACGCGCCCGCACCGAGCCGTCGCAGGACCGGGTATTTGCCGACGCGCTTCAGCGGCGCCGCCTCGCTCACCCAGCCTCCCGAGCGAGCCGCCGGCGCGCGGCGCGCACCGCGCGGCGCACCTGCGCCGGGGCGGTGCCGCCGGCGTGGGCGCGCGCGGCGACCGAGCCCTCGAGCGTGAGCACGCGGCGCGCATCCGCACCGATCGCCGCATGGAAGCGACGCAGCGTGCGCAGCGGCAGCTCGGCGAGTGCGCAACCGCGCCGTTCGGCCTCGCGCACCGCGCGTGCCACCGCCTCGTGCGCGTCGCGAAAAGCCACACCCTTGCGCACCAGGTAGTCGGCGAGATCGGTGGCGGTGGCGTGACCCTCGAGCGCGGCGGCGCGCATCGCCTCGGGCTGCGGTTGCATGCCTGCGACGATCCCCGCCATCGCCTGGAGCGAATCCTTGAGCGTGTCCACGGTGTCGAACAGCGGCTCTTTGTCCTCCTGGTTGTCCTTGTTGTAGGCGAGCGGCTGCGCCTTCATCAGCGCGAGCAGCGCGACCAGGTGTCCGAACACGCGTCCGCTCTTGCCGCGCACGAGCTCCGGAACGTCCGGGTTCTTCTTCTGCGGCATGATCGAGCTGCCGGTGCAGAAGCGGTCGGGAATGCGCACGAAGCCGAAGCGCGGATTCATCCACAGGATGATCTCCTCGGCGAAGCGCGACAGATGCATCATCACGAGCGCCGCGCAGGCGGCGAACTCGATCGCGAAGTCGCGGTCGGAGACCGCGTCGAGCGAGTTGGCGGCGATCGCCTCGAAGCCGAGGGCGCGGGCGACGCGCGCGCGGTCGATCGGAAAGGGAGTGCCGGCGAGCGCGGCGGCGCCGAGCGGCAGGACGTTGACGCGCCGCCGGCAGTCGGCGAGGCGTGCGCGGTCGCGCGCGAGCATTTCGAACCATGCGAGCAGGTGATGGCCGAAGGTAACCGGCTGCGCCACCTGCAGATGCGTATAGCCGGGCATCACCAGCCCCGCATGCCGCTCGGCCTGCGCCAGCAACGCCTCCTGCAGCCGCGCGATCGAGCGGCCGATCGCATCGATCTCCTCGCGCAGCCACAGCCGCAGATCGGTCGCGACCTGGTCGTTGCGCGAACGCGCGGTGTGCAGCCGCTTGCCCGCCTCGCCGGCGAGCGCGATGAGCCGCCGCTCGATGTTCGTGTGCACGTCCTCGTGCGCGAGCGACCAGCGGAATCGCCCGCGTGCGATCTCGGTGCCGATGCGGCGCAGCGCGCGCTCGATCGCACGCGCGTCGCGCCGCGCGACGATGCCGCATGCGGCGAGCATGCGCGCGTGCGCGATCGAGGCGTCGAGATCCTGCCGAGCGAGGCGGCGGTCGAAGCCCACCGATGCGGTGAAACGCTGCACGAACGCGTCCACCGCCTCGCCGAACCGGCCGGACCAGCGCCGCGCGCGCCCGCTCCGGCCCGCGCGCCGCTCGGGGGCGCGCCGCTTTGTTCCGGGGGAGCCCATAGGGAATAGAATGCGGTCGAGGACCGCGCGCACTCGATGGTCAGTATACGGCAAAAGCTGCGGACCGACGGGCTGCCCGACTTCCGCAACCTCGGCGTGATCGCGCGCACGCTCCTCGGCGTTCACGCGCTCGTATTTGCGATCGTGCTCGCTGCGCATCCCGACCTCGCGCAGGCGGTGCAGGCGTTCGTGCGCGCCGCGGCGTTGCTCGAGCCGGCGCTCGTCGCGAGCTTGTGTCTGCTCGCGGCCGCGACGCCGTGGCTGCGACGGCTACCGTACGGCGGCGGCTTCGCCGCCGCGCTCGCGCTCGCCGGCGCAGCCGCGGCGGCCTCGCACGCGCTGCTGGGCGAGGCGGCACCGGCGGGCCTTGCGCGCACGCTCGCCTACGCGCTCGCGGCCGCGGCGCTCGTGCTGGCGTACCTGCGGCTGCGCGAGCGCGCGTTCTCGCCCGCGCTCGCCGAAGCGCGCCTGGCCGCGCTGCAGTCGCGCATCCGGCCGCATTTCCTGTTCAACAGCCTCAACACCGTGCTCGCGCTGATGCGGCGCGATCCGCGCCGCGCCGAGCAGGCGCTCGAAGACCTCGCGGAGCTGTTCCGGGCGCTCATGTCCGATGCGCGCACCCTGGTGCCGCTGGCCGAAGAGGTGGCGCTCGCCGAGCGCTACGCCGCGATCGAGCAGCTGCGCCTCGGCGAGCGGCTGCGCCTTGCCTGGGACCTGGATGCAGCGCCGATGGACGCGCTGCTGCCGCCGCTGGTGCTGCAGCCGGTGCTGGAGAACGCGGTGCATCACGGCATCGAGCCCTCGGCCGGTCCCGGAGAGGTGTCGGTGCGCATCGAGCGCCGCGGTGACCGGGTGCGGGCCACCGTCGAGAACACGCACCTGCCGGCGTCCGGCGCCGAAGCCCCTCGCCCTGGGAACCGCATCGCGCTGGAGAACATCCGCGAGCGGCTGGCGCTGTACTTCGACGCCGAGGCGCGGCTCGAGACGCGCGCCGAAGCCGGGCGCTTCTGCGTCGAAATCGACATTCCGTACCGCAGCCAGGCGGCGTGAATGCGGCCGCTGCGGGTTTTCATCGCCGACGACGAGGCCCCGGCGCGCGAGCGCCTGAAGGCGCTGCTCGACGACATCGCCGCCGAGGTGCCGAACGTGCTCGCGGGCGAAGCGGCGAGCGGCCTCCAGGCGCTGGAGCGGCTGCCGGATTCCGGCGCCGACGTTCTGCTGCTCGACATCCAGATGCCGGGCATCGCGGGGCTGGAGCTCGCGCGCCATGTGGCGGCGCTCGAGCGTGCGCCGGCCCTGATCTTCGTCACCGCGCACGACCGGCACGCGGTCGAGGCGTTCGAGCTGAACGCGCTCGACTATCTGCTGAAACCGGTGCGCGCGGTGCGGCTCGCGGCCGCGCTGCGCAAGGCGGTGGCGACCGGACCGGCATCGGCCGAGCGCCTGGCGCGCGCCGCCGGCGCGGCGCGCGAATTCTTTTCGGTCGCCGCGCGCAACCGCATCACGCTGGTGCCGGTGAGCGAGGTGCTCTACCTCAAGGCGGGGCAGAAGTACGTGACGCTGCGCACGCGCGCCGGCGAGCATCTCCTCGAGGAGTCGCTGGTGCAGCTCGAGCGGGAGTTCGCCGGCCGCTTCGTGCGCATACACCGCAACTGCCTGGTGGCGCGCGCGGCGATCCGCGGCTTCGAGCGCGCGAGCTGCGGCGAAGAAGGCGAGCCACACTGGGAGGTGGTGCTCGAAGGCGTGCCGGAGCGGCTGCCGGTGAGCCGCCGGCAGTGGCAGGCGGTGCGGGCGCTCGCCGGCGGGCAGACGCATGGCTGAGCGGCGGCTGGCGATCGCCACGCGCCGCAGCCCGCTCGCGCTCTGGCAGGCCGAGCGCGTGTGCGCGCGCCTTGCGGCGGCGCATCCGGGCCTTGCCGCCGAGCTGCTGCCGCTTTCGACCCGCGGCGACGAGCTGCTCGACGCCCCGCTCGCGTCGGCCGGCGGCAAGGGCCTTTTCGTCAAGGAGCTCGAAGCGGCGCTTGCCGACGGTCGCGCCGAGTTCGCGGTGCATTCGATGAAAGACGTGCCGGCGCTGCTTCCGGAGGGATTCGCGATCGCCGCGATCGCCGAGCGGGGCGATCCGCGCGACGCGCTCTGTTCGGCGCGCTACCGCTCGCTCGACGAGTTGCCGGCCGGTGCGCGCGTCGGCACCTCCAGCCTGCGACGCGCGGCGCAGCTCGCCGCGGCGCATCCGCGACTGCGCATCGTGCCGCTGCGCGGCAACGTCGAGACGCGGCTCGCGAAGCTCGACCGCGGCGAGTGCGACGCGGTGGTGCTCGCGGCCGCCGGCCTGGAGCGCCTCGGCCTCGGACACCGTATCCGGGCGCGGCTCGCCCCCGAGGAGAGCCTGCCGGCGCCGGGACAGGCGGCGCTCGGCATCGAATGCCTCGCCGCACGCGTCGACTTGCTGCGGCTCGCGGCCGCGCTCGAGGATCGCGAGGCAGCCGCCTGCGTGCGCGCCGAGCGCGAGGTCAGTCGCGCGCTCGGCGGAAACTGCGCGCTGCCGCTGGCGGCGCTGGCCGAGATGCGCGACGGGGCTCTGCGGCTGCGCGCCCTCGTCGCCTCGCCCGACGGCCTGCGGATGGCGCGCGCCGAATGCACCGGTCCGGCGTCCGAACCCGAGGCGCTCGGGGCACGCGCCGCCCAGCTGCTGCGCGAGCGGGGGGCTGGCGAAATCCTCGCCGCGCTCGGCCGGTGAACGCGCCGCTCGCCGGCCGGAGGATTCTGGTGACGCGCCCGCGCGCGCAGGCGCAAGAGCTCGCGCGGCGGGTGCGCGAAGCCGGAGGCGAGCCGGTCGTCTTTCCGACGCTCGAGATCGAGCCGCCGCGGGACCCGGCGACGCTCGCCGCGCTGCTCGCGCGTCTGGAAGAGTTCGACCTCGCGGTCTTCGTCAGCCGCAACGCCGTCGAACGCGGGCTGGAGGCGCTCGGGCGGCCCTGGCCAAAGAAGGTGCGCGTGGCTGCGATCGGCGCGGGAACCGCGCGCGCGCTCGCCGCGCGCGGCTTCGCCCGCGTCCTCGCACCCGAAGGGGGCCGGCCGGACAGCGAGGCGCTGCTCGCGCTGCCGGAACTCTCGCGGCTCGCCGGCGAGCGCGTGATCGTCTTTCGCGGCGAAGGCGGCAGGGAATACCTGCGCGAAGAACTGGAGGCACGCGGTGCACGGGTCGCCTACGCCGAGTGCTATCGGCGCAGCCGACCGACGGCCGACGCCGCACCGCTCGCGGCCGCGTGGCGTCGCGGCGAGATCCACGCCGCGACGGTGAATTCGGCCCAAGCGCTCGCCAACCTCTGCGCCCTGCTCGGCGCCGAAGGCCTGCGCGCTGCGCGCCCCACACCGCTCTTCGTCCCGCACCCGCGCGTCGGAGCCGCCGCGCGCCGGGCGGGCTTCGTCGAGGTGCTGATCGCCGGCCCCGGGGACCGCGAGATGGTCGAGCGGCTGGTGGCATACTTCGCCGCACACTCCGGAGGATCGGTGTTCCAGTGAGCGAACCCCCGGCGCAGCCGCAGCCCGCGGCCGCTCCCCGCGCGGCAGCGCCGGGGCGGCGCGTCCTCGGCGTGGCGCTCTTCGTGCTCGCCGGTGCGCTCGCGGCGCTCTGGCTCGATACCCGCGCACGCCTGGCGGCGACGCAGGAGGAGCTCGCACGCCGGCTGCG
>Ga0308420_1001219_pt1 | contig 13349 bp, 19 predicted proteins | sample HotsprSampleMS55_FD_203802 | JGI IMG/M metagenome (GOLD analysis project Ga0308420, IMG submission 203802) | Hot spring phototrophic mat microbial communities from Mushroom Spring, Yellowstone National Park, Wyoming, United States - 20090730_MS55 ... | reverse complement strand
TGATGATTATGATGATGTCTCAATGCTCTTCAACGAGCCGAAATTGCTGAAATGTTCGGCAGTTCGTCCACCAGCGCCGCCACGCATGTTATTTCAGTGCTCTTCAGCGAGCCGAAAATTCCTCAATTTTCCGTCGTCGTGCTTCGCTTTGTCGTATCTGCGGTTTCAGTGCTCTTCAGCGAGCCGAAAATTCCTCAATTACCAAAAAGACGATCCATCTTCCAGGCGGAAGAGAGTTTCAGTGCTCTTCAGCGAGCCGAAAATTCCTCAATAGGCGATCCTGTTGCGCCATACGATGTATTGCGATCGTTTCAGTGCTCTTCAGCGAGCCGAAAATTCCTCAATTCTGTTTGACCTAGTTCAATCCTTGCGGTAGCGTCACGTTTCAGTGCTCTTCAGCGAGCCGAAAATTCCTCAATGCAGCCTTCTGGATCGGGCTTTGCTTGGATGCGTGAGAGGGTTTCAGTGCTCTTCAGCGAGCCGAAAATTCCTCAATTGCGCACCATTTGCGCCAACCGTCGCTCGTCCATTCCGTTTCAGTGCTCTTCAGCGAGCCGAAAATTCCTCAATCGTGATTGGCGTGTGACTCTGGTGCCGTGGGCGGATCTTTCAGTGCTCTTCAGCGAGCCGAAAATTCCTCAATTCCAACCACTGACCGCCGCCGCGCCACAGACTGGCGAGCGCTTTCAGTGCTCTTCAGCGAGCCGAAAATTCCTCAATCGTGATTGGCGTGTGACTCTGGTGCCGTGGGCGGATCTTTCAGTGCTCTTCAGCGAGCCGAAAATTCCTCAATCCGGCAGCGCGTCCGGCGCGCTCTATCTTTGGGTGGGTTTCAGTGCTCTTCAGCGAGCCGAAAATTCCTCAATCGGTACGTATTGGCTCGAGGTCCAATCCGGCTCTCTCTGGGTTTCAGTGCTCTTCAGCGAGCCGAAAATTCCTCAATTTGACACGCAACGTCAAGCGTGATCATTTGGGAAGTGAATGTTTCAGTGCTCTTCAGCGAGCCGAAAATTCCTCAATAACAAGAGCGCCGAGTCTGGAGAGATGCCGCAGGAGTTTCAGTGCTCTTCAGCGAGCCGAAAATTCCTCAATAAAGTACGCATTACTGACCTGCTTCAGCGTGATCTTGTTTCAGTGCTCTTCAGCGAGCCGAAAATTCCTCAATTGAGGTGCTAACGCCGCGCGGCTTGTATGCCGAAACGGTTTCAGTGCTCTTCAGCGAGCCGAAAATTCCTCAATGGTTTCTGAGCGTCGCGTCGCCGGTTCTCGCGTTCGTCGTTTCAGTGCTCTTCAGCGAGCCGAAAATTCCTCAATAAAACAGAGTTTTCTAGCCAACGCTTGCGTCTCGAAATGTTTCAGTGCTCTTCAGCGAGCCGAAAATTCCTCAATTCGCCGGAAATGGCCGCGTGCGGTTCTGTGAGTCCGATCCGTTTCAGTGCTCTTCAGCGAGCCGAAAATTCCTCAATGATGAAATCAGGAAACGCATCCCGAAACCCGTACTCGTTTCAGTGCTCTTCAGCGAGCCGAAAATTCCTCAATCGCCGGGAGGGGGCGTGATCGGTACGAGCGTATACCTGTTTCAGTGCTCTTCAGCGAGCCGAAAATTCCTCAATAGCGGCTTTTGGATTGCATACGTACCAGATCGCGATCGTTTCAGTGCTCTTCAGCGAGCCGAAAATTCCTCAATGGCCGTTGCCGTTGACCGAATTGCGTTGCCCTATTTGGTTTCAGTGCTCTTCAGCGAGCCGAAAATTCCTCAATAATATATGAATAGGAAGGAGAAGCCAATGAAGCGCCAGTTTCAGTGCTCTTCAGCGAGCCGAAAATTCCTCAATTCAGCAACGACTTGTATCTGGAGTACATCGAGGTTGAGTTTCAGTGCTCTTCAGCGAGCCGAAAATTCCTCAATGAACCCATACTCCGGGGCATCGGCCAGGATCGGAGCGTTTCAGTGCTCTTCAGCGAGCCGAAAATTCCTCAATCACGAACATCTGTACCAATACGTTTATTACCCGAAACGTTTCAGTGCTCTTCAGCGAGCCGAAAATTCCTCAATCCGCCCGATCTTCCAGATGTGCCGTATCAGTCTGGGTTTCAGTGCTCTTCAGCGAGCCGAAAATTCCTCAATCGTGCCCTGTGGGTACGTTGAAGTTTTGCATTCCATAGTTTCAGTGCTCTTCAGCGAGCCGAAAATTCCTCAATCGGGTTGCGGCGCGCGTTCGATCCGAGTAAGGACATGTTTCAGTGCTCTTCAGCGAGCCGAAAATTCCTCAATATCCATAAATTGACGGATACGATGCGCATAGCATAGAGTTTCAGTGCTCTTCAGCGAGCCGAAAATTCCTCAATGCCGCCTACCGTCTGCAACGGAATCGACAGGGGCGTAGTTTCAGTGCTCTTCAGCGAGCCGAAAATTCCTCAATCAGCGCGGTTTGCAAGCCCTATATCGTGCCAAACTAGGTTTCAGTGCTCTTCAGCGAGCCGAAAATTCCTCAATTCAGGCGGGTAGGGTCTTGGGGGCTGCCTGAGCTCGGTTTCAGTGCTCTTCAGCGAGCCGAAAATTCCTCAATTTCCGATTCGACGTTCGGCGCTTGATCTTGTTCCAAAACCTTTCAGTGCTCTTCAGCGAGCCGAAAATTCCTCAATTCAAGTAAGCAATCACTCGATACAAAAGGAGTAAGGAAACTTTCAGTGCTCTTCAGCGAGCCGAAAATTCCTCAATTCGACGAACCGACCAACTCCCCCGCGCCTCACCCGCGCTTTCAGTGCTCTTCAGCGAGCCGAAAATTCCTCAATTCTCCAATCTGACGCCGCAGCGACAGCGCGGGTGTGCCTTTCAGTGCTCTTCAGCGAGCCGAAAATTCCTCAATTGCCGATATTGTCCACGCGACGATCCGTCTTGCGGCGCTTTCAGTGCTCTTCAGCGAGCCGAAAATTCCTCAATTCGACCAGCCCGCGCTTCGGATCGGTGATCGGAGTGACTTTCAGTGCTCTTCAGCGAGCCGAAAATTCCTCAATTTGCTGGTAGTTATTGATGAGGCGGCGTTCGTCAAAACTTTCAGTGCTCTTCAGCGAGCCGAAAATTCCTCAATTTATCACCGCCGCGACCGAAGCAGCGGCGGCGGGCGTGCCTTTCAGTGCTCTTCAGCGAGCCGAAAATTCCTCAATTAGCGCCAGCGTATCGACCAGCAGCGGCTTTGTTGCAACTTTCAGTGCTCTTCAGCGAGCCGAAAATTCCTCAATTGCGACGCGGTGACGCAACCGCCTCCGGCGTCGTCAACCTTTCAGTGCTCTTCAGCGAGCCGAAAATTCCTCAATTGGGGTGGGTTATGGCGTTTCAGCCGGTGCCTGATGCTTTCAGTGCTCTTCAGCGAGCCGAAAATTCCTCAATTTTAGCATCGAGACGCGCCTTTATCGCGTCCAATCGCGCTTTCAGTGCTCTTCAGCGAGCCGAAAATTCCTCAATTAGAAAGTCGCCGAACGATGCGCCTTCTTCCGTCGTCTTTCAGTGCTCTTCAGCGAGCCGAAAATTCCTCAATTCCGCGACCGACGATCGATTTCCGCACAGACAGCACACCTTTCAGTGCTCTTCAGCGAGCCGAAAATTCCTCAATTTTTGAGTGACGTGCCGGCATCGGCGGCGCTGCTAACTTTCAGTGCTCTTCAGCGAGCCGAAAATTCCTCAATTGTGGACGTTATCAAGTACGGCGAGCGGGCGTATGACTTTCAGTGCTCTTCAGCGAGCCGAAAATTCCTCAATTTCGTGAAACTCGACCGGGATGTGTGTGCCGGTGAGACTTTCAGTGCTCTTCAGCGAGCCGAAAATTCCTCAATTGGTCGGCAGACGTAAGCGACTACGCGATTGTGCCGCTTTCAGTGCTCTTCAGCGAGCCGAAAATTCCTCAATTCGGCGGAAAATACACTATTACACCGGAGATCAACCGGCTTTCAGTGCTCTTCAGCGAGCCGAAAATTCCTCAATTTGGAGCGCGGTGCAGTCTACCGTCCAGACCGCGCTTGCTTTCAGTGCTCTTCAGCGAGCCGAAAATTCCTCAATTGTGGATGTTATCAGATACGGCGAGCGGGCGTATGACTTTCAGTGCTCTTCAGCGAGCCGAAAATTCCTCAATCTCATCGGCGGCGCGGTAGAAGACCGTGCTCGTCCCGGTTTCAGTGCTCTTCAGCGAGCCGAAAATTCCTCAATTCGTTACACCGAGAGCCCAGAAGATGACGACAGTTGGGGTTTCAGTGCTCTTCAGCGAGCCGAAAATTCCTCAATTCGGTAAAGGTGGACAACATTGAATTGAACCGCCCCAGGTTTCAGTGCTCTTCAGCGAGCCGAAAATTCCTCAATGCTCTGCGCGCAGTGCAGTTTTCGCGCCAGCCCGACGTTTCAGTGCTCTTCAGCGAGCCGAAAATTCCTCAATCTTTGAACCCGATGCAGCGATCCGGTCTCGTGTGGAGTTTCAGTGCTCTTCAGCGAGCCGAAAATTCCTCAATTGCATCACACTATGAGCCGCCGCCGCGCCCGCATCGAGTTTCAGTGCTCTTCAGCGAGCCGAAAATTCCTCAATTACACACAACGGGCGCCGTCACTACCGGTGTTGTGACTTTCAGTGCTCTTCAGCGAGCCGAAAATTCCTCAATTCGTCGTTGCGTCGCACCAGGTGTACGCGCGCCCAACGCTTTCAGTGCTCTTCAGCGAGCCGAAAATTCCTCAATCCAGTGCCGAGAGCGCTAGGCGGCTTTGTTCAGAACTTTCAGTGCTCTTCAGCGAGCCGAAAATTCCTCAATAACGGGTGTGCGATCCAGACGGCGGTAGCGCTTCCCTTTCAGTGCTCTTCAGCGAGCCGAAAATTCCTCAATTTCACCAGAGCGCGTTGGACGATCCGCGCTGGGCGACTTTCAGTGCTCTTCAGCGAGCCGAAAATTCCTCAATTCGGTCGCACCGACCAGCAGTGCGATGTAGACGCCGGACTTTCAGTGCTCTTCAGCGAGCCGAAAATTCCTCAATCTGCGGCGCACTTAGTGGTGCGTCAACCCGTCGGAACTTTCAGTGCTCTTCAGCGAGCCGAAAATTCCTCAATACCGATAGACGTTCCGTAGCATTGTGCGCGGCTCGCTTTCAGTGCTCTTCAGCGAGCCGAAAATTCCTCAATCGCAAGACCTTCACTGCGCCGGCGGCGTCATCTCGGCTTTCAGTGCTCTTCAGCGAGCCGAAAATTCCTCAATGTGACGCGCGCGCCATCGCTGCATACGCCTCCGCGCCTTTCAGTGCTCTTCAGCGAGCCGAAAATTCCTCAATATGTCGTATAGTAGCGTCACCGACATTATCGAGTTGCCTTTCAGTGCTCTTCAGCGAGCCGAAAATTCCTCAATTCGTCAGAAGAATGAACGTCTGATAGTCGCGCAGCTTTCAGTGCTCTTCAGCGAGCCGAAAATTCCTCAATCGAAATGCGGTTGCAGCATCGCCGTAATCTCACGCGCGCCTTTCAGTGCTCTTCAGCGAGCCGAAAATTCCTCAATGTCTCTGTACGCCCGCACGCCCGCCGTCGCCGCCTCTTTCAGTGCTCTTCAGCGAGCCGAAAATTCCTCAATCAGCGCGGCGGTCACGCTGTGGTTGTCGCCGCCCGCGCTTTCAGTGCTCTTCAGCGAGCCGAAAATTCCTCAATTTCAGTTCGCGCCCGAACTGCCGGGATGACGCCGCCTTTCAGTGCTCTTCAGCGAGCCGAAAATTCCTCAATCAACCGAACTGGTCTGACGCAGCGCAGTTGCCGGTACTTTCAGTGCTCTTCAGCGAGCCGAAAATTCCTCAATCTGTCGAAATCGCATTCCGACGCGCGACGCGCCAGCCTTTCAGTGCTCTTCAGCGAGCCGAAAATTCCTCAATTCGACGAGCGCGTGTGCCCGATCTGCGGCGCGCTCCACTTTCAGTGCTCTTCAGCGAGCCGAAAATTCCTCAATGCCCGGAACCATCTACGGCGCGCCGGGATTTATTTCCTTTCAGTGCTCTTCAGCGAGCCGAAAATTCCTCAATCGTGAAGTCCTTCCGGCGCACTGTAGCGCGCGCGACCTTTCAGTGCTCTTCAGCGAGCCGAAAATTCCTCAATTCGAACTGGGTCGGCACCAGAAAACCGCCGCTTGCGCCTTTCAGTGCTCTTCAGCGAGCCGAAAATTCCTCAATGCGCCGAACGTCACCTTGTCCAGCGGTTGCGAAAAGGGACTTTCAGTGCTCTTCAGCGAGCCGAAAATTCCTCAATATGAAACAGCAGCGGGCGGGCGGGGAGTACTCCATTCCTTTCAGTGCTCTTCAGCGAGCCGAAAATTCCTCAATGCTTGGGGCATACCGTACACGTACCGCGCGTAGGACGCTTTCAGTGCTCTTCAGCGAGCCGAAAATTCCTCAATCGAGAAGTACAAGCGTGAGCGGATTGCGTTGATGCTCTTTCAGTGCTCTTCAGCGAGCCGAAAATTCCTCAATTATGCTCCTCGCCGCGCTGCGACTACGGATCGAGCTTTCAGTGCTCTTCAGCGAGCCGAAAATTCCTCAATCCGCCGAAATCCTCGTGCTGGTTCTGCCCGTACCGATCTTTCAGTGCTCTTCAGCGAGCCGAAAATTCCTCAATATGAATGTCGATTGCGAGAGATGCCAGCGCCTCAACCTTTCAGTGCTCTTCAGCGAGCCGAAAATTCCTCAATGTTGATCATCATCGACGAAATCGAACAAGTGTTGACTTTCAGTGCTCTTCAGCGAGCCGAAAATTCCTCAATTTAGAATGAGGGGTGGAGAGCGCCCCGCAGAGAGAGCTTTCAGTGCTCTTCAGCGAGCCGAAAATTCCTCAATCTCCTTCCGGATCGCGCTATCGGCGCACCGGCAACTTACTTTCAGTGCTCTTCAGCGAGCCGAAAATTCCTCAATCAAAGTTCTTTGACGCGCAAGGCAGCTTTATCGGAACTTTCAGTGCTCTTCAGCGAGCCGAAAATTCCTCAATCGAGGAACAAAAGTTCTTAGCGTTGAACACCATTTTCTTTCAGTGCTCTTCAGCGAGCCGAAAATTCCTCAATCCTCCAGGCTGCTGAACCGGAAGACATCGCCGTAGTGCCTTTCAGTGCTCTTCAGCGAGCCGAAAATTCCTCAATCGGTCTGGAGTACAATATGTGGTTGGCGGCGGTCTCTTTCAGTGCTCTTCAGCGAGCCGAAAATTCCTCAATCGCTCGCATCGCTGCCGTGGGAGATCACAACCCGGCGCTTTCAGTGCTCTTCAGCGAGCCGAAAATTCCTCAATACGACGCCGAAAGCGACGCGCTGTTTCCGCCCGAATCTTTCAGTGCTCTTCAGCGAGCCGAAAATTCCTCAATTACGCGGGTGATGCCGCTCGTCCTTATTCCTACCGACTTTCAGTGCTCTTCAGCGAGCCGAAAATTCCTCAATCAGGTTCCTCTATTTCCATTCACTCAAACCGAATTGAACCTTTCAGTGCTCTTCAGCGAGCCGAAAATTCCTCAATGAAAACGATCTGGCGCGGGCAGATCGAGCGAATCGCTTTCAGTGCTCTTCAGCGAGCCGAAAATTCCTCAATGTTCCCCGTCCGCCGGTAGCGCGAACCTGCGGGCGGCCTTTCAGTGCTCTTCAGCGAGCCGAAAATTCCTCAATTTCTCAACGAATTCCTCTGCACGCTCTAGTTGCGCGTCTTTCAGTGCTCTTCAGCGAGCCGAAAATTCCTCAATCTGGGAACAAGTACGCAGAACGCTGCGCGCGCCGGCTTTCAGTGCTCTTCAGCGAGCCGAAAATTCCTCAATGCGATTGCAGCCGCAGCGCTTTGTAGAGCAGCGCCTCTTTCAGTGCTCTTCAGCGAGCCGAAAATTCCTCAATATGCGGCGGCGGCGCTGCTGCTCAAAAAGATTTTCGACTTTCAGTGCTCTTCAGCGAGCCGAAAATTCCTCAATCGTCTGCGCGCTTCGCGGATTGCTCGAACGGCGCGCTTTCAGTGCTCTTCAGCGAGCCGAAAATTCCTCAATCGTAGTTGACCCACTGCGGTTCGCGCAATACCCACATCTTTCAGTGCTCTTCAGCGAGCCGAAAATTCCTCAATTCTTGCTCCAGCACCGGCAGCGCCAGTTCCGCTGCGTCTTTCAGTGCTCTTCAGCGAGCCGAAAATTCCTCAATCCAGTGCTTCGATTGCGGCTTGAATAAACTGCGCTGCTTTCAGTGCTCTTCAGCGAGCCGAAAATTCCTCAATCGCGAACTGCACAGTTACGCGCAGCGGCGGCAAGACCTTTCAGTGCTCTTCAGCGAGCCGAAAATTCCTCAATCGAGCGCGGCGCATACGGACAAGCGCAGCGCTTCGCGTCTTTCAGTGCTCTTCAGCGAGCCGAAAATTCCTCAATCGCGCAGGCGGTGCAGTGGGTGTTGACGCAGGTGCAGTCTTTCAGTGCTCTTCAGCGAGCCGAAAATTCCTCAATGCGCTGGAACTGACCGACGAGGGGGTGATCATCCGCCTTTCAGTGCTCTTCAGCGAGCCGAAAATTCCTCAATCTGTCGCCAGTATCACGCCGTCGGCGACGTGAATACCTTTCAGTGCTCTTCAGCGAGCCGAAAATTCCTCAATCCACACCCCGCGCCGGTTGTCAAGCGGAAAATTCGCCTTTCAGTGCTCTTCAGCGAGCCGAAAATTCCTCAATTCAAGCGGAAAATTCGCGGGAAATTCGCCGAAATCGCTTTCAGTGCTCTTCAGCGAGCCGAAAATTCCTCAATTATCGAAAACAACGCGAACCAACTCCTCCACCTCTGCTTTCAGTGCTCTTCAGCGAGCCGAAAATTCCTCAATCCAAGGAGGAGCAAAATGAAGACCTACCAAGTCTGGACCTTTCAGTGCTCTTCAGCGAGCCGAAAATTCCTCAATTGTGACAACGGACGTATGTGTTGTGACGCCCGCGTCTTTCAGTGCTCTTCAGCGAGCCGAAAATTCCTCAATCACAAACCGCACCGTTCGCTGCGCGTCCCACGCCGCCCTTTCAGTGCTCTTCAGCGAGCCGAAAATTCCTCAATAAGACCGGATTGTTCCACTCAACTACGAACTTCTGACTTTCAGTGCTCTTCAGCGAGCCGAAAATTCCTCAATCGAGCGGGCGCGGCTACGCACCACCGGCATCCGCAAGCTTTCAGTGCTCTTCAGCGAGCCGAAAATTCCTCAATCTGTGATAGAGCGGATACAGTGAGCACAGGATAGCGCTTTCAGTGCTCTTCAGCGAGCCGAAAATTCCTCAATGTGGGCGATCCAGTCGGCGTTGCCGGAGAACGAAGCGGCTTTCAGTGCTCTTCAGCGAGCCGAAAATTCCTCAATCGCTCGCGTGCAACACGCGCGCAGACGCCGACCGCGCTTTCAGTGCTCTTCAGCGAGCCGAAAATTCCTCAATTTGCTGTGCCGCACCACAAACAGCCCACGCTCGCCGGGCTTTCAGTGCTCTTCAGCGAGCCGAAAATTCCTCAATTGGAATACAAAGCAGAGCGGCGCGTTGATACGACGACCTTTCAGTGCTCTTCAGCGAGCCGAAAATTCCTCAATATCCGGCGCAAGCAGCAGCAGCGCGCTGAGGCGCTCTTTCAGTGCTCTTCAGCGAGCCGAAAATTCCTCAATTGCACGTTGACTTGCTGGCTGCGGAATCTCCACGTACAACTTTCAGTGCTCTTCAGCGAGCCGAAAATTCCTCAATGGTACAAGTGCTCACTCATCAGCAATCTTTGGGATACCTTTCAGTGCTCTTCAGCGAGCCGAAAATTCCTCAATTGTCTTGTTGTAGACGCGCAAGCGCCTGTCTGATGACTTTCAGTGCTCTTCAGCGAGCCGAAAATTCCTCAATTGCATACACTCCTGTGCTGATTGACCGTCTGTGCAGCTTTCAGTGCTCTTCAGCGAGCCGAAAATTCCTCAATTCTGCCAAGTGCGGATACTGCCTGATCAGCGCCCACCTTTCAGTGCTCTTCAGCGAGCCGAAAATTCCTCAATCTGATCAGCGCCCACTGGCTTCCCGTAGACCTGTACTTTCAGTGCTCTTCAGCGAGCCGAAAATTCCTCAATGATGATTATCCAGGCGAATCTGATTGAGAGGTGCGACTTTCAGTGCTCTTCAGCGAGCCGAAAATTCCTCAATCAGAAGTTATGACTGCGATCAGCAGGACTTCTGCGCTTTCAGTGCTCTTCAGCGAGCCGAAAATTCCTCAATCGCTGCTGAACGAGACGGCGGTGCGGTGGGCGATACCTTTCAGTGCTCTTCAGCGAGCCGAAAATTCCTCAATGGCGGATCGGGAGGCGCTGGCGGCGTTTTTACTCGAACTTTCAGTGCTCTTCAGCGAGCCGAAAATTCCTCAATAGCAGTACCCGACGCTGCGCGAGATGGGCGAGGAACCTTTCAGTGCTCTTCAGCGAGCCGAAAATTCCTCAATTTACGAACTCGACGAGTCGATCCGCGTCTCGAAGTCTTTCAGTGCTCTTCAGCGAGCCGAAAATTCCTCAATCTGGCGTCGCGGACGCTGCGGGCACTGGATTACCTTGCTTTCAGTGCTCTTCAGCGAGCCGAAAATTCCTCAATGCGTGTTGTGACGGCTGATGAGCAGACGCCCGTCCCTCTTTCAGTGCTCTTCAGCGAGCCGAAAATTCCTCAATTCTGACCCTCCTTCCGACGCTGATCGAACTCGCGACTTTCAGTGCTCTTCAGCGAGCCGAAAATTCCTCAATTCATCATTCTCACCTGGGCGCTGCGTGAATTTGCGCTTTCAGTGCTCTTCAGCGAGCCGAAAATTCCTCAATCGGTCGAACCGTCGGCGCGCCTGGCGGATTGCTCGAACTTTCAGTGCTCTTCAGCGAGCCGAAAATTCCTCAATGGAGGAACCAAAAATGAAGACATACCGAGTTTGGACCTTTCAGTGCTCTTCAGCGAGCCGAAAATTCCTCAATTCTTCTCGCGCCGGTACTTGTCGTACAGATAACGTCTTTCAGTGCTCTTCAGCGAGCCGAAAATTCCTCAATTATACTACAAGCGTAATCGCAATACACACATAAAGGCTTTCAGTGCTCTTCAGCGAGCCGAAAATTCCTCAATCCAGTCCGTCGAGGAAGAGAATAGCAGCATACGTCCTTTCAGTGCTCTTCAGCGAGCCGAAAATTCCTCAATGTAACGGGGCGATGTGGACGATCTCAACCCAACCGCTCTTTCAGTGCTCTTCAGCGAGCCGAAAATTCCTCAATAGAAGATGATGTGTTGTGACGGTGGTTACGGATCAACTTTCAGTGCTCTTCAGCGAGCCGAAAATTCCTCAATGCATCGCCTCAACGTCGCCCTCACGCGGCGCGCAGAGACTTTCAGTGCTCTTCAGCGAGCCGAAAATTCCTCAATCCGTTGGCTCGACTTCGGGCGCGACGCGCTGCATATTCTTTCAGTGCTCTTCAGCGAGCCGAAAATTCCTCAATTCGTTCCAGTGCCGATTGATGAACTCACCGAGCAGCGCCTTTCAGTGCTCTTCAGCGAGCCGAAAATTCCTCAATCGCGCCGAGTTCGACGCTGTGCTGCTCTGCATCGTAGCGCTTTCAGTGCTCTTCAGCGAGCCGAAAATTCCTCAATGTTGATAAGTTCATCCTCCACTCAAGCCGCTTGCCGGTCTTTCAGTGCTCTTCAGCGAGCCGAAAATTCCTCAATACACTGTTCGGGCGCGCCTACGCGGTGCTCAAGGCGCCTTTCAGTGCTCTTCAGCGAGCCGAAAATTCCTCAATCGAAACCGTACTTGCGGCGCTGCGCGGGTTGTTCGCTTTCAGTGCTCTTCAGCGAGCCGAAAATTCCTCAATTCCGCAGCCGCCGAACACCTCCGAAATCGACGAGCGCGTCTTTCAGTGCTCTTCAGCGAGCCGAAAATTCCTCAATAAAAGAAGATGCTGTGTTGTGACGGCGCACTAGAGGCTTTCAGTGCTCTTCAGCGAGCCGAAAATTCCTCAATCGCCCGCAATCGCGTGACGGAAAGCCTCTTCGAGACGCTTTCAGTGCTCTTCAGCGAGCCGAAAATTCCTCAATGTTTACTCCCTCCAACGAGGGGAAGACGTGGATATCTTTCAGTGCTCTTCAGCGAGCCGAAAATTCCTCAATCGGATTATCCCCGTCCTCGGCGGGCTGCGTTTGGTGGACTTTCAGTGCTCTTCAGCGAGCCGAAAATTCCTCAATCGAAAGCCGGGTTGTCATTTGATGATGTCAAGCAGACTTTCAGTGCTCTTCAGCGAGCCGAAAATTCCTCAATGTTCCGTTCTAAATCCGAACCTCGTTGGAAGAGAACTTTCAGTGCTCTTCAGCGAGCCGAAAATTCCTCAATCTGGCGTTCGCGTCGGGTACTAGTTGTGTTTGACGAACTTTCAGTGCTCTTCAGCGAGCCGAAAATTCCTCAATCGTCCAAATGTTCGGGATGACGCCGCCGGCGCAGCTTTCAGTGCTCTTCAGCGAGCCGAAAATTCCTCAATCGTCGTAGCGCGGCAAAATCACCTCGCCCTCGTTGTCTTTCAGTGCTCTTCAGCGAGCCGAAAATTCCTCAATGTTGACGACGCCGGAGGCGGGGCGGTCACCGCGTCGTCTTTCAGTGCTCTTCAGCGAGCCGAAAATTCCTCAATCCGCCGCTCCCGCGCCCGCAATCGCCGCCGCCGCGCTTTCAGTGCTCTTCAGCGAGCCGAAAATTCCTCAATCGGTACTTTTTGCGTTACCACATCCCGGCGCTCCGCGACTTTCAGTGCTCTTCAGCGAGCCGAAAATTCCTCAATCATCGTTGACGCAACTAATCAAGACGCGCCCGGCATCCTTTCAGTGCTCTTCAGCGAGCCGAAAATTCCTCAATCGTTCTCGTCAACCTCGCCCGCAAGTACGGCTTTGAACTTTCAGTGCTCTTCAGCGAGCCGAAAATTCCTCAATGGACTTTCGCGGCGTCGTTCGCGTTTGAGTTTCTCGCTTTCAGTGCTCTTCAGCGAGCCGAAAATTCCTCAATCAGGTAGATGTCACAACATCCGCCGCGTGCGATCAGCGCTTTCAGTGCTCTTCAGCGAGCCGAAAATTCCTCAATTTTTGAAGTGAATTGACGGCAGTAGTTGTGATCAACTTTCAGTGCTCTTCAGCGAGCCGAAAATTCCTCAATTGATCCGTCCAGTAGCCGCGATATTGTGCAAATATGCTTTCAGTGCTCTTCAGCGAGCCGAAAATTCCTCAATTATTACGAACCCGGCGCAATCTGTACGAACGGGCTGACTTTCAGTGCTCTTCAGCGAGCCGAAAATTCCTCAATAACCGACAAGCCCGCGCGGCGACCAGCGCACGCCGACTTT
>Ga0308420_1001205_pt1 | contig 13464 bp, 13 predicted proteins | sample HotsprSampleMS55_FD_203802 | JGI IMG/M metagenome (GOLD analysis project Ga0308420, IMG submission 203802) | Hot spring phototrophic mat microbial communities from Mushroom Spring, Yellowstone National Park, Wyoming, United States - 20090730_MS55 ... | reverse complement strand
GCGACATTACCTTCTTCCAGCGTTGGGGGGAAGAGCTGGCGATCGGGGGTGTGGTGTTGGTGATTTCTTACCTCTCACTCGTCCTCGGTGAATTGGTCCCCAAGTCATTAGCGCTCCGTTACCCTGAACAAATCGCCTGCGCGGTCGCCCGACCGCTCGACTTTTTCTCCCGCGTGTTTGGGGTAATGGTCAAAGTGCTCACTGCTTCCTCAAATGTACTGCTGTTCTTTTCCGGTACCGGCGTCCGCTCGACCGAAGATCTCGTCTCCGAGGAGGAAGTTAAATACCTCGTCCGCCGGGGTGCCCAGAAAGGGGTTTTCGACGACACGGAAAGAGAGTTTATCCACAGCGTGTTTGATTTCGCCGATACTTCGGTACGGGAGGTTTTGACCCCGCGTACCGATATCGTCGCCCTGGAAGTTCGTACTCCCTGTGCCGAAGCGCTGCGTCGAATGGTTGAGACCGGCTTCTCGCGCATGCCGGTGTACGAGGAAGATCTGGAACGCATTATTGGCATCGTCCACATTAAGGAGCTCCTGCGCGCCCAAGACCAAGGCCAGGCTGCCTCGCTGCGGGATTTCCTGCACCCTGCGTATTTTGTGCCTGATTCCATGCAGATTAGTCATCTCCTGCGGGAACTCCAGGTACGCCGTGCGCATATGGCGGTTGTGGTGAACGAATTCGGTACGGTCATCGGCATTGCGACGATTGAAGACGTTCTGGAAGAAATCGTGGGCGAGATCCGTGATGAATTTGATGTTGACGAGGAACAGCCGGTGCAGGAACTGCGCGAAGGTGTCTTGCTTGTCGAAGGAGGGGTTCTCTTAAGCGATCTCAAAGAGCGGTACGGTTTACCCTTCGAGGAAACCTCCGATTACCGCACCATCGCCGGGTTTGTGTTAGCCCGCCTTGAGCGCATTCCTAAGGGGGGAGAAACTGTCATACATGCAGGCTACCGGGTGACGGTGGTGCATATGGAAGGGAGACGGGTTGAGAAAGTGCGGATCGAAAAAATCGACTCCCTGCCGCTGCTGTCGAACCGCTCACAGGGACACTGAGTACGTGGCTCCCTAGGGTTGACCGCTCTAAGGGTTTGGGATTATGAACTGCTGGCTGTCCCCTGACACCACGGGTTGATGAAGGAGGGTCCACTCATGGCATCTGCAGAGGTCAGTAAAGAAAAACTGTTAGCCATGTATCGTACCATGCAGACGATCCGTCAATTTGAGGAGCGGGTGCGCGATCTCTTTAAAGAGGGGAAAATTCCCGGGTTTGTACACGTCTCGATCGGCGAGGAGGCGACACCCACCGGGGTATGTGCTGCGTTGACCGAGCGGGATTACATTACTAGCACCCACCGCGGCCACGGCCACCTCATCGCCAAGGGGGGCGGGCTTAAGCCGATGATGGCGGAAATCTTTGGCAAGCGCACCGGTTATTGCAAGGGGAAGGGCGGATCGATGCACATTGCAGACTTCAGTATCGGGATTCTAGGTGCGAATGGGATCGTTGGTGCCGGGCTGCCAATTGCTACGGGTGCCGCGCTGGCGGCGAAGATTCGCGGCAGTGGTGAAGTCGCGGTCTGCTTTTTCGGCGACGGGGCGTCAAACGAAGGAACGTTCCACGAGTCTCTCAACATCGCGTCAGTGTGGAAACTCCCGGTGATCTTTGTCTGCGAAAATAATCTATACGGTGAATTTACCCCAGGCAAAGACGTGACTTCGGTGAAGGATATCGCGGATCGTGCCAGAGGGCACGACATGCCGGGGCTTATTGTCAACGGCAACGATGTGATCGAGGTGTATGAAACAGCAGTGCAAGCCGTAGAGCGTGCACGTGGGGGGGAGGGCCCCACGCTGCTGGAATGCAAGACCTATCGTTGGGAAGGACATGTCGTGGGTGAAGAGGCCTTCCTCGGCAAGCGAGCGTACCGCTCTCAGGAGGAGATCGCAGGGTGGAAGCGGCGCTGTCCGCTCGCGACGTTTGAGAACCGTTTTCTCTCCCGTGGGGTGGTGACCCAGGCAGAACTGGATACGATCAAGGCGGAGGTCGCGCGTGCAGTGGATGAGGCGGTCGCGTTTGCGATGGACAGTCCGTTCCCCGAACCTGAGGAAGCTTTGCAGGACATGTTTGCCGCGGCGTGAAACCGTGCGGTTGTAGATGCCCCTGGCTTGGATGCCATGCAGGACTGCGAGTGAGCAAGAGAGGCGTTATGCGCGAGATTACCTATATTCAGGCGATTAATGAAGCCCTACGAGAAGAACTCCGTCGTGATCCGCGGACCTTTCTCATGGGTATTGACGTGGGATTAGGGGTGTTTGGGGCCACGACCGGCCTGATTGATGAATTCGGGCCCGAACGTATTCGCAACGCTCCTATCTCCGAGGCCGGATATGCCGGGGCAGGTGTGGGCGCGGCACTGGCGGGGATGCGGCCGATCGTTGAGATCGAGTTTGCCAGCTTCTTGTACTGTTGCTGGGACCAGGTGTGTAACCAGGCGGCCAAGCTCCGTTACATGTCCGGTGGCCAAGCCGACATTCCCATCACCTTTCGGACCGTGTACGGCGCGCTGGGTCAAGCTGCGGCGCAGCACTCGGAGACTGTCTATGCCCAGTTCATGAGCGTTCCCGGGCTGAAGATTGTCGTACCCTCTGATCCCTATGATATGAAAGGGCTGCTGAAGAGCGCCATCCGTGACAACAACCCCGTATTGGTTTTCGAACATATGGGGTTAGGCCGGACCAAGGGAGCAGTGCCAGCAGAAGAATATCTCGTGCCGCTCGGGCACGGGGCGGTGAAGCGCGAGGGGACAGATGTCACGGTGGTCGCGATCGGCTCCATGGTGGCGAAGGCGTTAGCTGCTGCCAAGACGCTAGAAAAAGAGGGGATCTCTGTCGAGGTCGTTGACCCGCGTACCCTCGTCCCGCTCGATGAGGAGACGATTCTCAACTCTGTAGCGAAGACGCACAGGGTCTTGATCGTTGATGAGGGGCATCTGCGCGGTGGCGCGGCAGCGGAGATCGCGGCGGTAATCGCAGATAAAGGGTTTGACTCGCTTGATGCACCTATCAAACGCTGCACGGCACCCGATGTGCCCGTTCCTTTCAGCCCCCCTTTGGAGCAGTTTGTCATCCCCAATGAGGCCAAGCTTGTGGCGGCGGTGAAAGAGCTGGTGGGGTGAGGAGAGGAGAGCGAAGGCGCAACGGGCGGTGTCCGCAGAGACTGCACAGGGTAGAGGTTGCGTGCTGGTCATGCAGGCGAACGGTGTCAGGAAGGGGGAGCTGTGGCGGTAGAAGTTGTCATGCCAAAGTTTGGCCTTACCATGATCGAGGGAACCATCCAAAGGTGGTTCAAGACCGAAGGGGAGGCGATCAGCGCGGGAGAACCGCTGTTTGAGGTCGAGACGGAGAAGGTGCTCTACGAGGTCGAAGCCCCGGTGGCTGGGACTGTGGCCAAGTTGCTCTATCCCCTTGAGGCGGTTGTTGCGGTGGGGCTGCCGGTCGCGGTCATTGCCGAGCCTGGAGAGAATGTGGCCGAAGTGGCAGCGCGCTATACCACAGAAGTGCCGACTGCGACCGTGACTGCTCCTCCCCCGGTGAGACCAGGAGTCGCACAGACACAGGCGGTGACAACGGGACGGCACGGAAGTGTCCCAGTCACCCCGGCGGCACGGAAATTAGCAGAGGAGCATAAGGTTGATCTCTCCCGCGTGGTTGGTACCGGCCCTGGTGGCCGCATCACGCGCGAGGATGTGCAGAAGGCGATTGCTGAAGCAGCACACGCCCCTGCCTCTGTTGTAGCCCCCTCCCCCGCACCGCTGGGCGTGCAACCGACAGCACGGAGCATCCCGTTACGCGGTATGCGCAAGGTGATCGCCGAGCGCATGCACAAGAGCTTGCAAAGCAGCGCACAACTCACCATCACCACGGAAGTCGATGTCACCCTGCTCGTCGACCGCCGCCAGGAAGTCCAGCGTCAGTTTAACGCGACCTACACGGATTTCATCGTTCAAGCCTGCGCCCACGCCCTGAAGCAACACCCGCGCATGAACGCTGTGCTGGACGGGGACGCGATCGTCTTCCAGGATCACATCAGTGTGGGCATCGCGGTGGCACTGGAGGAAGGGCTCATTGTCCCGGTCATCCATAACACCGATAAAAAATCTCTCAAGGAAATCGCGCAAGAGACGCGCGTTCTGACCGAGAAGGCGCGCGCGAACAAACTGACGTTAGAAGAGGTCTCAGGAGGGACCTTCACCGTCTCGAACCTGGGCATGTACGGGGTTGACAGCTTCACGCCGATCCTGAACACGCCGCAGACCGGTATTTTAGGCGTGGGCCGAATTGTTGAAAAGCCGGCCATTTACCGCGGCGAGATGACCAAGCGGTCAATGATGGTGTTGAGCCTGACGTTTGATCATCGCGTGATCGACGGCGCACCGGCCGGCGCATTTTTACAGACGGTGGCCGATTTGTTAGCGCACGGCAACCGCATCTCTCTCGATTTGCGCTGAGGACGCTGGGCGTTCCGCGATCATCGGGGAGGAAACTCCTGCGCGTAGCGGGCGAACGGCAAATCTGTATCACAAACAGTGTAAATCCCGGCGATCAGATTGAGAGGGGTAAACCTTCCCCAGCCCTCTGTCACGGCTGCCTCGCTCAAGCGGATCTGTGGCCGTCCGCGCCACGCCGCCTTGATATGATACGCGGGGTCGACTTGGAGGATCTCCGCTACAAGCGGCGGCTTTCCCTCGTGTGCACTCTGTACCAGACGGAGGTTAAGGAAGGGTTCGAAGCGCATCTGACGGTGGTCGATCTCTTCGACGTCCCCCAGTTGGCAGGTCACCAAGGGGACGCCTGCGGCCGTGGCAACGCTCGCTGTGACGCGCGTCTCTGTTTTTTCGAGCGCGATGGTTCCGAACGTAGCTGGGAATGCCCAGACCTCGCGCAAGGCAGCTAACGCTGCAGGGACGTCGACGGCCGCGACGAGGGAAAAGGCGCGGGAACGCCCCTGGAAGCGGCACACGTCGAGGAGCACTGCTAGAGAGAACGGCCCGATCGGACTGCTCGGGTAATGAATCACGAGAAGCTGGGCATAAGCAGGAATGGCCCGGGTGAGCCCAGGTGGGAGCCAGGCGAGAGATACGTCTTTGGCGATTTCAAAACTCACCTGGAGGATACGTGCGTTCTCCAAATGCCAGGGGGGGGATGGATAGAGCGGAGCCATGAGAGGCGTGGTGTACGGCAGCGTGGCGGTCGTCAGTTTACCAAAATCCGGCATAGAGCACCTGACGCTTACTGAGGCGCGGCGGTCGCTTCTTGCCGCGCTGCTGGTGGTGATGACGGGTGCGGGTGAGACGTTGCGTGCTTGAACTCCGGCATGACGTATGTGGCGAAGGTGCGCAGAGAATTGAGCACCTTTGCCTGCGGGATTGCCTCATTGGCGTTGAGCAAAAAGCAGACGCGGTCAACACCGGTAGACTCCCAGCGCTTCATGGCTGTGATGACCTGGGCCGGATCACCGATGGCCAGCTCCGCGGTGATGCGTGCGTCACTCCCTTCAGAAGTCGATTCCCTCCGCAAGGAACAGATCGGCCCAGGCGTGCTATCCGAGCGGGTCGGATAGACCTGTTTGATGGCGACAAACTGGCTGGCCAAGTAGTTAAAGGTGTATAGTAACTTCTTCCCCCAGCGGGCTGCCTCGTCCGCGTTCTCATCACAGTAGAGCCAATTCAGGGCGTTTACCTGTGCGTTCACGAACTCGCCGACCGGGTTGCAGGCCGTGCGCAGGATATGGTGGTAGTGCTTCACCTGCTCTTCTTGCTCCTGTGGGGTGCTCATACTAACCCCGAGACAGCCAAGGCCGCGCTCTCCCGCCTGAATGGCAGTCTGCGGACCGGAGACCGCAACCCATATGGGGGGATGGGGCCGCTGATACGGTTTAGGGATGACGTTGCGCGGAGGACAGCGGAAATATTTCCCTGTCCATGAGAATTCGTCCTGCAGCCACATACGCGGGATGGCGTGGACCGCCTCATCCCACATTTCCTTGATGACATCTGGATCGACACCAAAGCCCCCCAGTTCTGTCCAAGTTGTCGAACACCCGGTACCAAGCTCGAGGCGTCCGCCGCTGACAATATCCAAGGAGGCAGCACGCTCGGCGCAGCGAATGGGGTGGTTGAGCGGCGGCAGGACGAGCATGACCCCGTGACCGATGCGGATGTGCTGTGTGCGCATAGCACAGGCGGTGAGAAAGATTTCCGGGGCCGAACAGTGCGAATACTCTTCCAGGAAATGGTGCTCCATCGCCCAGACCTGATCGAACCCCAACTGATCGGCGAGTTCGACCTGCTCAAGCGCGTTCTGGAACACGCGGCGTTCACTCTCCCGGTCCCATGGCTTCGGCACCGAGAGCGCGTAGAAGATCCCGAACTTCATCACCTCCTCCGATTCCCTAGAGAATGTAGCGCGACAGATCTTCGTCTTTGACAATCGCTTCCAGTTTTTCCTTGACCTGCTGCACGTCGATAACCAGTTCTCGCCCGCTGAGTTCAGGAGCGTCGAAGGAGAGATCTTCGAGGAGACGCTCGACGACCGTATGCAGGCGGCGTGCACCGATGTTTTCCGTCCGCTCGTTGACCAGGGCGGCGATGCGGGCGATTTCTTCTACCGCTGCGGGGGTAAAAGAGAGCGTCACGTTCTCGGTTTGCAGCAGGGCGATGTATTGGGTCAGTAAGGCGTTCTTTGGTTCGGTAAGAATGCGGATGAAATCTTCACGCGTGAGCGGGTCAAGCTCGACGCGAATGGGGAAGCGACCTTGGAACTCAGGAATGAGGTCAGAGGGTTTGGAGATGTGGAACGCGCCAGAGGCAATGAACAGAATATGATCGGTGCGGATCATGCCGTATTTGGTGTTGACCGTACTGCCCTCGACAAGGGGCAATAAGTCCCGCTGCACGCCTTGGCGGGAGACATCCGGCCCGTGCACCCCCTCGCGGCCAGCGATCTTATCGATTTCGTCGATGAAGATGATCCCGTTCTGCTCGGCTCGGCGTATAGCCTCGCGCACCACCGCTTCCATATCGATCAACTTGTCCGCTTCCTCCTGGGTAAGCAGTTCCAATGCCTCTGGCACCTTGAGGCGGCGCTTCTTGGTCTTCTTGGGCAAGAGGTTGGAAAACATTTCTTTGAGCTGGGTTTCCATCTCTTCCAAGCCCTGCGGGGCCATGACTTCGATAAGTGGCAGCGCCGTTTTGGTGACCTCGATCTCCACCTCGCGGTCGTCGAGCTTGCCGTCGCGCAGCATGCGGCGCATTTTTTCGCGCGTATGCTGGTGAGAGGCCAGCGCCGCCTCGTGGTCACTGAAACCGGGACGGGAGGAGGGCAGGGGTAACAACACATCAAGCAGCCGTTCCTCGGCTTGGGCGCGCGCTTTGATCTCGATCCGCTGCATCTCTTCTTGCTTCACCATATTGACGCTGAGTTCGACGAGGTCGCGCACCATCGACTCCACATCACGACCGACATAGCCTACCTCGGTGAACTTGGAGGCCTCGACTTTGATGAACGGCGCCTGGGCGAGCCGGGCGAGGCGGCGGGCAATCTCGGTTTTCCCCACCCCGGTGGGACCAATCATCAAAATATTCTTGGGCGCGATCTCATCGCGTAGCTCTTCTGGGACCTGCTGGCGGCGCCAACGGTTGCGCAAGGCAATAGCGACTGCGCGCTTGGCCTTGCGCTGGCCGACGATGTAGCGGTCGAGTTCAGAAACGATCTCGCGCGGGGTCATCACGTGCGTAGGAGGGGTCCCGCTAGACGTGGGCACAGGGTTCGCAAGTTGTTTCATAACTCTAACTCTTCTATGACAATCTGCTCGTTGGTAAAGATGCAGATCTCCGCGGCGATCCGTAGGGCTTCAGCGGCGATCGTGCGTGCGTCTAGATCGGTATGTTTTATTAAAGCACGAGCAGCGGCGAGTGCGTAATTCCCCCCCGAGCCGATTGCCAAAACCCCGTCATCGGGCTCGAGGATGTCGCCACTGCCGGAAATGAGCAGGGAGGACTCGCGATCAGCCACGGCCATCAAGGCCTCCAACCGGCGTAGGACCCGATCCGCGCGCCAGTCGCGTGCGAGCTCCACTGCGGCACGCCGGAGGTTGCCATTGTAAGATTCCAGCTTTTTTTCAAACTTCTCATATAACGTGATCGCATCCGCAGTGCCGCCTGCGAATCCAGCCAGAATCTGCCCTTGATAGACGCGACGTACTTTACGCGCCGTGTGTTTCACCACCGCCTGGCCGAGACTGACTTGGCCATCCCCTGCCATCACGACTCTGCCCTTATGACGGACCGCTAAGATGGTGGTTCCGTGCATTATCCCACTCATGACCCTGCCCTCCTGCAGACGGAGTGCCCCATGCGTAACACTCCGTCGTACTCGCAGAAAGAGTCGGTTTGCCATAGTGCAACCTCGCCTGCCACGTTGGCCGGTTACGCGCGTGGGTGAGCTTTGTCGTATACCTGCATGAGACGATCCAAGTTCACGTGCGTATATTTTTGCGTGGTCGATAGGCTTGCATGACCGAGGAGTTCCTGAATCGCCCGGAGATCGGCCCCGGCGTCGAGGAGATGGGTGCCAAAAGTATGGCGGAGCACATGCGGACTCGTTTTGAGCGGGATTCCAGCCGCTTTGGCGTATCCCCCCACCAGGCGGGCAATGCTGCGCGTTGTCAAGCGCCCGCCGCGACGGTTCAGAAAGACCGGGGCCGTGGGAGAACATAGCTCAGAGTTCGGCCGGGACTGTTTGGCTGCACTGAGGGCAGGGAGCTGGGCGCGATAGCGGTCCAATGCGTCCAAGGCCTTGCGGCCGATGGGAATGATGCGTTCTTTGTTCCCTTTGCCGCGTACCCGCACGACTTCTAGCGTGGTGTCGATATCACCCCACTGCAAGCTGACTAGCTCGCTCACCCGTAGGCCGCACGAGTACAGCACTTCGAGTATGGCCCGGTCACGCACCCCGGCTGGGGTGTCGGAGGGTGGGGTTTCGAGCAAGCGAAACATATCGTCTATAGGCAAATAGACCGGCAGGGGATTGTCCTTTTTCGGCGCGCCGATATGCAGGGTCGGATCACGTTCAACGATCCCTTCTCGCAGCAAGAAGCGAAAGAAACTCTTGAGCGCCGACAGCTTCCGTGCGATCGAACTTTTCTTGTTGCGCCGGTGTAGGGTGGAGAGGAAGGCCTGGATCACATGGGCGTCGATGTGTGTCACCACCACCGGGGAGGACACAGCCGTGCTGTGAGACTGTGCCACGAAGTGGAAAAATTGTGAGAGGTCACTCAGATAGTTCCGCAGCGTATGGGGGGATGCGTTGCTTTCGACCTGCAGAGAGACCTTGTAGCGGCCGAGTAAGTCGTGTAAAGCAGGAGCTGTCATCGCCTTCACGGAGAGAATATAAAAACAATATTATCAATAAATTCTTGATAACAAAAGGGTCTCGTAGGGCAACTGAAATAGGGGCCGTCGTCATGTCAGTATGTTACCGTTGTCGTGATGAGCTCGTGCTGAAAGAACGGGTCGGGCGACGTGACACCTGCCCCCGTTGTGGCGCAGATCTCCACTGCTGCCGCAATTGCGCCCTGTATGATCCGCAGTATGCCAACGCGTGTCGCGAGCCGGACGCTGAGCCTGTTTTTGACAAGGAGCGGAGTAATTTTTGTGAGTATTTCACCTTTCGTGGTGATCGTGAACAGCCGCGTCCGTCTGCCGCGGCGGACGCGCGGGCGCGGCTCGAAGCGCTCTTTAAAAAGAAGTCGTAAGTGGGATGTCATCATGAGACTACACTCTACTGTCCGTGCCGCCCTGCTGGTACTCGGGCTTGCGGGACTGTGGGCTTGTCATTCAGATCCACACAGTGCACGCGGGGTTGCTGAACGGTTCCTCGATGCACACTACGTCCGCATCGACCTACAGGCGGCAAAGGCGCTGTGTACAGGCCTAGCTTTACACCGGGTGGAGGACGAGATCCGTCTCACTGCCGGCACCCAGATCGACGACAGCACTCGTCCCCCGCAGGTCTATTATCAATTGCTTGAGGAACAGAGCCGTGGAAGCGGGAGGGCCGCTTTGCTGTATGAGACAACTTTCGCTGTTGACGGGGCAGGGCAGTTTACCAAGAAGATTCTGCTGACCCTCCGCCAAGGCAATGAGGGCTGGCGGGTCGCGAACTTTAAAGAGTTTGACTGAAGAAAGGAGAGAGAGGTATGCAGGACAAAACCTATGTCATTACCGAGATCGTGGGGGTTTCAGCCACTTCGATTTCCGAGGCAGTCAGGAACGCGATTGCCAGAGCGAACCAGACCCTCAAAGCGCTGGACTGGTTCGAGATCAAGGAGGTGCGTGGTACAATTGTGGACGGCAAGGTTGGACAGTATCAGGTAACCCTTGACGTTGGGTTTCGTTATCTCTCGGATGAAGAAATGCGCGCCTGGGCCCAGGGGTAATACAGCGCACGAACCGGATGGTGATCTCCAGGGAAGGGAGGAGCTATGCCAGAGAAGACGTATAAACTTATTGAGCTCGTTGGGGTATCGGCCACTTCAATAGAAGAAGCCATTCACAGTGCGATCGCGCGCGCCAATCAGACCCTTAAGAACCTGGACTGGTTCGAGGTCGTCGAGGCGCGCGGGCTTATTCAAGACGGCAAGGTGAGTCAGTTCCAGGTGAAGCTTAAGGTAGGCTTCCGCCTGATCTCCTAGGAGGATGCCTCCCGTGCGGCGGGAACGTAAAAACGTTCGACGTATTCCTTGACCATACGACGGGCAGAGAAGCGGGGGGCGATTGAACAGATCGCCTCTTTGACAACGCGCACCCAGCCGCGCGGGATACCATCAGAATCGCGTTGGTAGTAGAGGGGGACGATCTCTTCCTCCAAGAGTTGATAGAGCGAAGCGGCCTCGAGCGCGTCGCGCTTGCCCTCTTCCAGGTCGGATGCCGCTGCTTGGATCGTCCACCCGTTCCCGCCGTTATACGCTTCGTACCACCAGCCGTCGGCAATGCTGAGGTTTGGGACGCCGTTTAGCGCCGCTTTTTGTCCGCTTGTGCCGCTCGCCTCAAGCGGGGGAATCGGGTTGTTGAGCCAGACGTCAACTCCCTGCACGAGGAACTTGGCGACGTGCATGTCGTAGTCTTCGACGAAGGCAATTTGTCCAGCGAGGTCGTGTTCTTTTGTCAGCGAGTACACTTGATGGATGAGGTGTTTTCCCGGTTCGTCGGCTGGATGGGCTTTCCCGGCGAAGATAATCTGCACAGGGCGCCACTGATCTTGCAGAATCGCCTTGAGGCGAGCGAGATCATGGAGCAACAGCGCCGCCCGTTTATAGGTAGCAAAACGCCGGGCAAACCCGATGGTCAGGGCGTCAGGGTCCAGTAACGCACCGGAGGCGATAACTTGGACAGGATCCCGCCGTTCGTCTCGCCAGAGATGCCGTGCACGCTCGCGGATGAAGCTCATGAGTTTGTACTTCAGCCGCATATGGACCCACCACAGCTCCTCATCGGGAATGTCGTAGATCCGTTGCCAGAGGGTCGGGTTATCGTGATACTGTACCCAGTCCGGCCCGAGGTATTTGTTGTATAAACGGTTCAGTTCTGGGGCGACCCAGGTGGGCGTATGGACACCGTTGGTGATAGCAGAGATAGGAACCTGTTCGACCGGGGTGTCAGGCCAGAGCCGTTGCCACATCCGCCGGGAGACCTCACCGTGCACCTTACTGACTCCGTTACGCCGCCCAGCCAGGCGTAAGGCGAGGACAGTCATGTGAAACACCTCCCCCCATGGCTCTCGGTGGTGACCAAGGCCGAGGAATTGATCGCGGCTGAGGCCGAGTTGACTCCAATAGTTGTGGAGGTGCTTTTCAACCAGGTCAAAGGGGAACGCATCGTGCCCCGCTGCCACCGGCGTGTGCGTGGTGAATACCGTTGAGTGCTGCACCGCAGCCACGGCTTCAGGAAAGGGCATGCCCGCCTCGACGAATTCGCGCAGTCGTTCCACGAGGACAAACGCCGCGTGGCCTTCGTTGAGGTGCCAGACCTGGGGCGTAATGCCTAAAGCACGCAGAACGCGAACGCCACCAATACCCAGGATAATTTCTTGTAGGATGCGAGTTTCCTGGTTTCCGCCGTAGAGACGGGCGGACAATTCACGGTCCCAGGGGGCGTTTTCTGGCACATCAGTATCCATGAGGTAGAGCGTGACTCGCCCCACGCGTACATGCCAAACCGTGACATGAATCTCGCGCGTATCGATCGGCACCGCTACCATGCACCGCTTGCCTTCGGGAGTGAGCGCTGGTGTTAAGGGAGCAGCGGCTGGATCAAGATATTCGTATACCGCTTCTTGACGACCGTCGAACGAGAGGCGCTGGTGGAAGTAGCCGAGCGGATACATGAATCCGACCCCGACGAGCGGCACGCCGAGATCACTGGCTTCCTTGCAATGGTCTCCGGCGAGAATGCCGAGACCTCCACCGTAGATCGGGAGAGAGCTATGGATGCCGAATTCGGCAGAAAAATAAGCGATCGTCGCCCCAGCCAGGTCAGGCAGGGTATTGGAGAACCAGGTATCGCGCCTGGTCATAGCGGCGTCGAATGCCATCATCACGGCGTCGTAGCGGCGGAGGAAAGACGGGTCCTGCGCCAACACCTGGAGGTGTGTGGGAGATATCTCACGCAGAAGCTTGACAGGGTTATTATGCGTCAGTTCCCACAGGGTACGATCGATGGTCGCGAACAGTTCTCGTGCCTCTGGATGCCAGCTCCACCAGAGGTTATAGGCGAGTTCCATGAGCCGGTTAATCCGTGGCGGTAATGCAACAGGGGTGAGGTCCATGAGACATGCTTCCTCTTCTTCGTTCCTACTTATGATAGCATATGTGAGACAACCCCCGAACCACGCCCATGCGGGATCGTCTCGTGAGGTGGAACTTGGCCAAACGACACCAGAGAACCGAAGCGCTACCATCGGCTACGAAGCCCAGCTCTGGCGAATGGCCGATGCGCTGCGCGGCAGCATGGATGCCGCAGAGTACAAGCACGTCGTCCTTGGTCTCATCTTTTCCGATGCCTTCGAGGAGCAGCACGCCAAGCTTGAAGCCGAACGCGCACACGGCGCCGACCCCGAAGACCCCGACGAGTACCGCGCAATCAACATTTTCTGGGTGCCGCCCGAGGCCCGCTGGACACATCTCAAAGCACACGCCCGCCAAGCCACCATCGGCCAACTCGTCGACGACGCCATGACCGCCATCGAACGCGACAACCCCGCGCTCGACAAATCGCGCCTCGGCCAGCTCATTGACCTCGTCAGCAACATCAAAGTCGGCGATGAGGAAAGCCGCGCCAAGGACGTGCTCGGTCGTGTGTACGAATACTTTCTCTCGCAGTTCGCCAGCGCCGAGGGCAAG
>Ga0308420_1001201_pt1 | contig 13481 bp, 9 predicted proteins | sample HotsprSampleMS55_FD_203802 | JGI IMG/M metagenome (GOLD analysis project Ga0308420, IMG submission 203802) | Hot spring phototrophic mat microbial communities from Mushroom Spring, Yellowstone National Park, Wyoming, United States - 20090730_MS55 ... | reverse complement strand
TGGCGGACCTGGCTGGGCTACGGCGCGCTCCTGGCGGGAGTGCTGGCCGGACTGGCCGGCCTCACCTGGCTGTATTTTCGCGCCGACGATTTCCTGGCCACGGATCCGCGCTTCGCGCTGACGCCGCCGTCCGAGGAGGAGAATCATTCCGGTCTGGAGATCACGGGCGTTCAATACGCCTCCCGCAGCCGGATTCGGCAGGTCTTCGCTCTGGACTTCGGCCGGAGCATCTACCGGATCCCGCTTCAAGAGCGGCTGCGCAGCCTGTTGGAAATCGAATGGGTGCGGAGCGCAGCAGTGCGCCGCCGCTGGCCCAACCGCCTGGAGGTTCATATTGTGGAGCGCACCCCGGTGGCTTTCGTGCAGCTCCCTCCGATGCGCGGGCAGGGCCCGGCGGAGGTGGCCTTAATCGACGCCGACGGAGTCCTTCTGCCCCTGCCCGGCCGCGCGCAATTCCACCTGCCCGTATTGAAAGGGATCCGGCGAGACCAGGATCTGGCGGCGCGCCGGGCCCGCGTCTCCACCGCTTTGAAGCTGCTCGCGGAAGCCCAGCCGGTCTCCGAGCATTTTGTTGAAATTGACGTGTCCGACCCAAACGATCTGAAGTTGATGTACGATCACGGCGGCCGGATGCTGCTGTTGCATTTGGGCAAAGAGAACTTCGAGTCGCGCTTGCGCAATTTCTTGGCCCATTACGATCAAATCCAGCAGCGCAAGCCCGACGCTGCCAACTTCGATCTGCGTCTGGATGACCGCATTACCGTCATCGAGGAGGTGGCCGGCCGTGGCTGACCCGCTCTACGTTGCGGCCCTGGATGCAGGCAGCGCCTATACGCGCTATCTGATCGGCGCGGTCGAAAGGGGAAGACTCCGCTTGCTGGGGGCCGGACGCTCCCTATCGCAAGGCTGGGCGCGCAACCGCATCGCGGATCTCCCGGCGGTGATCGAATCTTTGCGCAGCGCCATTGCGGAGGGCGAGCGCGCCGCGGGCGTATCGCCGGACTCCGCCGTGGTCGGAGTGGGGGGCGCTGGCGTGGAAGGCGTCGACAACCGCGGACTCTATGAGATGGGCCGGCGGCGCCCGATCGAGCCCGGCGACACGCGCTACGCCATAGAGCGCGCTCTGGAAGTGAACCTGCCGGCCGGCCGCATGCTGCTTCAGGCCGCTCCTCAAAGCTTTCTCGTCGATGGTCAGGACAGCTACTGGGACCCGCAGGGCGTTGCCGCCACGCGGCTTGAGTCTTTCGTTCACTTGTTGACCGTTTCCCGCCAGGAGCACGACAGCCTCGTTTCAGCCGTGCACCGGGCGCACCTGGCTGTCGAAGACACCGTCTTTGAGGCGTACGCTGCCGCCCTGGCCGCAGTCACGCCCGAAGAACGCCGGGCCGGAGTGGCCATCGTCGACATCGGCCTCCACTCCACCGAGATGGCGGTTTTCCTGGACGACGCATTGCAAACCACGGCGAGCATCCCGATTGGCGGCATTCACTTTACCCGCGATGCGGCTCATTGTCTGCGCCTCTCGGTGGAGGACGCCGAGCAGTTGAAATGCGAATGGGGTTGCGCCCTGCGCGGTTTGAGCGCCGATAATACTTTCATCGAAATTCCTTCGCCGGACGGCCTGCCGCCCCGGGAAGCGCCGCGCCATGATTTGAATCTCGCCTTGGAGTCACGCGCCGGCGAGTTGTTCCTGCGCGTTCAAAACCAGCTCTCCAAGGCGGGAACGGATCAGGGACAATTGGGACAAGTTGTGCTCACGGGCGGCGGATCGCTGCTGAGCGGGATGTGGAACATGGCCGAGCGCGTGCTGAATTGCCGGGCCCGGCTTGGCCTGGTGAACACCATCTTGGATTGGCCGGAGGAGCTGCGTACGGCGGATTGGACCACTGCGGGCGGCTTGTTGATCTATGCCGCACGCTTGCGGCTCTGCTCGGCGAGCCCGGCCCGGCCCGGTTGGTTGAGTCGTCTGTTCGGATAGTCTGGCCGCCGCGGTTCAACCCCGCGGCGCCTGTTGAGGAAGGAGGTTGCGATGGGGCTGATGGAAATGGACCCGGAAGATCTCAAGTTCGAGATCGAGGAGGAAGAGGCCGCACAGGGCCCTCGTTTCAAGGTCATCGGCGTGGGAGGCGGCGGCTCCAGCGCCGTGGCCCGCATGATGGGGGAGGGACTCGAAGGAGTCGAGTTCTGCGTCATGAATACCGACCTACAGGCGCTCCGCTCCTCGCCCGTCCCCTGTAAGGTTCAACTCGGCGCCAAGCTTTTGCGAGGGCTTGGCACGGGCGGCGATCCCGAAGTCGGAAAACAGGCTGCCCTCGAGGACACCCAACGGATCGCCGAATACATCGGCAGGGCCAGCATGGTCTTCATCACCGCCGGCTTGGGCGGCGGAACCGGCACCGGCGCGGCGCCCGTCGTCGCCTCGCTGGCCAAGGAGCTGGGGGCGCTCACGGTGGCCATCGTGACCAAGCCCTTCGCTTTCGAAGGCCCGCTCTGTCTTCAGCGCGCCGAAAAGGGCTTGGCCGAGCTGGCCGCCAATGTGGACACCGTCATCGCCATACCCAACGAGCGCCTGCTTGGCCTGCTGCCCCGCGGCACCACCTTCATGCAGGCGCTCAAGGCCGCCGACGACGTTCTCCGGCAGGCCGTTCAGGGAATCAGCGACATCATTGTCACCCCCGGCCTCATCAACCGCGACTTCTCCAACATCCGCGCCACCATGGCCGGCAGCGGTTTCGCCATGATGGGCACCGCCGTGGCCACCGGAGAAGACGCCGCCATTGCCGCCGCCCGCCAGGCCATCTCCTGCCCCCTGCTCGAAGAGGGCGGAATCACCGGCGCCGGCGGCCTGCTCATCAACATCACCGGCTCCAGCAAGCTCGGCCTGCACGAAGTCAGCGAGGCTTGCACCCTGATCCGCGAAGCCACCGGTCGCACCGACGTGCAGCTCACTTTCGGCGTGGTGTTGAACGAGTCCATGGGCGAGTCGGTCAAGGTCACCGTCATCGCCACTGGTTTTAGCCGCCGCAGCTCGCCGCCTGAGGAGCGCGAGCTGCCCGCCGCCAAGCCCGAGCCCCCCTCGGAGCCTCAGGCCTACGCGCCGCCGGTCATTCCCATGCCGCCGCCGGAAGAGGTTTCCGAGGAGGACGACATCGAAACGCCGGCCTACCTTCGCCGCAACCGGTTGCTGTTCTGAAACCCTGGGCGCCGCTTAATCCTCGGCTTCGCCGAACAGCGCCATCTGGCGCTCGTCCCATCGCGGAGCGGGACCCGCCGCCAGGCCGTGCCGCAACAGCTCGGCCGCTTCGGCCAGCGATACGGCCGGCCGCAGGGCCGACCCCTCGCAGTCCGCGCTCACCAGCAAGACCTCCGAAGGGACCACGCCGGAATCTTCCAGCAACGCCGCCGAGTGCGTGGCGATCAGGACCTGACGGCCGGTTCGCCGCGCCGTCCGGCTCAACATCTGGGGGATCTGCCGCACAAAAGAATCGTGCAAGCTGGCCTCCGGTTCCTCCAGCAACAGCGTTCCCGTTCCGGATAAGACCTCCCAAAGAATGCCGGTCAGCCGGAGGACGCCATCGGAGAGCTGCGCCTCGTTATGCCAGGCGCCGTGCGCCCGCCAGTGTTCGAACCGCGCCCGCAGGTGCGCCTTCCCGCGCCCGTCCCGGTGCGACTCCAGCTTGCTCAACAGCGGCGCAGCCGCCTGAAGTTCGTTCAGAATCGCCCTCAGCCGCGCCTTGCGGGACTTCTCCGGCGTGGCCGCCATGGCCTCTAAAATGTCGCCGCCCAGCTCAGGATTCGCATCGAAGCCCGCGGCCCCCCGCATCAAAGCCGGCGCCGGGTTCAGCAGCCGGCTCCTGGACGCAAAGGCCGCAAACTCGCGCGCCGGCCTGGATCCCATGCCGCCTTCCAGCATGGAGCAATACAGCCGGTCCGGATCCGCCGCATCGCTCGCGTCCGGCCGCTCCCAAACGGTTTCACGCCGCCGCCGCAGCCGCTCGCGCTGAACCACCGGACGTCCTTGAACGTCGGAGCCGAGATCGATCTCGTATTCCCACTCCAGCGGCTGCGCGCTTGTGCCGGCGTGAACCAGCAGCCCCATCTGCGAGTCCTTGCGCGCCGCCAGACATCGCAGGCGCCGCACGCCGCCGCGCCGCTGAACGGCTTCTTGAAGACCGACGCTGGGCGTGGCCAGCTCGCCCAGGAACCGGAACGCGTCCAGGAAATTCGTCTTCCCCGCCGAGGCCGGCCCCGCCAGGAAGACCCGCCGCCCCAATTCGGCGTAGCCCCGGGCGAAACTCCGCCAGTTCTTCAGCAGGATCCGCGTAAAGCGCAAACTTTGGCCGGCGCTCGCCATCGGCTTGACCGCAGAGAACACCCAGTTTGACACCACACCCCCTCCCGCGCAAGATCCGCGCCGCCGCGCTGCCGGCCGCTCTATACTCGTCCATGAAATGCTCTCTGTCCATCTCGAAAACGGCCGCGTCGAATTGCGCCGCCGCCCTTTGCCCCGCCGCGCCAAAGGCCACGCCCTGATCCGCCTGCGCGCCGCGGGCATTTGCAATACCGACATCGAGCTTCTGCGCGGCTACTACGGCTTTCGCGGAACGCCCGGACATGAATTCGTGGGCCAGGTCGTGGAGGCCGGCGACCGCTCCCTGATCGGCCGCCGCGTGGTGGGCGAAATCAACCTCGCCTGCGGCGCCTGCGGCTGGTGCCGCCGCGGGCTCGGCCGCCACTGCCCGCGCCGCACCGTGCTCGGCATCGTGCGGCATCCCGGCGTCTTCAGCGAGTACTTCACCCTGCCCGAGCGCAATCTCCATCCGGTGCCCGATTCCGTCTCGGACGAGGACGCCGTCTTCACCGAGCCCATCGCCGCCGCCTGCGAGATCCTGGAGCAGGTCCGCATTCCGAAAGGCGCGCCCGTGGCCGTGCTCGGCGACGGCAAACTCGGCCTGCTCATCGCCCAGGTGCTGCATTTGCGCGGGGCCGAAGTGCGCCTCTACGGCAAACACCGCGCCAAGCTGCGCCTGGCGGCCTCAGCCGGAATCGCCGTCCGCAAGAGCGCCGCCCGCCTTCCCAGCGCCGCCTATGACTGGGTGGTCGAAGCGACCGGCGCCGCCGAGGGCCTCTCGCAGGCCATCCGCATGACACGCCCGCGGGGAACGGTCATCCTCAAATCCACCGTGCACGAAGCGGTTTCCTTGGACAGCGCGCCGGTGGTGGTGAATGAGATCACTCTGGTCGGTTCCCGCTGCGGCCCCTTCGATCCGGCGCTCAAGCTCCTGCGCAGCGGCAAGCTGAAACTGCGCGAGATGATCTCGGCCCGTTTGCCTCTGGCGGAGGCCGCGCGCGCCTTCGAGCTTGCCCAACAGCCCGGCGTGCTCAAAGTTCTGCTCTATAACCCAGACCTCAGTCCCGCCAAACTTTGAGCAGCGGCGAGTAGGCGTCCGTCCGGCGGTCCCTCAAAAACGGCCAGTGCCGCCGGACTTCCTCCAGCCTTGCCGGATCAACTTCGGCCAGCAGCGTTTCTTCACGGTCCCGGCCCGCTTGCTCCGTAATCCTCCCGAACGGATCTGCGACGAACGAATTCCCCCAGAACTCCAGGCAAGCCTCGGGCGGGCCTTCCGCGCCCACCCGGTTCACTGCCGCCACATAGATCCCGTTGGCGATGGCGTGCCCGCGCTGCACGTTCATCCAAGCGCTCACCTGGTCCTCGCCCTGCTCCGCTTTTTCCGCCGGGTGCCAGCCGATAGCCGTGGGATAAAAGATCACCGATGCCCCGCCCAGCGCCGCCATCCGCGCCACCTCCGGAAACCACTGGTCCCAGCAGATCAGCACCGCGATCCGGCCGTAGCGCGTCTGGAAGCAGGGCGCGCCCGTGTCGCCCGGCGTAAAGTAGAACTTCTCGAAGTACAGCGGATCCTCGGGAATGTGCATCTTCCGGTAGACGCCCAGCAGCGCTCCATCCGCGTCCAGCACCGCCGCGCTGTTGTGATAGATCCCCGGCCCCCGCCGCTCGAACACCGGGGCGATGATCACGACCCCGAGCTCCCGCGCCAGCGCGGCCAGACTTTCCGTGGTGGGCCCCGGAATCGGCTCCGCCAGCCGGAACAATTCCGCGCTCTCCTGGCGGCAAAAATACGGCGTGCGGAACAGCTCCTGCAAGCAGATCACCTGGGCGCCCTGTCCCGCCGCCTCGCGGATGCGCCAGCCGGCCTTGGCCAGGTTCTCGGCCGGGTCCGCCCCGCAGCTCATCTGGATCAGACCAATCCGGAAGCTCTTCTCGTGCGTTTCGCTCATGGGAATTCCCGCTTGCCTTCCCCCGATTCTTTCATAAACGCGCCCGCTCCCGGTACTTTATACTGCTCACTATGAAGATCGCCGTGCTCGGTTTGGGCTTCATGGGGGCCACCCACCTCAAGGCCTGGATGCAGCTCCCCAGCGCCGAAGTCATCGCGGTCGCCAGCGACGAGCCGCAGCGCCTGAGCGGCGACCTGAGCGGCATTCAAGGCAACGTGGGCGGGCCCGGCCAGCGCATGGACTTCTCCCGCATGGACAAGTACCTCGACTGGCAAGACGCCGTCGCCAACCCCGCCGTCGAGGCCGTCGACATCTGCCTGCCGACGCATCTGCACGCGCCCGCCGCGATTGCGGCTTTGGAGGCCGGCAAGCACGTGCTCGTCGAAAAGCCCATGGCGCTGGACGCCGCCTCCGCCGAGGCCATGATCGACGCCGCGCGCCGCAGCGGCCGGATCCTGATGGCCGCCCACGTGCTTCGCTTCTTTCCGGCCTACCAGGCCTTAGCCCAGCGCCTCAACCAGGGGGACCTGGGTCCGGTCCGCCATGCGATCTTCCGGCGGCGTTGTGCCGCTCCCGCCTGGAGCGCCTGGCTCGGCGATAAGCGCCTGAGCGGCGGGGCGGTCCTGGATCTGCTGATTCACGACATCGACATCGCCCTGAGCCTGTTCGGCCCGCCCCAAGCCATCTCCGCTGCCGGATACGAAGATCTCGCCCGGGGCGTTGACCTCATCACCTCCCAGTGGCATTATGCGGGCCACACGGTAGTCATCACCGGCGGCTGGCATCATCCCAAGGCCTATCCGTTCTCGATGGAGTACACCGTGGCTTGCGACGGAGGCACAATGGATTACGACTCCGCCGGGCGTGCGCCAACCCTCTACACGGCCGGGGGCGAAGAAGCGCCGCTGCCCGCGCCAGAGAAAGACGGATACCTGGCCGAGATCGAGTATTTCCACGAATGCTGCTCGAAAGGGTTGCCCCCCGAAGCCTGCCCGCCGGAGCAGTCTGCGGCCGCGGTCAAGTTGGCGATTCTCATGGCGGAAGCCCGCGGGCGAAACGGAGAAAGAGTCCCATGTCCAATCTGAAGGAACTGGAAATCGGCGTCATGTTCTGGGCCGGCGAGGATCCGGTCGAAACCATCCGCCAGGTGAAGTCCACCGGCGTGCGCTGCGGTCAGCTCGGCATTCCCGGCGAAATGCCCCTCCGCGGCGCGGCGCCCGCCTGGAAAGCGGCCCTCGAAAGCGAAGAGTTCACTCTGGTGACCGTCTTCGCCAGCTACGTGGGAGAAAACTACGCCGACATACCCACCGTCCAGCGCACCGTGGGGTTCATCCCGCCTGAGACGCGCGCCGAACGCGAGGCCCGCACCCTGGAGCTGAGCGATTTCGCCGCCGAGCTGGGTGTCCCCGCCATCGCCTGTCACATCGGCTTCGTGCCGGAGGATCCCTCCCATCCCGGCTACGCCGCGGTGCGGGACGTGGTCCGGCGGATCGCCGACCGCGCCGCCTCGCATAACCAGTTCTTTGCCTTGGAAACCGGGCAAGAACCCGCCGAGGTCCTGCTCCGTTTCCTGCGCGATGTCGACCGCCCCAACGTCCGGGTGAACTTCGACCCGGCCAACATGATCCTTTACGGCTCCGGTGATCCCATCGAAGCGCTCGATGTGCTAGGCCCCTATGTGATCTCCATCCACGCCAAGGACGGAGACTGGCCGCCCAAGGACAAACCCGGCGCGCTCGGCACGGAGCGGCCGCTGGGCCAGGGCTCGGTGGGCATAGAGCGCTTCCTCGCCAAGCTTAAACAAATCGGCTACACCGGCACGCTCAACATCGAGCGGGAAGTGGAAGACCAGGAGCAGAAGTGGCGCGACATACGCGCGGCGGTCAGCCTGCTGCGCCGCCTGACCGCCTGAAGCTCCATGATGTGGTCCTCCGCCTGCGCCCCTATGCCCCCGTGGAGCAATCCGCCCGGCCTGCCACGCCGGCAGCTCGCGTGGAGCACGCCGCCCGGCTTGCCACACCGGGCTCTCCGTGGAGCACGCAGTCTTGCGTGCCACACCGGCAGTCCTGCCGGTGGTTGGCTTCGAGCTTGTCTCCTCCCCTACTGTGATGCAGGCGCTTCTTGTGGGGCAAGCATTCTTGCCTGCGGCCGGCATCCCTGCCAGCCTTGACCCCCTCCACCCACCGCGCTCCACTCAACCCAATCGTGTCGTCTGTAGGGGCGGACCGATGTGTCCGCCCCACTCTGCTCAGCGTGGAGCAAGCCGCCAGGCTTGCCATGCCGGCCTCTCCGTGGAGCAAGCCGCTAGGCTTGCCATGCCGGCGGTCACGCCGGCAGAGCCACACAATCCCGAACGCTACGGGAGTTCCAACGCCATCCGGCCCGCACGACCGCGCGCTCCACCTCAAGCCGCCGCCGCGTAGATGCCGCCCAGCGTGTCCGCCCCGTCTTTTCCATCTCCGTGTCTTCCGTGGTTTGTTTTCTCCGTGTTCTCCGTGTTCTCTGTACTACTAGCCCGTAGATTCTTTTACGCGCGCGAAGATTTTTTATGCCGCCATACCTGTTTGGTTGCGGCTCTGCCGCGCTGTGGTTTGTTTTTCCTGTGCCCTCCATGTCGTGTCCGATGTGGGGCAGGCTTTCCAGCCTGCGGCCGGCTTTCGAGTCGGCCTGGGTGCCCTTTACCGACTGCCCTCTGCTCAACCTAATGCCGCGCCCTGTAGGGGCGGACCGATGTGTCCGCCCCAAGTACGCCCGCACTCCCGCCGCTTGCCTCTGCCGATGAGCCGATCAGCAGCATCGCTGTCCGCCCTGCGCTGCCTAAACCCGACCCTGGCTCTCCCTGCGCCGGTTGCTGGTGAACACAAACCACACCAGCACCAGCGCTCCCAGCGCGAAGATGGTATCCCCTGGCACCCGCAGCCACCGCAGGGTCTGCATCAGCGGCGTGCCCAGAAACTCAGCGCTGCGCGCATACCAGTAGCCCTGGTCCACCGACGCCCAGGTTTGCAGCAGTCCCACCGGAAGCAGGCTCAGCACGCACATGCCGAACAACCCGATGTTCATTGCCCAGAAGGCGAATTTCAACTGGCCTTCCTTCCACTCGCTCTTGGGTTCCAAAGCCCGCAGGCATACCAGCATCAGCCCGATGCCCAGCATGCCGTACACTCCGAACAGCGCCGCGTGCCCGTGCACCGGCGTGGTGTTCAACCCCTGCATGAAGTACAGAGCGATCGGCGGGTTGATCATGAAGCCAAACAGCCCCGCCCCCACCATGTTCCAGAACGCGACCGCCACGAAGAAGTAGATCGGCCACTTGTACCTTTGCGCCCAGGCGGTCAGTTTTCCGCGCCGCAAATCGTCCAGCGCCGAGAACGCCACCATCGTCAAAGGCACCACTTCGAGCGCGCTGAACACCGAGCCCCAGGCCAGCGCCACCGTGGGCGTGCCGGAAAAGTACAGGTGATGGCAGGTCCCGATGATCCCACCCGCCAGGTAAATCGCCGCCGAAAGCAGCGCCGCTTTGGCCGCCAGTTGCGGCCGGATCAAACCCAGCCGGGCGAAGAAGAAGGCAATGACGGTGGTGGCGAACACCTCGAAGAAGCCTTCCACCCAAAGGTGGACCACCCACCAGCGCCAGTACTCCACCATCGAGAGATGCGTGTGCTGGCCCCAGTTCAAGCCCGCCCCGTACAGCAGTCCGATGGCCCCTGCCGAAACCAAAAACAGCCAGATCAGGGAGCGGTGCTCCGGATGTCCCTTCAACGCCGGCCGCACCGCGCGCACCACAAGGTAATACCAGAACAGCAGCCCCGCAAACAGCAGAATCTGCCAGATGCGCCCCAGATCGATGTACTCATAGCCCTGGTGGCCCCAAAGGAAGGCCGTCCTGTCGGACAGCTTGTTGTGGATGCTGAGCCACTGGCCGGTGAGCGAACCGCCCACCACCACGAACAGAGCCGCCAGCAATGCGTTCACGCCGAGTTTCTGCCCCTTGGGTTCGCTTCCGCTAATCAGCGGAGCGATGAACAATCCCGCCCCCAGCCAGGAGGTCGCGATCCAGAACAGCCCGGTCTGAATGTGCCACGTCCGCGTCACGCTGTAGGGCAGCCACTCCGCCAGGGGGATCCCGTAGAACCCCAGGCCCTCTACTCCGTAGTGCGCCGTAACTACCCCCGCCAGGATTTGGACCAGAATCAGCGCCGCCACCACGTAGAAATACTTGAGCGTCGCCGACTGCGAGGGCGTCGCCTTCCAGTCCAGCAGCGGATCCGACGGAGGGAGAGGCCCGGCCGGCTCGCGCTCCACGCGCGAGGCGTACCACCAGACCATCGCGCAGATGCCCGCCAGCAGCATCAAAATGCTCACGCCCGTCCACATCACGCTCTCCCCGGTGGGCCGGTTGCCCACCAGCTCGTCGTGAGGCCAGTTGTGGGTGTAGGAGATCGTGTCCCCCGGCCGGTTGGCCGCCGCCGCCCAGGCCGTCCAGAAAATAAACGACGCGAACTCCTTCATCCGCTGCGGATCTTGCACCGTCCCCGCCGGTATCGAGTAGCTCGCATTCCCCTTTAAGAAAACCTCGGAATAGTGCTCCAGGCACTTGTCAAACGCCTTGGCGCGCACCGCATCGATGCGCAGCACTTTCGACTCCGGGTCATAAGTGTTGGTCCGGTAGATCTGCAACAGCCTTCCCCGCAATCCCGCCTGCTGCTCGATGGTCAGCTCCCCGTATTCTTTCTGGAATTCCGCCCGGCTCAACTCCTCAAGCACCGCCAGCGCTTCCCGGTGCAGCCAGTCGGCCGTCCAGTCCGGCGCCACATAGCTTCCGTGCCCCCAAATCGAGCCGACCTCCATGCCGCCCAGCGTCTGCCACACGTTCTGCCCCCGCTGGATCTCTCCGCTTGCGATGAGGACCCGCCCGTCCGTGCTGATGACCTGATCCGGGATCGGCGGCATCTCCTGATAGATGCGCGTCCCGATCCAGCCCAGAATCCCAAACGAAATCAGTACGATGCCCGCGGCATACCACCACAGTTTTCTCACGCCGCAACCTCCTTTTTTGTGTATTAGGATTTCAACGCTAATCTCCCACTTTCCCGCGCCCGCCGCTATGACTTTGGTCACATGGATCCCATCCCGGCCGTGCGCCGCCCTGGCCCGCGCGCACTCCCAGGACCGGAGTTTGCCGCGCACAGCCGGATGCGCTTGCCTGCCGCCACCCCGTTCGCTAGCCTGAGAAGTCGCGCTGATCTTCTTTCCCTGGTAGGTGAAACGGATGACCCGTTGGATCGTTTTGGGCGCTGGCGTGCTGATGCAGTTGGTGCTAGGCGGAATCTACGCTTGGAGCGTGTTCGTGCCTCCCCTGAATGCAGCCTTCGGCATCAGCCGCAGCCAGAGCGGCTTCGTCTTCGGCCTCATGATCGCCGTTTTCACCCTGGCGATGATTCCCGCCGGCCGCCTGCTGCAAAGGCGCGGACCGCGGCTGACCGCGAGCATCGGAGCCTTGCTGTTCTCGGTGGGCTATCTCGGCGCATCTTTCTCGCAAGGCCGCTACCCCATCTTGCTGATCAGCCTGGGACTGGCTGCCGGAGCGGGCATTGGATTCGGCTACGTCTGCCCGCTCACGGTCGGCATGCGCTGGTTTCCAGCTCACAAGGGGCTGGTCACCGGGGTGGCTGTTGCCGGCTTTGGAGGAGGGGCCGTCCTGCTAAGCTCTGTGGCGCACTACCTGATGACTACGGCACAGATGGGCGTCCTGGAGGTCTTCCGGTTTGTGGGTTTGGCCCTGGGCGGAGTCGCCTTGCTCGGCGCGCTGTTGCTGCGTGAACCCCCTAGCCCGGCCGCCGCCCAGTCGTCCCAGCCGCCCGCGGCCCGCTCCTCCCGGCCGGCCTATCCCTTCTGGCACATCTGCGCGGGGATGTTCGCCGGCACCTTCGCAGGGCTGCTCACCGTGGGAAACCTCAAGCCGCTGGTGCTTAGCATCGGCATGCCTGAGAGCCAAACGGCTTTGGCGGTCAGCCTGTTCGCAGCCGGCAACGCCGCCGGCCGGATCTTTTGGGGCCAGGTGCATGACCGGCTACGCTCGCGAAAGACAATTCTTCTGTCGCTCGGCTTTCTTGGCTTCACCCTGTTGGCCTACCTGCTTGAAAACGCCGCCAGCGCCTTCCTCCTGTTCGCCGTGTTCTTCAGCGGCGCGGGATTCGGCGCCTGCTTTGTCGTCTATGCCTCATCCATCGTGGAGTATTTTGGCGTGCAGAATTTCCCCCGCCTCTACCCGCTTTGTTTTCTCGGATACGGGCTGGCGGGCCTGGCAGGACCGGCGATAGGCGGCTGGATCGCCGACACCTGGAAGTCCTACCATCCCGCGGTGATTCTCAGCCTGCTCATTGTGGCCGCGGCCTTGTTGCTGATCTACCTCGGCCTGCGTCCTTGCGGCGAGGCGCGCCCGCCCGCCCCGCGTTCCTAATTCGCTTCCGAGGTCAATCGCAGTGGCGCAAGGAGGGGAACCCCTGCCCGGCTTGGCACGTGCCGCCTTTCTTGCCGCCCCGCTGGTCCTTCCGGTGGGCGCTCACTCGCCTCTTGCTGCTTGGCAGCCGTGCGTCTCTCTGGCCGCCGGCATCCTGTGCACTTGGCGGCCCAGCCGCCCAGTCCGTCGCGGAACCTTTGCCCCCTAACCCCCCGTTTACCCGCCCTTAACCGCCCCAGTACTTGTTTGCCTGCCCCCGCCTTGATAATCTGCCCTTGCTATGAAAAAGCTCATTCTCTTTGTCGCTCTTGCCCTGTCTCTGGCGGCTGTTTCCTCCGCTTTGCTCTACTCGGCCGCCCAAGCGCCGGCGGCTACGGAGATGACAGTAGACTTTGCCCAGCCCATCCGCGTCTGGGATGGATTCGGCGTCAACTACGTTCAAGTGGCCCAAACCCGCGACTACAAGAAGTGGCCCCAGGAGTACGGCGGCTTCAGCACTCTAAACGAAACCCAGCGCCGCCAGATCCTCGACATGATCTTTGGCGAGGACGGCCTCAAGCCCGGCCTCCTGAAGATGTTCCTGGACCCTTATCACGAAGGGCTCACCGAAGCCGACAACGACAACAACGACCCGAACGTCATCAACCCCTCCCGCTTCGACCACAAGACCACCACCGAGTGGATGCGCTATTTCGCCCGCGAAGGGCTGGCCCGGACC
>Ga0308420_1001193_pt1 | contig 13513 bp, 12 predicted proteins | sample HotsprSampleMS55_FD_203802 | JGI IMG/M metagenome (GOLD analysis project Ga0308420, IMG submission 203802) | Hot spring phototrophic mat microbial communities from Mushroom Spring, Yellowstone National Park, Wyoming, United States - 20090730_MS55 ... | reverse complement strand
AGCGCGTACGACTACGACCCGGTCTGGGCCACGTGTGTCGAGCTGCGTGTACCTCCGACGTTTCACTCGCCGGCGATGGGCTGGGGGAGTCGGACGACTTCCAATTATATGTATAATCATACCGGTCACTTCGCCGCGGCTGGCGAGGCGGTGTGTAAAGCGCTGTTCTTCGGCGGTGTCACCCGCCGCTTCCCCACGTTGAAATTCGCCTTTCTCGAAAGCGGCGTCGGTTGGGCCGCCGACTTGTACGCTGGAATCATCGCCCGCTGGGAGAAACGCAACCCACGCGCTTTGGAAAACTACAACCCGGAAAACTTGAATCGGGAATTACTGTTTGACTTGTGCCGCCGCTATGGCGGGAAGATCGTGCAGGAGCACCTGGACGACCTTACTCAGAGCCTCGGTCTCCTGGCCGGCACGCGCGAAGACCCGGCCACCCTCGACGACTGGGCGGCCTGCCGCATCACACGCGCCGAGGACATCCGCGACCTCTTCGTCCCCAACTTCTACTTCGGCTGTGAAGCGGACGACCCGCTGAACACCACTGCTTTTCACACTGCCATGAATCCGTTCGGCGCGCGGCTCCGGGCGATCTTCAGCTCCGACATCGGTCACTGGGATGTGCCGGACATGTCAGAGGTCTTAGCAGAAGCGTACGAGCTGGTCGAAAAAGGATTACTGAGCGAGCACGACTTTCGCGACTTCGTCTTTACCAACCCTGTGACGCTGTGGGCCGGCATGAACCCGGAGTTCTTCCGGGGGACCGTGGTCGAACAGGCCGCCGCCCAAGAGCTGGCGCGGATGGGGAAGGCGTAACAGTGTCCCGAGGATTGTTATGAGCGACAAAATCGTCAAAACCGACGAAGAATGGAGAGCCCAACTCACCCCGGCCCAATTTGCCGTCTGCCGCCAGAAGGGCACCGAGCGGGCATTCAGCGGCGAGTACTACGACTGCAAGGACGAGGGCGTGTATCAGTGCGTCTGCTGCGGTGCAGATTTATTTAGCTCCGCCACCAAGTACGATTCCGGCAGCGGCTGGCCCAGTTTCTGGGCGCCAGTCTCACCGGAGTGCGTCAGGTTAGAAGAGGACTACAGCTACGGCATGCACAGGATAGAAGTGCTCTGCAGCCGGTGCGACGCTCATCTTGGCCACGTCTTCGACGACGGCCCGGCGCCGACGTACCAGCGGTACTGTATGAATTCCGTCGCGTTGCGGCTCAAAAAGAAGGAAGAACGGTAGAGGCGACCAGCCGGCGCCCGCGAGCGGGCGCAGCGCCCTTCGCCCCTACGGCATCCCGGCTCGCGATTGCTGAACCACGCGATCGCATCTTCCAGGCGGCCGTTCCCCCAAGTTCGTCCCCAACGCAGCAACTTGGGGCGCCGAAAATCCCGCGTGCCGCGGCCTCAGGGGCTCGACCCGCACGGCCGACAGGTAGGAATAGGTGTTGGCAACTCGCATCAGAACTGCAAGGCCATCTCACCTCCGGAAGTTGCGGCGGTACGCGACGTAGTTGGCGCAGACATAGCCGCCCAGTTTCTCCCCGGTGCGCCGCGAGGGCCAGTTGTCATCTACCACTAGCGTATAGCTTAGATATTTTGCCCCCCGCCGGACTAACTGCAAAAGCCCGTACCCTGCCATCGCCAGGTTGACCCCCTTGCCGCGTGCCGCGGCGCACACGCCAATCGCCAGGACATTGAGTCTCTCTGCGTCCGACAAGACACGCCCGGGGCGGAGCACGGCATCGCTGCTATGCTCGGGCGTCACCAACAGCATGCCCACCGGCTCGTCGTCGCGGTAGGCAAGGACCGACGTCTCCAGCATGCCCAGCGGTGCCAGGGCAGCAAACAGCGAGCGCATTTCCGCTTCGGTAAACGGTGTCCAACCCCAGTGCGAGCGAAAAGCTTCATTGAAGGTCGCCGTAAATTCGGGGACACGCCGGTGTTCCGGCACCTCTCGCAGGGGCAGAATGCTATAACCGGCACGACGAGCGGCGGTGAGCGCGCTTTCCCAGCGAACAATCAGTTCCGGTCGCACGGCAATCTTGTAATCGACGAAGCCCTTCTCCAACTCGAACCCGGCATTTTTCAACAGCGTGTGATAATAGGGCGGGTTATGGCGCAGGATCGTCGGCGGCAGGGACTCGTAATCGTCAATCACAAAGGGAAACTCCAGCATACCGTAGCCGGCGCGCGCGGCCTCCGCCCCGTGCTGCTGGAGCCAGGCGCACGCCTCATCCATCAGCCGCCGCACCGCCTCCCGACTGCCGGGGAGGGCCTCGAACCACCAAAGGTGCCCGAGACGTTCCTGCCAGTGGCGCTGGTAGTGCGCGTCGATCACGGCGAGCACGCGGGCGACCACGCGGCCCCGCTCATACGCCAGAAATGGCCGCATGGTGCGGCCTTGCGCAAACGGGTGTTCCCCGCGCAGCACCCGCAAGTCAAACTGCACCGACGCCGGCCACCTGGCCGGCCGGCTCTCATAGACGACGTCCTGAAAATGCACAAATGCAGCCAGGGCGTCCTGACTCTCGGCAATCTTGATCAGAGGGGGAGCCATAACGTTTCCTCGACCCCGCTAGGCGCGCCACACGCGATACGGCGCGTCATCCGGTGCAAAGCCCCACCCCTGCAACCCGACGCTCCGAGCAACAACCTCTTCCGCATGCTGCTGCGCGCTAATCTGGTCATCTCAGAGATATTTGCGTACCCCGCCTCGGTCCAGAGTCGGTACAGGGCATCGACATCACTTGGGGTGACCGAACAGAACCACAACCAGGCCGTTGCCAGCCGAGCCATCTCTCTACACCTCTGTGCGCCTCGGGCTTGCATTCCGCGGTGCCCGCACAGTCAACAGAGCAATTTCGGGCGGGATGCCGAGCCGCATCGGGTAGCCGTAGAAGCCGACACAGCGGGTGACGAACATCACCATCCGCGGGCGGCGGAAGACGCCTTGGTCGGGAATGCCGCACAAACCGACGACGGTGAGCGCGCGGTCACGCCCCATTTGCACGCCGACGTGCCCACCGTGCGTATGGCCGCAGAGCACCAGGTCGGCACACCCGTCCGGCAGGATCCGAAACGTCCGGGGGTCGTGGTTGAGGAGGATGCGCGGGATTGCTGCTCGCGGGCCCCAGGAACGCACGATCGCCGCATAATGTTTCTCCTGGCGAGATGGGGAAAAGAGGTAATCAAGCCCAGCAATTTCAAGGTCATGGCCTTGGATCGATACCGTCGTCAGCGTGTCACGCAGGGTGATTACTCCAGCCTCGCGCAGCCGGCGCACGAGGCGTTGCGGGTTATCGAAATCGTGGTTCCCCAAACACGCCCACTGGCCGTATGGTGCGCGAATACACCCCAGTGCCTCATAGAGCGGGGCGTCAAAGTCGCCGCTGCGATGGGTGAGGAAATCCCCCGTGTGCAGCACGATATCCGGTCGGGCGGTGTTCGTCAGTGCGGCCATGCGCAAGAGCCGTGTGCGATCCATCCCCCCACCAACATGGATGTCGGAAAGGTGCGCGATGCGCAATCCGTCCAGTTCGCGCGGCCAGTGAGGAACGACAATGTCGCGCTCTTCCACGCGAAAGTCATAGCTGAGCTTCACATTTGCAAGCGCAATGAAAAACGGGACGCCTGCCCCTGCAAGGCCCACCTGTTGCAGGAACTGACGACGCCCGGGTGAAAAGGGGGACACCGCAGCTCCATCTCGTTGCAGGCGGAAGACCCATCTCAACAGACGACCACCGAGCCGTCCGACGCCGAGCATGAGGTAGCCGAGGAACAAGAGTCCGTGCGTGCTGTACCAAATCGCGCCAACCCACGCGATCCCCGGAGCGTGCAGAAACGGGATCGCTCCATCGAAGCGGGCGGTGAGCAGTTGGGCGACCATCACACTATCACACAGCACGCCCGCCCAGACAAACAGAACGAACAGGCGGGCCGTCCGGGGCTGTGCACCGAGCACCCGCTCAAGGAAGAGACAAAGCCGCAGCCGCGCATACGAAAACGGCAGGAAGGCGACCGGTACCAGCATCAGCAGCAAATGTGTACGCCGCACGCCGCGCACCCACAGCACCACAGCGACACCGAGCAGCACGAGAGTGAGGCTGCACTGCCAATATCCTACCCACCGACTCATACACGTGGAAGGAAACCGTACAAATACCGTGCTACACGTCATGCGTACCCCCTACATACCACGCCTCCGCCAGTCTGCCAGCTCCTCATCGTCAGCGTTCCATCCCTATCCTCATTTGATGGACGCGCTCAAGCACGTGTAGGGATTGCTGTCAATCACTCCTCCCACCTGTCGTTCAGCAGGCGGCAGATCGGCGGCTGGCAGGAAAGGAACGATACCTGCCTGCAGGAAGCCTATGGCCTTCCTGCTACCGTTCTGTCACCTGCACGGTCTTCCATGGGCGGTATGCGTTAGCCAGCCGCAGCGTGGGTCTTCACCCCACAGAGGAACTCGATTACTGCTTGACTAAAAATATCGTTTTGATCTCCTGCCACCATGTGACCTGCGCCGGAGACATCGACGTAGCGGGCGTGGGGCACGGCTGCAAGAAACTCGGCCGCGGCCTCTTCGCTGACGATGTCACTCAGCTTGCCGCGGACGAGCAAGGTCGGGACCCGCAGGGAGCGGGCCGCGGCCAGTAGGCGCTCTGGGTCACGTGCCCGAGCAAGACGAGTCGGGCTCATCAGTTGTGGGTCCCAATGCCAGCGGTACCGACCGTCCGGCCCGCGGCGGAGGTTTTTGGCCAACCCACTCAAGTCTTTTGGGCGTGGCCGGTGAGGGAGGTATGCTGCCACCGCCTCTGCGGCTTCTTCGAGACTCGCGAACCCCTCCGGCTTGGCGGTCATAAACGCACGGATGCGTTCGACCCCTTGTGGGTTCACCCGCGGAGTGATGTCGACCAAGACCACAGCAGTACTCACAGGTTGCGGGGCTTCTCCTTCAGTGAGCAGGGCGGTGATACCGCCGAGCGAGGCGCCGACGAGTACAGGGGGGTGGTCGAAGTGTGCAAGCACTTGCCGCAGGTCAGCGACAAACGCGTCGATCATATAGTTCCCGTCCGGCGCCCAGTCACTCTCGCCGTGTCCACGCAAATCGAGTGTAATCGCATACCACCCTTGCTCAGCGAGCACGCGTGCTGTTTCGCCCCAGGCGTGCCGGGTTTGGCCGCCCCCATGCAGGAACAACACCGGTGGGGCATCTTGAGTACCCCAGGCGTCGCCAACAAGCTGTAAACCGTTCACCTGGTAATGCACTCGTTGTGGTAAGGGCTTGTTTTGCTCCAACATAGTCCCCTCCAATTACGATATCGCAAACTTGTAGCGTACTCCTCCCCCCGCAGCAACGGCGCAGCGGTAGAGCGGCAGACAGACCTTGACAGTGGGCAAACTCCAGCCATAGGGTAACGGCGTAATCCCGCACAGGAGGTGCCTTATGAAGGCTGCGGTCATCGAAGAGTTGAACAAACCCATGGTCGTCCATACAAATTGGCCAGACCCACAACCCGGCCCACGCGATGCCATCATCCGAGTCGAGGCGAACGGTATTTGTCGTAGTGACTGGCACATCTGGGCCGGAGACTGGGCGTGGATTGGGCTGCAGTTGCAACTGCCAAAAGTGATCGGCCACGAATTCTGCGGCGTCGTCGAAGAGGTCGGCCCCCAGGTGACCAAGTTCAAACGAGGAGACCGAGTCGTCTGCCCCTTCAATTTCAGCTGCGGGGCCTGCGAACAGTGCCTCGCCGGGCACCAAAACGTGTGCCCCAATGTCGGCCCTGCTGGGTTTGTCTACAGCGGTGGCTACGGCAAGCTCGCCCATGTGCCGCTGGCGGATTTGAATCTCGTGCCGTTGCCCGAGTCGATTCCCTTTGTCGAAGCGGCGAGCATGGGATGCCGGTTCATGACCTCCTTCCACGGCATCGTCGATCAAGTGCGGGTACGGGCGGGCGAATGGGTCGCCGTCCATGGTTGCGGTGGCATTGGCTTGGCCGCGGTACATATCGCCTCAGCCTTAGGCGCAAACGTCATCGCTGTAGACATCAACGAGAAAAAGCTGACGATGGCGAAGGAGCTGGGAGCCGTCCATACCGTAAACGCTGCCAAGGACGATGTCCTGACGGCGGTGCAACAATTGACCAACGGGGGAGCGCACGTTGCCGTTGACGCGCTCGGCGAGGCGGTCACCTGCCGTAACGCGATCCTGAGTCTGCGTACGCGCGGCCGCCACTTACAAATCGGTCTCACCACGAAGAAAGAACAGGGAGAGGTGTCACTCCCTGTTGACCTCATGGTGGTTAGAGAACTCCAGATGATCGGCACAGTCGGGATGCAACCCCATCGCTATCCAGCCATGTTACAGATGGTGGAAGCAGGGAAGCTCAAACCCGGTAAGCTCATCGGCCGCACCGTGCCGATCGAACAAGCTGGGGAAGTCCTCGCGTCAATGACGCAGTATGCCACTATCGGTACGGTGGTGGTCAACCAATGGTAGACGGCGGCTTGGGGCGGGGACTGCGGCCTCTAAGGGACGATGCATAAACAATAGACATCCTTTTTGTCTCTCCTACACGTCCGGCTGCAGCAGAGGCAGAGGCTTCAGACACCGAAGCGGGGTCGCGGCAGTGCAGAGAGCGCGCCTCGACGTCCCAGGGGACGAAGTGTGCAAAGTCCGTCAGGAACCGCTGTTCTGTACCCTCGCAATGCTGCTCGCCGGGGCGTCTCTCCTAGGAGAGTAGGGTGAGTTCATACCCTCGCTCAGAGGCCTCTCGTTCGCCCGTATCTGTCCGGGGTCAGCGCGCTATTGAGCACCTCCCCTAGGGCCGCGAGGAAGCGGCGGAAGTCATCGAGTGTCAGGTGCCCCATATTGGCCACGCGGAAGATCTGGGTCTGCAGCGCGCCCTGCCCCTCGTAAATGACAAAGCCACGGACCTTCAAGGCGTCATGGAGATAACGATAGGCCACCCCTTCGGGCAATAACAAAGACGTCAAAGAATTCGACTGGTAAGCCGTAGGTAGCAACGGCCGCACCCCCAACTGGCGAAATCCCTCGCGCAGCAACTGCGCCGCTGCGCGGTAGCGCTGGATCCGTCCGGCTACAGTCTCTTCCAGCAACTCATCCAACGCCGCATCGAGGGCATACCAGGCCTGCACTGACGGTGTGAAGGGGATACTGTGACGCTCCTGTGCCTCCCAGTGTAACGGCAAATGCAGATACAACGAGCGCCGGGGATAACCGTGCATCCTTTGCATCACGTCTGCTCGCACGAGCACAAAGGCGACGCCCGGTAAGCCTTGGATACATTTATTGGCTGTGCAGGCACACAGAGCGACTCCGTCACGGTCCAAGTCGATCTCCTCGCTGCCAAGGGCGCTGACCGAGTCCACTAAGAGCATTTTGCCCATATGCCGTGCGAGAGCACCAATCTGCGCTACAGGGTTCAACAGCCCCGTCGTGGTTTCGTGGTGCACGAGCGCAATGGCACCAACGGCAGGATCTTGCGCACAGACCCTCTCAACCTGAAGGAGGTCCGGCCGCTCGGTCCACCCAAAACGCAACTCTACAGTGGGGATCCGATGCGCTTCGGCCATCCGCAGCATGCGCTCCCCGTACACGCCGTTATTGATCACTAACAGTTTCTCTCCTTCGGGAAGAGCAGAGGAGACCATCGCCTCTACTGCCAGCGTGCCCGAGCCGCTCAGCACTACTGCTGTATACCCCTGCGGGGCGAAGGCCTGGAGGAGCTTAGCGCGAATCGACGCGACGACGTCAGAGAATTCCTCTTCCCGGTGACACACATCCGCACGCAAGAGCGCCTGCCGCACACGTGGGGACACATTAACCGGACCGGGATTGAGCAGGATATATTGGTGCATCATCTCATGTCGGCTTTTACCAAGCAGGCCGGGACAAGAAAAGAACAGAGGGAAGGGTGGTAAGCATGGAGCTCTCTACTGACCTTCTTGACCATTGCTCATAGGCGGTAGCCTGTCGGCGATTGCCGTCATAAAGCGAGCGGCGATCTGTGGAGGGTCGTGCATGATCCGCCCGATCTTCCGTTCCTCGCACTCCGGTGCGATCTTCACGAGGAGGAAAGAGGGGCCACCTTGGATAAGAAATTCCTGGGTGGCGGCTTGCAGCGCCACTGGGGTGGTGACCCGCTCCACCCGCCGGTATCCACTTGCCCGCGCAATTTCGTCCAACGCCACCTGCCCAGAAATCGTGCGCTGGTTCCCGGTCGAGCCGTACACCTCGTTGTCGAACACCACATGGACGAGATTGGCAGGTTGCAGTGCTCCGATCAAGGCGAGCGCGCCAAGGTTCATCAATACATTTCCATCGCCATCGAAGACCACGACCCGCTGGTTCGGCCGATTGAGGGCGACCCCCAAGGCGATAGAGGAGGCCAGTCCCATCGATCCGAGCATATAAAAATTCCCCGGCCTATCCTCTACATGAAACGACTCCCGCGAGATGAAGCCGTTGGCATGCACGACCAGCTCATCACGAAAAAGGGGCACAATCACACGCAGTGCGTCGATGAGCTTCACTGTATCACTCCTGGAGGCAGCAATAAGGCAACAGGGTTGCTGCTCTGTCGCAAGGTCTTCACCGCCCACTGCAGAGAATCTGGTACGGCCTCGGCACCGAGCACCCGATACGGGATACGCAACGTTGCCAACAAGGTTGGCGAGATCTCCCCCATCAGCAGATGCTCAGGCGCATCGTTCCCTTGGTAGCCGCGCCATGTAATCAGCAACAAACACGGCAGGCGGTACATGAGGGTAAGCGACGCCAGGGCATTGACGCATACGCCGAGGCCAGAGTTCTGCATAATGACGACTGGGCATTTGCCGGCCATAGCAGCGCCGGCAGCCAGTCCTATGGCTGCATCTTCACGCGTCTCTGGGATGTATCCACCTCGCTCCTCTAGGACAGCAATCACACTCTTCACCAGTGAGCATGGCACCCCGGTGAAGAAGTCAAAACCGCAGTCCACAAGAAGCCGACAGAACTCCGCGCCTGTGATCATCGGGACATCCTATAACTCCTACTGCCCAGCAGGCAGGCAACGGTGTCCACCCTGGTTTTACCTCCGCCCCAAGGCTCTCTTCCTCTCACGCACGAGAGGTTCCGCAGGCAGAGGACTGGTTGAAGAGAGAGAGCCCCCCGTCGGGGATAGGTAAAACAATAGGAGGGGAAGCACGACGAGCGAAGCCACCAAGACACTCCCTACAGCTAGGGTCAGAAGGAGGCCTATACTAAAAATGCCATAGTACTGCGCTACCATTAAGCTACCAAACCCCACCATGGTAGTGAGTGAAAACAACGCCACCGCCTGCCCGGTGCTGCCCGCAACCAGGGCCGGTCCCCCTTCCCCTCCTTCACGGAAGCGGAGCACCAAATGAATACCATTCTCTATACCGATACCGATGATAAGCGGCACCACCACGAGGTTGGCGAGGTTGAACTGCAACCCAAAGAGCCACATCCATCCGATAGTCCAGATCAGTCCCAGACCGAGGGGTAAGAGGGCTAAGAGGGTGTCGCCAAACCGCTGGAGGGTCAGGAAAGTCACCACGGCAATGGCAAGAAAGGCGTAGCCCCCCCCTTCGATGTACCCTTCTTTCATCGCACGGATTGACTCGTAGCCGATGATGGGCGAACCGGTGACATCGGGATCGACCTGGCGTAACTGCGTCACGAACTCTTCCAGTGGTTGTCGTTCCCAGACGTTCTTCTTAGGATAGATCTGCAGCAAGAATTTCGACCCGTCGTTGCTGACGAACCGTCGGACCAACTGCGGCGGGAGGTCAGAAAGTGTAATGGGCCCTGATGGATTGAGGTTATTCCGTAACAAGGACCATTTGTCCTGGAAATCGTGAAAAAGTGCCTGTTGAAAATGATCGAGGATGTTCTGGACCTCAGGCCCAGGTCCAGTCTGCAACCGCTCCATGATCATCTGCAAACTCTGACGGGCTTCACGCAGGTCTTGCTCCGCAGGTTTGCGCTGCGGATTCCACTGCTCATTCTCTTCCCGGAGTTTCAGCCGCAGGCTATCCAGCGTGCGGCGCAGAGCGCTCACATCCACCGGGGGTGGGGCAGCAAGAACCGGGGGAAGACCCTCGACGAACGGGGCGAGCATCCGCACAAGCTGTATACGCTCTTCCTGCCCGCTTGGGATCAGAGAGGCGACACTCTCCACGGTTTCCACCGAGGGAAGCGCCGCGAAAGCCGCAGCCTTACGCTTCGCCTCCTCCGGAGACGAGGCCGTGGCGAGCGCGTCCCGGGAAGAACGTTCGGAGTTCTCAATAATACGCAACTCCCACTCAACCGACTCCGTCCCATGTGCCTGCAGGTTTAACAGGTTATAGTCGAATGACACGGTTGGCATGGCTACCAGTGCCCCGAGCGTCAGCAGGCCAAATACCACGAGCAGTATCCAGCGCGCCTTGCCGATTACCGTTCCGAGACCGACGAATACCCCCACTAGCAGGGGTTTTTCTGCCACTGTCGCTCGCCACGGCCAGTAAGCCTCCGTGACCATGACCAAAGAGGGCAGCACTGTCAGGGTTGCCAGCAAACACAAAAGAATGCCACCACTAGCGATCAACCCGAGTTCTTGCATGCCGCGGAAGTCCGCCAGCATGACAGCGGCAAACGCAAGAGCAGTGGTGAATGCGCCCGCGCTGATACCACGCACGGTGCTTTTGAACACCCGCTGGAGGGCGGCGACGACACTCTGCCCACGACTGCGCTCTTCTTCATACCGTGCAACAAAATGCACGCTAAAGTCATCCGCAAGGCCAAGGAGCATGGGGGCAACGAAGACGGTGATGATCGTCAGGTGGCCGACCGTCAGGGTGACAAACGCCATGGTCCAGCTCAGCCCTGCCGCTAAGGTGACCACGATCAATAACGGGTGGCGGAGCGTGCGAAAAAACAAGAGGTAGAGGAGGGTCACCCCGATGAAGGAGACAACGGTCGCCACCTGCGCGTCGGCTTGGGTAGTCAGTGCTTCGTCATTATTTAAGGCCTTCGTACCGGTGACTCCAGCCTCGAGGCCAGGGAAGGCAGGACGGAGATCGGCGATAGCCTGACGAACCGCCGCAATCGATGCTGCCCTTTCGGCAAAACTATTGCCATTCGACTTACGCGGTTCCACCATGAGAAAGAGGAAGCGGCGATTGTCAGATACGAGGTAGCCGTCATTTTCCACCAGCTCGTCCGCATCTCCGAAAAAATCTGCCCATGGCGAACTGTACCGATAGTCTGGCGTGGTCAGGGCGCGCTCCAGCTCCTGCAGGAGCGATTTGAGAAACCCGAGCTGCAGGGGATTTCTTTCCCCCGCCGGCTCCTCACCCTCCGCAGGAGAGGCCAGGCCGAGCAACCCGGACACCAGGTGCGAGACCATACCAGTACTGACCTGCTGGTTGATAGCACGAAACAGGGTGTTGAGCCCCGGCATAGTCGTGAGGCTGTGTATAAGATCGCGGTACTCTTCCAAGCTATCACGCAGTGCACGCAGGTCTTCAGGGGCCAAATAGAGAAGTTTTTTCCCTTCCAGGGTGGACGTATCAATGCGGTAAAACACATCCTCCACGTGCGCAGTATCGCGCTCGAGCACGGCGCCCAGGCGGGACACAAATTCTTTTCCCTGCTGGAAATTACGTGGCTCGACCACCACCACGACCTGGTCGAGCCCTATGAATTCCCGTGCGTACTCCTCATCGAGCTGCAGGTAGCGTTTGTTACTGGCGATCAAATCGTTGCGGCCGGTAACAAAGCGGAGGTTACGCGCGGTATAGAACACAGACAACCCGGTCGCAAGCATGCATACCAGAAGGATCGTCCTGGGGTAGGTCGTATGCAGGCGGGCTAAGAAACGAAGGAATCTGTGCTCCGCAGCGACGAGCGAGCGTGTGAGGTGCGTGCAAAGCCGGGATTTCACGTGCGCTAGCTCTCCTCGGCAAGCTTTTCCCGCATCCGCTTCACCAACCCCTGATAGGATTCTTTAGCGATGACCTGTTGCATTTGGGTGCGCAGATTGGTCACCAAGCTAACGTCGTCAAGCAGGACATCGGTAATCACCCATCTCCCGTCTCTCTGCCGCAACCGATACCCAATGGTCACTAGCCCTTCCTGTGGATGACTGACAGCGGTCTCCACCTCTGCCTCGTTGCCATTGACCTGCTCGTTGGTAAACTCAATCTGCAGATCGCCAAAGAACTCTGCCGATTTTGGATACGCCACTTTTTGCACCAGATCCTCTAACAGTTGGACAAAATCCTGCCGCTCCCGCGCGCTTAACTTGTCCCACTGTGGCCCGAGTACATGCTGGGCCAGATCCTGGATGGCTAACGTCTCCTCCGTAACCTTGCGTATCTGCACGGTCACGCTAGCGGTATTGTTATAAGACCGCACTGACTCAAGCAGTTGCTTGACAGTTGCCGTCGGCGTCTCCGCCCAGCCCTGCGGGGCCACACTGAAGACAGTCACGACGGCGAAGAGGCGACCAAAACGACGGATATTCATACGTTGCTTGTCCTCTTAAAGGGAGTGGAAAACGCTTCACCCCGGCAAGCACAGCCAGGACATCGGTGCGCCTGTCCTTTGTAAGAACACACCGCGATGCGCATCGTTTCCTCGCGTCTGTTGGGCAGCCGTTTACCAGTCTCCGAAACTCCCGCTCTCATTACGCACCCTCTCCCCTATCTGCCTTCCCCCTGTGAACCGAAAAAATACTCCCCACTGCAGTAGCGATGGCTGATCTCCGTGGCATCGTTCTTCACCTCAGGATCAAGCCCACTGCCGACATACGCTACTGGCATACTCAGGAGCCCTGTCAAACACACGACTCCTTTGAAAGGCAGAGAGAGTATGGTGCGTATCATCGGTGTAACACCACCCGCCCCTTCCTCGGAGGCTGCAGACGTAGCAGTATCAGCAAGCGCGGCAGCCGCGCAACCACAGGAGAAGCAAAGCACAACGAAGAGGCGCGCGCAGACCATGATAACTCTGGCATTGCTCAGTATTGCAATTCCGAGACCTCTTCCCCGACGACAAGACTCAGCTTTGCCAGCGCAATATTATAGTCTCTCACAGCCTCATAGTAATCATTCGCCGCGCGCGTGTAATTGCCGAGACTGAGAAAGATCTCCTGCGGTTCACCAATGCCGAGTTCGAAGTTCGTCACCGCTAAAGTGACTAACGCCCGTCCCGCTTTTCGACCGTCTGTCGTCACCCGTACACGCTCTTCTGCCTCTTTGACATTGAGATACGCTTCTTTGACCTCTAGCGGAAAGCTTAGTGCGGCACTTTTCTCTTGCGCGCGCAGCTTCATCAACTCTGCCCGGCTCCGCGCAACCTTGGCCGCGGTTTCGGCAAAACCCAAACTCCAACGGATCCCTACGACTGGCCCGCCCCCGCCAAAATTGAAGTTGTCGTACGCGAACGGATTGGTTTGACGTGAACGACCCGGCGCATAGCCGTAGCGAAAAGGGA
>Ga0308420_1001192_pt1 | contig 13521 bp, 7 predicted proteins | sample HotsprSampleMS55_FD_203802 | JGI IMG/M metagenome (GOLD analysis project Ga0308420, IMG submission 203802) | Hot spring phototrophic mat microbial communities from Mushroom Spring, Yellowstone National Park, Wyoming, United States - 20090730_MS55 ... | reverse complement strand
TAGTAGCTAAAATGCGTGCTCTCTTCATAGAACCAAAGAAAGAAAAAGTTGAAGAGACTTTTGAACCCTTGAGAGAAGACAAAACGGAAGAAGTTGAGGATAGTAGGGAAAATGAAATCAAGCTAGGGATACTGGGTGGTCAAAGTCTTGAACTACAAGAGCTGCGCAACTTCATTGTCCCCAAGATTGTCAAGATTTTCCGTTTAGCTAACGAGTTCATAGCTGACTGGACATCCGAAGCGACAAAACTCGCAAAAGAAATCAAAAGCTTGTTAGAAGAAGAAATACAAAACCCACAATCGCCCGTGAGAGCGAAGGTCGAAGAGCTTCGCGAAAAGTTGAAAGCAATGTATGGGTACGAAGAATTCACGATAGAAGACAAAAAACTCATAGCTATCATCACTCAATACATTATAGCTAAACCGATTCTGGATGCCCTATTCTTTGACAAGAAGTCGGAAGTAGAAAAAGTGCTGGACAGCTTATTTTACGAATTCAAGCACTTTGTAGAAAACAATAGCCAGAGACTGCAATACTTCTACCAAAAAGCTACCAACAAAGCAAAGGCAATAGTCAATAATGACGAACGGCAAGAATTCATTAGGCTGCTGTTCACCAATTTCTTCAACAATGTTTTCAAAGATGTTGCTAAGGAATCTGGGATTGCTTATACGCCTATTGAAGTAGTTAATTTTGCTGTTTACATGACTAACGAGTTAGCTAAAAAGCACTTAGGAAAAACTTTGGGTGATGAAGATGTCCATATCGTAGACCCGTTTGCAGGTACCGGCTCCTTCATCGCCTCGGTTATAGACATGATAAAGCCCGAAGAAGCGAGGGCAAAGGTGGAACGTGGTGATATTCGCGCTGCCGACCTTGAACTGCTTCCTTACCTCATTCTGCTCAAAAACATTCAGGACACCTTAGAACGTAAAATGGACGACCCGCCCCTCTTTGACGATGCACTGTGGACTGACAGCCTCTACTTCCTCTCAGAAGAAAAAGCAGGCCTTCTTGATAAAAACCCACTCAAAGAACATGCTAAAAAACACAAGCAAAAACCTATCCACATCGTTGTTACTAATCCGCCGTGGAGAGGGAAAAGAGAAGATATAGAAAGAGAAAATGAAATCTTAGTACCCGCAAGCATTGCTAAGCGCATTGAAGAAACCTACACCGCGTATGCTTTGGCTGCAGGAGTTAGATGTGTTAGTAAATATAACGATCCTTATATTCAAGCTCTTAGAATACTTACTGATAAGGTACAAGAAGGTATTGTAACTGTAGTGGTCAACAATAGTTTCTTGACATCAAAAATTGGTGTTGGCATACGAGGCTCACTGCAAAAAGAATATGACTATATATACATATACGATTTAAAAGGCAATATTAACAACGCGATAAAAAACATTGAACTTAGAAAAAAAGAAGGAGAGAATGTGTTTGGCTCACAAACTCGTTTGGGTGTTTGTGTAATCTTTTTAGTCAAGAATTCTAAAGCTAAAAACAAAGGAGCAAAGATATACTATGCTCAAATAGGAGATGGTTTGAGGGCAAAAGAAAAGCTTCATAAACTGAAAAATATAGTTGCAAGTACAAATAAAAGCATAGATTGGCAACCCATCATTCTAAATGAGCGATACGACTGGATAAATCAATCAGACTCAAACTTCCAAAGGTATCTTGAGTTACGTAAAAATATATTCAATGTTTTTACTAATGGTGTTAAGACGGGGAAAGATTTAATTTTGTATGACTTTACGGAAATAGGATTACTAAATAAAATAAAACAGTATATGCACATCGTAGGAATAGAAGAACATATTAAAATATCCTTCTATAGACCATTTATACCGGTTTGGTTTTGCCATCACAGAAAAACATTGCAGGAAATTTGTAAAACAGAGCTTATTCATACAGATTCACCTATAATAACAGCTTTATATGGCAATTTTGTAACGGATGTGTTTATCACAAAATACGTGTGCGATACTGTTGTACAAGGTAGCCAAACAATGCTTTACCCACTACGCACCAAATCCGAAGATAAAGGCATTTTTGATAGCACTAATGACGGCTCTAATAATGCGACTAGCACCCCTAACATTAAAGCTGAATTCTTGCAGAAGGTGCGCAAAGCTCTCAACATGCCCAACTTGACTGATGAAGACTTGTTTTATTACATTGCTGGTGCCATAGCGACCCCACGTTACTCGGAACAGTATGGTAATAATCTCGTTTCCTCACACCACCGAGTACCCATCTTTGATTGTGAATCTTTCCAGAAGATTGCTGCCGCTGGCAGAAAGCTTGCTGAGCTGCAAATGCTCTATCAAGACTACATGGTTGGGATGGTACTCAAAGTGTGGAAAGACGAAAACCTTCGTAACCTACCTGAGTATCCACTCCAAATCACAGGGAATGCTGATATGGACAATGTGATTGAGCACATCCGTTACGATAGCAGAGACAAGTCTTTCATCATCAATGGTGTTGTCAAAATCATTGGCTTCCCTGAGGGTGTGTTAGAACACAGGATAGGCACATTACCAGTCTTGAAGACAGTTGCTAACAGGTTGCAGCCTCGACACGACGAAAAAACAGGCATCACCTTAGACCCGAAACTTACCATTGGGGAGATGTACGATATCATGAAGAAGCTGACGTACTACTGCATAGAAGCCGACAAAATCAAGAAGGAACTAAATACGCTCTATGGTGCGGCGACTATCGTAGAACTGGATAGCCATAGCCGCTGCTCTTAACACAATCCGCTGGTTGTGCGCGTGCGTCATAGCCCTACCCGAAAGGGTAGGGTTTTTATTTTACCGGCCCGATGCCCTTCTAAGTGGGTATTCCCGCCCTATAAATGTAAGTTTAGTATAGGGTTTGGTAAACAGCCGGGTTAACTTTGGTGATATGAAGTCAGTGAAAAACTCAAAAAAGCGTTTGTGTGATTTGAATCGCAAGAGCAAAAAGGCAAATTCTAAAGTAAAAGTAAATTTTTTTGATATTATATTCAGTTGGGAATTCGTTCGTTTCATTATAAGTATAGCGCGAATAGCTATATACCTATTAACGTAATTATAAAGTTCCTATTATGTAAGTATGTGCAAAGTCATCAGGTTACAAAGTGAAGAGTCAAACTGTTATTTTTTATTACTTCGTTTATCTTTGGAACGCCATACCAGCAGTACATTTTTAACCGGCCCCACTACGTACTTAGCGCCGTCTTCTATGGATTGATACACTATTGAACCGTTGTATAAAACGTGATCACCCGGTTTGATATGAAAATCGTTATCTGGCTCTACAGCTACAACTTCCCCATATATTAAAACATTTGCATCCATAGGATAAGGGGTATAATAGTATCGTGTACTAGGTTGGTCAAAGTTAGCGACTTTTATGATCATATTATCAGCCAGTGGTTCTGCATCTTTCAGGCGGTATTTGTAGGCTTCGTTTGTGCTAGCTGTAGTGTTTTGTAATATCTCTTCAGCTTTTTGTTGCCCAGCAGCTTGATTAGGATTATCCGTCAGTACTTCTTCCAAATTTTCCATATCCTATTTGTTATCGAAAAGCTAGTGTATAAAATTACATTTCCACACTTATATATTATCTCTTATGGTATCGTGTATAATGATTGTAGGTGTTCCGTTAGAGTTTATGTCGTAGGATGCAATAGCATATTTAGAACGCATTATCGTGTTGATGCTGACTGGCAGTTCTTTGTCTGTTGTTACTCTTATGATGTTGTTTGGCGTATCTTTATTTACCTGTATGACGTAACCTAGTTTTTGGGGTTCAATTAAGCTGGTATCTATCATGAATTTAGGGCTATCGTCGCTTTTATAGAGGCCTAATCCTTTTATTTGTTCGCATACTTGCATAACTTCATTGCTACTTTTTGCAATCCCATGCATAAACGACTTATTTATTCCTATGAGCTTTTTGTACACTCCTAAATTTTGTAAAAAATCTCCCACGGCTTTTTCTACTTGTTCGGACTTATCTATTTTGTCTAGTAATACTCCAAACGCGCCATAATGGCCATTGACTTTAAATACACCGTTGTTTTTCAGTATTTCAAAGGACGTAGGATATAAGTTGATAAGATCTTTGGGTAATCGTCCTGACCCACTCCACCTATCTAGTTTATTGGCGAATATAAAAACAGGTACATTATATTTAAAAACCATCTTAGTTATAACAGCACTCAAAGGAGCTTCTTGTGGTTTATCAGTGAAAACAACAAAATGATTCGTATCTTCAGTAATGCCTCCATACTTTTGATTAATTAAGCTCATAACATGTGTTTCATATTCTGTTCTTTCCTGTTTGACGTTTTGATATATTTCTTCTATCTTTTTTGTTAGTTTTTGAAACTCATCAATATCTTCTGGACGCTGATCCATTCCTAATAGTATAGTTTGCAACATTATGTCAGCATTGCTGCTTCTGCCGGCAGCGTTTAACCTAGGTGCTAAGTACCAACCGATAGCAGTTACAAAATCTCTAAGCGTTTTGATAGGATACTTATTTGTATTTGTTAGTGCTTCAAAAAATATTCTAGGTTCAGCTTTATATTTTTCGAATCCTGAGTGTACAATTAGACTATTTATGCCAGAATACGGCACGTAGTCAGCTATTGTGGCTATTGCTGCGCAATCAACGTATCTCTCTGATAGTTTATAGAGTCTTTCAGACCCAGAAGCTAGAGCTAATGCTCTAACAAAAAGATAGGACAATGCACCTGAACAAACCGAATATAACGCATGATATTCCCAAGCTTTTGGATTGATGAAATATAGGTTATCGTATTTATGTATCAAGCTCCTTACCTCGTCGGTTATATTATGATGATCTAATACAATTGTGTATCCATTTCTATTTAGTATATTCCTCAGGTCTATGTAGCTGGAGCCGCCTGTGTCTAGTATGAATACGAGAGCATTAGGGTGTCTTTCAACTATTTTTATGACGGCGTTTTTTGATATACCATAACCTTCAGCCCTAATAGATGCCATCCAAAATAGATTTTGACCTATTTTATAACCATATGCTTTCTTGAGAAAGTCAATAAGTATTGCAGCTGCCATACCACCATCTGTATCATAATCCGTATAAACAAAGACTTCATGTCCCCTATTCAACAAAGAACGTATAACAAAAGCAGCATCTGGAAGCACATAAAACTTTTCCCAATAACTATCTAAACTATTGCGACTTAAACTATACAGCTCACTGACAGTCCTTATGTTGTTATACCATAAATGTGATACAACTATATCATGATATAGCTCAGAAAAAATAAAGTCCTTTCTTAGATCTTTTATATGTTCTTTTGTATGTAACCATTTTTGGTTGTACCCATTCAGTTCTTCTATATGCATGCTTCACAATGTTGTCGAAACTTCAATGTTAGATTTTGTACTTATCTATAATAGCTGTTATTAGTATATTGTTATAGGTATTGTCCAGTGGAGATGGTATATAGCCACGACTTAAGATATTCAGGATGTTATCGTAGAGTTCGATAAGGTTTATCTCTTGGATATTATCTTGTATATTAATATTTTCTCTACTGGCATAAGTTTGTGCTGTTTGAACTATTCTACGACACACATTATCCTTTATACTATATCCATACAGTTCGTACAATCTATTCATGATGCGTTGCGCCGTGTTATTTAGATATATATTAGTTATAGTCTTATTATTTTGAGTTTTCTTAGCGATATTCTCAGATGATTTGTCAGATGTTTCTATATTTCTCTCGTTTTCATGTTTTTGAGCTTCATGGATTGTCTCTATGGTTAACCCTTCCTGTTGATTGACTTGTACCTCTTGTTGCTTAGGCTTTCTTCCTCTACTCTTGTTCTTATCAGTTGTTTCGGCCATATTGAAATATACTAAGTTTTGTTAATGTTACATTATTGCCGAAAAGGGTATTATATTATTATCTTTTAGTTTGTAAATCCGATTAATACATATAGGGTATGCGCTTTGGTCGTAACCTTTATCAAGTAGTTTCTTAACACATCGTTTTACTTTTTTCCTTATACTTTTGGGCATGTAGCTCCAACGACACTTTTTCTTTTCACGGTAGTAGCGCTCCATGGTTATGATTGTTTCTGCCTATCTTTAGGGCAACCGCAGTCAGTTTCAACTTCTAACGGTTCTATGGGGATGAAACGAGGTATGTTGAGATTGACAGGGAATGTCGGGTCTATTTCCGTATGACAATATTCGTGAGCACAAAATCTAGTACGCGCCATCTTAAATAAAGTGATACCAAGTTCTTTTTGACTACATATAATCATAATATTTCTGAGAATTTCAGATGCAAACTCATAAAACTCAACATCGCTCATATTAGTAATGAGTTTTAAGTATGTTTTAAACCATTCGTTAGGTTCATTATTTGCATTGAATCGTTTGTATCTAGCTATTGCACCTAGGTAGCGGTTCAGAATGAGTATATTCCCTGGGTTATCTGCTGGGTTATCTGCTCCGATACCGTCTGGGAACTTAGGGTCTTGAAGAACACCCTCTGCGTCTACATCTATATTTTTTATCAGCTCACTGAATTTGCCGTGTGCCTTGTACTCAAAAGGCACGCCATTCACGTAGAATGTCCCACTTTCTTTGCACTTAGAAAATGCTAATGTTATATTTATTCTTGTATGTAAGTCGTATTGTGAGCTTCCGTCTGTTCTCCCGCGTTCACTAATATTGATAAGCCATATGCAATCGTGAAGTTCTTTAGCAGCAGTATCTAAATCTTTTGTAATGATATCAGCTGTATCTTCTTTCTTACCATCCATATGGCCTAAGAAGTCAAAAAGCAATACATTTTCGGAGTCGTCCCCGATGTAATCTCTGGCAGATTTGAACATTATAGATTGCCCTTTCAATTCGTCTATGTTACCATCTACGGATAGGGCATGTAATGATGCCGTTATTGCGGCTAACTTGCCATATTTCAAAACTTTGTTGTTGTCTTTACTATTGTCATTTAAAAAGGTTGGATTAAGTTCTAAAACACTATTATACATGTCATCGCTTAAATCAAAGAGATTTATTTTTATTTCTTCTCTTTCTCCTATAGCGTCTATTCTTGTAAACTCCTCGAGGTGATCATATTTGTCTGTAATGTTTTCGGTTTCCAAATCATTTCTACTATGTATACCTATTCTTAGCGTACCATCTGGTTTGTAAGTGCGCAAGCGATGTACGGATTCGTTATCCTTATCGTAACCAAGTAAGGTGAAGTCAATATAGGTAATCTTCTTAGAAGAATCTTTTCCTATTGCGTTTTGTATCTCTTTTGCTATAATATTTTTGTCTTGTTGTACTTCTTTTTTACCACTTAAGATGTACCCTTTTACGATTCTGAGATTGCTATCTAGTATTTGTCTTGGCACTCCGCCTTTTTCCGTACTGAATCGTATTCCTCTAAGTTTTGCGAATACTGCTTTTTGTTCGTCAGTAAAAGTGGCTTGCGGCTCAGGATGAGGAACCACTTGTAAGAATGGCATACATAAATATACTAACCTTTAGTATATTTATCCATGTCTTGTCTAACTGGTTACGAACATGTGCCTTTCGTGAGGATAGACGAAATCTACAACGATGCTGTTCGCATATTGTCTCTGATTGGTGTATATAACATATCACAGTTATTTGCTATAGACCCAGACTGGCCGCCTAGAAGAACGCAGAGAACTCTAATAGAAAGAGCAAACGCCACTTTTTCCAGACACTTCCCGCTATTCTATATCCAAAAAGTTAACATAACCAGAGGCCAATACACCTTTAGGAATAACATCTTAGATTACATTAATAACAATATACAGGCACGTGATATTACATTAGTTCCTGATGCAGTAGTTAGTTTAACTCCCACCTCTATAATCACGGCAAAATATGGTTTATATAAATTTGCTTACCAGCCTCCCACCTTATACATGACATCAATGCCTTATATGAGTGGTGTATTATGTGCTAAGACACTTTGTAAATATCCATTAGTCTTTGACGACAATAATATAGCTAACGACGCTATGTATTTCATGGAGCGCGTAACACCTCTCTACGATGTATTTATCAAGCAAGTAGTGCTAGATATGGCAGAGTATATTATAGCTCTAAAAAACAATTACCAGCTAACTAATTTGCCTATTGAAGTATTTCTTGGGTTAGAGAATAAGGTAGGTGATTTAAAGAGCGAACTGGAAACACTTTATAATGAGAACCCTCGTAACTTCCTGATATTTTACTAGTTTTGTGCTATTAGGTAACATCTTGCTGTACTACTACCAGCTTTATGCCCGTGTACGATGTTAACCGATATATCACTGACTATGATAGCTTGTTTATTATTTATGTCGTATTTTATAATAGTACCTGCTGGATAGTACAAGTTTTGTACTTGAAAGTAATCTAGTATATAAGTTGCAGTTGGATATTCTTCTATACCTTTAGAACCTTTTTGGAAGGAGAGGGTGGCCTTTTCGGCGGTTATAGTATGATAGAGGAGAGGTTCTACGATAGGTCTGTCGTTAAAGTTGACTATTTTTAGGCTACCATCGGGCATAAATATTGGCAAAGCTTTGTACTTGAGCCTATAAGATGCTCTCACTAGCGAGTAGTATACAGTCTTATCTGTTCGCAAGGTAATAAAGAAGTCTTCTTCCGCTTTATAGTTTTTTATTCCGAATAGAGATTCTACTTGCGATACTGGTATAGATGCTCCGTCGCCTGGCAGGCATTGTTTAGAGCCACTACGTATGAGGCGAAGCGTTATCATGTATGGGGTTGGTCCCTCAAAAGCAATGTTATATATGTACCAAACACCTGATAAGTCGTATTCTCCTAAGGTCGGATGCTTAAGATACAATGAGTCTATGTTATACCTATCGCCTATTGTATAACTTTTCAAGTTTTGGTTTTCTAACCTTATAGTTATACTCAGAAATGCACCTTCAGTACCAAATTGGAGGTTATACATTAGTTTTATCTTTTATCTCGTGGTTTATATGCCCAGTCCGTACTTCGGCCCCCTATTTCTGGTTCGAAGACTTTGATGTTTCTGATTTGTGGGTCGCCCTCTACTAGATGAGCCGTACGCCCAGTCCGCATACGCATATCCATAAGATGACACTTACGAATATCCCGCAAGGCCAGATGCTTATCGTAGTCACGAGAATACAATGCATATTTAGCAGGAGCGGGATTAAAATTCTGTGTATGATACCATTTAGATAAAATATTATTAGGATCAGCTATGCGATTAAAACTAATGTGGTCTATAACATTAAATTTACCTACTGCTGCCCCATTAATTAGAGCTGTATCTACGTAATCCACAAAACCTATCACTTCAAAATCTATTCTCACTGTTTGTGGTGTTGTAAAATCTTCCGAGCTATCGTAATCTATGGCTGGTATGTTGATACTTCTTGGTACTACTAAAAGACTCATAAGGTCTGTAATCGTAAGAGTATTATCTATACCTACGATGTCTAATATGAAAGCCATGTGCATTATAGGCCATGTGCCGTTATTTCTAAAGACTAGTTTTCTGTATGTTTGCATATATCTTGCAAATGGACGTCCAGCAAAATCATGAACTTCTATAGAAACCTGTGGCTTAAGACTATTCCAACTGCCAGGTACACTGAAAGAAAAACCAAATATTTCTATACTTGCATTTTCTATATCTTCGTATTCTACACTCAAGCTTTTAATAGGCAGGAAGTCTCTGTATATAGAGAATGAACCTTCTGTTAAGGATATATTGGGATAATCTTTTATAATATTTTGATATCTATCAGTACCTGCTACCGTAGCGAATAACTCTCTTTGCATGTCGTCAAAATTTAGCTTTACTAAAAGAGGAAGATTAGGAATATGCTCAGTAAATGGCTCCAAACTTACAATGTAATGTGTTGTATTACTTACACTAGTACCTGCCAAAGCATTTATCAATTGGTAATAGATAAAAGCCTTGAATACACTTTCGGATACTATGTCTTCTACGATGGGCATACGGCCTTGAATACGCTCAGGCATGTATAATAAATCTTCAACTTCTTTCTCGTTTTGATTGTTTTTAGGGTCGTTGCAATATGCATCAACTATATTTCTTAATTCTCTTAATTGTTTCTTATCGCCTGTTCTATTAAAGTATTCAGTCATATCTTTTACGTATTCATCAGTGGTATCCATATTGTAAACTATTGCGCTTCTTGCAGCTGCTTCACGGAAACTATCGTAATAGTTTCTTAGGTAATTCAACATGCTCACCAAACTATCATTACCGCCAAAAAATATCTTACTTAGATAATCAGCATAATTCTTAACTGTTATATCTTGATTGTTGTTATTTACTTGACCTGTTGATATGAACTCTTTTATAAACTTAGCTTTACCAATACTATAATAGGCGACTTTTTCTGCGAAGTTGCTAGACTGGTCGAGATCTCTGGTGTTAGGGTCTATAAACTTTGTTACTTTGGGCACATAATTGAGTTCTGAAGCCATTACATTAGTAGTGGCAGTCGTCGGAAGGTTTTGACCAGTTGATGGGATATTACTTAGCTGCTCTATAATACCCCCTTGTCTATTACTTTCTTCAGCTGCTATCTCCTCGTTTGTTACAATATCTTCCTCTGTTATTGTTAGTCCAGCGTCCACTAGTTCTTCTCTTAGGCACTCGGATTGGCTGATGTATTGCTTCATGCGTTTCTTAACATCTTCTATATTTTGATTAGTCATATAGCTTTCTAGTAATTCGTCCTGCAAGTCTCGATATCTTTTATAATCTTTTACGATAAGCTGTGGGCTGTCGTACATAGTTTTATCTACGAGTGATTTAGGTCTTGTATCTCTATACGGTAATAGCGGTACATACATAAGACCAAACCATTGGTAAATGTGTTGTGTCTTAATGTCGCTCGGCCTCATCACACCAAAAGAAACATTTATAAGCTGCTGTGTGTAGTGACTAATAGTTTTGTAATCGTTATTTTTGCTGATACCTAAGAAGCGATCTTTATATTCGTCCTCTCCTGTATTTTGCCCCGTCTCTCTTATAGTGTATAGTCTGTCTTCTGGCACCTTAGTTACGATAGCGCCCGTGTTATCGTCTACCTGAGTTGTAAATATGTCGCTCCCGGCACGAATAATACGAGTTTCCAAATCAAGAAACGAACGAACGCGATTAGCATCAACTGTAAGATCTTCCGCTATATGTCCCTTCCAATAGAAGAATACTGAGTCGTGTATAGATAAACCTCTTAACTGGTTATAATCCCAAAGCTGATTAATATCTAATATGCCTTGAGTAGCCTGTTGCAATCTATCGGGTAAATTTAGTTGATTTTTGATGTAATCTTTTATTTGTTCCTTTATTTTCTTTTTAGCTTTTTCTACGATTGGGTTGCTAGGCATTTCGTAACTTTCATCGTTATTTACTTGCTTTATAAACATTCTAGCTTTAGGATTACCGGGCTGATAAAGCATCCTATCTAGTAATAAAGCATTCTTAGCTACATCATACTCAGAGGGCTTTATCGGTATACTAATAGCGATATAAAATCCAAGCGGTAGTTCAGGGTCTATATAAACAGTAGGTATCATTTCTGGATTGCGAAATATATTTATATAATGCAAAACCTCATCAGCTAGAGTAGCTAAATCTCTAATAGCTAAAGTTATGTTTTGTATTAATTCACCAGTACTGTTTGGTTTTTGAAAAACTTTTATAACATTTTCAATCCGACCCTTTATGGTATCTCCTACTCTTATAAGTGTATTTAATATACCTTGATAAGGTAGGCTAAGGAAGAGGTTGACTATATAAGGTTGTTTTATCCATGGTTCTAACTGGCCTGGGAACGGTAGGCCAGTTCGTATCCTAAATACACATTGCCCGTCGCCTTGTGTAATCTCAGGAAATAGCTCTGACATATGTAAATATTCTAAATACCTTAGTATATTTTTGCATGAGTATAAAACTCATTACCAAAACTGACTTGAGAACTTACTCGCAAAATGTACAGATACCGTACAATGAACAAGTTGGAAAATCTGTTAAAAGTGTAACTAACAGGTTTTTTAAGTATGCACTCGATTTTGTTAATAGAGTGAACAGTAAGACAAGTAGTAGGAAGTTTATAATCAACTTTATTCTTAACAAGCCTGAAAGTGCTGATACTGAGGGTAGCTACGCTACAATGTTAAATACTATGGTAAAATCCGATTCTATAGAATTAGATGCTGACGAATTATATGGTGAAAAAGTAATCTTCAATATTATTATCAATGTTACGCCGTTAGCCTTTTTAAGGGCTTTTGCATGGATGTATGGACCTGAATTTGAACATATGAAAGAAGACATACATGGGTTTAATACGAAGAGTGGGAGTGGATTTATATCTATTATGTGGACGTTTATACACGAAATGACACATGGGATCAATCTACACGTGGATAGGAACGGACAAGTCTATAAGGCTTATGAAGATTATTATAAAATGCTTAGGACTAAATACAGAACAGATCAGCAAATGTATTTAGTTAGTTATTTGAATCAGATAAAAAGTGCTTTCCCTGATGCTTTTAAGAAGGGGCTTGAACAGGCTAGCGGGCCAGCAGATATTTTACAAAATGTAAGAAGAATCATGCAATCGTTCTCCAAGTTTACACTCAGTCGGTGGTATGGGTGGGATGAAGGCCGCAACTCCTCCCTCATCGTCAGAGCACTCCTGGAACACGAAGTCAACGTCAACGCAACACTATTCGTACTCCCAGTCTTTATATTATACACGGAAATCCTCTTAGACCTAAGATATAAACTAAGATATGACATTAAAGAATATAACGCCCTCGTAGAGTTTATTGAAGGATACAACGAGGCTCACATAGATAACCCCGAAAAAAATGCTACACTGTACGAACTGGTTAAAGGACTGGTAAGAAAATGCGTAACAGACTATTCTCGTATTAACGCTTTCGCTACAAATTTCTTGTCTAATAATAACGTTTACGAGATCATAGGGAATATAAATACTAACATAGGTAGCTCCTATACTTTACTAACTACCCTCATAGAGACAATAAAAAATATTAAGATAGGCAGTAACAATTTAATTGACATTATTATAGACTTCATTAGTAACGATCTCGCTTATGGTATATATAGTATAGTGAAATCGGGTAAACATTCAGCTCTATCTTATATTCTTAAGCGAGCCCGTTGGGAGTCGCAAAATACGCAAGATAACCCTCTATTTACCAAAATAGGCGACACTAGCAAGTCCATTGCGGATTACGTTAGAGAAAGTATTTTAAACGATTATAGAAGCTTTATAGACTACCACAAATCTTGGAGTAACCATCTCAACATAGAAGCTAAATTATACGAAACAGCAGTAGAAATCATAGAATCGTATTTCAATATTTTGAACGATGTTATTGCCAACGCCACTCTTTTGGCTAAGGCACAAGCCG
>Ga0308420_1001187_pt1 | contig 13573 bp, 17 predicted proteins | sample HotsprSampleMS55_FD_203802 | JGI IMG/M metagenome (GOLD analysis project Ga0308420, IMG submission 203802) | Hot spring phototrophic mat microbial communities from Mushroom Spring, Yellowstone National Park, Wyoming, United States - 20090730_MS55 ... | reverse complement strand
GCCAGATAGAGCAAAATCGCCCCCGACTCCCACAGGACAAAGTCCCCATCTACAATGGCTGGCACCTTGCCCATGGGATTAATCTGCAGGAAATCCGCCTGCAAGTGCGCCCCACTCTGCATATCCAACAGGACAAACTCGTAGGGCAGGCTTAACTCCTCCAAGTACCAGCGCACGATATTTGCCCGACTGCGCTTGCCGCCGTACAATTTCAACATTCTCAACTACTCCAAAAGATACTGTAGTTTGGCATTGGGAGCTAAAGTGATGTAATCGCCAGGGGACAGTTCCCACGACGACACCTTTTCCTTGTCATTGATAATCACCCCATTGACACTGGCTTTGCCAGACAAATCCCCGTCAATAATACGGTAGGTGTGTCCTCCTGATTCCTTTGGCACTCGCAACATCACAGCGTGCTGGCGTGACACATAGCGCGAAAAAATTTGGATGTCATTGTTTTCATCACGCCCTAAGGTGTATTTCAGTCCGTCGAGAACGATGCGGCGCACCCCTTTGGTGTCATCGACAACTAGAATGTGGCTTACGCTCTTCTCGCTCATTGCGGTATGATACAACTCCTGTAGGCAATGTATGCCAATATCTTTTATATCTTAAGTTACTACACAGACTTTTTTTAATCATTTCACTATGGAGATTACAGACATTAAGCGACACCTCTGGCAAATCCGCGATCGCCTGAGCAAAGCTCAGGACTATCTTTGACCTACCCAGTCTGCACGCCAAAATCCACGACCTAGAGCAGACTTCAGCCCAACCCGATCTGTGGCAAAACAGCGAGCAAGCGCAGAAAATTCTGCAAGAGCTAGATGCCACCAAGTCCCTAGTGGCTAATTTCAACAACTGGCAAAAGACATGGGAAAACCTACAGGCGATCGCTGAACTGTTGGAGCTAGAAGCCGACCCCGCCCTACAGGCAGAAGCAGTCACTTACATCCAGCAACTTAACCAAGCCCTAGATCGCTGGGAGCTAGAGCAATTATTGGGGGGGGAATACGATCAAAACTCCGCCATTCTCACCATCAATGCGGGGGCAGGGGGGACAGATGCCCAAGACTGGGCAGAAATGTTACTGCGCATGTACACCCGCTTTTGTGAAGCCAAAGGCTACCGAGTAGAGCTATCGGACATTTCCGAAGGGGAAGAAGCAGGCATTAAATCTGCCTCCCTAGTGGTGCATGGTCGCTATGCCTACGGCTATCTAGTCGCAGAAAAAGGCACCCACCGTCTAGTGCGCATTTCTCCCTTCAATGCCAATGGCAAAAGACAAACTAGTTTCGCTGGCGTAGAGGTCATCCCTCTCCTAGAAGAGGATATTCAACTAGACATCGACCCCAAAGACCTAGAAATCACCACCAGTCGCTCAGGGGGTAAAGGTGGGCAAAATGTCAACAAAGTAGAAACAGCAGTGCGCATTACCCACCTGCCCACAGGGATCAGCGTGCGCTGTTCCCAAGAGCGATCACAACTGCAAAACAAAGAAAAAGCCCTGCAAATTCTCAAAGCCAAATTGCTGGTGATTGCCAAAGAGCAACGTGCTCAAAAAATTTCCGACATCAGGGGCGACATCGTCGAGGCGGCATGGGGCAACCAGATCAGAAACTATGTATTCCATCCCTACCAACTGGTGAAAGATTTGCGCACGGGAACAGAAACCACTAACATTCAGGAAGTGATGGATGGAAAACTTGACCTCTTCATTGAGTCTTATCTACGGCAACAAAATTCTATCCGTTAGCGTCGAGAAACAAGTACACCAGTAGATGCGATCGCCCATGCCCAGTCTCCTGCTATTCCTTGTTTCCCTAGCGCCGATGCTTCTGCAAGAACCCGTGGCACAAACTTCACCCCTTGTCAGCCAAGCCAGTAACCCTGTATTCACCGATGAACAGATAGAACGCTATGTCTCTGCCGTCAGCGCCATTGAAAAACGCAGAGCCGAAATCTTGCGCCGCGCCAAGAATACCAATTACTGGACAGCCACTGTACAGCTAGCCAACAGCACTAACCGCGACATCTGTAGCCTACCTGCCAATCAACAGCTGGGAGAAATTAGAAATCTCTGCCGTGAGCTATTGGAATTTTCAGAGCAAGAAATCCGCCGCCATGGCTTGACCAACCGTGAATTCAATCAAATCACCCTAGCCCAACAACAAGATCGGCAACTGCAAACCCGCATTCAACAGCGACTTATGCGTCTCTTGCTCCCCTAAAGCAATAGTTTGAAGAAGCAAAGAGACTTGAAAGGGAAGCTATTCAGAATTCTTCAAGAAAGAATAGAGTACTGCTTTGATCTAGTGCTCTGGTTTGTGTCCTTAGATCGGAAATACTGACCTGTGTGTTAATTTCTTTCAAAATCTACAGTTATCTCACTGCAAACCCTGCCTGCTATTTACACTCCCAAAAGGGAAGTAATAGCAATGAGTAGACCGCTCAAACTCCTGAAAAAGCAGTAGGACACTGGGGAAGGCATAAATTAGAAAGCCATGTCAAAGTTATTAACATGGCTCATTGTGCAAGATAAACTCAGTTTAGAGTAAACCAGTGTTGATACCAGGCTTGCCAGTAGCTAGCTCGACTTTGACTATTTTACCGCCCATTTTTTGAATGCGCTGTTGCTCACGGAACCAGTTGTCGTAAGGAACAAGTTTAGTGAAGTAGGTGTTTTGCAGTTCTCGCTGGGTGCGAATCCTAGTCTGGCTGGGCACGCAGGCGGTTACTTTGAACATCCGCATAGTTCCATCTCCTTGAATCTAATCGGGTTATGGTAAAAGTGGGCGGTAGAACTCGGTTTTTAGCCTTGTATCCACCGCCCCAAGACTCAAGAGAACTAGCTCAAACCAGAGCAGATGTAATCAAAATAGACGCCCATTTCTTTGCCAGCTTCAGCACCGACCAATTGAGCGGTTACTTCCTTCATGGCTTGGATGGCTTGGATGGTAGAAACAATGGGTACGCCCAAGGAGTTGTAGGTTTCCTTGAGACCATTCAATACCCGCTCATCCAAGATGGAAGCATCGCCCGCCAGCATGGCATAGGTGGCATAGCGCAGATAGTAGTCAAGGTCGCGAATGCAAGCGGCGTAGCGGCGAGTGGTGTACATGTTGCCCCCTGGACGGGTCACATCTGAGTACAACAGGGACTTGGCTACGGCTTCCTTGACGATGGTAGCGGCGTTGGCGGCAATGGTAGCGGCGGCGCGAACACGCAGTTCGCCAGTGGCAAAGTAGCTCTTGAGGCGCTCGATGGCGGCGACATCTAGGTATTTGCCTTGTACATCAGAGGCGTTAATTACAGCGGTGATTGCGTCTTGCATGATGGTTCTTCTTAACTAGGAGTTTACAAATATGGTTTTTAAGGGGATTACTGCATAGCACCGATGACATAGTCGAAGTAGAAGCCTGCTTCGGCGGCATCTTCCGCAGACATCAGTGAGGTGGCGACATTTTTCATGGCACGGATACCTTCGGCAACGGCAGGGATGGGAGTGCCAAGGGAGTTATACATTTCCTTGACCCCAACAATGCCAATTTCTTCGATGGGGGTAACATCGCCAGAAACGATGCCGTAGGTGATCAGGCGCAGGTAGTAATCCAAGTCGCGCAGGCAGGTGGCGGTCATTTCTTCGCCGTAGGCGTTGCCACCAGGGGATACAATGTCAGGGCGCTTTTGGAACAGTTGGTCGCCCGCTTGCTTGATGATGCGCTCGCGGGACTCAGCAAGGGTCTGAGCGATTCTCAGTCTGCGTTCGCCGGAGCTGACGAAGCTCTTGATGCGATCCAGTTCCCCAGGGCTGAGATAGCGGGCTTCAGCATCCGCATTCACGATCGACTTCGTGATAACACTCATTTAGCTATTCCTCCAATTAAAAGGTACAGATAAATATGCGTATGAGATTGCACTCTCCCGCAGTCATGCCATGTCTCTCAATTATTGTGGAGCATGGGGGGACAGGGGATTTTTTCTCATAACACTTCTTAATATATTAGCCATGCTAACACTATTTCAATATAAACGGTTTGCGTGCTTTACACTACTGCCTGAGAATTTGTCTTTGTTCTGGGGAGGGATGTATGCCTAGAATTTTGCCTGTCGTAGGGCGGATTTTGGCGGTGGTTGGGCTGGTTTTGGGAGCGGGGCTGGAGCCACTACAGGCTGAGAGGATAAGTTTAAATTTTCCTAAAGTTGGTGTGGAGGGAGCGGGGGGCTTTTCTGCTGATCCAGTGGATGATCTGTTTGAGGTGGATCGGGGGAGGCTGTTAAAGGCGATCGCCCATAGTTTGCGCTTTATGGCAAGCCCCCAGTCCCAGCGCCGTTTCCCTGTGGCAGGGATTACCCACGGACAGGTGTGGCGCAGTTTGGTGAGATTTCAGGAGTTGGTCAGTCAAGCGGAGAGGGTGGCAGATTTGCAAGAGGCGATCGCTCGGGAGTTTGTCTTGCTCAAGGTGTCCGATCAGGTGTTGTTTACGGGGTATTACGAGCCTGTATTTCGGGCAAGCCGAGTCAGGACAGAGCAATTCCGCTATCCTCTGTATCGCTTGCCCCCTGATTTTGACCGTTGGGCAAGACCCCATCCCACCAGAGCAGAGCTAGAGACAAGGGATTGGCTCAAGGGGCTAGAGATTGCTTGGCTTGCCGATCCGTTTGAAGCTTTTTTGGTGCATGTGCAAGGTTCGGCACGGCTGGACTTGGGGCAGGGGCAGGTGCTGACAGTGGGCTATGCAGGCAAAACTGATCGCCCCTATACTTCCGTGGGGCGGGAATTGGTCAGAGATGGCAAGATGAAGTTGGAGGAAGTAACTCTGCAGAGTTTACAAGCCTACTTTCGCCAGCACCCCCACGAGTTAATCCCCTACTTGCACCGCAATCAGAGCTTTGTGTTTTTCCGTGAAACCCATGGTCAACCTGCCACTGGCAGTCTGGGAGTCCCCGTTACAGCAGAGCGCACTATTGCCACGGACAAATCCCTATTTCCCCCAGGGGCGATCGCTCTGATTCATACTGAACTGCCTTTCCCCGATGGCAGGGGCGGCTACACCAAGCGCAGAGTCAGCCGTTTTGTTCTCGACCAAGATAGTGGTAGCGCCATTCGGGGGCTAAATCGGGTAGATATTTTTATGGGTACGGGAGCGATCGCCCAAGAGCGGGCAGGGCTAATCACTAGCACGGGCACCCTTTATTACCTCCTGTTAAGAGATTAAGTATTTCTCAATGATCACGCCCAAGCGCTGTTTGATCCTAGCTTTGGCTTCGGGAGAGAGGGCAGAGAGATCGGTCAAAATGGCATGCTCTAGGGCACGGTGGGCAGAGGACTGGGGAGGATTTTCAGCAATTAGACACACGGCGGTTTGGATAATTTTCTGGGCATTGGCAACATTTTTTTGCAGATTGGATAGCACCATATCCACAGTCACGCTGGCGTGGGTTTCGTGCCAGCAGTCGTAATCGGTAATTAGAGCTAGGGTAGCGTAGGCGATTTCTGCTTCTCTAGCCAGTTTTGCTTCGGTAACATTGGTCATGCCGATCACCTGAGCGCCCCAACTGCGGTACAGCAGGGATTCTGCTTTGGTGGAAAAAGCAGGGCCCTCCATACAGAGATAAACTCCACCGCGGTGAATGGTGATCCCTTCAAGAGACAAACTTTCGGCGGCGATCGCCAATAGGTTAGCCAGGGCAGGGCAGACAGGCTCAGCAAAGGTCACATGGGCAACAACGCCGTGCCCGAAGAACGTATCTTGGCGGTGCTTTGTGCGGTCAATAAACTGGTCAGGAATCAGTATGTCCAAAGGTTTGGCTGACTCCTGCAGGGAACCCACTGCCGAGACAGAAAGAATGTACTTGACCCCCAGACTTTTTAGGGCATAGATGTTAGCACGATAGGGTACTTCCGTGGGCAGATAGGTATGCGATCGCCCATGGCGCGCTAGAAACACCACTGGCACTCCTTCCAGCTTGCCTTGAACCAGAGCATCAGAGGGTTTACCAAAGGGGGTGTCCAGTTCTACCTCAACTATGTCGGTCAGGGCTGACATTTTGTACAGACCACTGCCGCCGATGATACCTATTTGGATGTCAGCCATAAGCCTAAGTCAGAAAAAGCAACCCTAGATTATCTCGACACGAGTAGCCTTTGCCACAGATCACCAAAGTATTGGGATTGGGGAAGGAAAAAGACTATTCTTGCCCGTCCTTGCCAAAAACTTTCTCCACCACTTCCCCTTTGGCTCCCAAAACCACACTGGGACTGCCATTAAAACTAGCGGATACTGCTTCTCCATTGCCTACCCTTAACTTGATTTGCCGTTGCCCCGACCAAGTTACACTCTGTCCTTCAGGAAGAATGCCTTCAAACCGCACTTCCCCATCCACAGTAACTCGCATCCACGACTCTCCTAGCATGACCACTCTCAGATTGAGAAGTTGGTTAGGGACAGGGGTAGGGTTAGGAGTGCTTACAACTTTTGTCTCTTGGGGGTGCGATGTCGTTGCATCCTGTGGCGGTTGCTGTGGTCGATAGTTATTACTAGAGAAGATAGCCGCCAATAAGCTTACCAGCCCTGCTACTACTGCAACATAGATAAAGTACAGGTGCAGGGAATCCAGTTTGGCTGTGCGGGAATTTGACCAGTTCTGGAAACAGTCTGGGGCTGGCGGTAGTTCCGCCGCCAATTCGCTAACACCCAGATATTTAGCGTACTTGCGCACAAACCCCTGTACATAAACCAGTTCAGGTAGGGCTTCTAGGTTGCCCTGTTCGATCGCTATCAAATGTCGTTCGGGGATCAAGGTGTATCTAGTGATTTCTGCCAGAGAAATCCCCTTTTCTTGGCGCACCTGTTGCAGTTTGGCTCCTACTTGCGCCAGTTTTTCCCTGTATTCTGGATCAGGACTTGTCTGGGATAAAGTCATGGCAGGGGATAGTTAAATGCTCTAGGGAGTATATTAAGCCTATTGTCAAGAGCGCAGAAGGAAAGACACTGGCATACAGGGCAAGGCAAGTTGGTATATTTACTTAGTAATAAACTGAGGTTTCCTGCAGGGTAGACATGCATATTGCGTGGTTGGGGAAGAAAACACCTGTCTGTGGCAATGTGATTTATGGGCGAGAGATCACCAACGCTCTGCGGGATCGGGGCTACGATGTCAGTTTCTTGCACTTCGGGGATGAACTGGACTCCCATAATGAAGAAATGCGCGAGGTGCAACTGCCCTTTCTCTACAAATCTACCATCTATACCCTGCCCTCCCCCAAGACCACCAAGGTACTCATTGATTCTCTGCGAGAGCTAAAACCCGACTGTGTCCATGCTTCCTTAGCTCTTTCCCCCATTGACTTTCGCCTGCCGCAAATCTGTGCTGAGTTAAACTTACCTCTCGTTGCCACTTTTCACTCCCCCTTTGATGCCAAGCGACGCAACCTGACCTCTAGCACCCAGCAGTTAACCTACCAAATCTATGCCCCCAGCCTAGCTGACTATGACCAAGTAATTGTATTTTCCGAAACCCAGCGCGACTTCCTACACAGGCTAGGCGTACCCAACAGTCGCCTAGCGGTAATTCCCAATGGGGTAGACACCCGTAAGTTTTCCCCTGGCGCTTCGGGGATCAAAGTAGAACTGCAGGCGGAGATATTGTTTGTCTATCAGGGGCGCATTGCTCCCGAAAAAAATGTGGAAGCACTCCTGCGGGCGTGGCGCAGAGCAAAACTACCCCCAAGCTGTAAGTTGGTAATTGTGGGGGATGGGCCACTGGCCCCAGGACTCAGGGCGTTCTATGGCAATGATCCCAACATTATTTGGATGGGGTTTATCGGGTCAGAGGCACGGCGCATTGAAATTTTGCGAGGGGCGGATGGGTTTATTCTGCCCTCTCTAGTGGAGGGGTTGTCCTTGTCCCTGCTGGAGGCAATGGGCTGTGGGGTAGCTTGTCTAGCAACAGATGTGGGGGCTGATGGGGAAGTACTGAGCGGTGGGGCAGGGATTGTGCTCGACCCTCGCCGTCTGATTTCCCAGCTCACTACCCTACTTCCCATTTTGGTGGAACAGCCAGAGTGGTTGCAGATTCTTAAACAAAAGGCACGCCAGCGAGTGCTGGAGCGTTACACCCTAGAGCGCAATGTCTCCCAGCTAGAGAACCTGTACCATCAAGTATTGCAGAATCACCGATCTAAGCTGGTGGTATTTTAGGGCGCACGCTCTCTGCTGAGAGAAGTAATTGGTGAGTTTCGTCGTCGGTCAAAGACAGTTGCACAATGCGTTTTACCCCAGACTTATCTAGGAGAATGGGTACGCCCAGACACAAGTCCCACAAGCCGTATTCCCCCTGTAGCACCACACTGGCGGGAAGCAAGCGGGGCTGATCCCGCAGGATTGCCTCTAGCATTACCCATGCACCAAAGGAGGGGGCAAAGAAGGCACTGCCTGTTTTAAGCAAGTTGACAATTTCTGCCCCGCCATGGCGGGTGCGTTGTACTAGATCGGCAATTAACGGAGCAGGGAGCAATTCAGTTACAGGAATGCCAGCAACACTGCTGTAGCGGGGTAGGGGCACCATCAGGTCATTGTGACTGCCAATTACCATTGCCTGCACATCCCGAGGGGAGATGGCCAATGCTTCGGCAATAAAGCTGGCAAATCTGGCAGAGTCCAAAACCCCTGCCATGCCCAGTACGCGCTCGCGGGGTAATTGGCTGATCTGCCATGTCAGGTAGGTAATCACATCCAGAGGATTGGTAACTACTACTAAAATGGGGCAGGGGGAAAAGGTGAGAATTTGGGGAACTACTGAGCGCACTATCTCGCTGTTGATCTGCAGGAGCTGGTCGCGAGTCATGTGGGGCTGGCGGGTAGCCCCTGCGGCAATGACCACCACATCGCTCTGGGCGGTGTCTCGGTAGTCGTTGGTGCCATGGATGCGATCGCGGCTAATCCCTTCTGCTTGGAACAGGTCTAAACTCAATCCTTGGGGCTTGCCTGCTACCACATCCAGTAGGACGACATCGCACAAATTTGCTTGCAGAAGTCTCAGGGCTAGGGTACTCCCCACATTTCCTGCTCCCACAATGCTGACCTTGCTCATTACCGTAAATCTTCATCTTTTGCCATAGATTATCGTAATTCTGAGTGTTGCTTTGCCAAAACTGCTCAAGTCTGCTAAAGTCACTGCCGTTCTTGCAACGGAAAAATAATTATGCGGACAATATACCTAGGTTTGCTTGCAGGGCTGGGCATTAGCTTGTCTGCCCCAGCTTTTACCGCTGAAGCACAGCCAGCCTACGGCAGTTATCTGGGGGTGGGCGCTAGCTTTGGCTTAAACAATGGCAATGTCAATGCGGGGGAGACGGCTAGAACATCGGTTCTGCTGACGGGGCGGTACAAGTTTTTGGAGGTGCCCCTGTCCATTCGCGCACAAGCGATGATTGGCAGTAGCACAGCGGTAGTGCCTACGGTGTCCTATGACTTCCCCCTTAACTTTGACACTGATCTCTACCTTGGTGCAGGGGCGGCTTTGGCAAATACTGCAGACACGACTCCAGTGGGCAACAAGAACAGTTTTGTGCTCCAATCAGGGGTGGATTTTGCCATTCCCAGGAGCAATTTTGTGCTGTTTAGCAATGTGGTGTTTGCTTTTGATGCCTATCGCAACGCTCCGGGGGTTACTGCCACATCGGTACAGGCTGGCTTGGGCTTCCGCTTCTAGGACATTTGGGCTAGGTAGGCGATCGCCCCTAGTTGTTTTAGCTTGTTCTGTTTGCCCATGACCTGAGCCTGCAGTTCTTGGCGATAGCGCAAAATCTGTTCCTGCAGTTCTGGCTGGTGCACCGCTAGAATTTGCACTGCTAAGAGTCCTGCGTTTTCCGCATTGGCGATCGCCACTGTAGCCACGGGAACTCCCTTGGGCATCTGGACAATGGAATAGAGAGAATCTAACCCCTGCAAGTGCTGAGACGGGACAGGCACACCAATTACGGGCAGGGGAGTAAGAGCGGCAGTCATCCCAGGGAGATGGGCGGCTCCCCCTGCCCCAGCGATAATTACTTTGATCCCCCGCTGATGGGCAGTTTGGGCATAGTCGAACATGGCTTGGGGAGTGCGGTGCGCTGAGATGAAAGCGGTTTCGTAGCTGACATTGAATCTTTCACAAATGGCGATCGCCCCTTGCATGGTTGGCAGGTCAGAGTCGCTACCCATAATGATTCCCACCACAGGGGAGGACTGGTTTTGATTCATTTTCCTATTCTAGGCTAGGTCTTTTTCAAAGTTGCCAGTTGCCAAACCTAGGCAAGTATTGCATAATAGCAGATTGCGCTAATTTTTAGAGACCTATGACCTACGCCATCATCCAAACGGGAGGGAAGCAGTATCGGGTAGAGGTGGGCAGGTTCTACGATGTGGAACTGCTGTCTGCGGAACCTCAATCTAAAATTGTCATTGATCAAGTGTTACTGGTAAACCAAGACGGGCAAGTACACATTGGACAGCCTTGGGTCAAAAATGCCGTGGTGGAGGCAACGGTACTAGAGCATCGCAAAGCCAAAAAGGTGATTGTCTATAAAATGAGACCCAAAAAGAAAACCCGTCGCAAGTATGGGCACCGTCAGCCTCTAACAAGGATTATGATCAATGAAATTAAACTGGGCGAGGCGATCGCCGCATAGTTGTTGTCTAGACTGAGAGGGAGACTATGGCTCATAAAAAAGGTAGTGGTAGCACCCGCAACGGCAGAGATTCCAACTCCAAGCGCTTGGGGGTAAAGCGCTACGGCGGGGAACTGGTAACGGCAGGTAGTATTCTCGTGCGCCAACGAGGCACTAAATTTTACCCTGGCAATAATGTCGGTGTGGGGGGGGACTATACTTTGTTTGCCCTGATCAACGGCATTGTTAAGTTTGAGCGCTACGGCAGAAACCGCAAGAAGGTAAGTGTCTATCCTGCTGAAACTGCGACCGCTCCAGCTAGCTAGGGAATTACCAAGTCGGGGTAGGGGGCTATTTTTCCTGATCAAGTTCTCTACTCCAATGAGTATTGCATTTCCAAGGAAAATCCACTCCAACATTTGAGTTTTTCTCGGCGAGTCCTTGCTAGAGAAGTAGGGTTATGTTTCTCTAGGGGAATTCTTTAATGCCGAACCATCCGTGGAGAAATTGTCTATTTTGCCTATGTCAAGTTGTCTCTCTCGAAGGGAATTTCTCAAATCTCTAATCAGAATATATGTTCATGCGGTGAATTACTAACTCCCAACTTCCCTACAGAAGGGAAATTCTATGTGTCCATGGTTCTTGGCTGAAGAGTGGAAAAACCATATATTCACCAGTGGAATGTTGGCAGTGGAGAGATTGGCTGTTTGAGCTACAATCAGGGATGATTGCCACTTTGCCACTTTGTTAAGATGTTAAGAATACCAGAGATAGAAGTCATGGATACAGTGGCGGAAGCCCTTGCCTACGACAGCATGGATTTTCGCGAAGTGAATAGCAACTTTGTGCAAGATGCGATCGCCCTAGGAGTACATGGCAAGATTTTAGACGTAGGCACAGGCACGGCGCGCATTCCCATCCAATTAGCCCAGGAATTGCAAGGGCGGGGGATTGCATTCCACATCACGGCAATTGATCTGGCACGCAGTATGTTAGACCTCGCTCAAGTTAATGTAACTCAAGCAGGATTGACCGCTGTAATTGACTTACAGTTGGCAGATGCTAAGCAATTGCCCTACCCAGAAGCTAGCTTTGATGCCATAATTTCCAATAGTTTAGTGCACCATTTGAGTAAACCTGAACTATTTTTCAGAGAATTGGCACGGCTGATTAAACCCACTGGGGGGTTACTGATTAGAGACTTACTGCGCCCAGATAACCCTGCCCAGTTGGAAAGTTTAGTCAATACCTATGCGGGTGATGCCTCCATTGCGCAACGGAAATTATTTAGAGACTCTCTGCAAGCATCCTATACCCTCGCTGAAATAGAACAGTTCTTTTCCAGTGTTTCTATAGATAGAATTCACCTCTATCAATCTTCTGATCGCCATTGGACAGCTCAGCGTGAGTGCCTATAGTTGGCTAGAAGAAGCCCTAGCAGTTATCAAGCGGGCAAATTGGTATCGCCAACCCCGTACTGTCATCCCCTTGGGCAAGGCGGAAGTTGTTGTGAACGGAAAAACTCTGGTGAATTTTGCCAGCAATAATTACTTGGGACTCGCCAATGATCCCCGTCTCAAAGCCTCAGCGATCGCCGCCATTGAAACCTACGGCACAGGCTCGGGCAGTTCCCGTTTGGTGGTGGGAACCTACGAATTACATCAACAGTTGGAAGCCAAAATTGCTGAGTGGAAAGGCACAGAATCAGCTTTAGTATTCAGTTCGGGTTATTTGGCAAATTTAGGAGCGATCGCTAGTTTAGTAGGCAGTCGGGACATCATTTTTAGTGACAAATTGAACCACTCTTGCTTAGTTAATGGAGCAAAATTGAGTGGAGCCAAAGTGATTACATACAACCACTGCGATCTGCAAGATTTGGAAAATGTCCTCAATAAATACCGTTCCCAATATCGCCGTGCCCTCATTCTCACTGACTCAGTTTTTAGTATGGATGGGGATATTGCTCCCCTGATTGAGATCAAAGAATTGGCAGACCACTATTCCGCTATGCTATTGGTGGACGAAGCCCACGGTGTAGGTGTGTTTGGCAGACAGGGAGCAGGTGTAGTTGCCCAGCAGAATGTCTCTCAGCCTCTAATTCAGATGGGAACCCTAAGCAAAGCCTTGGGCAGTTTGGGGGGCTACATCGCTGGTGATCGCAATCTAATTGATTTTCTACGCAATCGCTGTGCCACTTGGATTTATACTACTGCTCTCTCCCCCGCTGATACCGCCTCTGCCCTGACTGCCATTCACATCTTGCAAACAGAGCCACAACATCAAGCCAAACTGTGGCGAAACTGCCAACTACTACAAGAAGTTTTGCAAATGCCAGTCCATTCCCCCATTGTGCCCATCGCCGTAGGGGACATAGAACAAACCATAACCACTGCCGAAGCCCTGCGAAAACGGGGCTTTCTGGTACCAGCCATCCGCCCCCCCACCGTACCCACCCCTCGCCTGCGCATCAGCCTCATGGCAGACCACACAGAAGGGCAGATCAGGGAACTAGGGGCAGAACTACTGCATCTTATGGTGGCAAATGGAGTCAAATAGCGGAAAAAGAGCATTCTGTTTTACTTCTCTTTTCATTTTGAGTCACTCCCTTCGCTCTGTGGAACAGAGACATTGCCAAATAGAATGGATTTTCCCAGTTTTGTGACATACTCCCGACGCTCACCCTAATGGGTAGAGCACGGGCTTCATGGCTTACGCCACCTTCGGAGCGCTTCATCGGGGAGCTTGCGCAAGAACCCTCTGCAAGCAGACACGGGATGTCCCACCGCGTAGCTGTACCAGATTCCAGTAATACTGTTTTGTACAGCCATGTTGATTGTAGCATAGAAGATATTCCGCCTCTCCCAAACGCCCCTCCTGTTGACGCAGAGAGGGCTTCTCGGCGGGCTAGCTAAAAGA
>Ga0308420_1001186_pt1 | contig 13590 bp, 11 predicted proteins | sample HotsprSampleMS55_FD_203802 | JGI IMG/M metagenome (GOLD analysis project Ga0308420, IMG submission 203802) | Hot spring phototrophic mat microbial communities from Mushroom Spring, Yellowstone National Park, Wyoming, United States - 20090730_MS55 ... | reverse complement strand
ATACTCCATTGTTTATGGTGAAGAGCGTTTTTCAAACTGATTTTTCTTCTGATATGCGAGGATTTCAAGAATCAAATGCATGAAATACAACGCAACAAACGACAACACAAACTCAACGCGCTCAACAGATTTCGTAAGCATCAAAGCCGCAATGCTGATTAACACACACAGCGCACGAATTCCATGACCACCTAAAACAATTTTGTAAAACTCACGATTGTCTTTGTGATAAGCATATTCATACAGCAAGTAACCAGCGGAAGCATTCAAGACGGAAAGTAGCCACGCATAAAATACCGATGGCACATCAACCTCTTTGGCGAGCCCCGTCAGTAAAAGCGATAGCCAAAAAAGGATTGCAAAAATACACGTCTTCAAGAAGAAATCAAAAATTGGCTTCACGTTTTGCTGTGGTTGGAAGTTGGCGGCGGTTGTCGCTTCTTGTCGGCTTCACGAAGCATTTTCCAAATAAGCGTGCCGATAGCAATCAGCGTAAAGAGCGTGCCGACAATCAAAAACATCGGCTTCGTGCCGAATGCGACATCAAGCCCATATCCACCGAACACAAACAAGAAAAAACTAATCGCAATTTGCACTCCAAAGCCAATGAATGAATCGTTGGCGCGATAGGCTTTTGCAAGTTCTTCCTGCGGTTTAGACATCACTTCAATAAACTTGAATTTTTGCGAAGGTAAGCGAATGGAGAGTAAAATAAAAAGAGCCGAATCGCAGGGCGCGAATCGACTCTCTTCCAATTAACTATGACAATGAGAAGCTAAAGAACACAAAGAACAAAAAACTTTTCGCAATTTAACACTTCATCGCATCTAATACCACTTGCTTTAATTAAGTTTCAATTAAATTTTGAATTTGTGCTTCGTGCCTGTTCTTCAAGTATCAGCACAAACAACACACAATTAGTAAGGAAAATTTCTGACTTTGTCAAACTTCTTAAAAAAATTTTTTTTCTGTTTTTTACAGACCTAAATTCTTTAAGTTAGTTGTGAAGATAATTAAAAAAATTAGCCTTTGCAACACTTCAACATGAAAACTTACAAAAAATCACAAGAAAATGCCGATTTAACCGTTTCAATCGTTAAACAACATGCCCGATTTTATTCATCTTCATACTCATACGCATTACTCACTGCTCTCTTCGCCGATTTTGCCCGAAGATTTATTTGAAGCCTGCTTAACAAAAGGCATGAGTGCTGTTGCAATTACTGACCATGCAACGCTCTTCAATATGCCGTCGCTTTTTTCCGATGCCAAAAAGGTGAGTGAGAAAAAAGGAAAGCCGTTCAAACTCATCATCGGTGCAGAGCTCTACATTGCGCCTGAATCCCGCCATAAGAAAGACTCGCGTGAAGCGTACCACTTGAACGTGCTTGTCAAAGACGCAACCGGCTACCGCAACTTGTGTAAAATTCTTTCTGCCGCCGCCCGCGAAGGCTTTTATTTCCGACCACGTGCAGACTTCGACCTTCTCACGCAATATCACGATGGACTTATTTGCATGACCTCATGCGAAAAAGGCGAACTGCCGAAACTCATTGCTAAAAACGACCGTGACGGCGCATGCCAATTTATCCGCAATCACAAAGACCTCTTCGGTGATGATTTTTACATCGAGCTCGAAAATCATTTCACTGATTCCGAAGCCAACATCAATCGCGAACTCATTGCGCTCTCAAAGGAATTTGATGTGAAACTTGTTGCCACTAACGATGTGCATTACCTCAACCGTGAAGACGCACCAAAGCAAGAAGTGATGATGGCGATGAAAGGCAAACACAAACTCTCTGACGCAAAGCGCATGCGGTTTCCAAACAATGAGTTTTACCTCAAATCGCCTGACGAAATGGCGCGCGCTTTCGACAACGAACACGGCGAACTTTCCAACACGCTTGAAATCGCCGAGAAATGCACTTACGAGTTCAAAGACGAAACGCCCAAATTGCCGCACTTTCCCATTCCGCCTGAATTTTCAGATGCGACCTCTTACTTGCGACACCTCACTTACGAAGGCGCAATGAAGATTTACGGCGATTTAGAGGCTCGTGGCGAAGAAGGCGCGAAAATCAAAGAACGCATTGAGTTTGAGCTTTCTACCATCGCTCGCATGGGTTATGATTCCTATTTTCTCATCGTTAGCGACCTGATTGCCGCCTCGCGCAAGCAAGGCTACTCCGTCGGTCCCGGCAGAGGCTCAGCCTCTGGAAGCATCGTCGCTTATCTCACAGGCATTACGCAAATTGACCCGCTCAAATACAACCTCCTCTTCGAGCGATTTCTCAACCCTGAACGCGTTACCATGCCCGACATTGACATTGACTTCACGCCCGTTGGTAAGCAAAAAGTCTTGGAATACACGATTGAAAAGTATGGTGCGGAATCTGTTTCAAAAATCGTTGCGATTTCAACGCTCGGCGCAAAGGCAGTTATCAAAGACGTGGCACGCGTGCTGGAAGTGCCGATTGAAACGGTTAACTCTATTACCAAACTCGTGCCATCAAAGCCGCCGGGCGCATCGCTTTCCGACTTCATCAACGGCAATCCCAAACTTGGCATCGAGCCTGTTAAAGAGTTGAAAGAGTTGCTCAAAAGTCCTGACACGACCATTCGCAAAGTGATGGAATACGCACTTGAATTAGAAGGGCGCGCCCGCAACGTTTCCGTTCACGCCGCAGGCGTTGTCATCACCAATGGCGCGGTTGATGAGTATGTGCCGCTCTATGTTTCCGATAAGGTTGAAACCGAAGAACGCCGCTACGCCGATGAATCTCTCATAGAAGACAGTGTAGAGCGAGAGGAAAAAAAAGACGAAAAGCAAGTCGTTACCCAGTTCGATAAAGATTGGATTGAAAAAGCCGGTTTGCTCAAAATCGATTATCTCGGTCTGGAAACGCTTGCCGTCATTGATGAAACGCTCAAACTGATTGAGAAACGCTATAACAAGAAAATTAACTTACAAGAAATTCCGATGGACGACCGAAAGACGTTCAAGATTTTTCAAGATGGAAAAATGGCGGGCATCTTTCAGTTTGAATCGAGCGGCATGCAGAGCTACATGATTCAACTTCAACCGACAACCGTCGAAGACATCATCGCCATGAGCGCGCTCTATCGCCCCGGTCCGATGCAGTTCATTCCCGACTACATCAATCGCAAGCACGGCAAAGAAGAGACGAAATATGCGCACCCACTCCTTGAACCGATTTTAAGTTACACCTACGGCATTATGGTTTATCAGGAGCAGATTATGCAAGCGGCGCAGGTTTTGGGCGGCTACTCGCTCGGCGGTGCCGATTTGCTCCGACGCGCGATGGGCAAAAAGGACAAAGAAAAAATGGCCAAAGAACGCTCTCGCTTCGTTGAAGGCGCACAGCGATTGCATAACATTCCCGAAGAACTTGCCAACGAGATTTTTTCAACGATGGAAAAATTCGCCGAATACGGATTTAATCGCTCTCACTCGGCAGCTTACGGTGTGCTGGCTTATCAAACGGCCTATCTCAAAGCGCATTACACGGCTGAATTTATGTGCGCGATTCTCAACAGCGAAGCCGACGACAAAGAGCGCGTTAAGCATCTTTCTGACGAAGCAAAGTCAATGGGGATTCAAATTCTTCCACCGTGTATCAACAAAAGCGACGCGCTCTTCACGGTTGAAGATTTGCGCAATGGCGCAAAAGCGATTCGTGTTGGATTGAGTGCCATCAAAGGCGTGGGCAGTGCAGGCAGAGAAATCGCGCTTGCACGGCGGCGCAGGAAAAAAGCGTTCAAGCATTTCTTTGAATTTTGCTCATCGGTCGACTTGCGTGTGGTCAATAAACGCGCGCTTGAAAGTTTGGTCGAAGCCGGTGCTTTCGATGAACTCAACCCCGATAGAGCCACGCTTTACGCCAACATCGAGAAAGGCATTGAATTTGGAAGAAAGGTCAATAAAAGCGCGACAACCGGACAAGAAGGATTCTTCACTGATGACAAATTTTCAGGCGGCGAAAGCACGACTTACCCCGACTTGACCAAAGCCGATGCCTGGTCGGATTCTGAAAAACTGCACCGCGAAAAAAATTTGGTCGGGTTCTATCTCTCTCAACATCCGCTTGAACCATACCGTCGTGATTGGGAGGCTTTCGCCACACTCAAACTCGGCAACAAAGCCTACGAACCCAAGCGGCTCTATAAACTCATCGGCATGATTGTCGAAACAAAGCTCACCTTCACGAAGAAAGGCGATAAAATGATGTTCGGCATGTTGGAAGATTTTGAAGGCAAGTGCGACTTCACCGTGTTCCCCAAAACCTTTGAAACTTTTGAGAGAGACCTACAAAAAGACAATGCCGTGATGCTTATTGCCGAAGCCGATACACGCGAGGGCAAATTGAATCTGATTGTAAATGAAGTTTTACCTATTCGCAAGGTACGCGAGAAGTTGATTCAAAAAGTCATTTTGAAGATAGACAGTGCGGATTCCGATGTGTTGAACAAACTCGCTGCGGTCAAAGCAATTTGTGAAAAGAACAAGGGCGGCACACCAATTGATTTTGAGGTCATGCTTGAAGGCGAGGGCAAACGGCGCGAACTTCGGCTCTTTGCTCGTCGGGCAACGATTGAATCGGAAAACGACGTGCTTGATGCGCTCTCGCGTGCCGTCGGTCCAGAGGCCGTGCGCATTTCCGCTTGAACATTCGTCAGGATTGCGTCTTTGCTCTCTTGGTTCATCAGTCTCTTACCGCTATTGCATATAAAACTCGGAAGTTGTATCTTTCGCGCGCTTTTTCACACCGAGACACTCAAAACAAACAACTGCTGTTCACTTAACCGATGACGAAAAACCGTTACTTTTATTTTTCCGACGAAGAGTGCAAATATGTGGAAGTTAAACGTGGTCGTGGTGCCATGTTTGCGATGCTCTTCGTTGCGTTGTTATTGCTTTCCGCTGGGACGGTTGTCTCGCTTCATTTTTATTTCCACATTCCGCTTCTTCCGATTCAGCACGAGCGTCAAGTTGATGCCGATGTTCAAAAACTGCACGAGAAATTAGACCGCATGGCACGCACGCTCGAAAAATTAGCCCAAGTAGATAACACGTTGCGCACAGCCGTCAATTTGCCCGTCATCTCTGAAGAAGAAAAGCAAATGGCGACGGGCGGCAACCGCTTGAGCTTGCTTGAATCGCCGATGCCTGCCGCCCTTGCGACGACCGCGCAACTCATCAACCAACTTTCTCGCCAGATTGAACGGCAAGAATCCAGCTATCAAGAAATTTTCGGCAAGTATAAGGAGAACCAAGAGCTTTTCGCATGCATTCCAGCCATTAAGCCGATTGACGCACCTCGCACGAGCGGATTCGGAATGCGCTTGCACCCGATTTATCAGATTATGAAATTTCACGCTGGGCAAGATTTCACCGCTCCGATCGGCACGCCGATTTACGCAACGGGCAACGGCATTGTTGAAACCGCCGCATTCGTCGATGGCTACGGCAACTGTGTGATTATTGATCATGGATTTGGATACAAAACGGTGTATGCGCATCAATCCAAACTCGCTGTTAAAGCAGGGCAATCGGTTAAGCGGGGTATGTTGATTGGATATGTTGGCAACACGGGTGTGTCCGAAGCCCCGCATTTGCATTATGAAGTGGTCAAAGACGGCATTAAGGTCAATCCGTCATCATACTTCTTTGAAGATATGACACCGCAAGAATACAACGCGGCTGTGCTTGCTGTTTCACACTTGCAGAGTAATGAGGCTCAGCGAAAGTAAACTTTTTGATAAAATTGTCGGTTTTTGGGAACGATTCAAGCACGGAGAAACTTTAACCCCGAAATTTCTCAATCCACATACCGTTCAGTTATACCACTATGTATTGGAATCTTGATTTAGCGCGATACCTTATCGACGCGCCTTGGCCTGCAACCAAAGATGAACTTATCGATTATGCCAATCGCATTGGAGCACCGCAAGAGGTTCTCGATAATCTCTACGAGCTTACAAGCGACGAGCCATACGAAAGCATCGAGGAAATCTGGCCTGACTTTCCAACCAACGAAGATTTCTACTACAACGACGAAGATTCAGACAATTACTAATTCGCCTCGTCGTTCTCTTTTCTCTGTTTATTGTCAAACCCAACACACTTGCGTGTGCTTGGGTTTATTTCTTTTCTTTCTTTTGTTTTTTCCCACAAGGCTTTACGGGCAAGATTACCCTATAAAGAACGATGTCTCTCTTTCTTCTCCGCCCAATAAAACTCGCTACATTGATAACCTGACGATTCATGGCAATAGAGAGATATTGACGCTCGAACTTATTGAAGAAACCTTCACCAAAGGCAATGCGTCGTTTCTTGGCATTAAGCCTTGGCTGGGCATTTATCGGTTTGGAGATTTAGTGTTTCCGGATTCCAGTGCGCAGGCACCGCGTTGGATTGTCTCGCTCAAAGAGTGGATGCAGTATTCCGTTGGTGAGCCGCCCGCTGTGTTTGATGAGGAAACTTTTGAACTCGACCTTGCCAAAATTCGCGAGATTTATTTCAACAATGGCTACTTTGATGTCAAAGTTACTGGCAAAATTACCCCTTCCTTGCCATCACTTCCCGAACTCATTCCCGACGATACCTTGTTTTTTAATGTCGATATTGAAATCATTGAAGGTGAGCCAACGCGCCTTTCTCAAATTCGGTATTTCGGGATTGAACGGCTTGAACCGGAACTTCAAGAGGCGATTTTACGCGACGAAATTTTGAGAAAAGGTCGTGTGTATCGAGTCAAGGATATGGTCGCGGAACGCGAGCGGATTGTCAATTTAATGCTCTCCAATGGCTACGCGCTTTTCGTGGCGGATAGCGTCAAGTTCATTATTGATACGCTTTATCATCTTGCCGATGTCAATGTGTTTATCTCGCCGACGGAGTACTTGGACTTCGGAAATGTTACAGCCATTGTCCACGACCCATTTCTTCCTGATTCACTTGCGCCCTTCAAAGAGACCTTTGAAGACGATGTGCGCATTCGCACCTACGGCGACCAGCGTATCAAGCACGATGTCATTCGCCGATCGATTTCCTATCGCCCTGGCAACCGCTCCGACATCAACAAGCGGCGCGAAACCATCAGGCGACTGGGTGCAACGGGCGTTTTTGAGAGCATGACCATTCGCAACGACTCGCTCGCCTTTGAAGCCGACTTTCCCACCAAACGCATTTACACCACGATTGAACTTACGCAGCTGCCACGACATCAGATTAAGCCAGAACTGAAAATGGATAACCGAAACAACGCGCCCTTCGTCTCACTCGGTGCCGGCTACTTGAATCGGAATTTGACGGGCGGCGCGGAAAGTTTTAACCTTACGGCTTCTGTTGGCTTACAACTCACCTACAACCGCGAGCAATTTGCGGGACTGCGCGAAAGCCGCTTGATTGACGAACTGCCGTTCAACTTTGATATCGGCGGCGAACTGACCTTGCCTTATTTCACCAGTGAAAAGAGCCGTTTCATCACCAGCCTTCGATACAGTGTGATTCAGCCGCCGCTGCTCTTGCGGATTCAAAACGTCTCGTTTCGCTTGCGCGCACAATACACGCCAAACGATTTTCAGCGCATCAATTTCGATATGGCGGATTTGGAAATCATCAGTTACGACTCTGCTCGCGGGGCGCGCCAACTCTTCATCAATCAAGGTCGCCCGCTTGATTTGCTCGACAGTCTCGTTAAAGACGGAACAGGTTTTAATCAAACCATTCGCTTTGATTTCACCTTCAATAATTTCACCGAAGCACGCCGTTGGATTGACGTGCGCTGGAACATCTTGCTCGAAGATGCAGGGTTGATTACAGGATTGATTGACCGCTTTATTGACACGAAGCCCAACCCACGCTTTGCTGACTCCGACGCACAGATTTTTGGACTGCGATATTTTGAGTATCGAAAAATTTCTACACAACTGGCACTCTCAAAGTTTTTCAATCGCTTTGCACAAGGCGCAGTGAAGTTGCAATTAGGCTATATGGTTCCCTACGGAAAGTCGCAGGAGACACCGTTTGTTCGCCGTTTCTTTGCAGGGGGTCCGAATGGGATTCGCGCCTTTCCGTTCAACTCGCTTGGACCGGGCAACAATTCAAGTTTGGTCGAGTCTCAATTTGGGGCAGATATAAAAATCGAGACAAGTGTGGAGTATCGATATTTTTTCTTTCAAACACTCGGCAAGCCATCAGGTGTAGCCCTTTTCATTGATGCGGGCAACATCTGGCGGCGCAAGGGCGAAGATGCGTTTAGTTTTGAAGCCTTGCGGCAATCCTTCGCGCTCGGTGCAGGCTACGGCTTTCGCATCGGCACGCCGATTGGTCCGATTCGTCTTGATTTTGCTTATCGCGTCTTTGACCCGACACAGCCCGCCGGTAAACGCTGGGCGTTTAAGCGATGGAATCTGACCAGTTTTCTTTTCAACTTTGGCATCGGTGAAGCCTTCTAATACTTTCAATTATGACACACCTTCCAAAACTTGTTGCGCCCTCGATTCTCTCGGCAGATTTTACCAAACTCGGAGAAGAAATTTCGCTTGTCGAGCGTGCAGGCGCGGATTGGATTCACTGCGATGTGATGGACGGGCGATATGTGCCGAACATCACCTTCGGTCCGTTCATTGTCGAAGCCGTCAGGCGTGTTACTTCGCTCACGATTGATACGCACCTTATGATAGTCGAGCCTGAAAAGTACATCGCCGATTTTGTGAAGGCAGGCTCAAATCAAATTACCGTTCATCAAGAAGAATGCAAGCATTTGCATCGCACGGTTGAGCAGATTAAGTCGCTCGGCGCAAAGGCGGGCGTTTCACTCAATCCATCAACACCGGTTTCAACGCTTGAAGACATTTTGCCCGACCTTGATTTAGTGCTGATTATGTCGGTCAATCCCGGTTTTGGGGGACAGAAGTTTATTGAACGCTCGATTGAGAAACTCAAAAAACTCGATGCGATGCGTCAGGCGTTAAATCCGAATTTAATCATTGCGATTGATGGCGGCATTTCGGAGCAAAATTGCGGGCGGGTGCGCGAGGCAGGCGCAAATGCGCTGATTGCGGGCTCTGCCGTGTTTCGCTCACCGAATCCTGCGCAAACTATCGCAACACTTAAAGCGTGAGTCTATTCTTCTCTCATTCAAAATTGTTATTTTTGTGTTGCACATCGGCGTCATACAACACCGCCGTTTGAGCCTCCAATTAACCTGACTTCAACTCTCAAACCGGATTTGCTACGCAATGCTCCATACTTGCACTGTTGCTAACATGCGCACGCGGTCGATGTTCGTCTTGCTTTCCATTACGCTGCTGTTTGCTCTTGAGGTCTATTCAAAACCGCTTCCGACTTACTTTCGATACGAGCTTCTCAAATCGGGTGCGTTGACGCATCTGGTTGTCGGGGACTTTAATGGTGATGGATATGCGGATATTGGTGGCTTAATGTCTTCGCAACGCACCCTCGTCGTGATGTATGCAAAAGGGAAATTAGCCTTTCGTCCTCATCAATCGGTGAGCCTTTCTTCGCGGGCGCAATCGCTTTTCGCGCTCAATGTTGCCGGCGAGAAACACACAAGTTTGGCAGTGCTTGTGTCTTCGCCTTCGCGGGCGCAACTGTGGCGGCTTGGTGGAAGCGTCGGAAAACTTTTGCTTGAAAAACGGGCTGAAATTCTGCTTCCCGACGGCACAGAGCGGCTATATCTCTCGAAACAGCATTCCGCCGATAAGCCTCTCTTTTTTGCACGCACGGAAACGGGCACGCTCACCACATTTTCTTTTCAAGCAAAGGACGGCTTCTCGAAAGCCACACCGCTTTCACTGTCGCATCGCGTTTCGGAAGTCATTTTGCCCACCCATTCAACGTCTGATTTTTTTACGCAGGTCGTCGGAGAAAGCACACTTTGGCTTCATCGCTCGCCGCCTTCTTCTCTGCTACCGATTCGCTGTAAAGAATCCGTCTCGATAGCCGCGACAGGCGACTTCAACCGTAACGATGTGCTTGATCTTGTTGTTGTGCAAGCCGCTCCAAATGGGAAAACTGTCGTTGAAGTGATCTTTGATGTTGGCGTAGAAACAGGCGTTGCACCGATTCGATTTGAAACGCCGCTTAACCCAAAGCAAATTTTCCTTTCCGACTTCAATGCTGATGGCTTGTTGGATATTGGACTATGCGACGGTTTTTCCTTCGCAATTCACTTTGCGCAGTCACCGACGGCTTTTTTGGAGGGCATGATTATTGCTTTTTCTGATAACGCTTCTGGCGTTGCTGTCGCAGACCTCAACCAAGATGGCAAGGTGGAACTCATCGTCTCTGAACAAAAAACAGGCAAGTTAGTTGCCTACTCGACATCACATCATGATTTTTTCGGCGTGGAGCGACTTGCAACGAGTGGAGAGCCAGCACATCTTGCATTTCATTCGGCACGAAAGCAGATGTTGATTGGCTGTAATCGGTATCAGCGGATAGAACACGTTCAGTTTGAGCGTCAGCCTGCGCATATCGGTTCTTTTTCAACTACGGGAAAAATCGTATCGCTTTGGCAAGATGATGTCGAGATGAATTGGCTCACCACGTCGCCTGTAACGCTTGCGCGAAAGCAATGGAAATCAGAAGCAGTGATTTCGCATCGGCTGTTTTCGTTGGGGGTCTCGCAGTCATTGTTATGGCGAGCATCGAATGGTCAACCTGCCCTGCTTGCGCTTTTGGAAGAGCGCGTGGCTGGGGCTGTGCCGCAACTGCTGTTTTACGCGTTGAATCGCGACAGCACGCTCTCGATTTGCGAACTGTTGCTCGATACGCCGATTAGCGCAGAAAACATTGTGAACATTGGCGGCGCAACTTTGAAAAACAAGCATTATTTGGTTGTGCTCAACTCTGAAAAGAACGCACACCCGATTGTCGTCTATGAGTTGCAGTTAGGGAAAAATCGGTTGCGTCTCGTTGAAGTCGCAAGCTACGCTCTTCCAACTGGGTTTGCTATGCAAAAGCCGACATTTCTTTTAGTGAGGGTGAATAAACACGAGACAATGGATTTTTTGGTCGCACGTTCTCAACGTGCCGTAGTCTTGCTTTCAGAGCGATTGTATCAGCCGCAACAAATTTCTAACTTCCCGGAAATCAACGCAAGCGATGTGATGCTTTGGAGCGACAGCAATGGCGACGACATCGCCGATCTTTTCATTAGCCGACACCAACGCACCGATGTGCTTTTGTTGCGCGGACATTCAAACGGCAAATTTGATGTGCCGAAAGTTATACTCAGCGATGTTGTTGCAACAGGCATCGCATCGGTTGTAAGCAAACATCACGCAACACTTTTCGTTACAAACGCGAAACTTCATACGGTTGATATTCTTCACTTGAAAAAATGAAAACGAATCAACCGAGAGCATGGTTAAATCGCATTACAACAATGCAAAATAGTTATCGCATATGGCAATTCTACCGATTTACACCTACGGCGACGAGGTTTTGAACAAAGTCGCAAAGCCTCTCAAAAAAGTTGATGAGAAAATTCAAACGCTCATCGATGATATGTTTGAGACAATGGCACAAGCCAACGGCATTGGGCTTGCCGCGCCACAGGTGGGCGTATCGATTCGCTTAATGGTCGTTGATGTCTCGTGCGTCAAGGAATACAAGCATGTGCCGCCGATGGTCATTATCAACCCGCAAATTTTGGAGACGCGCGATGAAGTCTTGATGGAAGAAGGCTGTCTTTCCATTCCCGGTGTGCGCGAAGAAGTATGGCGACCTGATGTGATTAAACTCAAATATCGCGACCGCAATTTTCAAGAACATATCGAGGAGTTTAGCGGACTTGTCTCGCGCGTGATTCAGCACGAGCTCGACCATTTGAACGGCGAACTCTTCATAGACAAGTTGGACAGTAAGACACGGCGCACTTTGAAAGACGAACTCATGGCGATTAAACAGGGCGAGGTTGAAGCAACCTATGTTTTAGCGGAGAAGTAACGCCTTTCAAGTTATCGTTCAATGGCTCAAACAAACTCGGCTCGTCCACTCGTCGGAGTTATCATGGGGTCAGATTCTGACTTGGAGACGATGAAGAGCGCGTCGGCGGTGCTTGATGAATTTGGCGTTCCGCATGAGATGAAAATCGTTTCCGCGCATCGCACGCCCGACGATATGGCAGATTATGCGAAAACCGCTCGCGCGCGAGGGTTGAAAGTTATCATCGCGGGCGCAGGCGGCGCGGCTCACTTGCCTGGCATGACCGCATCGCACACAACGCTTCCCGTTATCGGTGTGCCGATTCACTCCAAAGCACTCAGCGGCATTGATTCGCTTTACTCGATTGTGCAAATGCCCGCAGGCATTCCTGTTGCAACCGTCGCGATTGGCAACGCGACCAACGCAGGTTTACTCGCCGTGCAAATGCTCGCGATGTTTGATGATTCGCTTGCCGAAAAGTTAGCCGCCTATCGCCAGCACCTTGCCGAAGTTTCGCGCAAGAAAAACGAAACTCTTTGACGCTCTTTGTATTCACATCACTTAAATTCACTCTTCATGTCCGAGCCTGCCGATAACTTTGACCTTTCGCTCACGCCTGAACAGCGCGATGCCTTCTTCAAAATCGTTCAAGAAAAATACAACGGCGATATGCGGCTTGCTCTGCAACGTGCGATTGAATACTTCTTGCTTCACGAACAAAATCGCTCCCTTCAAAATGTCTCCGAAACCCTGCGCCAAATCCAAAACAAAATCTCGAGCATTCGTGAGATGAACTCTCAGATTACGCAAAGCCTGCGCGACACCAACAGCAAACTTGCACAGTTCAATCAGAATCGCGACCAACAAAAAAATAACGGCGAGAAGTAGAACTCTTGCCTCATTTCGCTTATTGATTCCAAAATTCTCTATCCAAACTTCGATACTGAATGGCTTGAATGAGGTGCGGAAGTTGAATCTGCTCCGCGCCTTTCAAATCGGCGATGGTGCGAGCAACTTTCAAAATACGGTCGTGTGCGCGTGCTGAAAGGTTGAGCCGTTTCATTGAATCGAGCAAGCGTTGTTCGGAAGCGGCATCTAATTTGCAAAATTCGCGAATGAGTTTCGGGGGCATTTGCGCATTGCAAAAAATTGATTGTGCTTTGTAGTCTTTGAATCGGCGCGATTGAATCTCGCGGGCTTTGATGACGCGCTCACGAATTGAGGCAGAACTTTCGCCCGGCTGTTTTGACAGCAATTCTTCGTGATTGACCTTCGGCACATCGATGTGAATGTCGATTCTATCCAAAAGCGGTCCTGAAATTTTGGAGAGGTAGCGTTGAATTTGTTGCGGCGTGGCGGTGAGGTTGCCGTGTTCATCTTTGAGCGCGCCGGCGGGACTTGGGTTCATGGCGGCAACGAGCATGAAACTTGCAGGATATTTGACAGAAATTGCCGCGCGAGAAATCGTTACTTCGCGGTCCTCGAGCGGCTGTCGCATCACTTCGAGCGTGGTGCGTTGAAATTCGGGCAGTTCATCAAGAAACAATACGCCGTTGTGTGCGAGCGAGACTTCTCCCGGCTTGGCTTGCGCGCCACCACCAATTAAC
>Ga0308420_1001185_pt1 | contig 13593 bp, 17 predicted proteins | sample HotsprSampleMS55_FD_203802 | JGI IMG/M metagenome (GOLD analysis project Ga0308420, IMG submission 203802) | Hot spring phototrophic mat microbial communities from Mushroom Spring, Yellowstone National Park, Wyoming, United States - 20090730_MS55 ... | reverse complement strand
GACCGAGGTTGAGAAGTTGAAGAGCAACGGTTTCATAGTAGAGCAGGTTATACACCTAGAGCCGTACGATAAGGACCATGCTATGGTACTTGCTAGGTACAGTGGTATCAACGTATAGTAAGATAATGCAATAGTAATCATCTATGCTCGCTAGCATCTATCTCAGAGAACCCTCTATCCCTTATACTCTCAACGTACTTTCTTACTATCTCCCTGATACAATCATGACATATTATATACATCTTACTATCCACAGGTACCAATACAAACTCATCTGTATCATTATGGCATCTTGTGCACTCTACCATGTAATAATTAATATGAAGTAGATGTAGAATATAAATTTATAACAATAGAAGATGTGAGTATACCTCTAATAATTAATATGATAGATGATGGAAGATAGGGTAATGAGAGTACTCTACATAGCTAGGGCATTACTATTAGAGTGGCTCAGGAGTAAGACAGGAGTATTCTTCACACTACTCTTCCCCATAATGTTGATGGTTATAATGAGTTCAGTATTCGGTAATACATCACGTATAGACCTTTATGTGCAGAACCTTGATATTAAAGATGGTAGAGAGACTGAACTCTCCAAATCATTCATAGATACTCTATACTCTACGAATCTATTCAGTATAAAGCAATTAGATCCAGGTATAGATGCAAGCACCATATCTAGGGAGGGTAAGAATATCAGGCTACTGATCATACCTGCTGGCTTTGAGGAGTCTATGCAGGAGAGTATACCATACATACGTATGGTGGTATCTATGCTTCCTGAAGAGTACGAAGGGCATATGAGAGATGAGACCTCTAACTCAGATAAATACACACAGGTAAGGAGAGGTAGCAGCATACTACTCATAGTAGATAGTGATGATATGGCATACGAACAAGTTAAAGGCGTAGTGGAGAGTGTAACAAGTAGGTTTCAGCAGAGAGTATTAGGTGTAGATGATATGGTAACTGTAGAGGTTAGGGATGCTAATAATGGATATAGGTTAGCAGATTACTATCTAGCATCGATGCTCGCAGCATTCGTTATGGTCAATGGTGTAGTAGGTGTGAGTAGTATAGTAGCTGACTTTAAGAGGAGAGGTATACTGAAGAGGTTCGTAACAACACCATTGAGAAGGCTAGAGTGGATAGTAGCAAATATGATAGCGCAGAGTACCCTTGCTATGCTGCTAGCATCTGTGATGATAATCACTGCATACCTTGTATTCTCTACTAGCATACCAAACCTTACAAGCATGCTCATACTTGCTGTAGGCGCTCTATGCTTCACAGGTCTAGGTATGCTCATAGCAGGTATATTGAAGGATGTAGAGGCTGTCTCAGGGGCAAGCAATGCATTGGCGTTACCTATGATGTTCCTATCTGGTGCCTTCTGGCCACTAGAGATGATGCCAGATCATATGCAGTATATAGCAAGGATACTCCCGTTAACATACTTCATAGACGCTCTGATATCAAGTATTTATGCAGAGTTGGTTATTACACTAGAGAGGTCACTTGTACTCATAGCATTCACTGTAGCCTTCGTTGGTGCAGGTTCTATGCTTACGCAATGGAAGAGTAGATGAGCAGCATCTAAAAGATATTTATTTATTATTGCCATCATAACCTATGCTACATATGCGTATACTTGTAGGAATGAGCGGTAGTTCTGGTGTAGTGTATGGTATAAGGCTATTAGAGGTACTCAGATCTCTCATGGTAGAGACGCATCTTATAGTAAGCAAATGGGCTGAGGAGTGTATAAGGCTAGAGACTGAGACCACTCTAGAGTATGTATACTCACTTGCATCAAATGTATACAGCAACGATGATCTAGCAGCAAAGCCATCAAGTGGTTCATTCAAGTTCAATGCTATGTGCATAGTCCCATGCAGTATGAAGACACTGGCAAGTATAGCATTGGGCTTAGATGATACACTCATAGCTAGGGCAGCGATGGTTAGCATGAAGGAGGGGAGGAAGCTCATACTAGTTCCTAGGGAGACTCCATTGACTGCCATACACCTACAGCATATGTTAGAACTTGCTAGGCTCAATGTAGTTATACTCCCTGCTATGCCAGGGTTCTACCATAGACCAAAGAGTGTAGATGATATGATAAACCATGTTGTAGGAAAGGTACTCGATCAACTAGGTATAGAGCATGATATATTCAGAAGATGGGAGGGGAGGAGTGAGTGAGTGAGAGGCATCGAGTTATTGCAGATATGAGTTGCTACCCATCAACTACTCTTACCATCATCCTTGGCAAGTCTCTTTGCAACCTTGAATGCAAATCCCATGGATATGAAGTAAACAACTATGCTTATGGCTATTGCTACCAATAGATTACCACTTATCTTCCATGATACAAGGAATGATACTATAGCAGGTACACCCATAACCAAAGCAACTATACTGCCCTTCGCATATATCCCTAGTCTAGAGACTTTCATATCATATTATACCTCCGTATATTATTATTTTATTCCTTCTCACTAGAATAGACCGTATCTGGATGACATGAGATCAGCCTTAAGAGTCAACTTCATATCTGAACCTATATTCTTTATCCTTGCATTAAGCCAGTTTATGAACTTATGCTCTAGACTCTTACCTTTAATGGTAAGGAAGTCATTGCCTAGAAGGTTAACGAGTCTTACCAGCAGGCTCTTATTCACATACAACGTGAAGAAGTACCATCCCATAACCTGCTCTGGTTCATCATCGAGTGTGAATGTATCGTATGCATGAACCATACCCTCTATCTTGTAGAGTGCATCCTTGAGTATCTGACTATCCTTCGCATAGTTGAGTGTTGCAACCTCTATCTCAACTACATCAATACTATAATCATCGTTCTTATCATCATACATACGCATATGTAATGATGCACTCTTCTTATATTTAAAATTAATCACACATGTTACCATTATTATATTCGTATCTACTACCTAATACCTATCTAACACTCTCTAGCATAGAGACTACCTGCCATAGGGTAACACGCATATGCGAAGGTACGTTAGGAGACTGTGTCAGCTCATCGAGCATACTTACTGCATTTGCTGCCCTTATAGCAGCATCTAGTTTATCGTTCTTAAGGTTGGCTATTATATCCTTTATACTCTGTCTTACGTACTTTGGTGTCATACTGTTATCTGCTATGTTAGTTAATATGCTTATTGCGTTGTTTATCCTTTCCATACTCTCCCTCTCATCCTCCCTCTCCTTCTCCCTTTCACCCTTCTTCTCCTGCTTCTTACTACTCAAAACTATCACCATTAGAGCATTGGTATTGCCTACTTAAAAGTTTGCATCCATCATGCTTTATACGTTATTTGATATCAACCTCTCTTAACCTCTCTTTCTAGTTCATCTACTATGCTTATTGCATTATCTACAAGTACGTTAAGCTCATCCTTACCCATAGCAAGGGGAGGTATTATAAGCATTATATTCCCCAATGGTCTAAGGAAGAGGTTACGCTTGAAGGCCTTCTCCGTTATAGCGTAGTTGATCCTCTTATCCTTGAGCCTTAATGCTCTCATGGTAGTCCTATCATCGACCAACTCTACAGCAAGTAGCATGCCCTTGTATCTAACATCCCCCACTATACCGTACTCCATGAACTCTCTTGCCCTATCACCTATAACTCTAGCGTTATCTCTAACCCTTTCTATAAGTCGCTCCTTCTCGTACAGTCTTATATTTGCTATTGCACATGCACATGCTATGGGGTTACCTGTGAATGTATGTCCATGGAATAAGTGCTTATACTCATCGTACTCTCCCAGAAATGCGTTATATACCTCATCTGTTGTAAGGGTAGCTGCTAAAGGCATGTAACCTGCTGTGAGCATCTTCCCAAATGCAACTATATCTGGTATGCTGCCCTGTGCAGTATACTCAACCATGGAGCCTAGTCTACCGAACCCTGTTGCTACCTCATCTAGTATGAGTAGTGTACTATAACGTTCACATAGCCTCTTCACCTCCCTCTGATAATACTCTGGGTATATGACTGCTCCTCCTGCTATCTGAGCACCGCTCTCCATAACCACACCTGCTATACCCTCAGCATTACTCTTTAACTCATTCTCTAGTGCATCCAAAGAGATGTGCATATCATGTGAAGGCACTGGGACTCTCTTGACATTGAATAGCATGCTCTCATACGGCTTGAAGAAGTGCTCAATGTAACCTACGGACATAGCCCCTACCGTATCACCATGGTATCCATGCTCTAATGCTACGAACTCTCTCCTTTTCTGACCTTTATTATACCAGTACTGTAAAGCCATCTTTAGAGCTACCTCAACTGCGGTAGAGCCGTTATCTGAGTAGAATACCCTCTGCATACCATCTGCTATGCTCACCAGCATCTCAGCTAGTATAACTGCCTTATCATTGCTCATACTGAATAGCGTTGAGTGCTGTAGAGTCTTAACCTGCTCTATAATTGCATCTACTATCTCCTTCCTTGTATGCCCCCATACGTTGCACCACATACTTGCTACACCGTCCAAGTATCTATTACCATGCTCATCTATGAGGTAGAAACCTTCTCCTTTCACTATAACAGGTGCGTTAAGAGTAGCGTAATCCTTCATCTGAGTATATGGATGCCATAGATACCTAAGATCCTTCTCTTTCAGACTCATGTATGTTACTATATACAGGCATACTTATTTATATCTAGGGTCTCTATCATGGGCTTTAAATTAACGTATCTCTAGTATTAGTATGATGCGCATGCTTCAGTCCTTAAGTTAAGAGTCTGTAGGGATAAAGAAAGGCTAATAAGATGATCTTGTACTTATATGTACAGTAGCCCCGTCGTCTAGCGGCCAAGGATGGTCATCTTCATTAATAATAGGGCTAGGCCCTTGAGTGCCAGCCTCTGGATCCAATAGCAGGGGTCAGCTGGTGACGGCAGTTCGAATCTGCCCGGGGCTACTATTATATTATATTTAGTGGACTAGGTATTTACATATGTGATATGAGCAGATTGTAGTTCCATTTAATCATATGTGGCGTATATACTATCGGTAACCATAGCAAATATAATACAAGTAATCCGCTCCTTGTAGTATATTAGTATATATTATCAAGTATCGATCATAATACTAGTTAGTTATGGTTACTTGCTAAGTACTCAATAGCTGCTTTGTTGCATAATCAATAACCATTGATTATATACATGACATAACTGAAGTGAATGGTTTATAATCATGAGCCTGAAACCTTAAATTCAATCTGGCAGAGGTTTAGGGATAGAATATTTCAACATAATAACAGGAACTGTATGCTAAATGACTAGTATGCTCTATAAACTCTATTGACTTCACTTAAATTGTGATGCTCCATAACAATGAATACATAATTTAGTAAAGTAATACCATAGATATCAATTTCTGAGTTATGCAACGCATAAGATAGAACCAAACATTTAAATAGTAAATGATAACCTATTTACTAATGGAATTAGAGAAACTATACAAGAAAGGTAATGTAGCAAGGGCAGAGGATGGTTCTCTGCTTCTAGTCAATGATGATAAGGTAGCATATTCTGTTAATGAAGTTGTGTTGATGATATGGGATGTATGCAATGGTATCTCCTTCAAGGAGTTAGTTAATGTTATAGCAAATAGTAGTGGTGAGGATATAGTCCAACTCAAGCCAATCCTAGAAGGTCTTATAACTGAGATGGTAGATGCAAGACTCATAGAAGTAAAACAGTAGCAATACAATAAATAATAGGAGATAGATAAATATCCATTAGATCATACTATTCATACATATTTATTATATCATATTATCGTATCACAAATTAATTAATTATAGAGAGTATCCTCTAACCTTTCTTTAGACCAACAAGGAATCCTAGACCGAAACCCCCTAGGATAGGCAGGTTCGTTAGTATAGGAGTGGTTGGGATGAGTAACCTCTCGTTCATATTACTGCTTATCTTACCAAAAGACTCTTGGAACCTCTCATAGTTTATAGTTATGAAACCATTGTACTCTAGATACACTAATGCTAGAAGGAATATACCAAGTATTATTATTGCTAATTTGGTTATCTTCTTTATAGCGTAGCCTATGAAGAACCCTATGATTCCTCCTATAGCTATCTGCGATGTTAAAAGTCCTGTTATACCCAATGGATCCATCTGATGGAACTATATCAGCATGTAATAATTATCCTTTGCCGTTAATATTTGTTAACATCACACATAATCACCTGAATAGCCTTGTGAGGCTCGCACCTGTATTTATTACTGTATAGAATGCTACAGATGCTATTATAGAGGAGAACCATGCTGCCTGATAAGGCTCTACACCATTCTGTATAAAGTTGTAATGCATGTATCCTCTTATAGCGATGTAGCATATCTCTGCTGTAGGGAGGGTTGCAAGTAGTTTCTTGATATCACTGATCACCTTATTCCAGAGTACCCTTCCATCCTTTCTATACCTACTACCATTATCCCTATATAGAAGGTACGCAAGCAAAGGTATGTATACACCATACTCAACTACAACGCTAAGAGCAGCATTGTTGATAGCACTCTCATCTAGCATGTAATGGTACTCTGCCACAGTAGCACCTACCAAGAATGCAACTACCCCTGCTATGAATACACTCTTGTTGAGATTTATGTAATCACGGTACCTATTCAGATACGTAAGGAGGACTATTTTACTCTCATAGTATTATAGTAGTGAGAGTGGTATTAAAGCCTATCCTATCCTATAAGATCGATCATGATAGTCTCTTCCATACCGTCTTGTTCTTATGGTCTATCAACTCGATACCCTTGGATCTTAGAGCCTCCCTTATCTCATCTGCCTCCCTGTACCTTCTACATGCCCTCAGTTCATTCCGCTTCTCTATCATAGACTCTATCTCCTTCCTCTCTTCACTGCTAACCTCTATCCTCTTGAGCCCTAGTATGAAGAGCATATCGTTCAACCTATCGCTTACAGCGTTAGAGATATTCCTGCCAAGTCTCTCCTCTGCTGCATATCTATTCATGAGTCTGATGAATGTGAGTAGTGAGTTCATAGCATTAGGAGTATCTAGGTCATCATCCATATATGCCATGAATTGCTTGTACGCTGTATCTAACGCATCCTTAGCCTCCTTAAGATACTCCTCACTAGAGATACCATCCGTCTGCTCCAACTCGTACAGAGCATTCTCTATATCCCTCCAGATAGCCTCTGCCTGTTTCATGAGCGATTCATCGTACTCTAGAGGCTTCCTGTAATGTGCAGATAATACGTATATTCTAATAGCATTGGGGCTCCACCTCTCCAGAGCCCTGTATATAGGCTCTATATTCTTGAGTGATTTGGCCATCTTCTCACCCTTGATATTCACCATATTCACATGCATCCAGTGCTTAGCCAGTGATTTACATGCATAAGACTCCGACTGTGCTATCTCATTCTCATGGTGTGGAAATATCAGATCCTCTCCCCCGCCATGTATCTCAAACGGTATTCCAAGGTACTTCATGCTCATTGCAGAGCACTCTATATGCCAGCCTGGTCTACCCTTACCCCATGGACTATCCCATACAGGCTCATCATCGTAGAACTTCCATAGTGCAAAGTCCAATGGATTCAACTTCTCGGCATCCACCTCTATCCTTGCACCTGCTATCAACTCATCCAGCGCTCTCTTGGATAACTTGCCATAATCTTCATCCTTTGGTATATGGAAGTACACACCTTTACTTGTGATGTACGCATAACCCTTCTCTATCAAGACCCTTATCATATCATGTATATCCTTCATATGCTCAGTAGCCCTAGGGTATACATCTGCCCTTAATACATTGAGTCTATCGAAGTCCCTGAAGTACTGCTCTATGAAGTACTCAGCTAATCGCATAGGCTCGACACCCCTCTCCTTGGCAGCATTTATTATCTTATCATCTATATCAGTGAAGTTCTGTACGAATATAACCCTGTATCCTTTGTATATAAGGTAACGCCTAAGTACATCGAATACTATTATAGTCCTGGCATGTCCTAGATGCGAATAGTCGTAGACTGTAACACCGCAGAGGTAAACCCTAACGGTATTATCCTCTACGCATATCTCCTCTAACCTCCTGCTCAATGTATTGTACAGTCTCATCGTACATTACCGAGTAGTTTATCTAGATCGGGCTTAATGTATACCTTACCATCCACTATAACTATGGGCCGCTCTATAAGAGTAGGGTCTCTGACCATAAGATCCACTATCTCATCATCTGTATACCCTTTGCTTAGTATATCCCTATATAGTCTATGCTTCTTCCTCAACGCCTCCTTTGGAGTTATGCCAGCAGAAGCGAGTATGTCCTTTATCTCCTCTCTGCTCAATCTATACACAGATATCTCCCTCAACTCTGGCTCTAAGCCATTATCCTTCAACCCCTTTATAACCTTCCTGCATGTTGTACATCTGGAGTAGTAGTATACCTTCATACCCTAGTATCTGATCAGAGCAACAGCAAATAAATATTTACTACTCATTCTATAGATGCACCCAACGATCTCATATCATCTATGAAGGTAGGGTAAGATACATCTACACTATCAGCCCCATTGACTATGCACTCATCTGCAAGTAGGGATGCTATACATAGTGCCATGAATAGCCTATGGTCATCATACGACTCCAGTACCGCATTCCTAATCTTCTCTGGTGCCTTTATTGATAGACCATCATCGTACTCCTTAACCTCTGCACCCAACTTTGTTATCTCCCTTGCTATATTTGCTACTCTATCAGTCTCCTTAGCCCTAGCATGTCTAACCCCTCTTATCTCAACTGTTCCCTTGGCCTTTAATGCTAGTATAGCTACTACAGGCAATAGGTCAGGAGAGGCACTAAGGTTAAATACCCCTCCTTCAATACTCTCACTCTGACTTATCTGTATTCTGTTGCTATGTACTTTAACATCAACTGACATAGCCTCAAGTATATCAACTATTCTAGCATCTGCCTGCGGTAATGCAAAGTCCAGACCTGTTACAGTTACCTCCCCAGCAAGTACACCAGCAGCAAGTAGCATAGAGGCACTGGAGAAGTCCCCTGGTACATAGAACTCCGTACTCCTGTACTCCTGTGCATTATCTACTCGATAATATCTGTATCCTTCCCTCTCTACCTTAACGGAGAACCTCTCCATCACAGCGATGGTTGCATCTATGTAAGGATACGATACCTGCTCATCTGTAACATGGATCTCTACACCCTCTCTAGCATGTACAGCAGGTATGAGTAGAGCTGATATGAACTGGCTAGAGACACTCCCTGTTATATACGCTCTACCCCCTTCTAACCCATTACCATTGACTAGCAATGGAGGAGTGCCGTAAGCAAGGGAAGAGCACTTAACTCCTAACTGCTTCAGAGCATCTAGGAGTGGTTGCATGGGTCTTCTGTTAAGGCTAGCATCTCCATAGAGCATGGTATTACCATCTTGTACTAGTGATGAGATGGATGCTAGTACCCTTATGGTAGTACCAGAGTTCTCAGCATTTACAACTCTGTAGCCATAGGTGAACCTATCCCTACCATGTACCTCTATACTATCATCAGTATTTACGTACACATATGAACCTAGTATCCTACAGCCATCTATAGTTGCCCTAGTATCCCTTGAGAGTAATGGATTCTTAATTGTACTCTTACCATCTGCTAATGATGCTACTGCAACTCCCCTATGCGTATAACTCTTGCTCGGAGGGCATCTTATACTACCTCCTATCGATGACCTCTTAACCTTAACTGACTTCATGCACACTCACCTTAGCACTCTCATTGCTCAGTCTGGCCTTCAGTACCTCTCCGTAGTTACTCCATATAGATATTACCTCTCCAGCATTATCTTCAGTGCATATAGCAGCTATGGCAGGTCCGTTCCCACTCACACCTGCTGCATGAGCGTAATCCAATACATCAAGCATATATTCATAGGGTATAGATAGGGCAGATGCTACAAGTATACCATTTAGGTTCATAGCATCCCAGTAGTCACCATTGAGTGCCAGATCAACTGCATATGAGAAGTACCTCGATATCCTCTTGAGCCTTAAGGGGTCTCTACGCTGTAAGCCTAGAGGGAGTAGTATCACAGCATATAGACTCTCATCGGTACTCTCATGCCTCATTATACTCCTAGCGTAGTTATCTGTAACGAAGAAGCCTCCAAAGTAGCATGCACACGCATCATCGAATGCTCCAGTTATACTTACCTTACTTGCTATAGATGCATCTACAGCGGTATTTATAACTCTAAATGCATCCATACTATAATCATAGCCATCTACAATATCTAATAACTTGTAGCATGCCAGTGCTATAGCATTAGATACAGCACTGGAACTCTTGAGTCCGTAACCCATGGGTATCCTAGACCTTATATCTATACTTATATGATTATCCTTGATTATATCCTTGGGTATTATCCTATTCACTATACTGTTTATAAAATCCGTATCGCCGATGTTTGCTGATACACCATTACCTTCAGTAACATCCAGTGTAACATTAACATCTAAGGATATACCTACAGTAGAGCCCTTTCCAGTAGGTATAGCGTTAACTATAGATACTGCTCCATGCATCGTTGATCTTATCCTGTACTTGAGTCTCATGCTAATCCCTTACCATCTGTATCTCTCATCTGTATACTGTAAGCCCTTCAGTACCGCATTGGTCATCACATCCCTAGGAGCATCTATACCAAGCCATATCTCCAGCGACTTTGCCCCTTGCTCTACAAGCATCTCATATCCATATATCACTGTAGCCCCTGCTTCCTTAGCATGTTTTATTAGCTGTGTATCCTTTGGGTTGTATACCAGATCATACACTACACTACTGCTACTTATATCCTTGCTACTCAAAGGTATAGACTCACTTATCCCTTTCATACCTAATGGTGTTGCATTAACTATTATATCCTTACCATAGGAGTACTTGCTTACATCTTTAAGTATTACTACATTGCATTCTATACCCCTGTTCCTTATAGACCTTGTGAGGGCATCGCTTCTTTCATCACTACTCCTCACAGCCAATGTTATACTTGCTATATGCTCATCCATAAGAGCTGATATCACTGCCCTTGCTGCACCACCAGAGCCTAGTATGAGAGCACTCATACCCTTAACATCTATGCCTCTATTCTTAATCGGTTGTAGGAAGCCATAATAGTCTGTATTGTATCCCTTGAGTATATTATCTGAGTTGCTCACAGTATTAACTGCTCCAACCCTTACAACTGAATCATCTAGGGCATCCATATACTTGATGACTCTAACCTTATGTGGTATAGTGACATTAAACCCATTAGAGCGTATCCTTAGAGCATCTACAGCGTCCTTGAGTGTATCATCCTTGACCTTGAGTATGGTGTATGTAGCATCTATATTGAGTGCTTTGAATACAGCATTATGCATGGTAGGAGATAGTGTATGCTCTATAGGGTAGCCTATGATATAGAAGGTATACCTTCTCCTAGTTGTACTATCTAACCCCTCTAACATCTGATATCAACCTTAGTAGCTTAGAACGATCCTCAGTATAGCTATAGTTAGCAGGTATAGCAGCATATATACTCCTCATCTCCCTTAGAGTCAACTGCCCTGGTGCTACCGATTCTACCAAACTTGCATATGTGAATGGTGAGCCTAGTAAAGTGCATAGGATCCTTGATAGTATACCATACTCACCCATACAGAATGCCACCAACTCTATCTTCATCTTACTACCATTAATATATCTATATAACTCAACTATCTTATCATTATCCTCTATAGATTCTGCTCTGGCAACCAACTTAACCCTACTACTATAACTACACATCTCTCTAACTAGAGCTAGCATATCATCCACTCTAGGTGTAGACTCAAAGTCGTGGTACGATACTAGGATGTTAGTATCCAGTTCTACGAGTTGATCATAAAACTCTCTATTCTCAAGTATGGTCTTATACTCTAGATCCACAAGCATTGGCTTCAGCGAAGCCAGCCTCTTGATAATACTTAGCCTCTCATACTCAGAGCCTCCGTACATACCCCCTTCATCACTCCTCCTGCATGTGAATATCATTATATCTTCATGACCGTAATTATATAATGCATCAATTATATCGTTGATATCTGTATGTGTATCAGCGTAATCGAACCTTAACTCTATATAGTCTGCACCCTCCCTTACAGCATACTCTACATAATTCTTAACCGAACTCACATCCTTGACAGGCAATGATACACATACCTTCATATCTACACCACATTACATTACATTATCTCCTATCTATATCTGTATAGCGAACTCCCTCTCCATCAAAGGATTTTACGAAATAAGTTAAATGGGATATATTTAATTACTTGACTACGATACTTGAGTTATGGGCATAAGGTTCACTGTAAGCAGGGTTATAGAGGCGCCTATAGAGAGAGTCTGGAGTGTAGTAAGCGATCTTGATAACGAACCCAAGTATTGGCATGGTACAAAGAGTATCAGGAATATAAATAAGGATGGCAATACTATAACAAGGGAGGTGACCATAGCATTCAGAGACTCACTCTGCAGGGAGATGGTTACTATTGAGCCTATGAAGAGGATAGATGTTAACATACTAGAGGGGCCTATGCAAGGGCATAAGATAATAACTGTAGAGGATATCAATGGGAAGACAAAGGTTGAGGTACTCTGGGATATAAAGCTAAAAGGGATGCTCTCCGTATTCTCATCCATGGTGAAAGGGCATATAGAGGAGGGTACAAAGGACGCATTGGAGAGGATAAACCAAGATATCATGGGTATGCAGTGATGCATATTTATTATAGTGATGGTGAACGATGATCATGATAGTAGAAGTTGTATTGATAGGGATAACATCTGCAGTGCTAGGGACATGGATATACCTCTTCCTATATGCACTGAAGACCTATAAGCATGCACCTAGATTAGAGTACGCAGGGATCGCTACTGAGCCTAGAGTAGATATCATAGTCCCTGCAAGGAATGAGGAGAGGTTCATAGGAAGATGCCTAGACTCTCTACTGAACCAAGATTATAAGAACTATAGGATAATAGCTGTAGATGATGCCTCTAGAGATAGAACAGCAGAGATAATAAGGCAGTATGCAGATAGGAATGATAGGGTTAAGTTCATAAGGCTAGATAGCAAGCCAGATGGATGGGTAGGGAAGAACTGGGCATGCTACAACGCATACCTGAACTCCAATGCAGAACTACTACTATTCACAGACGCAGATACGTTACATAATCCAAAGCTACTGAGACTTGCATTATCGAGTATGCTAAGATACGACCTTGATGCATTGACTCTTGTACCTAGACTTGAGTGCATAGATAGATGGAGTAAGGCTACAGTACCATTACTCTTAACATTCCTATACTCAAGGTACTCCCCATTGAGGGTTAACGATAGTAAGAGCAATGTAGGTTACTTCTTCGGCAGTTACTACATAATAAAGAGGAGTGTATATGAAGCTATAGGCACGCATAGCAGTGTAAGGGCTGAGATAATAGAGGATGGTG
>Ga0308420_1001180_pt1 | contig 13633 bp, 9 predicted proteins | sample HotsprSampleMS55_FD_203802 | JGI IMG/M metagenome (GOLD analysis project Ga0308420, IMG submission 203802) | Hot spring phototrophic mat microbial communities from Mushroom Spring, Yellowstone National Park, Wyoming, United States - 20090730_MS55 ... | reverse complement strand
TGTCGCTCCCTAGCACAATCGGGGCTTGGGCGTTCCCCGCCCAACTGAGCGTGTACACCGTGCCCGATCCCCCACTGGCACTCACTGCCAAGCGCAACACTACCCCACTGCTCACCCCGCCCGCGCTCGGCTTCACCAGCGAGAAGCGCAGCTCGTTGGGACTCGAGCACGGATCGCCCACCGTCCCGCAGAGCGCCTTCACCACAAAGCCGTTCAGCCCCGTCACTGACTCAATGGCCACGCCCACAGGGAAGGTGATCCGCCCCTGCAATGAAGCCACCCCGCCCCCAGCCGTGAGCTGCTGCACCATCAGATCAATGAGGCGCGTCGCCCCGTTGGGCATGGTCGTCGAGGTCAGATAGATCGCCGCACCGCCCGGCGGAGCTAAGCCGGCAAACTCCACACAGCCCGTCAGCAGGCTCACACCGCCCACCAGCAAGAGCACCGCCAGCCTCCTGTGGCGGCGCAGCAGCGCCAGCGCCGGCAGGGTGAACGCTAAGAAGAGCCACACCGACCTAACCCCCCAGCCCCCTTCCCGAAGCGGGAAGGGGGAGTTCCCCTTGCCGTTCACGGAGAGGGGTTGGGGGTGAGGTCCTCGCGCGAACCCCGGAATCCCCGTGGGCAGCCCGATCCCCTTCTTGGCGATCCCCGTGGCGTCGTGAGAGTCTACATCGGAGTCTTGGTCTACGTCGGCGGCCAGGAACGGAGTGCCCGTCAGAGTGATCACGCCGTCGGCGTGCTGTTGGGCCAGGCGGGCGTCTATAGTATTGATCTTGCCGTCGTTGTTGACGTCGCCCAGGGTGTAGGCTAAGCTGAACGTGGCGGTGCAGGTCTTGTCAGCGTTCATCGTCACCGAGCCGTCCGTGCAATCGGGGTCGCCGCTCCAGCCGGCAAACAGCGAGCTCGTGTCGGGGCTGGCCGTTAGCGTCACTGTTGCGCCGTGGCCGTAAGAAGTTGTGCAGGTTCCTCCACAGTGGATCTGGGCGAAGTTATCCGTCACCGTCCCAGAGCCACTCCCTGTCCCTTGCACGGTCAAGGTGCGAGCGGGATCGGCCTCGTAAGACCCGATGTCACATTGGACTCCTTGGGGGCGGGGTACACTGCGCTGGTCGGCGGCAGGGCAGCTTGCCAGTATGGCTGCATCAATGGCCGCGCTGCCGGATAGAAGCGCGTGCGTTTGCGTCAGCCCGCCGTTGTTCTGTAGCGGTCCAAGCATAGGGTCTTGGTTGAGGCCAGGGCAGGTTGCGTCCGGCCAACTGAGGTTGCCCCCCTGATTGGTAATCGTTCCGGAGCAGTTCCCTCCGGAGGGGCTGTGGGCAACGATAGAGTTCTTCAAGTTCACGATATCAGTAACTAATTCGTTGAAGATAGCGCCGCCGATGAGGTTCGCGCTGTTGCCAACGAAGGTACTGTTAGTGATCGTCGTCACCTTGCCGTTGAAGATCGCACCCCCTTTAGAGCTGGCGCTATTGCTGGAAAAGGTGCTATTGCTCACTATGAGCGTGTCGTTGAAGTTGAAGATAGCACCGCCGTTGGTGGCGCTGTTGCCAGAGAAGGTGCTGTCGCTGATAGTAGCAGTGCTTGTACCTGTGTTGAGAATGGCACCGCCGCTGTTGGTAGCCGTGTTACCAGAGAAGGTGCTGGTGCTGATAATGGCAGTGCTGGAACCACTATTGTCGATGGCACCGCCAAATGCAGCACTGTTGCCAGAGAAGGTACTGCTGTTGATTGTGACTGCGCCGTCGAAGTTGCTGATGGCGCCACCGCTGCCAGCGCTGTTGCTGAAGAAGGTGCTGTTGCTGACTGTCACTGTGCCGTTGAAGTTGTCGATGGCGCCACCACCGAAAATGGTCTTGCCCTTGGTTACTGTCAGGTTCTGCAGGGTCAGGTCGCCCCCGGTGTCCACTATGAACACCTTCACGCTGTCGTTGCCGCTGATGGTGATGTTTCCACCCCCATCAATGGCCAGCTTTCCCTGCCCGCTGATGATGGTGGGCAGCGGCGCACTTAACGTGATCGTCCCACTGACGCTGAAGGTGACGGTGTCGTCGGCGCTGCTATTTGCGCCGCAGTCACCGTTGCCAGCGTTGTTGGCAGACTGAATGGCCTCGCGCAGCGTGCATAAGCCGTTGCCTGCTATGGTGTCATCGTTCAGGGTGTTGACCACATAGCCTGCGGCATGGGCGGGCAGCCCCACCCCTCCAAGAAACGCACCGATCAGGGTGAAAGTCGTGAGCCAGAATCTGTGCTTGTCCATAGCCGCCTCCTCCAGATTTTTTCCCGCTTGACATGCGCGGGCGATGGTAGGTACGGAGGCGACTCCCGCCGGAGCACCGGTCAGGACAAGCGATGATCAGGAGAAGGCGCCCTTCGCCCCAGCACCGCTCGTGATGACGAGCGTCAGGTCTTACTATGATCTATAGCACACAATGGGGGAAAAGTCAAGTCCGCGAGAGGCTCAGCTCAAAGATTCCGTACTGATGCTGACTGGCAAACAAACGTAGAGGAGCAACAGGTTGCTGGGGAACCTTCTCCTGGCTCATTGCTGACGCTCTTTTAGGGGGGATGGTTTTCCCTCAGCGCCTGACGCGCTTTGTCTGATCGTCGGGCAAGCACACGCCAACGTCGCACTGCAGCTTCATCTAAGAGATCCATAAGTATTCTAAGGAGCCGGCTGCTGAAGCATCCGGCTCAGCAAGTGAAAGCCCGCTGAAGCGGGCTGTGTAGGGGCAGACCCCAGTGTCTGCCCTGGGCGAACACAGGGGTTCGCCCCTACAGCACGCTTCCATCTGCTGAGCCGGCGGATTCATCCGCCGGCCTACAGAAGATTTCTACAAAGCCTTCTACACCAAAGTGCGCGGGCTCGCCTGGAAGGCGTCTAGACGTTATAATAGCCCTCATAGGACGGAGGACTTCGTATGGGCAGTTTTGATGCGATCGTCTCGCTCTGCAAGCAACGAGGGTTTGTCTTTCAGTCGTCGGAAATTTATGGGGGCATTGGAGGCTTTTGGGACTACGGGCCCCTGGGCGTCGAGCTGAAGAATAATATTAAGAGATCGTGGTGGCGCCGCGTCGTCCAGATGCGCGACGACGTCGTAGGGCTCGACGCTTCTATTATTATGAACCCCCAGACGTGGGTCGCCAGCGGCCACGTCGAAGAGTTCACTGATCCGCTAGTAGACTGCAAACAGTGCAAGAAGCGCTTCCGTGCAGATGCTATCGTGAACAACACGTGCCCCGAATGCGGCGCCGTGGGGCAGTTCACCGACGTGCGCAAATTCAATTTGATGTTCAAGACATATGTCGGCCCGGTGGAAGAGAGCGCGGCACTGACATACCTGCGCCCGGAGACCGCCCAGGGGATTTTCGTGAATTTTCAGAATGTCTGCATCGCGATGCGCAAGAAGCTCCCCTTCGGAATCGCCCAGATTGGCAAAGCGTTTCGCAACGAGATCACTCCAGGGGATTTCATCTTCCGCGACCGAGAGTTCGAGCAGATGGAGATCGAATACTTTGTCAAGCCCGGCACCGACGAACACTGGCACCAACACTGGGTCGAGGAGCGACTGCGCTGGTACATTGAGGACTTGGGGTTACGCAAAGAGAAAGTACGCGCTCGCGCCCTGCCCAAGGAAGATTTGGCACACTATTCTAAAGCGACCTTCGAGATCGAGTATGACTTTCCCGGCAAGGGCTGGGCGGAGATCGAAGGGATCGCCAACCGCACTGATTACGATCTAAAGCGCCACTCCCAGCACTCCGGGAAAGATCTGACATACTTCGATGAAGAGGCGAAAGAGCACTATATCCCCTACGTGATCGAGCCTTCGTGCGGCGTAGATCGCATCTTTCTTGCGGTGCTGTTGGACGCCCATCATGAGGAGGAAGTTCGGGGGGAGAAGCGTGTCGTTTTGAAGCTCAAGCCCCAACTGGCTCCTGTCACAGTCGCGGTCTTCCCGCTGCTGCGCAACCGCCCGGAGATCGTCCAGAAAGCCAAAGAGCTCGCGAACGCGCTGCGCAAAGACTTTACGGTCTGGTATGACGATACGGCAGCTATCGGGCGCCTGTACCGCCGCCAAGACGAGATCGGCACGCCCTTCTGCATCACTGTAGACGTCCAATCCCTGACAGATAACGCCGTCACTATTAGAGATCGGGACACGATGCTCCAGGAGCGTGTCCCTCTTGATCGCGTCACTGCCATACTGAGGGAAAAGCTCGCCGGATGCTGAGGCTATTGCAAAGGGCGCTCGCTGGTGCTAAGATCAAAGAGTATGACGAAGATACTGCGTCGCAGTCTGCTGCTAGGCTTAGTCTTAACTCTTGTTGGAGCTGGGCTATGGGGGCTGTTCGCCGCACGGGGGCAGCAGCCCGGTTCTTCCGCGCTCTTCGGCCCGCTGGTGGAAGCCTATCAGCGGATCAAATCGAACTTCTATAGGCCTGAAAACGCCCCCGATGCCCACTTGCTCAAGGGGGCCGTCCAAGGCATGGTCGAAACCCTGGGCGACCCCTATAGTCGCTATCTCCCCGCAGAGGACTACAAACAGTTCAACGAGGGCTTTGAGAAAGAAGTCTTGGAAGAGTTTGGCGGGCTGGGGATGCAGATCGAAGTGCGAGACGGAAGACTCTTGGTCGTCGCGCCGTTGCACGACACTCCCGCCAGCCGTGCTGGGATTGAGGCTGGAGATTGGATCACTGAGATCAACGGAGAATCGACTGAAGGGATCACTCAAGAGCAGGCCGTGAAGAAGCTCCGTGGGCCCAAGGGGACCCCTGTCACGCTCAAAGTCCGCCGCGAAGACGGATCCGAGAGAACTTTTGAGATCGTGCGCGAGATCATCACTATAAAGATCGTTAGCCACAGCGTGCTCGCTGGCGGCCAGATCGGCTACATCCAAGTCTATACATTCAATACGATGACCCAGCTCGATGTGGAGAAGGCCCTCAAAGACCTGCTCGCTCGCGGTGTGAAGGGCTTGATCTTAGATTTGCGCAACAACCCCGGCGGGCTGCTCACCCAAGCCGTAGATTTAGCCAGTCTATTCATTGACGAGGGGCCGGTGCTCAAAGTCCAGAGTCGCAACGGCTCCGAGGTCTATAATTCCAAGGGGAATCGCTACCCCAATCTGCCGTTGGCCGTGCTCGTCAATCGCGGTACGGCGAGCGCCTCGGAGATCGTTGCTGGGGCCATTCGCGATCATCAGATGGGGGTGCTCTTTGGCAAGCGGACGTTTGGCAAGGGCGTCATCCAGACGTCGTTCACGCTCAGCGACGGCTCGGCGCTTTTGCTGACAACTGCCGAATATTTCACTCCCAAAGGCCATCGTGTCCACGAGACCGGCCTCACCCCCGACGTCCTCACGGAGCGGGAGTCCGAGACGCTCCCTCGGGCGGTGCAGTGGGTGCTCAGCCAAGCGGGCAAGACCTGTCCGTGTCTTCCTCCTCTCAGCAATGATCGCAGTGCGCGGGCTCGTCCATCGCCTGGCCTCGTCTGGTTCACGCCCTGATCTGCTCCTGGACGGGGTGGAGCTCACCCTGGAACAGGGCGAGATCGTTCTGCTCATGGGGCGCAACGGCTCCGGCAAGACGACGCTGGCTCGGTACATAGCGGGCTTGCTCATCCCCCGCGAGGGAGTCGTTACTGTTGACGGGCTGCGGACCGACCAAGAGCCGCGCACGATCCGCCGTCGCGTCGGCCTGCTCTTCCAAGAGAGCCACAAGCAGCTCATCGCGCAGACGCCTCTGGAAGACGTGGCGTTCGGGCTGGAAAATCTCGCTCTTTCTGCCGAAGATATTCGCAGGCGTTCCTGGGAGGCGCTTGAGCGGGTGGGCTTGAGCGGGAAGGCTCTCTGCCCGATTGAGTCGCTGACCTCAGCGGAGCGTCAGCGGGTGGCCTTGGCGGGCGTGCTCGCCATGGACCCAGAGTATTATATTCTCGACGAGCCGGATCGGACGGCTGATCGAGAGGGCCTAGCACTCTTGCTTTCGCTCGTGCGCCGGCTGCGCTCGGAGAACAAGGGCGTGCTCATCATCTCGCACAAAGAGTTTTGGAAGCATCATGTCGATCATGTTGTGCGATTGGAGCAAGGCCGGATAGTGCCGGAAGCATTCGATTTATCCTCCCCCCTAGCCTCCCTTCACCCTCACCCCCGTCCCCTCTCCCCTCCGAGGGAGAGGGGAGATAGGGGTGAGGGGGCTCAGATCGCCTTCCGTCTCCAGGCCCGTAACCTGACCTTCGCCTACAACGCTCTCCCCGTCTTAAGAGATTTTTCGGCCGACGTTCACGCGGGGGAGTTTATCGTCATCACCGGGCCGGAAGGTTCCGGGAAGACGACCCTCGTCGAGCTGCTCGCCGGGCTGGCGCAGCCGACCTCCGGCTGCGTCCTGTGGGACGATACCCCTCTCGATGCTCTGCCGGCGCGCGAGCGCGTGCGCTGTGTGGGCTTGGTCTTCCAAGAGCCGCATCAGCAGCTCCTGGGGGAGAGCGTGAGAGACGAGATGCTGTTGGGGGTGCTTGTCCAAGGGATCAGTCTTCGCGAAGGGGAGCGCCGGGCGCGGTGGGCCTGTGAAGCTGTGGGGCTGGACTGGGAGCGATTGTCTACGCAGCCGTCGCATCGGCTGAGCGGGGGCGAGCAAGCCCGCTTGGCCATCGCCGCGATGCTGGCCCTGCGCCCGCGAGTGCTCATTCTCGATGAGACGCTCTCGGCACTCGATCCCGTCGGCCAGGCGCAGCTCCTGGCGCTGCTCCAGGAGGTGCACGCTCAGGGGACAACCGTGCTTGTAGTAGCGTCCGAAGAGATCCCCCACACGCGCCTGTGGAGGCTCGACGGCGGGCGGTTGCTGTGCGACGAGAAAAAGTTATGAGGACGCTTGCCGACTGGGCTCGTATTGCCGCTGCGCTTGTACTGATCATCCTCGGGACAATCGTGTTGCTCTTCTATCAGCGAGAGAGATTCAGTTTCTTCATAGGAGTCGCCAGCATTGGCGTGGGGCTAGGGTTTCTGTGGCGCTCTTGGAATAAAAAATAAAAAAAAGCTCGACCGGTCGCCCGATCGAGCCTCACTCTCTCACCCCTCACCCCGTCCCCTCTCCCTTTGGAGGGGAGAGGGGCTGGGGGTGAGGGTGAGATCAGTTGTGCGACGCGAATCCGAAGACCGTCCCAAAGCTCGCCACGCCTTGGATACAGACCGTCTTGCCGCCCCCTTGCACCAGGAGCACGAACGTGCCCAAGGAGCTATAGGGCAGGGTCGCGGTGCTGAATGACCCCACGAACCCGAACGCTATACCGAAGAGACTGGTGAATCGCTGGAACGAGAGCGCCGGGCCGAGAGACTGGATCTGTAAGGCGTTGAAGAACCATCCGGCGTCCTTGATCTGCATGACTCCCGCGAGGCTCACGATCGGAGCCCCACTGCCGATGGCGACCGTGAACGGGAACTGATTGGGCAAGCCCGAACAGGCCGCAGGCATCACGATCGGGAAGGGCCAGGGGAACGGATAGGGGAACGGGAACGGCCCAGGGAAGGGTGAGAAGAACCACCCGAAGAAGAACAGCAAGAGATTGAACGGCGTGAAGATCGGCGGGCAGGTCACGATGATGATGACCACGATCTGGCCCGTGAAGATGTCAATGAGCACGAAGATCGGGTCTTCGCCGATGGCCGTCAGGTACTTGCCTGCGGGGATGGTGTACCCAGAGACCGTAGCGTTCTGGGTGAGCTGGAGCACCCCAGTGAAGATATACGTGTTTTGGAGCTGCTGGACGTTGATCTGCTGGGGTGCGGTGCCGAGCGGCGCGGCGTTTTGGCCCTGCGGGATCTGGGTCGCTTGCGCTTGCGCTAATGCTTGGGCGAGGCCCGCCGCTTGGAGCTTGGCCATGATCTGCGTCGCCAGCTGAACGAACTGCGGCGACCCTGGCGTGATCACTTGCTGGACGTTGAATCCAGAGGGCGGCTGAGAAGGTGGCTGAGAGGGCGGCTGCACGGGCACGCAGTTGGGCGGTGTACCCACATAGCCTGGTGGGCAGCTTGGCGGCTGCGGCTGACTGGGGACGACCTGGAGATTAGCGACCGCTGTGGCGACCTTGGCGGTGGGAACGATCGCCTGGATCGCTTGCTGGATCTGTTGCCCCACGGCTTGAGGGTTGGTGCCCAAGAGTGGGAACTCACCGCTGCCGCCCTCAAGCTGTGGGATGCGCTCGGTGGACGCGATGATCTGCACGTACTCTGGCCCAAAGGGCGGCGAGCAGACCAGCCGATAGGTCATCACTCCTGGCAGGGTGCGCCAATTAGTGTCGGTGATGAGATTGTTCGGCTCAAAGCGATTGGGCAGGAGGCGAGTGACGTTGTTGCCCTGGATGTCGAGAATATACGCATAGTACGGGGCTTCGTTCGCCCGATACTGAATTTCGATGGTCTGGCCGACGGCGCAGACGGGCCGGCTCACTTGGATGAACGCCTGGAACTCGGTCGGCTGGATGACGATCCCTAACGGCGACGGTTGCCCTTGGCTGAAGCTCGGGCTGACGCCGACCAAGCCCAGCAGCGCAACCCCCAACAGGACGAGACTGAGACGCTTCATACTAGGTCCTCCTTTGAAGGGGATACCCCCTTCTGTTGTGTGTAATAGTGTGCCCTGCTCAAAGCTATCACCTCCACAGCAGGGCCGTCTTGCAATAGTATATAGCGATACCCCCCACGATAAGTTTCAGCCTACCTTCCCCTAACCCTCTCCGTTTACGAAGAGGGAACGGGAGAGATGAAGGGGCCTAGGGGTTGGTTCACAACTCTCCCCGCGGCGATCACAGCGCGCACGAAGCGCCGCTCGTGCCCGATAAAGTACGGAATCTGCCTATAATTCTCCAAATCTAAGAGCGCGAGATCGGCGCGCTTGCCCGGCTCTAGACTTCCGATGAGATGGGCGCGGCGCAGGGCCGCCGCTGCGTTGAGCGTCGCAGCAGTTAGGGCTTCTTCGACGGTCATCTGCATCTTCAGCACTGCGAGAGCGATCATGAAGAACATCGAAGAGATCAGACACGTTCCGGGGTTGAAGTCCGTCCCCAGGGCGACGGCTAGGCCCGAGTCTATCATCCTGCGGGCCGGGGCGTACTCAGCGTTGAGTGAAAACGCCGTCCCCGGCAACAGCACCGCGATCACCCCAGAATCTTTCATCGCTGCGATTCCTCGCTCGGAGATGTGCAGGAGATGATCCGCCGAAGTCGCGCCGAGCTCCCCCGCGAGCTCAGCTCCCCCCAGCGGGCTCAGCTCGTCCGCGTGAATTTTTAACCCCAACCCAGCCCTCTGACACGCTTGGAGGATCTCTCGGCTCTCGTCGAGCTCGAAGAAGCCCCGCTCGCAGAAGACATCGCCAAACTCGGCAAGCTTCTCTGCTTGCACACGGGGCAGCATCTCATCAATGATCTCTCGAATGTACTGAGATTTTTCGACTCCGGCAGGCACGGCGTGCGCCCCGCAGAACGTGGGCACGACCTCGAGGGGCATCGCCTCTTTGAGTCTTTGGATGACGCGCAGGAGCTTCAGCTCGTTCTCGGTGTCTAACCCATAGCCGCTCTTGATCTCGATGGTCGTCGTCCCCACACGAACCATCTCTGAGAGAAATTTTTGGGAGAACTCGTAGATCTGCTCTTCGGAGGCGTTGCGGACTCTTTCGACGGTGGTGAGGATGCCCTGGCCGTACTTTGCGCCTTGGCAGCGCGCTAAGAATTCATCTTCGCGAGTGCCGTAAAAGACCGCGTGGGTGTGGGGGTCTACCAAGCCGGGGATGACCACGCCGCCCTGGGCGTCGAACATCTCTTTGTCTCCAGAGCGAGGCAGCTCGCGCATCGAGCCGATCTCGCTGATTGTGTCGTTCTCGATCTTTATATAGGCGTCGTGCACGACGGCGAGCTGGCGCATGGCGAGCCCAGCGCGCGCATCCTTCCCCTGTGGTGTGACCAGTTGCCTAATATTTATAATCAGCATAATCCAAGAGCGAGGGCGTCGCTCACTCCGCACCCAGGCGATGCTAACTCTCGTGAAGCCCTTAGGCGAGGAAGGAGCTCAGCCATTTCGGGGCCTCCCCGTGGAGCACCCGAGGCGGGTCTTGGGTGAAATCGAGCAGGGCATACGGACCCATCGGCTCGTTGGTGAGCACGATGAGATCAGCTTGTTCACTGAATTTTTCTAAAACGTCCTCGCGGCGCGCAAGGGCCAAGCTCACGCCTACCAAGGGGCGCCCACTGGCTTCGTAGAACATCTGATAGGACTGACTGGCGGGCATGTGAATCTCGATCGTGCCGGCACTGCTGACGCACGCCCGAGGAGCCGCTTGCGTCGCCCGCACGATGACCCCATAGGGGCCGGGCAAGCACCGCTCCAGCGCCCGGCGCAATCGCGGCAAGACCGGCATGGCGTAGAGCCGAAATTCTGTAATACTGCTGATATAGAGCGCCAGCGGGCTTGGCGCATCTGGACGCAGGGCGCGCACGCGATTCACCAACTGTTGATTGAACGCATCCCCCCCGACGACATAGGAGACTTCAGTGGGGAAGACCACCAGTCGGCCCTCAGTCACCATCGGGGCGATCCGCTCGAATGCCTCCTTGGGCAGCCCCTTCCCTGTCTGGAATTCGATCACGTGTGCTTTCATAGAGCCTCTCACCGGGAGGGCTCACAGGTGTGCTCAACCCTCCCTGTTCTTATTTTGCTTGCTTGTCGCGAGTTTGTCAAGGGGCCTTGCTGAGAACCCGGAGCTTGGCGCTGCGCGCTCGCGGATTCCGCGCGCACTCTTCCGACGATGGCCGAATCGGCCCCCAGATCTGCTCAGCTTGGCCCGCTTTCCGGCGCTCCCGAAAGAATCTCTTCACTATGCGATCTTCGAGCGAATGGAACGAGAGCACAACGAAACGTCCTCCGGGGGCAAGGCGCTCAAATCCTACGGCGAGGGCTCTTTGGAGATTTTGCAGCTCGTTGTTGACGGCGATGCGCAAGGCTTGAAATATGCGCGTCGCTGGATGGATTCGAGATTTTCGGCGCACGGCCGCAGGGATGCTCCGCTCGATAACTCTCACAAGATCGGTCGTCGTCTCGATGGGGTGCTGGCGACGCTCGCGCACGATATTCTTGGCGATGCGCGCGGCCCAGCGCTCCTCCCCGTAGTCGCGGAAGATCTGAGTGAGCTCGCGCTCAGAGAGAGTATTGACAAGATCGCCAGCCATCAGTTGTTGCGTGGGATCGAGACGCATATCTAGCGGCCCCTCAAGGCGAAAACTGAGCCCGCGCTCGGGAGTATCGAGCTGGGTGAGCGAGACCCCTAAATCTAAAAGAATTCCGTTGACGTGGGCGATCCCAAGTTCGTCTAAGACGCTCTCGAGCTGGGCGAAGTTGGCATGGACGAGCGTGACACGCTCCCCAAATTGCTCAAGCCGAGCCCGCGCGACCTCCAGGGCAGAGGGGTCGCAGTCGAGCCCGATGAGCCGCCCTGTCTCTAAGCGCGCCGCGATCTCTGCGGCGTGGCCGCCACTGCCGACCGTGCCGTCGAGATAGATTCCGTCGGGCTTAAGAGCCAACGCTTCTAAGACTTCGGCGACCATCACCGGCTGATGGAGGCGCATTGTGCAGAGATTATACCCCAATGATGGAGAATTTGTGAAGGAAGGGAGCAGGCCTGGCAGGAGCTCCCCACCGGGCCTGACGACACACAGCTCAAGACCTACGGCGCTCGGCCCAGCGAAAGCCCTCGAAACGCCTGACTCACCGTCAGGGTCTTGGACCAACCAGCTTTACTAAACACTGACGTCCCAACGAAGAGATAGTCGCCAAACTGCTTGCTGATACTGAGCGTGTCGGAAGCAAAGCCCTCAGCCGTATAGACCGTCGTGCGCGCGATGGCCCACTCCTGGACGCTCAAGGAGATCGCCCAGATTTCCTGAGAGAGCCCGGCCATCGTCAGCACGGTCGTGCGCGCAATCGAGACCCCCTGCACAGAGAAGCCCATTGTGAAGGCTTGCTTAGCAAAGCCCTGCAGGGTCATGGTCGTGGCGCTGGCGAGCCGCACGCCTTCTGAAGTCTGAGTAGACACGCCCAGCGTGGCGCTCCCAAACGTGAACGCGAACTCCGGCAAGAACGTATAGCTGTAGGCGAACGTTAACGCCCAATCGAGCCCTGCGTACCTGGTGCTCACAGTTAAACGTTCTTGAATGGGGTTGACGAAGTCTATCACGGCGTGATCGGCTATGGTGAAGTCCCCCATCGCGCCGTGAGACGTTAAAATGAGTTGTTTTGGGCTGAAGGGCATCAGGGTCATGTCGGCTTGGGCGCCCATCCGCCAGCCCTCGATCACCGTCTGCACGCCCACCGAGCAGAGCATCTGCTCGAGCGCTGCCCCTGAGGGAGTTATGGGCAAACTCAGCGAGACCGTCACGTCCACTGTCTGTGCCGCAGCAGTGACGCTCATAGCGAGCGCGATACATACAACGAGAAATTTCTTCATGGTGACCTCCTTCCTAACTATCCACGATAATCGGGACATCTGGGATTGTCAGTCATGGGCGTTACGGAGAGGGTTGCTAGGTCGCAGCTCTTTTCATACAATAAGGGTCAATTCTCAGATAGAGAGGAATTTTATGAAGGTAGCCCACAGAGTAACGCAGATCACACCGTCGGCGACGATAGCCGTCAAGCGCGCGGCGGATGAGCTCAAGCGTCGAGGGATTAGCGTCATAGACTTAGGGCCGGGGGAGCCCGATTTCCCCACGCCAGAGCACATCAAGCGCGCTGCTGAAGAGGCCCTCGCCCAAAATTTCACCAAATACACAGCCGAGACCGGCATCTGGGAGCTGCGCGACGCCATCGCCCAAAAATATAACAGAGAGTACGAAACGCACTACGCGGCCGAAAACGTGCTCGTCACCAGCGGGGCCAAGCAGGCGCTCTACAACATCGCTGCGGCGCTCTTCGAGCCTGGCGATGAAGTGCTCATCCCTATCCCCTACTGGGTGAGCTTCCCAGAGCAGATCAAGCTCGTCGGGGCCAAGCCGGTCTTCCTCCACCCAGCTAAAAACTTTCAGCTGAGCGCCGAGCTCATCAAAGAGCATATTACGCCGCACACGCGAGCCCTCATACTCAATTCCCCTAACAACCCCGCCGGCACTGTGCTGAGCCGAAAAGATCTGCAAGAGATCATCGAGCTTGCTCAGCGCCATCGGCTCTTTGTGATCTACGACGAGTGCTACGAGAAGTTTATCTATGAGGGCAAGCACGTCAGCGCCGTGGAGTTCGACACCGAGCACGTGATCGCGGTCAGCTCGGCGTCGAAGACCTATGCGATGACGGGCTGGCGCGTGGGTTGGTCTGTAGCCCCCAAGGAGCTCACGCGCGCGATGGCCACGCTCCAAGGACATGCGACGTCGCATACCAGCTCGATCTCTCAGAAAGCCGCGCTCGCGGCGCTCACCGGCGATCAGAGCTGCGTCGAACGGATGCTCGCCGAGTATCGGCGACGGCGGGAGGTCGCGCTGAACGAACTGAAGAAAATTCCAGAGATCACCTGCCCGGTGCCCCAGGGCGCGTTCTTTCTCTTCCCGGACGTCTCGCGCTTCTTCAACGAAAAGATTCAAAATTCTGTGGAGCTGGCG
>Ga0308420_1001179_pt1 | contig 13634 bp, 16 predicted proteins | sample HotsprSampleMS55_FD_203802 | JGI IMG/M metagenome (GOLD analysis project Ga0308420, IMG submission 203802) | Hot spring phototrophic mat microbial communities from Mushroom Spring, Yellowstone National Park, Wyoming, United States - 20090730_MS55 ... | reverse complement strand
GGGTGATCGCTGCCCGTCTGCGCGGGCACAAAGAGAGCGGGGGAAAGATAGAAGTGCTGCTGTTACGCCGGCTTCCCGGCGACGAGGAAGACTGGGAAGTACTCTGTCGCGGGGGACAAAATGTTCGCCAAGGCACAAAGCTCTCTTTCGCCTCGGAACTTCAAGCTGAATGGAAGGTTCCTCCACAAAGAGGGCGTGGGATATTAAGATTTGTTTACCAGGGAGACTTTCTTGCCCTGCTTGAACGGCTTGGCGAAGTGCCGCTTCCCCCCTATATCAAGCGACCCTCTCGGGCAACGAGAGAGGACCAGGAGCGGTACCAGACCGTGTACGCACGCCATCCTGGTGCAGTGGCTGCGCCCACCGCAGGGTTGCACTTTACCGAAGCGTTGCTCGATAGGCTGCGACAGCGGGGCATTGAAACTCTTTTTGTGACCTTGCATGTGGGAGCGGGGACTTTTCGACCGATTCACCTGGAGCAAGTCGAGGCTCATCGCATGGAAGCAGAGGAGTATGACATCAGCGAGGAGGTCGCGTTGTGTGTGAACCGTGCGAAGGCAGCAGGCCGCAAAGTCATCGCGGTAGGTACGACCAGCACCCGGGCGCTAGAAGCGGCCAGTCTCCCAAGTGGGCAGGTCACGCCAGGGCATCGGTGGACAGACCTTTTTATTTATCCCGGATATCGGTTTCAGGTGATTGATGGGCTGATTACGAACTTCCATCTCCCGCGCTCAACCCTTCTCCTCCTCGTTGCGGCGTTTGCTGGACGGGAATTGATTTTTCGCGCGTACGCGGAGGCGATCGCGCGGCGGTATCGCTTTTACAGTTATGGGGATGCCATGCTGATTCTCTAACGTCAGGGCGAGGTGCGACAAAACGCGTGCAGAACCGCAGTTGCACGGTAGCGGAAAAACGACTAAAACAGCCCGGCGAGCCCAAGGACACCAATAGAGCGACGTGCCGCTGCTCCTCATGTTCCATTTCATGGTGACACAGCGAGATTCTTGTACGCATGCACGTCTCGGACGGTTCCGCACAGCGCATGGGACGGTCACGACGCCGGCATTTATGCCTGTCGCGACGCAGGGAACAGTAAAAGCCGTCACCCCACGTGAGCTGCACGAAACCGGAACGGATATCATTTTAGCCAATGCCTATCACCTGTATTTGCGGCCTGGGGTTGCGCTCGTTGAACGGGCTGGTGGTCTGCATCGTTTTATGGGATGGGATGGACCTATCTTAACGGACAGCGGTGGGTACCAGGTGTTTAGTCTCCGCACTTTGTGCCGAGTGACAGAAGAGGGGGTACAGTTTCGCTCCCATCTCGATGGTTCACTCCATTTTTTGACGCCTGAGGCTGTCGTTAGGCTGCAGGAACGACTCGGGGTGGATGTGGCGATGGTGCTCGATGATTGCGTCTCCGGACAAGCAAGCTATGCTGAGGCTCTGCGCGCGCAGGAGCTCACCTTGCGGTGGGCAGAGCGTGCCCTTGCGGCGAAGACTAGACAAGATCAAGCGTTGTTTGCCATCGTGCAGGGGGGGGTATTCGCAGATTTGCGCGAGGCGAGCGCACGTGCCGTGGTCGCGCTCGATTTCCCAGGGTACGCCGTTGGGGGGTTGAGTGTCGGGGAAGATCCGGCATTGACCTTCAAGCTGGCAGCCCACACGGTACAGTTTCTACCGGAGGACCGGCCGCGTTATTTTATGGGGGTCGGGACTCCGGCACAACTGGTCCGTTATGTCGCCTTAGGGTTTGACTTGTTTGACTGCGTCTTGCCCACACGCAACGGGCGGAATGGCACGCTCTTTACCCGTGCTGGAAAAATGAACATCCGCCGTGCGGTATATGCCGATGATCCACGTCCTATAGAAGAAAGTTGTGCCTGTTACACCTGTCAGCATTTCTCACGCGCCTATCTCCGTCACTTGGCGGTGGCAGGAGAAATTCTCTCGGCCAGACTCAATACCCTGCATAATCTGTATTTTTATCAACAGCTCATGCGTGAGATACAAGCCGCAGTGGCAGCCGGTCGGTTTGCTGGGTTCGCCCGTGCGTTCCTTGCTCAACAAGGTGTTACCCAAGCGGAGGAAGCGTTGTGGTCAGTTTAGCCTATGCACAAGCCGCTGAAGGAGGAGGGCCAGGTCCTTTGGTCCAACTGCTTCCCTTGGTATTGGTCTTTGTCGTGTTTTATTTCTTGCTCATTCGTCCCCAGCAGAAGAAGGCCAAAGCCCATCGGGAGATGCTCAATAACCTCAAGAGGAATGATGAAGTGATAACTGCGGGGGGACTGTACGGCCGGGTGGTTGAACTCAATGAACGAATCGTGACCCTAGAGATTGCCCCCAATGTGCGTGTCCGGGTTGATCGGCCGCATATTAGCGAGCTCCTTGCCAGTGGCAAGCCGAGCAAAACCAGCGGACCGGGCAAGAGCGAAGGGAAAGAAAAGTGATGCGGAAGGGAATTGTCTATCGGGCCCTGCTGGTTGTGGCCCTCATCGTTGCGGCGGTTATCTACTTGGTGCCTTCTTTCGTTACCTCCTTGCCTGACTGGTGGGTACGGTTTTTCCCTTCCCGTAAGATTCGTTTGGGACTAGATCTCCGTGGCGGTACCTATTTGCTGCTGAATGTGGATTTGGAGAAAGCCAAGGAGAACGCACTCGATCAGCATGCTGAACAGTTACGACGAGCCCTGCGGGAGGAGCACATCGCCGGCGTGGAGGTGGAGCGGGTTGGACAGTCGTTACGAGTGCGTACTCCCACGCAAGAAGCGAAGAACGCAACGGAGAAGGTGCTCGCTGAGCAATTTCCTATGTTGACCATGACGGGCGCGCCTGCGGTGGCGGAGGGGGAGATGGCGCTCGTCTTTGATCGGCGCGAGACCCAACGCCTCCAGGAATATGCCTTAGAACAATCGCTCGAAACCTTACGCAACCGTATCGATCAGTTCGGTGTGACCGAACCGAGCGTCCAGCGGCAAGGGGACCAGGACATTGTGGTTCAGTTGCCAGGGATTCAGGATCCAGAGCGGGCGAAGGCTCTGATCGGTAAGACAGCAGTATTGGAGTTCAAGCTCGTCGCCGAGAACGGAACCGGCGGGGAAAACACCGAGATCCTGAATGGCCAGGAGCGTGATCCTTTGAGCGGCCAGATGCGGCGAGTCACTTACACGTTGGAGAAAAAGACTCTCATGACCGGGGATGTGGTCGCCGATGCGCGAGTGCGCCCGAGTACAGAGTTCGAGGGACCATATGTCGAGCTGGTTTTGAACGATCGGGGGGCACGGCTCTTCGAGCAGATTACCAGGGAACATGTCGGTCGCCGTCTTGCCATTATCCTCGACAATACGGTCTACTCTGCCCCAGTGATTCGGGAGCGTATTGGTGGCGGACGCGCGTCGATTACCGGTAGTTTTGACATCAAAGAAGCGCGTGATTTAGCGATCGTATTGCGCGCGGGTGCGCTGCCGGCACCGGTGACGATTGCCGAGGAGCGCACCGTGGGGCCCTCTCTCGGCAAAGATTCGATCGAGCAGGGTATTTTATCGTTTATCGTGGGTGGTTCGTTAGTCGTGGTGTTTATGGTCGTGTATTACAAGTGGGCAGGGGTCTTGGCTGACGTGGCGGTGTTGTTGAATGTGATATTTCTTCTGGCTACCCTGGCAGCGTTTGAGGCGACGTTAACCCTCCCTGGTATCGCTGGCATCGTGCTCACCCTGGGGATGGCGGTCGACGCCAACGTGTTAATCAATGAACGCATGCGCGAGGAGTTGCGCGCGGGAAAAAGCGCGCGCGCCGCGGTAGAGGCGGGATATGAACGCGCGCTGCCTGCTATTTTAGATTCCAATATTACGACCTTCCTGTCCGGCCTCATCTTGTTCCAGTTCGGCTCCGGGCCGGTGCGAGGGTTCGCTGTGACCCTCTGTATTGGCATTATAACGACAGTGTTTACTGCCGTGTTTTGTACGCGGCTGGTGTACGATACCCTCCTGGCGCGGCGACGCCTGGTCGCCGTGAGTGTGTGAGTGGCGCGGTATGGAGCTCATTAAACCTGGCACGACCATCGATTTTGTCCGTTACACCAAGTGGGCGTTGCTCTTCTCCGCCAGTTTGATCCTTCTGAGCTGCGGATCGTTCTGGTATCATGGCGGCCTCAACTATGGGGTCGATTTTGCCGGCGGGACCGTGGTGCAGATCAGATTCAACCAACCCACAAATATTGCGGATATCCGCCGGGCGTTGGCGACGGTCAACATCGCCAATATTACCGTCCAGGATCTGGGGCAGGGCGGGAACGAATTTCTCATCCGCATGCCGGCGTCAGAGAGTGGCTCGCAAGACCTTTCGACGCAGATGCAGCAAGCACTCACGGGGCAATTCGGCGAACAGGCATTTGAAGTCCGTCGGATCGAAACGGTCGGTCCCAGAGTCGGAAAGGATCTACGGCGCAAAGCGCTTCTGGCGGTCCTCTTTGCCACCGTCATGATCGGCGGCTATATCGCCTTCCGCTTTGAGCCGCGCTTTGGCGTTGGCGCTGCGGTAGCACTGGCCCACGACGTGTTAATCGCCGCCGGCGCCTTATCCCTAATGAACATGGAGTTTGACCTCACTGTCGTCGCTGCGCTGCTCACAGTGATCGGATTCTCGGTCAACGATACCGTGATCGTGTGCGACCGTATCCGTGAGAATATGCGCAAGATGCGGCGTGAGACGCTGGCCGCGGTGATTAACAAAAGTATCAATGAAACCCTGAGCCGGACGATTATTACCAGTGGGACGGCGGTCTTGGTCATCATCTCTTTGCTGGTCCTGGGCGGAGAAGTGATCCACGCTTTTGCCTTTGCCCTCCTGGTTGGCATTACCGTTGGGACCTACTCTTCTATCTATGTTGCCAGCCCTATTATATTGTTTTGGGCGCAGGAGGATAGGCGGCGGTGAGAACACCGGTGCCCCAGGTAGCGCCACGCTGGATCCTGCGCTCCCCAGATCTCTCCCGTGTCCAGACCCTCCTTTCCTGCCCAGACCTGCTGTTGACCCCCTTGCTTGCACGACTGCTGGTGAATCGAGGGATTGATACTCCGGAGCGGGCAATCTCTTTTCTCTCTCCTTCGCTCCGTGAAGGGTTACGGTCGCCCCTTTTGTTCCCTGATATGGGAAAAGCAACCGAGCGCATCTTACGCGCCCGGACCCAGGATGAGCGTGTATGTGTGTACGGGGACTATGACGTCGATGGCATTACCGGGAGCGCGCAACTCCTCCTTTTTTTGCGTGAACTCGGTATGGGGCCAGACCTCTATATCCCCCACCGCCTGCGAGAGGGATATGGACTCAATCTGCAGGCGGTGCAGGCGCTGGCCGACCGTGGAGTCAAAGTCCTCATCACGGTGGATTGTGGTGCAACAGGTCATCGCGAGATTGCCCTTGCCCAGCGCTTAGGGATGGATGTGATTGTGTGCGACCATCACCACGTCCCGCAAGAACGGCCGCCTGCCTATGCGGTGCTCAATCCGATGGAAAAAGACTGCCCATTTGCTTTTTCTGGGCTCTCCGGCGCTGGAGTGGTTTTTTACCTGCTGATGGGGCTACGCATGCGCCTGCGTGAACAGGGGCAGGCGCCCCTTCCTGATTTGCGGCGCTACCTTGATCTCGCCACCTTAGGGACGGTTGCCGATCTAGTGCCGTTAGTCGAAGAAAATCGTGTCCTCGTCACCTACGGACTCAAGGAAATCGCTCGCTGTGCACGTCCGGGGATGCGGGCACTTAAAGCGGTCAGTGGCGAAGGAGCAATTTCCACCAGCTATATTGGGTTTCGTTTAGGGCCACGGTTGAACGCTGGCGGCCGTCTAGCTGAAGCCCAGAAGGCTGTGGAGCTCCTGACGACCGCAGACGAAAAAAGAGCGCAGGCGCTGGCTGTCGACCTTGATCAAGAGAATCGGGTTCGCCAGCGCCTCGAGGAACACATACTCACGCAGGCGATCACTATGGTGGAAGCCTGGCCCGACTTGGCCTCGCGCCGTAGCATTGTGCTCGCCTCACCGGAGTGGCATCCGGGAGTAATCGGGATCGTCGCTTCACGTCTGGTGGAGCGGTTTCATCGTCCAACTATCCTTATTGCACTCGAGGGTGACACGGGGAAAGGGTCAGGTCGGAGCCCGAAACAGTTTCACCTCTACGAAGGGCTGAAGCTTTGTGCCGACCTGTTTGATGGGTACGGTGGGCATCGCCAGGCAGCAGGACTGGCGATTCGCACCACGCGGGTCAGAATGTTTGCTGACCGGTTCGAACAAATTGCTAGAGAACGGCTGAGTATCGATGACTTGGTGCCGACCATCGAGGTTGATGCCGTACTTGACCTCTCTATGCTTGATACGCAGACCATCGACGACGTGCGGAAACTCGAGCCCCATGGACAGGGGAACCCAGAACCCGTTTTCCTCGCTCGCGACGTCGTCGTCCGTGCTGTCCGAGTAGTTGGACAACGCTCATCCCTGGAAAAACCCGGCCACCTCAAGCTCGCTGTGCAATCGACACGCGGTGGTCAGGCCTTCGAGGCGATCGGGTTTGGAATGGCGTCCCTCCCGATCCAGCAAGGGGCACGCCTTGAGGTGCTCTACACACCGACCATCAACGTGTGGAACGGATCTGAGAGCGTGCAGCTCCGCCTGCGTGACCTCAAGTTACAATAACTCCGCAAAAAGACAGTAATATTGACCGAATAGAGGCAGTGTGGTATACCCCTGCCACTTAACCGCCATCTCTTAGGGATAGGCTGTTATGGGAGAGAGAGACGATACGTTGTTGAATAGCCGGCAGGCGGCTGAGATGCTCGACTTGAGCCCGGACACTGTTAACGAGCTCGCACGCAAACATTCGTTGCCTGGGATGAAACGTGGCCGACAGTGGCGCTTTCGCCGCCGTGACGTGGCTTTTTTTAAGCGACGCATGCAGGATCAGGTGGCAGCCTGAGAACCTCTCCGAGGAGGGTGTGTGACTTTTGTGCAGCGGGAGGGGAGTCTTAGACAACCCCACGAAAGTAAAATCTATTCGGAATTCTCTCACCTGTACGAGAAGATTTTTTCTCGCTTTTTCTGTAAACGCATCGCCACTGTTATCAGCAGCCTGTCGATTCCGCCCGGTGCGAAGGTCCTCGAAGTCGGGGTTGGCACTGGGCTCTCAATGTCAGCCTACCCCCACCATTGTGAAGTGACCGCTATCGATCTCGCTCCAGAGATGTTGGAGCAAGCTCGGCAAAAGGTGATAGAGCACGGGTGGCGACACTTCCGGCTCCTCAAGATGGACGCTCTCAATCTCGAGTTCCCTGATAACTCGTTTGATTATGTCACGTCGTTTCATGTCATCAGCGTCGTCCCTGACCCGGTGCGGATGATGCAAGAGATCCACCGGGTCTGCCGGCCTGGTGGGAAGATCGTGATTATTAATCATTTTCGCACGACCAAACCTGTCCTTGGCCCTCTCCTTGACGCTCTTGATCCCATTACCCGCCGTTTAGGGTGGAGTGTGTCTTTACGCCTCTCTCAGGCGTTTGCCGGCGTTCCCGTGGTCATCGAGAAACAGTTCAAAACCTCCCCCTTTTCCCTCTTTACCGTCGTGCTCGCGCATAATCGCAAAGAAGTAAAGAATGGGGGAGCACATTAGGCAATTGCCCTCTTTTTGGCAGAAATCCGAGAGCCGAGTACCAGCCACTAACGGGGCTGAGGCTCTTTCAACTCGATCGAAATCTGCTTGTAGCGAGTTGGGCCCACGTTGGTGAGAATATGGGTGACCCCCTTCACCGGGGGCATGAAGACCTCGCCGGCATTCGGTTGGAACGTTTCCCCTTCCGGTTCTGGTCCGGGTTTCCGACTTTTAATACGACTCCCTTCTAGACAAATCACGATTTCGTCCAGTTCGTGGGTATGCTGCGCCGTCGATTGTCCGGGCTCGAGTGTCAGACTCCAGACCCTGACCCGATTGTTCTCCAAGAGCAGCGTCGGCTGTGCCACAGTGCTGGCAGCACTGAGCAGGTTGTGTGTGAGGAGCAGGAGAGCTCCCAGCGCCACGCTGCTCCCTATCACAATACCAATGCGCATGGTGATGGCAAATGGCCTCATGGTGTACTCGGGTTTCGTAGGGAGACGAGAGTATGTCTTTTCTGCTACTTGACACGGGACAAATAGGTTCCCGTTTCTGTATCGATCCGGATTGTGTCACCTGCCTCGATGAAGCTCGGCACCCGCACCACCAGCCCGGTTTCCAGCGTTGCCGGTTTCATCTCGCTCGTGACTGTTGCCGTTTTCATGCCCGGCGGGGTGTCTACCACCTGGAGGTCGACCGTCTTGGGGAGGCTGATACCGACCGGCTGTCCGTCGTACATGTCAACGCGGATACGTAAGTTGGGGGTGAGGTAAAGCACGGAGTCGCCGAGAGTCTCTTTCGAGAGAGCAATCTGCTCAAAGGTGTCTGCGTTCATGAAGTGGAATTCATCTCCTGCCTGATAGAGATATTCCATCTCTTGTTGCTCGAGCGAGATACGGTCAACCTTATCTTCCGAGCGGAACTTGTACTCGGTTTGCAACCCTGAGCGCAGATTACGCATTTTCGTTTGGACAAAGCCGCGCTTGTTTCCAGGGGTGATGTGAATAAGCTCCATGATGCGGTGAAGATCGTTTTGATGCATGATAATCATCCCCACACGCAACTGGGTTGCCGGTACCAGCATACGTTGAATCCTCCTAACCTCCGTCGTGTATTGTGGTTGTGTTACTGTATCACCCGCGCCAGCACACGGGCAAGCTGCTCACTGCAATTGCTCCTCAGGGGGGGGAGAGGGCACAAGGACGGGGGAAGCGTGGTGGTGCACAATGAACCAGTGGCCGTCTCGCTTCTCGAAGATGTTGGTCGTGAGAATCTGCGCGCGCGAGGGACCGTCGTAGCCGTGAGATTCGAGGTTTTCCATCAAGACGACCCAAGCAAGGGAACCTAGGACCTCCACGCGCACGTCCGTGAGCGTAAAGCGCATAGAAAAGGTATTGGCAAAAATGCGCTCCCAACTTGTCATGACCGGTCCCCAGCCGCAGAGGAGGGGCCACCCCGGGTGGATACACTTAATGTGGCTGGCGCGGAGCCACACTGCTTCCATTTCTTTGACCTCAAGGGTTTCGAATGCACGATAAAATGCGGCGTTTGCGGCCAGTACAGCCTGCCTCTCGTCCGTCTCCATAGCGTTTCTCCTACCGAGTGTTTCTTCGGGTCGTAGTTCGGCTGCCAATGAGACAGCGGTCTTCTGTAGTTGCGCTCAGGGGCAGCGGGTAGACAAGTCTTACGGCTTGGGGGCCATAAAGACCAACAACAGCAAGCGCCCGGGTCCTGGATTGCGGACTTCGTGTTCCGTGCCCGCAGGGGCCAGAGCGATACCGCCGGCGTGGAGTTGCGTTGTCTCTCGCTCGACGCGCACCTGGGCCGTCCCCTGCAATACGTAGTAGATTTTATCCGAGCCCTTGTGTGCATGGGCGGTCTGCTCTTGGCCGGGTTCAAAGCAGTAGACGTCGCAAAACATCCGCTCCGTGTCGAACAGATTCACTTTTTTCATTTTCTCGGGAGCAAAAGCGGCGTGAGAGAAGACCTCTTTAAATACTTCCATACAGGGACTCCTCTTCCCCACAGAATCTGAGCCGGGGCAGCGGCCTTTTTTCTTTTTTTCAAGTATTATATCAGACCGTATACCACTAGTCTTGTGGAGAGCGACAAAGAGTGCCCGAGCTGCCTGAGGTGGAAACGGTTCGCCGCGGTTTGGAGCGGTTGCTCCTTGGCCAAACTATCGTGCGGGTTGAGATCCGTGAGCCACGGTTACGCCGGCCGTTAGCACCTGACTTTGCTGGGTTGCTGACCGGACGGACAATCGAGCAGATTAAACGGCGAGGGAAATACCTGCACTTCGGTTTGGACAATCAGCAAGTGTGGTTAGTGCATCTAGGGATGACGGGGCAACTCATCGTGGACGAGCCAGCCGCTGCCCTTCTGCCGCATGACCATATCCTGGTCTTCCTGCAGAATGCTCGACGCTTGCGCTATCATGACCCTCGCCGTTTCGGGTTGATGCTGATTGGGGAGGAGCAGGATCTTAGCGCCTGCACGGGGCTTGGGGTGGAACCGCTCAGCCGGGATTTCAATGTGCGTTACCTCTGGGCAAAGACCCAAGCGACGCAGCGAACGATAAAAGATCTATTAATGAATCAACGCGTTGTTGCTGGCATCGGCAACATTTACGCTAATGAAATCCTCTTCCGGGCTCGTGTCCGCCCCACATGGATGTCTGCAACTCTGAGCTTGGATGCTGTGACACGGATAGTGAAAGCGACAAAGGTGGTCTTGCGCGAAGCGATCCGCTATCGGGGTAGTTCCATTTCTGACTATCGCGACGGAGAAGGCAACCCTGGTAGTTTTCAAGACCGCTTTTACGTCTACAACCGTGAGGGCCAGTGCTGCCGGCGCTGTCATACGCCGATCCGGCGTGAGACCTGTGGTGGAAGGAGTGCTTACTTTTGTCCAACTTGTCAGTGCTAGCGGCAAGTTGGAGTGCACCTGCCTCCTAGTGCTGTATGCTCCCTGGGCATTCCTATGACCCTTGTCTTTGCTGCCCCTTCCCTGGCATACTAAGGAAGTCGGGGGACAGGACGAAATTTCCTGAGAGGAGGCGGCAGGCGTGGATCTTCCCCAGTGTCGTGCATGTCAAAAAGGGGTACTTGTCCCTCTTTCGGACTTCGGCCCACGGGGATCATCACTCAAATATAAGGTCTGGGTTTGTATCAACCCCAGCTGCGGTTTCACGATACGTATCGACAAAGGGGTGGTGGTCTACGGGGTCAAAGTTGGCGAACAGCGGCGACGATTTGATGCGCCTTAGAGGCGGCACTCTTCTCACGGCCGTTGCCACATCTCCTTATGTTTAGGTGGTGCCTGCCTGTAATGCTGGGGGATGTGAGAAAGAGCACGGGGTTACGAGCCTGCGAGGACGAAGCGGATAGGGACTTCAACCCAACTCGCTACCGGGCGTCCGTCGAGACGAGCGGGAACGAAACGCCACCGCTCACGGACGGTCTTCAGGGCTGACTCGTCGAGGATAGAGAATCCAGACGATTGGCTGATGGTGACCTCACCGACAGTGCCGTTTGCCTGCACGAAGACTCGCAACACGACGACCCCCTGCGCCCCCATGCGCCGGGCAATGAGCGGGTAGGGTGGTTTCGGATTCACGCCATAGTCCGGCCTGGCGAGCACCCCTCCATCCCCACCGGCCCCTGTCCCGCCCGCCCCGCGCCCCTGTCCACCCCCGTATCCTCCTCGTCCACCGCCACCCGCTTGCCCGGCAAAACCATCTGTCTGTTGGGCAGCGGAGTGCGTCGCATCACCAACGTGCCGCCCGATGCCTGTGGTCGTCGTTGGAGGGGGTGGGATCTCGCTTGGTGGAGGTGGGACAGCCGGTGGCAGTTGTGGTGTGACAGCGAGGGTTGGTCTGGGAGCCGGTTTTTTCCCCCTTGGCTTGGGTGGAGAGGGAGCAGGTGGCTGTCCCGCCCGAGGAGTTCCAGCTGCGGGTTCCCCTATGGGGAGGGGAACTGCCCGTTGCAGGAGTGTGACTTTAAGAACGTTGCGTGGGCGGGACCACGAGGGGAGGAGCATCGCCTCGGCGAGGGCAAGCAGGAGCACATGGGCGCACAGGGAAAAGAGGAGAAACCAACGATACGCTCTCATCCGACCACCTACCGATAGAAAGTGAACCCCCTTGCCCCTTATTAGCTCAGCCTTGCTTAGGAGAGCAAGTTGAACCGGTAGAAGATACCCGAGGTGAAGTTCCAATCTGAGGTCAGCTGGATCCCATTGACCCGGCGATACAGGGTGAACTGCACCAAAGCATAGATCGCCATGCTGTCGGTCAAACGGTAGCGGATCCCCGGGCTCAGGAATAGTTCCTCCCGCCCCCTGTCTGCTTGTTCAACACCAGGCGCATGGCCGATGTCGTCACGGTCTTTGTAGTGGAAATTTAGTTGACCGAGAAAGTCCACGCGACGAAAGAGCGGATAGGCCAGACCGATGTTGAGAAACGTCTCTCCACCTGGCCTGTAGCCAAACTTCCCCGTCCCCACTGGGAAGCGACCCAGGGCAGTGACGAATACCGGCGCAAGGGCGGTCTCGCGACGCACGGTCTGCACCGAGAAGTTTTTCACCACCGACAGTCCGACTATACCATCCCACGCCCCATTCCCTGGTTGCAGGGTGAGTTCTGCCTTTTCTCCATCGCTGTTGCGTACTCCCGTGCGACCAGTGGGAAGTTTCACACCGACGATGAGCGAAAGCGCAGGAGTGTAGGGGGTGGTTTGCGGCAAGAGCAGATACCGTGCGGTAAGCTGCATGTCGCCGAATTCGATATAGCGCCAGCGGTTGGGCACACGGACAATTTCCGTCTCGCCCAGCCCTTCTCCGATGACCTCCTGGTCTTCGTTGTCGATGTGGCGATGGAGGCGGTCGAGGAACGGGAACAGAGCTCCCACCGTGAGGCGTGGGGTCACCCCGTAATCCAAGGTCAGTTTGTAGGTGTGGTTGCGAGTAGAGATTTCGTCGTGAAAACGCGGCACTCTCCCCACTCTCACCCGATTCGTGCCAGTGTAGGGGATATCCTGATCAATATGCTCGTAGACGAAATTCAGGTACAACTGTCCACCCCCGAGGGGATTCTCCACAATGGAGGAGGTCTCAATCGGACAGAATGCCTGTCCACACGAGGCATACAGACGGTAGGGAAGGGCGAATGCGCATAGGATACCGAGCAGCAACGTGCCTGGTACCGCGCTCCGGGTTTGCGTTGTCATATGTCTAGCCTCCTACCTTGTTTGGGGGGTGTTATGGGATTGTGGCCTGTAATACAATCGGCCCCAGCGGCACCATTGTGATCGTGGTTTCCCCATCATGGCTGCGTGCTATCGATGGCAGGGGGCCGAAACTCGCTTCTGCAGTAATGATGATCGTGTCAGCACCGAGGCCGGACATATCTCCTTCACGGGCGCTGAATTCACGGTCTGCGGCTGTACCATCGGTCCGCGGGTAAATCGTCCCTAGGGGAACGGGATGCCCGAGCCTGCCATTTTCCAGACCGACGAGCCACACCACGTACGAGTGCACGTGGCACGTCCAGGGGCCTGTAGGATTAGTGTCTTCATGAGACCGTTCGGTTGCTATAGCCGCATGAGCAGTAGGGGGATGACAGCTGGTCTGTCCGGGTTCGCCATCGTGTCCCTTCAGCCGAGGATCGGTCAGCGACGTGAGATTGATAGTCAGTGGGAGATGTTTTGAGGGATCGAGGGGAAACCCGCGTAAATTTTCCAGCCGAAAGATGCCTCGAGAAAGGTCTACGGCGACCGTACCACTCGCACCGGCAAACTCAGGGATGTTGGAGTTCGGAACGAGCGAGACTTTGATCAATTTTTTTGCGCCTTTTGGTTCACCCTCGTGACCAAAAGCTGAAGTAGACAGCGCAACATTGACACAAATCACTGCCCAGATGTGCCACCCTTTATTGTAATGTATCCTCATACGTCCTCCATCGAACAGAATTGGGTTATACCTGTCGGGAAATCCCATACACCG
>Ga0308420_1001175_pt1 | contig 13646 bp, 12 predicted proteins | sample HotsprSampleMS55_FD_203802 | JGI IMG/M metagenome (GOLD analysis project Ga0308420, IMG submission 203802) | Hot spring phototrophic mat microbial communities from Mushroom Spring, Yellowstone National Park, Wyoming, United States - 20090730_MS55 ... | reverse complement strand
AAATAGTAATAGGATAACTTCTTTTTTTAAAAAATTAAGCATATCATTTAACTTAGTTGTACTAGACTTAAATTTCTAGGATTATATTTCAAGTTTTTTTAGTTCTTGTCTTATTGAGGTTTTTTATGAAAACGAGATTGTTTTATAAAAATTTTGCTATAAGGATTGTATAGTCGTCTTCTAGTTCTTCTGTTTGAGAAAAATTTTCAGTATTAGCTTGAATGAGACTTATAAGCTCACTTGCTGAAAGTTGACTATGAGTTTGAATTAAATCAGCTAGTCTTTCTTCTGTATACATTTCTCCTTTTCGATTTCTACATTCAGTTACTCCATCTGTATATAAAACTAGTATATCTCCAGAGTTATAATTCATTTGATTTTCTGTAAAATCTGTTATATTGAAGCGAGAACCTAGTGGAATTCCTTTTGCTCGTAGAAGTTCTAACTTGTGAGTCTTACTATTAAAGTAAAATTGTCTGTTGTGTCCTGCACTGGCATATTTTAAAACTTTTTCTTCTGTATCAATTTGTATAACCATACTTTCAACAAGCATATTGGATTCAAAATTTTTTTGAAGAATTTTATGAGTATCTAAAAGTGCTTTGCTTGGAAAAATATTTTTTGAAATTTGTGTATTGAGAACTGTTTTTGAAAGTTGCATAAATAAAGCAGCAGGAATCCCTTTACCTGATACATCTCCAATTACTAAAGAATATAGTCCTTCCCAGTGGAAAATAAAATCATAAAAATCTCCTCCTATTTCTTTGCTAGGTAAGTATAAGACTGCTAGTTCTATGTCTTCAAGCCTAGAAGGTATTTCAGGTAAAGAAAAAATTTGAAACTTTCGGGCTGTTTCTAGCTCTTTTTGAATTTGTAAATATTTTTCTCTTTCAAGTCTTGTTTTTAAGACCAAGTAAGATTCTATCATATAATTGATTATAAATTTTAATAATTTTAAGTCCGTCTTTTGAAAAGATTTTTGATTCCATTTGTCGGTAAGATTTAAAATGCCAACAATTTCTTCATTGATTTTTATAGGCATAGATATGAAAGACTTTGTTTTATAATTTTCCGAAAAAGGAAATTCTAAATCCTGAGTTTTATTAATGTTTTCTACTAAAAGAGGTTCTCTAGTCAATAAAATATATCCAATCACTCCCTTGGTTTCATCTATTTGTATTTCTTTTGTATCTAAAGGAAGTCCTTTTGAGTAAATAACTTTCCACTTTCCAGTTGTTTTACTTTTGTGAACATAAGAAATTCTACTGACTCCTAAAAATTCACTAATAGCTTCTCCACTAGCTGCTAAAAATTCTTCTATATCTTTTACTTGACTAATTTTTTGAGAAACTTGTAAAAGTCCATTGATTTCATGTAATCGAGTATTGAGTTCGTTAAATAAGGTATGATTGTGTATAGCTATTGCAGAAATTTCAGAAATTTTTTGCAAAAGATTTACATCTTCTTGTTCAAATTCTCTTTTGTCATTTGTATTTACAGCTTCTAAAACTCCAATTAATTTTCCTTTAGCTAACATAGGTACACCAATTAAATTTCTCGTGGTAAATCCTACCTTTTGATCAATTTCTCTATATAGACGGGGATCTGCCTGAGCGTCATTTACAAGAACTGTTTCTAAATTTTCCATTATGTAGCCTGCTATTCCTTTGCCTTTTGGAACTTTGAGAAATTGTAGTTCTTCACTTTTAGCACCTCTACTGACATAAAACTCTAAGCAGTCTTCTTCTCTATTGTAGAGCAGAAGAGAGCAACCTTCACAATCTAAAGCTTGTTTAGTAGTTTCAATAATGCTATTTAAAATAGAACGTAGGTCTTGTAAGGTATTGATACTAGCAACTAACTCACTAAATTTAGTTAAAGAAAAATCTTTCCTCATTTTTTGATTTACTTTTTATATTATCGGATTTTTTTATTAAATCTAAGATTTTAAATTATGAAAGTTTATCTAGCCATTTTTTTCTTTTTTTGCCATGTAAATTTATTTTCCAATCCCTCTCAACTTGCAAATGAATCTGACTATGTATTTCAACCTTATACAGAAGAAGGATATTTTCAAGGTTGGAATTATTCTTTTTTAAATTCTGAATATCAAATTTTTATCACGGCTCTTGTGAGTAATTTAGGACCTAATAGTCTAAACAACGGAATTTCTTTATCTATTGAGAGTAAAAAAACAGGTTCTTTTTTTGTTACTAAAGAGTTTGGTCAAAAAGATTTAACAGCTGACTCAAATAGGTATTACTTAAAATTATATAACAATGAGTTTGAAAAAGTTGGAAATAATTTTATAATAAAAATATATACTGATGAAGTAAATCTTTTTTTTAAATATGAAAATATTTTTGAAGGAGTCAATTTATCAAGAGATAAAAAATTTATTTATAAAAATTTTTTTGTAAAAGCAGATGTTCCTTTTTCTTATTCTAAAGTTACTGGATATATAGAATGGAAAAAAGAAATTATTTCTTTAACTGGAGTAGGTGGGATGGAACACTTACTTACAAACTACGAGGTCTATAAATTTAGTAGAAGATGGGAAATGCTTCGTTCTATTTCTAATGATGGAACTAGGTTTTTTTTAGGTGGGTATCATGGAAAAGAAGAAAACGATTTCTACCGTAGAATTTCCATCCAAGATAAAACCAAAAAAATTCTTCTAGATGAAACAGTGAGTCGTTCTAATTTTGAACTTATTAAAAAGGAACCTTTTTCTGGTTATTTTTTACCATATCGAGAAAAAATATTTATTTCTGAGGATGAGTCTTGTAGTTTTACTGTAGAGTATCTCACAAATGCAGGTCGAATTAATGTCTTAGCAAATATTTCTCAACTACTTCGATTTTTTGTAAGATTATTTTTTGCTAATCCTTACATAGTAAATTTTCATGTAAAAATAACTTCTGATTGTCCTAGTATTTTTGCTCAACCTAAAGAATGGATAGGTATTAAATCTGATTATTTAGTTAATCCTAAATGAGTCTTTAGAACTTGAATTAAAAATTCAGGATTTTCATGTTGTAAGTTATGTCCCGAATTGGGAACTTCAAAGTAATGTAAATTTTTAAAATGAGATTGGATTTCTTCTAAGTTAGAAGGTCGAATGTGAGTTTGTTCGCCAAAAAATAAAAGTACAGGACAAGAAATTTCTTTCCAAAGAAATCTTGAAAGTTCTGGGGGAAAGGGTAGGGGGATCATTTGTTTTAGATGAGGATCATTTTTCCAAGCAAAATGATTTTCATCTATCTGAAACGTAAGACCTTTAAGTATAACTTCAAGTTTTTCTTTTGAATGCTTAGGATAAATTTTTGTAAGCTTTTGAAGTGCTTCTTGTTTAGTCATTTTTTTTCTATAGTTTTTAGTTTCTATTTTAGGTGTAGAGTTTTGTTCTAACCAATTTAAAATTCTTTGCTTTTCTTTTTTCCAAGCTTGAAGTCCACTAAAACCTTCTAGTAAAATTAAAGACTGAATTTTTTCAGGATAAAGTCCTGAATATCGTGCAGCTAAACCTGCGCCTAAGGAATGTCCTAAAATAGAAAAAGCTGTTGATAAAAAATTTTCTACTATTCTGTGTAAATCTAATAAAATTTCTCCATAATGATAAAATCCCGATTGATTCCAACTAGAACCCCCATGTCCTCTGTGATCGTAGCTAATTAAGTTAAAGTGTTGAGTTAAAAACTCTTCTAAAAAGACAAAAGTTTCTTTAGTATCGTTAAATCCATGTAAAAGAAGTAAGGTATTTTCTTTTTGAGTATTATAGGTTTGGATTTCTAACTCAACATCCTGAAATTTTATTTTTTCTATTTTTTTCATTTCTTAATATAAAGTTTTTATATTTATTTTATTGACAAGGATTTTTAAGTTTCATATAAGATAAAGCATGAAATATATTATATTCAAAAAATTTTTTGTTTTCCTTAGTTTGTTTCTCTTTAGCTGTGCTTCTGGAGCAAGGTATTTAGGTGAAAGTGAAATGGAAAGTAAACTTGCTGACACAGGTGGACTTACTCGAGTAGAACTGGAAAAAGCTGCAGAAAAAATCTCTCAAAAAATTATTTCTAATTTTAAGATAAATAAACCTAAAGAAGGGGTTTTTGTTGCTATTTTACGTACAAAAAATGATACATCAGAACAAATTCCTACAGAAGTCTTTGAAAATGCCTTAGTAAAAAATTTAATGCTTGGAAAAATTTTTACCTTACGTACTGACAAACGAGAAGATCAGCTCAAGGAAATTAAAATAAGTCAAATGCTAGGTACTGACTTGGATCTTACAAATTTAAAAAGTCCTAATTTTTTTGTAAGGTCTACCATCAGTGAAAATATGTTTCGTAGTGGGGGAGATAAAATTGTCGAACACACTTTAAATGTAGAACTTGTCGAAGTTAGCTCTCTTATAGTGACTGTCTCTGAAAAAGAAACTTTTTCCAAGAAAGCAAAAAGTAACAAAGGCTTAGATTGGTAACTAATGTCTAATTTAAAAAAACTTAAATTTATAATTTTTCTTCTTTTATTAAATTGTGCTACTAGTTATGCCAAAAGACTAGAACCAATAGAAAATGCTGTTTACTCTGGAAACTTTGAAAAAGCTATTCCAGAACTTCGAGAGTTAGTCAAGAATGGAGATGAAAAAGACAAGTTACTTTATCTTATGGAAGCTGGGGTTGCTTTGCATACTAAAGGAGATTATGTAGCAAGTAACAAAGCCTTTAGTGAAGCAGAGGCTATAGCTGATACCGCCAGAACAAGTGTAAGTGCAGAAGCCTTAGCTTTTGCTCTTTCTGACAACGAAAGTAAATTTATTGGTGAAGATTTTGAAAGAGTAATGATTAAGTTTTATATGGCATTAAATTATTTATGCTTGGGAGATTATGAGGCTGCAAGAAGATATTTTAAAAAAGTCGAATTTGAACAAAAAGAGATGAAAGCTACTGAACCTAAATATAAACAAAACATTTTAGCGAGGTTTTTAGATGCTGTTGTTTGCGAATATCTTGGAAACTACAACGATGCTAGAGTAGAATACAAAAATATTTTAGCACTAGACCCAAATAATTTAGAAATGCTAGCTCAAAGATATGTTTTAGCCGAAAAAGAAGGAGATAAAATTGATAAAGAAAAATATATTAAAGGGAAAGATTATATAAAATCTTATAATCTTAACTTAAACAAAGTTGAATTTAATTTAAACATGGGAGAATTAGTAATCATTCATCAAACAGGAAAAAGTGCTGTAAAAGAATCTCGAGGAAAACTTATGGATGATCCGCAAATTTCAGGTCCTCTGATCAATGCAATTGAACTTGCTATTCGTAGTGAATCTCAAGCTGGACTTAGCGTAGGGGGAGTTTTAGCAACTTTAAGCACAGCAGAACATCCTATTCCAATTTATAAAGATAGAGATCAGGACAGAGAAGAACTTCAAATTTTTATCAACCAAAATAAATTAGGAACAACTCAAACTTTAACCAACTATTCAGAGATGGCAAAAAATAGTTTCAATGATAACTACGACAAAATAGTAACTAAAAATATTTCTTCTATTGCTACAAAAGCAGTTCTTGCAGCAAGTTTAGCTTATACAGCTGGGGAAATGGCTAAAAGAAAAGATGACAATTCAAGTCAGCTTGTAGGAAGTCTGGTGAGTTTTATTACAGGTTTATTTACAGGTTTAGCTGTTTCCTCTTCAATATCTGCTGATTTACGTTGTTGGAGAACTATTCCTTCTAGGTTTCAAGCACAGAGAATTTTTTTAGAGCCTGGAGAGTATGAAGTTTCTTTTTTTAAGGGTTCAAATCCAGTTGGATTTTCTCAAAAAATTTTTATTGAAAAGGGAAAGCCTGTTTTTATTAGTTTGAGAAGTTTGTAAAGCTCAATTTTTTCATATCTTGCAAGCAAATATAAGCTTAGCATAGAAGTTATGTCTTCTTAAAAAAATAAATAACTAGTTGATTATATACTTTTCGCAAACTTCAAAAGACAAAAATCTTAACTAAAAATCTTTTAGTAAATTTGGGCTGTAAGTTTCTTGATAAGGAAGTCTATTAAACATATCGTATAATTCTCAATTAAATTTTAAAACTAGAAATTTATTATTGAATATAGCTGAGAATAAAGATTTTACTACTTGTCCACTAGAAAGCTTTGTTTGTTAATGTTATAAAACTTTGTGGTAATAGTTGGTTAAGGGAATTTCTAGTAGGTTTTTTTGTGGGTTTTAGGTTTTTTGCTACAGTCGAAAGTGTAAAATCCTGTGAATGTAAGCGTTGTTTCTCATTTAAAGTAATAGACTCTATAAAATAATGATTGTTTTTTGTAAATTAAAAAATATGAAATTTTTTACAAAACTAAAATATATGTTTTTGGTTTTTAAAGATATTCAATAATAAATTTTTAATTTTTAAAATAGGATGAAGATTTTTAAAATTTCACTTGTAATCTTCTAAATTAATTTAAATTCTCCTTAGAACTAAATTTTTTATTTTTATGAAAATTTTTCAATAAGTACCTCTATTGGTGAATTCATTTTGTATAACGTCTTGTAATTCAAGTTTTAAAATAATTTATTTCATTAATCTATTTATTTATATTTAAAACACCGTGTAAAATGATGGTTTAGAAAAATATAAAAGCTATTATAGTTATCCCAAAAGCTTTGTAATACAAATAATTTCATATGGTAATTCTGCCTCCATTTTCATCAGACAAATCAGATTATCTCTTTTAAGACCTATACTCTTACTAAAATGTTGACGGGAAAAATTAACTCTTCTATAAAATTCATTACATATTTACAAAAAACTTAGAGAAAAAAAAATCAATTATTTCTTTATTTATTCCAATAGAAGTATCAATATTTATGATAAACTCATTCTAATGAAAAAGTTATCATGAAACCAATTGGTAATGAAATATATAAAAGATTGAGTACATAAAAGTAGGAATTTCAATAAATTATTTCATAAATCTAATTCGTAAAATACATCTACCAAAAAAATATCTTTAAACTAACAAAAATTAAATTTGATCGCTTAGATAGAAACTTACTTTAAATAAGTTTTTGAAGGAATTAGTGTTAGTGTTCTAAACCAAAATCTAAAAAATTTTTTATAAAGAAAATAACTTAATTGCTAATTTTAGGCTAGTTGGGTCAGCTATCCCTTTACCAGCAATATCAAAAGCTGTACCATGATCTGGTGAAACACGTAAAAAAGGTAAACCTAAAGTGACGTTTACTCCTTTCTTTCCAGCTAAGGCTTTAAACGGTATGAGAGCTTGATCGTGATACCAACACAAAATGAGATCAAAATTTTTTTTAATCTCAGAAGTAAAAATAGAATCTGCTGAAATAGGTAGAGAAACATTCATTCCTTTTTTTTGCCATTTTTTCATAAGAGGAATAATATAATTTTTTTCCTCACTTCCTATTTTTCCTCCCTCACCACAATGGGGATTGAGTCCACAAACTCCAATTTTAGGATTTTTAAATAAAGAACTACACTTTATAGCAGAAAACAAAGCTAAAAAGTCAATATTTTTTATATAAGATGATACAGAATTTAATGGAATATGTGTAGTGAGTGGAATGACTTTTAAATCTTGAGAATACATAAGCATAAAAGTTTTTTGATTATAAAGTTTACTTAGTTCCTCTGTGTGCCCTATAAAAGAACTCATACCAAAACGAATTACCCATTCTTTACTTAAAGGTAAAGTTAGCATGTCTCCACCTAATTTTTTCTGAAGTAAACTAGCAGAAACTAAAGAATGGTAAGCACACCCCCCACTGTATTTAGAGGGCTTGCCTACTACTAACTTTTTTTCTTGTGAAATTTTCAAAAAATTATTTCTATAAATAAAAAAACCTTTGTCAATAAATTTTAAATCTTGTAAATTAATTTTTTCCCCAAAGCTAGGACTTAAAACATTTTGAGATTGAACTAAAACTATAGGACGTTTATTAGATAAAGCTAATATTTCTTTTTTAGATTTTTCTAATATTTCTAGTGAAATTCCTGTGACATCTCCCTCAGTTACCCAAAGGATTTTTTTCATTATCTGAGTTTTCCAGGTACATTTATATGACTTAGTGCTGCGTGAGTAAACTCCTCAAATAGACGCAATGCTTCAGGTATACTCTTACCTTGTAAAAGAGTTGCTCTTTCAAACCTAGGATTAAACTCAATAGGATCTTCTAAGTTGTTTATGATAGTATTTCCTGAGTTTAAGGTTTCATTGACTTTCACTAAGAAATCTCTAAATGTTTGAAATAACTCTCCCGCCTCTGCTATAAAAATTCGAGATTGTTTATTTTTCATTCGACCTAGTTGTTCTTTAAAATCTTGCTTGTCTGTCTGTGCAAATTCTTCAATAGTTTCAGAAAGTACTTTCATAGTTCTTCTAATGTTTTCTAAATGCTTTAAAAGATTGTCCCGTTCTCCCATATGAGAGAAATCAAACTTTATATGAGAATCCCCTAATATAGGCACATACTCTGATTCTAATAAGTTAATGAGAGTAGCAATTAAATTTATCTCAGGATCATTGGAATGAGGAGAAATTTTCATTACTACTAAATTAGAAAGGATATTAGTTCGATCAATAGTCCCCTGTGGAATAAGAACCTTGTCTTTACCCTCTTTAGATTGTGTTTCTATAGTAGGACTTGAAATTTTTACAGCATGAATATTGTCTGGAATTCCTTCGGGACTGATAGTTCGAATAAGTGATTTATATTTTTGAATATCTTTGGTTACTCGTTTTTTTTGTTCTTCATTTTGACTAACAAGCAAAATCTTCTCGAGTTGAGAAGTTAAAACTTGGTATTTTTGAAGTTGAAGAATTTGCTCGTTAGTTAGTGCCATACTTTACCTCAGGATTTTTTAGTTGCTCCACTTAAAGAATCGGTAATAGAATGAAAATTTGTAAGATCAATTGGCAAAAGAACTTCTGTATTTGCTTTAGCTAAGTTTACAAACTGGGCAATAAAGCTTTGTGCAATCTGTAACTTCATAGCTTCTAAGCCTTCTCCCTCAGAAAGAGCACTAGCAATAGACTCAATTCCCATTGCTGTAGCTAAAGCAATAGACTCAATTTCCTTAGCTTTACCTTCTGCTTCATTGATACGTTTTTGTCGTTCACCCAAAGATTTATTTATAGCTTCTTCTTTTAGACCTTGTGAACGGTTAATTCTAGCATCTCTGTCTCCTTCTGAAAGTGAGATTTTGGATTTTTTATCTAGTTCTGCTGTTTTTAATTTTTCCATAGAATCAATTACTGTCTTAGGTGGAGTTAAGTTTTGAATTTCATAGCGATTGACTCGTATTCCCCAAGGTTCTGCAGCTTGTTCTATGGCATCTACAATTCTTTGATTGAGAATTTCTCTAGCTTCAAAAGTCTTATCGAGTTCCATAGTCCCAATTACAGCACGCATAGTAGTTTGTGCAAGTTGGACAGATGCAAATACATAGTCGTCTATTCCATAGCTAGCAAGTTCTGGATTTAAAACTTTAATATACAAGACCCCATCTACCCGCACTTGAACATTATCTTTTGTGATACAAATTTGAGGTTGGACTTCTATGGCTTGTTCTTTTAAGGTATGGATATAAGTGACTTTATCAATAAAGGGAATTAAAATATGAATTCCCGCATGTAAGGTCTCATAGTATTTTCCAAGCCTTTCGACAATCATTACTTCTTGAGAATGGACAATTCTAATAGAGCGAATAGTCATAAAAGCTATATATAGTATAAAGACGGGCCAAAAAACTAATGTAATAAAACTCATTTCTTTTCTCCTTTTTGTGTTTGTGAGGTGGTTACAGTGCCTGTGCTACCTGTAGTATGAGGGAAATTTTGAGTAATTTTAGAGACTCCTTCAAATACAGCTGCTATATTAGCAACGTTAGGCGGTAATACCGTAGACTTAGAAGAGTGTAAAACTTTTCCAAGATTTTCTAAATATGCTTGAGCTACTTGTAAATCTACCGCAGATCTTCCACCTTTTTTAGCAATAGCCTGAGCAATAGCTCTTAGTCCATTGGCTGTAGCAGTAGCTACTAATTCAATTTCTTTAGCCTTACCTTCTGCTTCATTTATACGTTTTTGTCGTTCACCCTCACTGATGTTTATAGCCTCTTGTCGTTCACCCACAGACCGATTGATTCTAGCAGTCCTATCTCCTTCTGAAACAGTAATTTCTGCTCTTTTATCTCTTTCTGCTTTCATTTGTAATTCCATAGCTTGGAGAACTTGAGGAGGTGGGGTAATATTTTTAATCTCATAGCGAGTTACTTTAATTCCCCAAGGGTCCGTAGCTTGATCTAGTTGGGCAATCACCTTACTGTTTACCTCATCTCTTTCTGCAAATGTATCATCTAAATTTAACTTACCTATTTCAGCTCGAAGAGTAGTTTTAGCTAGTTGGGTAGTAGCTAAAAGATAGTCGTTAATTTCATAAGAAGCTTTTTCAGGATCAATCACTCGTAAATATAAGATCCCATCTACATTTACAGGGACATTATCTTTTGTTATACACTCTTGCGGGGGAACATCATATGCTACTTCTTTGAGAGTATGCCTATAAGCAATTCGGTCAATAAAAGGAATTAAAAAGTGAAAGCCTGATTCTAAGATAGCTTTCTTTTTTCCAAATCGCTCTTGGACATAAGCAAACTTGTGTGGAACTATGACAATGGTTTTGTAAATTACAATGAGCCCAATGATAAATAAAATAGTCAAAAAATCAAACATTATTTCCTCTCTTTATAAAGATATTTCTTTACAGTATTTTGAGTATAAGGAAAGTCAAGATTAAAACCAAAAAAAAGCCGGACTTTTTTTGTCCGGTCAATGGTTCCTAAAAAGAAAGCATCTTATAGATTAGACTACTTCAGCTTCTGCTAATTCCTCTTCCAAAGGAGATAATTTACGAGTTTTTTTGCCATTTTGTGAAACTACAGGAGTTTCAGTATCAACCTCATTTTTTGAGACAGGCAACTCATTTAAGTTTCGGATTTGAGTTTCTAAAATTTTAGTAATTTCTGGATTTTCCTGTAAATAAATCCTAGCCTGCTCTCGACCTTGTCCAATTTTTTCTCCCTTGTATGAATACCATGCCCCCGACTTTACAATTAGGTCATGTTTTACTGCTAAATCTAAAATAGAACTTTCTCGGCTAATTCCTGTAGAAAACAAAATATCAAACTCTGCTTGCCTGAAAGGTGGAGCACATTTGTTTTTTACTACTTTAACTCTCACACGGTTTCCAATGGACTCTTCTTTGTCTTTAATAGTTTCAATTTTACGAATATCTAAGCGAATACTAGAGTAAAACTTGAGAGCATTTCCACCTGTAGTAGTCTCAGGAGAGCCAAACATGACTCCAATTTTCATGCGGATTTGATTGATAAATATGACAATAGTTTTAGATTTAGAAATAGTTCCCGTTAGTTTTCGTAGAGCCTGGCTCATAAGCCTTGCTTGTAAGCCCATGTGAGCATCTCCCATATCTCCTTCAATTTCTGCTTTAGGAACTAAAGCTGCTACAGAGTCGATAACTACAATATCAATAGCATTGCTACGCACTAAAGCTTCACAGATTTCTAAGGCTTCTTCCCCGTTGTCGGGCTGAGAAACTAAAAGTTCGTCTATATTTACCCCTAGTTTTTTAGCATAAGCAGGGTCAAGGGCATGTTCAGCATCAATAAAAGCAGCTACCCCACCTAGCTTTTGAGCCTCAGCAATAGTAGTCAGAGTAAGGGTAGTTTTTCCAGAAGACTCAGGTCCAAAAATTTCAACAATCCGTCCCCTAGGTAAACCACCAATTCCTAAAGCAATATCTAAATCTAAAGAACCTGTAGAAATAACTGACTGTGCCTCTTCAGACTGTCCACCAAGCCGCATGATAGAGCCTTTTCCAAATTGTTTTTCAATTTGGGACATGGCTGCTTCAATAGCTTTTTTACGTTCTTCGTTTTTTTCGGAAGTTTCTGTGTCAAGCTTTTCTTCTTTCTTCTTCATTGTAACTCTCCTGTCTATATGTACAAAAACCAAGCTTTTTAGTCTGCTAAAATCAGAACTTGGTTTTCTTTTTTTTCAGACAGTTTAACCCATAGGGTAGACAAATTTAACTCAAAACTAAAAAAAATCTTCTCTTGCAAAACTATCTTCTAAAAAAGCTTATAAAATGCATAGCTTTTTTTTTAGAAAAATTAGCTAAAAACTCTAGACTTTAGCTTGTCTAAAAACTAGATTTGTTAGATATGTATGCAAAAGTTTGGCTCAAATGTAAGTTTTGTGAGAAGGAATTTGAATACCTACCTCAAAAAACTTTGGGTGGCTCTAAAGGAACTAGCTTAGAATTAGAAAAAATTTCTCCACTGGTAAGCTGTCCTTTTTGTAAAAAAAAAGCTATTTATTTGGTAAGTTTAAAGCATGAATGAAGAAGAACTAGAACCTAAAATTACTCCCCAATTTTGGTTTGATTTATCCAAAAATTTAGTAGAAGGTGTTCCTGAAAAAATAAACTCTTCTGTAGAACAATTTGAAAAACTCACTGTTTGGCTTTGGGGAATTTATACTCCTTTAGTAGGAATTGGGACAGGTGCAGCTGGGATTTTAGGAAATTTTTTTCCTTCTGTTTGGACTATGCTACTTATTTTAATTCCTTGTTTATCTCTTCTTTTTTCTTATTGGTTTTTGTCTAAAGCAAGGTCAAGCGTAATAGTTAGTTTTCATGCAGATGATTATTTTAATATCAAGCAAGAATACGAAAAGATGATAAAAACTAAAAATTTTTACTTTTCTTTAGCTCAAAAAATTACTTTAGTCACTTGTGCTTTGATTCCTATTTCTATTTTTAGTTATTATTTAGATAAGATAGTTTTTGTCCCAAAACCTAACTTAGTTATCAAGATCTTAGAAAACAAAAAAAAATTGAGTATAAACATCACTGGATTTTTCCCTTTAGTAGATGAAGAAGAACTCATTCATTTAAAAGTTATAGCAGATGAGAAAGAAATTTCTTTACCTTTCTCTGCCTTTATAAATCCAAAAGATAAGGCAGTTTTTTTAGAGGTAGATCTCCCAGAGAAAACTCAAGAAGTAAAAGCAAGCTTAGAGTGGCAAGTTAGTACAGAAGAAAAAAGAATTTTATCTCAATCTTTAAAACTATACTAGTTTTTGTTGTTTGCGAATAAAATTATTATTTTACTTTAAAAAGTAAATAATTAGTTGATTATATATTATATCGAATTCCTTTAAAAACAAGAGGTGCAAACAACAAAACTGAAAAGTATAAATTAAAAAACCAACATAAGAGAAATTAGAAGATAAATCTTAAAAATCCTGTAAATCCTCTAATTATATACCAATTGCCAAAAGTATTTTCCTATTTTGTTGAAAATGAATCTTATTTGGTAAAGTTTAATGGAACCTCTAAAAAGGTGTATTTTTGATTATAAATTATATTTACGCTGTGTATGAGTGTCTCAAGTGGAGTTTAGATTCTGTAAATTTTTTTCTTTTTTCTATAATTTTCCTTGTATCAAGTATAAAGTAAAAAATTTTAAATTCTATTTGTTTAATATTTTAAAATGTTATTTACGTAGAAAGCAAATATC
>Ga0308420_1001172_pt1 | contig 13673 bp, 14 predicted proteins | sample HotsprSampleMS55_FD_203802 | JGI IMG/M metagenome (GOLD analysis project Ga0308420, IMG submission 203802) | Hot spring phototrophic mat microbial communities from Mushroom Spring, Yellowstone National Park, Wyoming, United States - 20090730_MS55 ... | reverse complement strand
TCGGGCACCACTTTCCAGCGTCGGAACGAGCTGTAGCTGCCGGTATTGCGGTCCACTGCCACGCGCACATCGACATCCTCGGTGAAGCGCTTTTTCGTCGCCGAGGCGAGCGCGAGCTCGAGCGCGCCGAAGACGACGTCGCGAGGGACGTTCTTTTCGCGCGCCAGCGCGTCCACCAACAGCAGAATCTCCCGGTTCATGCCGGCTCTCCGTGCAACTTCGTCCTTTACGCTCACCATTGCGGGACCAGCCGTGCGCGCTCGATCGCCTCCAGGCGCAGGGCCAGCGTGCGCCCTTCGACCTCGAAGGTCGCGATTCCGTCCTGCGCACCCCGCAGCAGTCCGGTGAAACGCCTGCGCCCGGAGTCGTCCGGCGCACGCAGCCGAACGCTCACCCGACGCCCGGCAAAACGCGCGAAGTCGCGTTCGCCGCGCAACGGCCGGTCGAGTCCCGGCGAGGACACTTCCAGCCGCTCGTATTCGACCCTCTCGACCGCGAAAAGGTGCGTCAGGTGCTGGCTCACGGCCGCGCAATCGTCCACCGTGACGCCTCCGCCTGCGACACGATCGATGAAAATCCGCAGCAGACGGCCACGGTGGCAGAGCTGGAGATCCACCAGTTCGTACCCCATTCCTGCGAGGGCCGGTTGTACGATGCCGCCCACGTTTTCCACCGCTGCCTTCATCTCCTTCGGTTCGCCTGGTTGCCGCCGCCGGGAAACAAAAAATGGGCCGAAGCCCATTGCATTTCAAGCTGTTGAAGTCTAACCGATTTCCGAGCGCTCGGCAATCGCTTCGCGGTCGACCGCGGCCAACGTCGCTCGAACCTGCGCCGGGCTCGCCTCGACCCATCGCCCGGGCGGGAGACCCCGCGGCAGCCCAATCGGACCGAAGCGCACGCGTATCAGCCGACTCACCGGGTGGCCGAGCGCCTCGAACATCCGGCGCACCTCGCGTCTGCGCCCTTCGGCGAGCGCCACGCGGTACCAGCGGTTTGCCCCGCCACCCGCATCGGCCCGTAGCGGCTCCAGACGTGCGAAGCGTGCCACACCGTCTTCGAGGCGAATGCCGCGGCAAAGGCGCACGCGCTCGGCTCCCGAAAGCGCTCCGAGCACACGGACGAGGTACACCCGTTCGACCGCATGGCGTGGATGCATCAGCCGCGCGGCGAGCTCCCCCGAGTCGGTCAACAGGAGCAGTCCCGAAGTGTCGAGATCGAGACGGCCGACCGCGATCCAGCGCCCGCGCGCAAGCACCGGCAGCCGGTCGAACACCGTGGGGCGACCCTGCGGATCGCTTCGGGTCACCAGCTCTCCGGCCGGTTTGTGGTAGATCAGGAGCCGCGGCAGCGCCGCCGGACGCCCTACGACCGGACGGCCGTCGAACGCGACACGGGCACCGGGCACCGCTCTTTCGCCGAGCTGCGCGGTTCGCCCGTCGAGCGTGACGCGCCCCGCCCGGATCCAACGCTCGATCTGGCGGCGCGAGCCGAGACCGGCGTCCGCGAGCAGCTTCTGCAGGCGTACGCCGCGCTCGCTACTCGCCGACGCCAGCGGGCCGGGTCTCGAGCGGTTGGTTGCCGGCAGGCGGCGCCGGCGCGGTTTCCAGTTCAAGCGTCCTCGCTACTTCCTCGAGGGGGGGCAGCTCCTGGAGCGAGCGCAGGCCGAGATCGTCGAGGAATCGCGTCGTGGTCGCGTACAGCGCCGGCCGGCCGGGCGTCTCCCGGTGCCCGACGACCTCGATCCAGCCGCGCCCCTCCAGCGTCTGCAGGATCTGCGAAGAGACCGATACGCCGCGGATTTCCTCGATGTCGCCGCGCGTCACCGGCTGGCGGTAGGCGATGATCGCGAGCGTCTCCAGGACCGCGCGCGAGTAGCGGGGCGGCTTTTCCGGGTGGAGGCGTTCCAGGAAAGGCAGGAGTTCGCGCCGCGTCTGGAAACGCCAGCCGCCGGCGAGCTGCACCAGTTCGACCGCGCGCCCCGCCCACTCCGCGCGCAGCTCGTCGAGAAGCCGGCGCAACGCTTCGGCGCCGAACTCGCCGTCGAACAGCCGCCGCAGCTCGGCGAGCGGCACCGGCTCCTGCGCGCTCAGCAAGGCCGCTTCGAGGATGCGTTTGGCCTCAGTGGGACTGAGCATGCGCGATGCGGACGTAGATCGGAGCGCGAGGATCGGACTGGCTGATTTCGATGAGCCTTTCGCGCGCCAGTTCGAGCAGCGCGAGGAAAGTGACGACGAGCACAGCGACGCCACGCGCCGGATCGAACAGCTCCGCGAATTCGAGCACGCGGTGCGTGCCCAGACGCCGCAGGATGTGGCTCATGTGCTCGCGCACCGACAGCGGCTCGCGCAACACCGTGTGGTGAGCGCGCAGCCGTGCGCGGTGAAGTAGCCTGCGCCAGGCTTCGACGAGATCGTGCATCCGCACTTCGGGGAGCCTCGCCGCGGACTCGCGTTCGACCCGCACGGCGATCGCGAACACGTCGCGGCCGAGCTGGGGAAGCGCATCGAGCCGGTGGGCGGCGAGCTTCATCTTTTCGTACTCGAGCAGGCGGCGCACCAGCTCGGCGCGCGGATCCCCTTCCTCCGGTTCGGGTGTGGCGGGGCGCGGCAGCAGCATGCGCGACTTGATCTCCATCAAGATCGCCGCCATCACCAGATACTCAGCCGCGAGCTCCAGGTTGCGCGCGCGCATCAGCTCGACGTACTCCAGATACTGGCGCGTCAGCGGCGCCATCGGGATGTCCAGGATGTTCATGTTCTGGCGCCGGATCAGGTAGAGCAAGAGATCGAGCGGTCCCTGGAACGCTTCGAGCATCACCTCCAACGCGTCCGGCGGGATGTAGAGATCGTCCGGCAGCTCGGCGAGCGGCTCGCCGTAGATGCGCGCCAGCGGCGCCGCGCTAGCCATACGCCAGCCCCATCGCCTCGCGCACCTCGCGCATCGTCTCCGCGGCCATCTCGCGCGCGCGCTCGCAGCCGTCGGCGAGCAGGTTGCGCACGAGCGTCGGATCCTCGAGGTAGGCCTGGGCGCGCTCGCGCATCGGCGCAAGTTCCGCCTGCACCGCTTCGATCACCGGCTGCTTGCATTCGAGGCAGCCGATGCCGGCGGTGGTGCAGCCCTCCCGCACCCAGCTCCGGCGGGTCTCGTCCGAGTACACCTTGTGCAACTGCCACACCGGACAGCGCTCGGGATCGCCCGGGTCTGCGCGTTTCACCCGCGCCGGATCGGTGGGCATCGTGCGGATCTTTCTCGCCACCTCTTCCGGGGGCTCGCGCAGCGCGATCGTGTTGCCGTAGGACTTCGACATTTTCTGTCCGTCGAGACCCGGCAGCCGCGCCGATTCGGTGAGCAACGCTTCCGGCTCGACCAGGATCCTGCGCCCTCCGCCTTCGAGCCAGCCATCGAGCCGCTCGCGGTCTCCACGCGAGAGGTTCTGCTGTTCGACGAGCAGCGCGCGCGCGCGCGCCAGCGCTTCGGTCTCGCCACGCTCGAGGAAGCTCCTGCGCAACTCGTGGAACAGGCGTGCTTTCTTCGAACCCATGCGTTTTACCGCGTTTTTGGCCCGTTCCTCGAAATCCGGCTCGCGACCGTACAGATGGTTGAAACGGCGCGCCATCTCGCGGGCGAATTCGACGTGCGGCACCTGGTCCTCGCCCACCGGTACGTAGCGCGCGCGGTAGATCAGGATGTCGGCAGCCTGCAGCAGCGGGTAGCCGAGGAAACCGTAGGTCGAAAGGTCCCGGTCCCGGAGCTTTTCTTGCTGGTCCTTGTAGGTCGGCACGCGCTCGAGCCAGCCGAGCGGTGCGATCATCGAGAGCAGCAGGTGCAGCTCCGCATGTTCCGGAACCTGCGATTGCACGAACAGCGTCGCCTGAGTGGGATCGACACCGGCGGCGAGCCAGTCCACCACCATCTCGTAGGCGTTCTTCGGCACGTCCCCGGGGCGTTCGTAGTCGGTGGTGAGAGCGTGCCAGTCGGCGACGAAGAAGAGACAGGGATACTCCGCCTGGAGCTTCACCCAGTTGCGCAACACTCCGTGGTAGTGGCCGAGGTGCAGTGCACCGGTGGGGCGCATGCCCGAAAGAACGCGCGTCTCGAACACGGGCTAGAGCAGCACGACCGCGCGCACCAGCGCTTCGGACTCGGCCAGCAACGGCCGCAGCACGAGGCCGAGGACGTTGGTGAACAGCAGCGCCAGCACGATGAACAGGCCGAAGGGCTCGATCCGCGCGAACTGCCAGGCCGCGCGGCCGGGAAGCAGGCTGGTGACGATGCGGCCCCCGTCGAGCGGCGGAACCGGTAGTAGGTTGAGCAGCATGAACACCAGGTTCACCGTCACGCCGGCGGCGGCGACGCCCACCAGAAATTCCGCCGCTCCGGCGCCATGCCGGACCACCGCCGCCACGACCGCGTCGCTGCCGTGCCGACGCGCGAGTTCCTCCCACGCGACGCTGCGGTCGCTCCACGCGATCGCTAGTCGCAGCAGCAGCGCCCAGCCGAGCGCCATCGCGAGGTTGGCGAGCGGGCCTGCCGCGGCGACACAGGCCATGTGCGGTTTCGGACGCCGCAACGCCGAATAGTTGACCGGTACCGGTTTCGCCCAGCCGAACAGGAACTTCCCCGACGATGCGAACAGGACGAGCAGCGGCACCGCGAGGGTGCCGACGAGGTCGATGTGGCGCGCGGGGTTGAGACTGATGCGCCCCTGCGCGTACGCGGTCAAATCGCCGAAATGGCGCGCCACATAGCCGTGCGCCGCCTCGTGCAGGGTGATCGCGAGCAGGACCGGGAGCGCGTAGATGGCGACATACGGAACGAGTGGTTGGACGTCCATCTACGCAACCAATTTTAGCAGACGCTCGAAATTCTTCCCGCGGCGCACGATCGTCGGCACCGCGCCCGTGAGATCGACCACCGTCGTCGGTTCGATCCCGCAACTGCCAGAATCGATCACGAGATCGACCTCGTGCTCGAGCCGCGCCCGGATCGCGCGCGGGTCGTCGAGCGGCGTCTCGTCGCCCGCCAGCGCGAGCGTCGCCGAAAGCATCGGCTCGCCCAGTGCTTCGAGCAGCGCGAGCGCGACAGGGTGATCGGGCACCCGCACGCCGATCGTTCGGCGCCGCGGCTGCAACAGCCGCCGCGGCACTTCGCGCGTGGCGCGTAAGAGGAACGTGAAGCTGCCCGGCGTCGCCGCCCGCAGGAGCCGGAACTGCACGTCGTCGACGATCGCATAGGTGGCGATCTGCGCGAGGTCGCGGAACAGCAGCGTGAGCCGATGCTTTTCGTCCAAGCCGCGCAGCCGGCGCAGGCGCGCGAGTGCGCGCGCCTCTCCCGGCCGGCACCCGAGCGCGTAGAACGAATCGGTGGGATGGACGACCAGACCGCCTGCACGCACGATCTCGGCGGCCTGGCGCACCAGGCGCGCTTGCGGATGCGTCGGATGGATGCGGAAGTATTGCGCCATGTCATGTTTGCCCGAGAAAGCGCTCGATCAGCCAGCCGACGCGCTCGGGCTGGTCGTGGTGCAGCATGTGGCCGGCGTCCGGCACGATTTCGTGCTGCAGGCGACGGAACGCAGCGCGCCGTTCCGCGAGATCGGTTTCGCGGAGTCCCAGACGGCGCGCGCTCTCGCTTTGCTGCCCTTCGATCCAGAGCATCGGCGCGGTGACCTCGCGCCACACCGCTTGCACCTCTTCGTAGCGATAGAGGACCGGGTTCACGATCTTGTGCGCCGGATCGGCGCGCAGGCGCACGCTGCCGTCGGGCTGCGCCTCGCCCCAGTGGCGCGCGAGGAAATCGGCGCGATCGCGCGCAAGGCGCGGGTTGTTCGCCTGCAGGCGGTCGGCGAGCGCATCGAAGCTCGCATACGTGCGCAGACGCGGCGGCGCGCGCAGCTCCTCCAGCCAGCGCCGGTAGCGTTCCGGCGCCTTTTCCGGCGATGCCGGAGCGAGTCCGAAGCCTTCGAGATTCACCAGCTTCGCGACGCGGCCCGGACGCACGCCGGCGTAGAGCGCGGCGACATTGCCGCCGAGGCTGTGGCCGACGAGATCCACCGCTGCGTGCGGGCTGATGCGGTCGAGAAGCGCGTCGAGGTCGGCGAGATAGTCAGGAAACCAGTAGCAGTCGGCACCGCTCCATTCGGTAAGGCCGTAACCGCGCCAGTCCGGAGCGTACACGTCTCGTGCGGGCGCGAGCGCGTCCACCAGGAACTGGAACGATGCCGACACATCCATCCAGCCGTGCAGCAGTACCAGCGCAGGCGCGGCCGTACCCGGCCAGCGCCGTACGTGATAACGCAGGCCGCGGATGCGGTAGAACACCGAGTCGCTCGGGCGCATGAGCGCCGGTATGATAGCGGCCACGATGCCCGTCTTCCGTCTCGGCGAGCGCCGGGTCGAATTCCGCGGGGCGCGCCATTACATCGCGCACGACGCGACGCTGGTGGGAACGATCGTCCTCGAAGAGGAGGCGAGCGTGTGGTTCGGGGTGGTGATCCGCGCCGACAACGAGCGCATCCACATCGGCGCACGCACGAACATCCAGGACGGCGCGGTGTTGCACGTGGACCCGGGCTATCCGATGACTCTCGGCGTCGGCGTCTCGATCGGCCACCGGGCGACGCTGCACGGCTGCACGGTGGGCGACGGCGCGCTCGTCGGCATCGGCGCGATCGTGCTCAACGGCGCGCGCATCGGTGCCGGTAGCCTGATCGGCGCGAACGCGCTCGTACCCGAAGGCCGGGAGATTCCGCCGGGCGTGCTGGTGGTGGGCTCGCCGGGACGCGTCGTGCGCGAGCTCCGCCCGGAGGAAAAGGCGCTGCTGCCGAAGATCGCCGAAAGTTACGTCGAACGCGCGCGGCTTTTCCGGGAGCAGCTCAGGGAAGAGCCGTTCCGTCCTTCGGCGCGTTGAAGCTCGCCGCGCGCGCTGCGTTCGGATGCCGGCCCCGGCCCGCGGCCGCTCGAGGTCGGCATCGCGTCAGTTCGCCACGAACGCCCGGCGGGCGCGCGGCGCGCCGAGCTACTTCGGCGCCATGCGGATCGCCCCGTCGAGACGGATCGTCTCGCCGTTCAGCATCTCGTTTTCCACGATGTGGAGGGCGAGCTGGGCGTACTCCGCGGGGCGGCCGAGGCGCGGCGGGAACGGCACCTGCTTGGCGAGCGAATCCTGGACCTCCTTCGGCATGCCCATCAGCATCGGCGTCTCGAAGATGCCCGGCGCGATCGTGCACACCCGGATGCCGTTGCGCGCGAGGTCGCGCGCCACCGGAAGCGTCATGCCGACGACGCCGCCTTTGGAGGCCGCGTACGCCGCTTGTCCGATCTGGCCATCGAACGCCGCTACCGAAGCGGTGTTGACGATGACGCCGCGCTCGCCGGCGGCGTTCGGCACCCCTTTCGCCATCGCGAACGCCGAGAGCCGGATCATGTTGAACGTTCCGATCAGATTGATCGTCACCACCCGCACGAAATGCGCGAGATCGTGGGGACGCTCCTTGCCGATCGTGCGCTCGGCGGTACCGACGCCCGCGCAGTTGACGAGCACCTGCAAACCGCCGAATTCGCGCACCGCCGTCTCGACCGCGGCGTTCGCATCCGCTTCCGAGGTGACGTCGCAGCGCACGAAGCGGCCGCCGAGTTCGCGCGCAAGCCGTTCGCCGGCATCGGCCTGCAGGTCGGCGATCACGACCTTGCCGCCGCCTTCGGCGGCCATGCGCGCGGTCGCGGCACCGAGCCCGGAAGCGCCGCCGGTGACGAGAAAGACGCTGTTCTTGATCTGCATGGTTCCTCCACAGCCGAGGGGCGCGATGCTAGCACGGAGGCGCGGCCGTATAATTGTTTGATGCGCAAACGATCGGGCGCCGCGAAGCGGCGATGAACGGACAGCGGCGTCTCGCACCGGAGGACCTTTACAGCCGCGAAGGTCTGGCGCGGCTCGATGCGCAGTTCCGCTCCGAGCTCGCCGTAGCGGACGAAGCGCTCGGGGCACGGCTCGCGGCGGCGCGGCGCGAGCCGCAAGCGCTGGCACCGAGGGCGGAATCGGAGCTCCTGATCGCGCTCGCGCCGCACCTCGAGGATTTCGTCGCGCAGCGCTTCGGCATCCTGGCCGAAGCGCAGGCGCTCGCGGCGCGCCACCACGCGCTCGCGCCGCTGTGGTCGGTGAAGCGGCTCTTCGTGCAACGGCGCGCGCTGCACAAGGTGAAGGCGGAGGACGCGACCCCCGAACCGTTCGAACGCATGCTCGCCTGGCCGTTCACCGAACTCGAGTTCGCGCAGCGTGTCACCGAGTGGCTCGCCGACGAGCAGGCGAACGCCGAGCCGCTCGAGGCGGCCGCGCGCTACGCCGCTTGGGCGGTGCACACGCCCGAAGGCCGTGGGCGGCACGCGAAGGGCGTGCTCTTCAAGGCGCCCCAGAAGCTCGACTTCCTGCACCTCGTGCCGGTCGAGACCGACACCACCGCGGGCTATGCCCGCCACGGCTTCCGGCACCTGCGCCGGCGCGAAGGCTTCGCGCTCACCGACCCGGGAACCGACCTCGCCGGGGCGCTCGACCAGGCGAACTATTGCATCGGCTGCCACGAGCAGGGCAAGGATTCCTGTTCGAAGGGGCTGCGGGAAAAACCGCCTGCGAAGGGCTTTCGTCGCACGCCTCTCGGGGTGCCGCTCGCCGGCTGCCCGCTGGAGGAAAAAATTTCCGAGTTCCTCCTCGTGAAGTCGCGCGGCCTTCCGATCGCGGCGCTCGCACTGGTGTGCGTAGACAACCCGATGGTCGCGGCCACCGGGCACCGCATCTGCAACGACTGCATGAAAGCGTGCATCTACCAAAAGCAGACGCCGGTGGACATTCCGCAGGCCGAGACTCGCACGCTGAAAGACGTGCTCGAGCTGCCCTGGGGGTTCGAGATCTATTCGCTCTTCACGCGCTGGAATCCGCTCAACCTGCGCCGGCCGCTGCCGGCTGCGCCCACCGGAAAGAAAGTGCTCGTCGTCGGACTCGGTCCCGCCGGTTTTACCCTCGCCCACCATCTGCTGAACGACGGCCACACCGTGGTCGGCGTGGACGGGCTCAAGATCGAGCCGCTCGCTCCCGAGCTTTCGGGCGTCGAGCCTTCCGGCCGCCGCGTGCCCTTCCGGTTGGTGAAAGATGCGTCGGAGTTGCGCGAGCCGCTGCAGGAGCGCGTCATGGCAGGCTTCGGCGGGGTTGCCGAGTACGGCATCACGGTGCGCTGGGACAAGAACTTCCTCAAGCTCGTCCGGCTTCTCCTCGAACGGCGCGGCGATTTCGCGATGTTCGGCGGCGTGCGCTTCGGCGGCACGCTCACGTTGGAGGACGCGTGGGCGTTCGGTTTCGACCATGTCGCGCTCTGCGTCGGTGCCGGCGGCCCCACCGTGCTCGACATCCCGAACGGGCTTGCGCGCGGCGTGCGTGCCGCTTCGGACTTTCTGATGGCGCTGCAGCTCACCGGCGCAGCGAAGGCCGACTCGATCGCCAACATGCAGCTCCGGCTGCCGGTGGTGGTGATCGGCGGCGGGTTGACCGCGATCGACACCGCGACCGAGTCGCTCGCCTACTACACCGTGCAGGTGGAAAAGTTTCTCGCCCGCTACGAGGCACTGGCGAAAGACATCGGCGAGGACGCGGTACGCGAGGGCTGGGACGACTACGAGCGCGAGACCGCCGAGGAATTCCTGGCGCACGCGCGTGCGATCCGCGCCGAACGCGCGCAGGCGGCCCGCGAAGGTCGCGCTCCGCGCATCGTCGAGCTCCTGCGCCACTGGGGTGGGGTCACGATCGCCTATCGGCGCCGTCTGGTGGACAGTCCCGCCTACACACTCAACCACGAGGAAGTGGAAAAGGCGCTCGAAGAAGGCGTCTGGTTCGCTGAAGAGCTCGCGCCGGTCGCGGTCGAGGTGGACCACTACGGCGCCGCGCGTGCGATCCGCATGCGCCACGCGCCGAGCGGCAACGAGCACTGGTTGCCTGCCCGCACCGTGCTCGTCGCCGCCGGCACGCAACCGAACACCGTGCTCGCGCGCGAGCACGGCGGCATTTTCCGCCTCGATGGGAAGTATTTCGCCGCCTGCGACGAAGAAGGCGAGCCGGTACGCCCGGAGCCGGCGACCGCCAAGCCCGCCGAGGTCCGGGTGCTGCTCGGACGCGAGTCCGGAGGGCGGTTCGTGAGCTTCTTCGGCGACGTGCATCCGTCCTATTTCGGCAACGTCGTCAAGGCGATGGGCTCGGCGAAGCAGGGCTACCCGGTGCTCTCCCGCGTGCTCGCGCGTCGTGCGCCCGCCTCCGCGCTGCCGCCCGAGCGGTTCTTCTCCGCGCTCGCCGACCAGCTCCTCGCGCGGGTCGAACGCGTCGAGCGACTCACGCCGACGATCGTCGAGGTGGTCACCCGGGCGCCGCTCGCGGCGCGCAACTTCCGGCCCGGGCAGTTCTACCGGCTGCAGAACTTCGAGTCGCTCGCGCCGCTCGTTCGCGGCACGCGCATGCAGATGGAAGGGCTTGCGATGACCGGCGCCTGGGTAGACCGCGAGCGCGGCCTCGTCTCGATCATCGCCCTGGAGATGGGCGGCTCGAGCAATCTGTGCGCGATGCTAGGCAGGGGGGAGCCGGTGATCCTGATGGGGCCGACCGGCTCGCCCACCGAGATCGCCGCCGGCGAGACCGTCGTGCTCTGCGGCGGCGGACTCGGCAACGCGGTACTGTTTTCGATCGGTGCCGCGCTGCGCGCCGCAGGCTCCCGGGTGCTTTATTTCGCCGGCTACAAGAAGGTCGCCGACCGCTACAAAGTCGCCGAGATCGAGCGCGCAGCGGACGTGGTGGTGTGGTGCTGCGACGAGGCACCGGGGTTCGTGCCCGGCCGCCCGCAGGACCGCACCTTCGTCGGCAACATCGTGCAGGCGATGGATGCGTACGCGGAGGGCCGGCTCGGGACACCGCCGATCCCGTTGGAAGAAGCCGACCGCATCCTCGCCATCGGGTCGGACCGCATGATGGCCGCAATCGCGCGCGCACGGCACGAGGTGCTGCGCAAGCACCTCAAGCCGCACCATTTCGCGCTCGGCTCCATCAACTCGCCGATGCAGTGCATGATGAAGGAGATCTGCGCGCAGTGCCTGCAGCCGCATCGCGACCCCGAAACCGGCGCCACGCGCGTCGTCTTCTCCTGTTTCAACCAGGACCAGGAGCTCGACCGGGTGGACTTCAAGGTCTTGCACGAGCGCCTGCAGCAGAACTCGCTCGCCGAAAAGCTCACCGCGCGCTGGATCGCGCACTGCATGCCGGCGCTGCGCGCCGCGCGGCCCTTCGTCTGAGCGACCCGGGGCCGCTCTGCGTTCGGCACCGGGCGCGGCCGCTGCCCGCCGGCGTTGTGCTCCTGCGGTCAGTCGCCGAAAGCGATGCCGAGTCCGCGCGCGGTGCGCACCGTGTCCGAGTTCGGCGGTACGCGACGGATGCGCTTCGCCACGCGCGCGAGCGGCACGTAGCGAACGGTCGGCGGATCGAGCGCGACCATCACCCCGCTTCTTCCTTCGGCGAGGGCACGCACCGCCGCGGCGCCGAAGCGAAGCGCGATCAAACGATCGAAAGTGCTCGGCGCGCCGCCGCGCAGGAGGTGCCCGAGCACGACGTGGCGCGTCTCCTTTCCGGTGAGCGAGGCGAGTTCCTTCGCCACGCGCTCGCCGATGCCCCCGAGACGTTCGCCGCCACCGGCGCGCTGTTCGATCACCGTGCGCCGCCCTCCTTTTGGCCGAGCGCCCTCGGCGACCACCACGATCGAATAGGAATGACCGGACGCCTCGCGGGCACGCAGCGCGGCGGCCACCTTGCCGATCTCGTACGGGATCTCGGGAATCAGGATCGCGTGCGCATCGGCCGACACGCCGGAGTTGAGCGCGATCCACCCGGCGTAGCGCCCCATCACCTCGACGACGATGATGCGCCGGTGCGAGGCGGCGGTGGTGTGCAAACGCTCGATGCATTCGGTGGCGAACGCGACCGCGGTGTCGAAGCCGAACGTCATCACCGTGTGCGCCAGGTCGTTGTCGATCGTCTTCGGCACGCCGACCACGCGCAGGCCCTTGCGCGCGAGTCCGTACGCGATCGACAGCGAGCCGTCACCGCCGATCGCCACCAGTGCGTCGATACGCTCGCGCCGGAATGCGCGCAGGAGCTCCGCCGAGCGGTCGCGCAGCACGATGCCGCCGCCGGGGCGCTGCACCGGATAGCGGAACGGGTCGCCGGCGTTGGTGGTGCCGAGGATCGTACCGCCGAGCTGCGTGATCCCCTGCACGCGCTCGGGGCCGAGCGGCACCAGTCCACCGCCGGGCAGGCGTTGCAGCAGCCCGTCGTAACTGTCGCGGATGCCGACGCACTGCCAGCCATGATGGCTTGCCGTCATGACGACTCCCCGGATGACAGCGTTCAGACCAGGGGCGTCCCCGCCGCCGGTGCTGATCGCGATGCGCCGGATCGGTGGCGTGCGCCGTTTCGCCATGGAACCCCTCCTTTCGCAGGTACGTCGCACGTCCATCTTACCCGCGAGTCCGCCGGCGGTCGGGACTTTGACCTGCATCAAGAACCTTCACGGCGAGGGTGCGATGCTTCGAACTGAACGCTTCTGCGGGCGCGGAGGAGCCGGCATGAAGCTCACCCTCACCGTCATCAAAGCGGACATCGGCTCGATCGGCGGTCACCTCGCCCCTTCGCGCCGGCTGATCGACAGCGTACGCCAGCATTTCGCGGAAAGGTCAGGAGAACTGTTGCTCGACTCCTGGATCTCCCATACCGGCGACGACATCGCCATCCTCATGACCCATACGCGAGGCAGCGGCGACGCCGAGGTGCATCGTCTCGCGTGGGAAGCGTTTTGCGCCGGAACCGCCGTCGCGAGAGCGCAAGGTCTGTACGGCGCGGGGCAGGCCTTTTGAAGGACGCGTTCGCGGGCAATGTCACCGGGATGGGGCCAGCCGTCGCGGAGATGGAGATCGAGGAGCGGCCGAGCGAACCCTTCCTGTTTTTCGCTGCCGACAAGACCGATCCCGGTGCCTACAACCTGCCCCTTTACCTCGCCTTCTGGGACCCGATGAACACGCCGGGTCTGATCCTGTCGCCGAAAATCGGACAGGGCTTTCGCTTCGTCATCATGGACGTCACTTGCGCCGAGGCCGACCGGGTGATCGAGCTGGACGCGCCGGAGGCGCTGTACGACATCGCCGCGCTCCTGCGCGATCCAGAGCGCTATGCCGTCGAGTCGGTATAGTCGCGTGCGACCGGCGAGCAGGCGGTGGCAGTCGCCACCTCGCGCCTGCACAACATCGCGGGCAAGTACACCGGCAAGGACGATCCGGTGATGCTCGTGCGCACGCAGATGAATTTCCCTGCCACCGGGGAGTTGCTCGCACCCTTCGCGACGGCACATCTGGTGGGCGGAGGCATGCGCGGTTCGCACAACATGCCGTTGATGCCGGTCGCGCTCAACACCGCGACCAGTTATTTCGACGGTCCGCCGCTGGTGAGCTGCGCCGGCTTCTGCGTGCGCGGCGGCCGTCTGTCCGAGCCGGTGGACTGCTTCGCGCACCCGTTCTGGGACGCGGTGCGCGCACGCGCCGCCGATAAGGGTCTCGAGCTGCGCCGGCAAGGATTCTTCGGCGCCGCGATGTTGCCGATGA
>Ga0308420_1001169_pt1 | contig 13683 bp, 10 predicted proteins | sample HotsprSampleMS55_FD_203802 | JGI IMG/M metagenome (GOLD analysis project Ga0308420, IMG submission 203802) | Hot spring phototrophic mat microbial communities from Mushroom Spring, Yellowstone National Park, Wyoming, United States - 20090730_MS55 ... | reverse complement strand
AAATCACTTATTGATAAATATTTTATTTCTATATACAAATTTTTTATCTTTTAAACTTTGTAAGTTGGGTTTTTAGAAGTTTACAATAATATTTTGCACATATGATGACCTTTAAGTATTGACTTTCTTAAAAAATAAAATTTTATCCCTTGTAAAAAATTGATATATCTGAGAGAAAAAAAGACTTCTGCTTACCTGTAAATATTGAAAGTTATTATAACTTAAAAGTAAAAAGACTTATTTTTGTTAGGAATAAAACGCCCTCACCTCCTAAGAAGTGAGGTGTGTATAAGCATTACCAACGATAATGAGAAAAAGCTTTGTTAGCTTCTGCCATTTTACGAATGTCTTCTTTTTTCTTTATGGCAGCTCCCGTGCCTTTGTGTGCATCCATTAGCTCACCTGCTAATTTGTTGCTCATAGACTTTTCGTTTCTTTCTTTTGCATAACGAATAAGCCATTTTATTCCCAAAGCTAACCTTCTTTCAGGACGGACTTCAACTGGAACTTGATAGGTAACTCCTCCTACTCTACGTGACTTGACTTCTACTTCTGGTTTTACATTGTTTAAAGCTTCTGTAAAAATCACATATGGGTCAGAGTTGGTCTTTTTCTGTATGACTTCTAAAGCACTGTAAAAAATTTTTTCTGCTACAGTCCTTTTTCCTCTACGCATTATATTGTTTATGAATTTGGTTACAACCGGATCATTGTACTTGGCATCCGGCTCCATAATTCTAGGTTCAACTTTTCCTCTTCTTCTTGACATAACTTTCCTTCTTAACTAAGCTTTAGGACGTTTTGCCCCATATTTAGAACGACCTTTTCTTCTTTTATCTACGCCTAAGGTATCTAAAGTTCCACGTATAATATGATACCTAACCCCAGGTAAATCCTTTACCCTTCCACCACGAATAAGCACTACGTTGTGTTCTTGAAGATTATGCCCCTCTCCTGGAATATAGGCGGTTACCTCAATTCCATGGCTTAGACGTACCCTAGCCACTTTTCTCAAAGCAGAATTTGGTTTTTTAGGAGTAAAGGTCATTACTCTCGTACAAACCCCCCTTCTCTGCGGACAAGCTTTTAAAGCTGGAGACTTTGTCTTTTTCCTTTGTTTTTCTCTCCCATATCGAATCAGTTGATTTATAGTAGGCATTTGTTTCCCTTTAATTAATTTTAAAAATGCTATAATAAAGCCAAAATTCTAAACTGGCTAAAGTTGTAAAGAATTTTACAAAAAAGACTGACATTTTTTATTCTTCTTCCTCGTATTCTTCATCATATTCTTCAGCTTCTTCCAAAAGTTCATCTTCTAAAGAACGAATCCGACTAGATGTAGTTTCTTCCATACTATCTTCAGGTAACTCTTCACCTAAATCTTCTTCATCATTTTCTTCTATTTCCATGTCTTTTTTGTCTGTAACTTCAATAGCTACAGTGTTAAGTTCTCTATCTACTAAATAAGGAGTTTCTTGCTCTTCGGTTACTTCTTCCTCCCTATCTAAATCTCCATAGTATTCCTTATACACATCAATATTGAAATACTTACGCATTCCTGTTCCTGCTGGAATCATATGTCCAATAATTACATTTTCTTTAAGACCTATGAGTCTATCTGTTTTTCCTTTAATAGCTGCATCTGTAAGAACCTTGGTAGTCTCTTGAAAAGAAGCTGCTGAAAAGAAAGACTCTGTATTTAAAGAAGCTTTGGTTAGACCAAGCAAAATGGGCTGTGCTTGAGCTGGACTACCGCCTTCTGCTTCCACCCGTTTATTTTCATCCCTAAATACAAACTTATCTACCTGCTGTTGGGCTACAAAAGAAGTATCCCCACTATCAGTAATTACAACCTTGCGAAGCATCTGTCTTACAACTACTTCAATGTGCTTATCGTTAATATGAACTCCTTGTAGTCGGTATACTTCTTGAACTTCTTTTACTAGATAAGAATACAGTGCATCAATTCCAAGTATTCTCAAAATATCATGTGGGTCAAAATTTCCTTCATCTAATTGATCTCCACGTTTTACATAATCTCCATGGCGGACTCGTAGTTGTTTATTTAAAGGAATGGCAACTTTTACTTTTTCATCTCCATTATCAGGTTCAATCCAAAGAATACGCTTTTCTTTGACAATTTCTCCCTTATCTTCTATGCGTCCACTTACTTCAGCTAAAGTTGCTGCATCTTTAGGTCTTCTAGCTTCAAAGAGTTCATCTACCCTAGGTAAACCCCCTGTGATATCTCTTGTCTTTTCTGCAATAGTTGGAATTTTATAAAGAACATTTCCTGTTTTTACTTTATCACCCGACTTAACTGTTAAAATAGCATCTACAGGTAAAGAATACTCCTCCACTCCTTCTTCACCCGTTAAAATTAAACGGGGATAAAGTTTTTCTCTTTTTTGTTCTATGACCTTAAATATAGCGTTACCTGTCTTAGGATCCTCATCTCTTCTGAGATTTTTTCCTACTTCTAAATCTGCCCAAGTTATAACCCCATCAAAATCAGCTATAGCAACATCATTGTAAGGATCAAATTCAGCTAGAGGCTTTCCTGCAAGGACCACATCTGTAGAGTTTACTCCAAGTATTGTTCCAATTTTTACAGGTATGACTACATCATCACCTAAAAGTCGAAACTTATCTCCATGAATTTCTACATGTCCTGACATTTCAGCATGGAGCATTTCTCCTTTTTCATTTGAGGCAATTACTTGCCCTTTCTCTACAAGTTGACCTACTTCTACTTTAATATTTGTGAGTTGAGAAAGAGGGTATTCTTGAATTAAATTTTGCACAACTATAGAACCACGTCTTGAAAATAATTTTTTTCCTTCAGCTGTAGTTACCATTTTTCCAGAAATAGACTTGACGTAAGCTTGGTATGCTACTTTATATTCTTTTTCTTTTACTTTAGAAGAAGCAGCACCTCCTACGTGGAAAGTACGCATAGTAAGCTGTGTTCCAGGCTGACCTATAGATTGAGCAGCAATTGTCCCTACTGCCTCACCTATTTCTACAGGAACTAATCTTGCCATGTCCATACCATAACACTTAGAACAAATTCCATGCTTAGACTCACAAGTCAGAGGAGAACGAACTTTAAGCTTAGAGTAACCTAAATTTTCTATTTTTTGTCCTACACTTCTGACAATCAAAGTATCCCTTGGAAAAATTACTTTTTCGGTAACAGGATCAATTACATCTTCAGCAGTGTAACGCCCAAAAACCCGATCAGCTAAAGAAACAATTACATTTTCACCTTCTTTAACTACACTTAAAGTAATACTTTGGTCTGTTCCGCAGTCTTGTTCTGTAATAATTACATCTTGAGAAATATCTACCAATCTTCTAGTAAGGTATCCCGCATCAGCAGTTTTGAGAGCTGTATCCGAAAGACCCTTTCTCGCTCCATGTGTAGAAATGAAAAACTCTAAAATACCTAGACCTTCACGGAAATTAGAACGAATAGCTAATTCAATAATTTCTCCAGACGGCTTAGCCATAAGACCACGCATTCCAGCTAACTGACGAATTTGCTGCTTAGAACCTCTAGCTCCTGAAGCTGCCATCACGTATACAGGATTAAACCCATCTTGGTCTTTTTCTAATTCCTTAAACATACTTTCTGTAATTTTATCACTTGTCTTTGTCCAGATATCAATAACTTTTTTCTTTCTCTCATCGTCCGTAATAATACCTTTGCGGTACTCCATGTCAGCTTTCTCAACATCTTTACTAGCTTCTGCTACAAGCTGAGCTTTGGCAGGAGAACCTTTAATATCATGGATAGAAATTGTAGGTGCAAACTTGGTTGCATATCTATAACCTAGTTTTTTAATTTCATCCAGCATGATTACAGTCGGACCTGGTCCGTATATGTCGTAAACTTCAGCAATGATCTTATTTGTTTCTTTATCTCCTAAGACTCTGTTGACATAATTATAGCCCTTAGGTAGAGCTTTGTTGAAGATCATCCTACCAGCTGTAGTTTCAATAATGCGACCTTGATGTAAAACATTAATTTTAGAGCGAATTTCTAAACATCCTGTATCAATAGCATACATGATTTCATCCAGGTCCGCAAAAAATTTTCCAGCACCCAATCCGTTTTTTAATTCGCTAGTCAAATAATAAATTCCTAATACAATATCTTGAGTAGGACCACAAATAGGATGCCCATTAGCTGGATTCAAGATATTGTGAGGAGAAAGCATGAGCATCCAAGTTTCCAACTGAGCTTTTGGCGAAAGCGGAACATGGATAGCCATTTGATCCCCATCAAAGTCTGCATTAAAAGCATGACACACTAGAGGATGTAGTTTAATTGCTTTTCCATCTACTAACACAGGTAAGAAAGCTTGGATTCCAAGTCTGTGTAGAGTAGGAGCACGATTTAACAAAACAGGGTGTTCTTTAACTACTGTTTCTAAAGCCTCAAATACATCTTTGTCTTCTGCTTCTACTTTCTTTTTAGCACTTTTTATGTTAGGAGCTAAATCAAGATCTACCAGCCTCTTCATAATAAAGGGCTTAAAGAGTTCTAGTGCCATTTTTTTAGGTAGACCCATTTGGTGAAATTTGAGTTCAGGACCTACTACAATCACAGAACGGCCCGAATAATCTACCCGCTTTCCGAGTAAGTTCTGACGAAACCGCCCTTGCTTTCCCTTTAACATATCGGAAATAGACTTAAGAGGTCGATTTCCTTTACCTTTTACAGTTCTCTTTCTGCGAGAATTATCAAAAAGAGCATCTACAGCTTCTTGTAACATTCTCTTTTCATTTCTAACAATAATTTCAGGAGCTTTTAAAGCTAATAGACGCTTTAGACGATTATTTCTATTGATTACCCTTCTATATAAGTCGTTTAAATCTGAAGTTGCAAAACGACCTCCATCTAATTGAACCATAGGTCTAAGTTCTGGTGGGATTACAGGTAACACGTCTAAGACCATCCATTCTGGACGATTTCCAGAATCTCGAAAAGCCTCTAAAACTTCTAAGCGTTTAACTAGACGTTTGTCAGTAACTTTTTTATCTTGAATTTTTTGTCGTATACTCCTAGCTTCTGCTTCTATATCAATACGAGAAAGTAACTCTTTGATAGCATCAGCTCCAATTCCAGCTACAAACTTATCTCCATACTCATCTAGATAAGAATGATATTCTTCTTCGTCTAAAAGTTCACCCTTATTTCTTCCTGAATCAGCTGGGTCAATAATTACATACTTTTCAAAATATAAGATAGACTTGAGAGCATTCATAGTCATATCTAAAAGCAAGCCCATTCTAGAAGGGACAGAGCGATAATACCAAATATGAGAAACAGGAGCAGCAAGTTCAATATGTCCCATTCTCTCTCGTCTAACTTTAGAATGAGTTACCTCTACTCCACACTTATCACATACCACACCTTTATAACGAATGGACTTAAACTTTCCACAGTAACACTCCCAATCTTTGGTTGTCCCAAAAATCTTTTCACAAAATAAACCTTCTCTTTCTGGTTTCAGTGTACGATAATTTATGGTCTCTGGTTTTTTTACTTCTCCATAAGACCACTCTTTAATTCTCTCTGGAGATGCAATTTTAATAGTAATGGATTCAAAGCTAGTGTAGTTTCTCATTAGATATTCTCTATTGACTCTATTTTAATTTTTTTCTTCCCTCTAGAATATTCATCCTCATAATCCGCGATGTCTACAGTAGAGCCATCCGAATCAGTGATGATGATATCTAGTGCCAAACCCCGAAGTTCTTGAACTAAAACATTAAACGATTCTGGAATACCAGGTTTGATAGAGTGAATTCCTTTTACAATTGCTTCATAAATCCGAGCTCTTCCTAACATATCGTCAGACTTGATTGTAAGTAATTCTTGAAGTGTATGGCTTGCCCCGTAAGCTTCTAAAGCCCAAACTTCCATCTCTCCCAATCTCTGTCCCCCAAATTGTGCTTTCCCACCTAAAGGTTGTTGAGTAACCAGTGAATAAGGTCCAGTAGAACGAGCATGCATTTTATCGTCAACTAGGTGGGCTAACTTTAACATATAAATATATCCACAAAAAACTTTATTTATAAAAGGCTCACCTGTGCGTCCATCATATAGCTTAAATTTAGAGTCTAGAGGTAAACCTGCTTGCTGACTATATTTCTCGATGTCTTCTTCAGTTGCCCCATCAAATACAGGAGTTTCAAAATGAATCCCTAGTTTTTTACCTATAAAGCCCAATTGAGTTTCAAAAATTTGTCCCAAATTCATTCTGGAAGGAACTCCCAATGGATTTAAAATTATATCTAAAATAGTTCCATCCTCCATGTAAGGCATATCTTCTTCTGGAACAACTTTAGCTACTACCCCTTTATTTCCATGTCTACCCGCCATTTTGTCACCTACAACTAATTTACGTTTACGGGCAACATAAACTTTAACTAGTTCTTCTACTCCAGCTGGTAAATCATGTCCCTTATCTCGTGAATAGCGTTTTATATCAATTACAGTGCCTTCATTTCCATTGGGAAGTCTTAAAGATGAGTCTCTTACCTCTCTAGCTTTTTCTCCAAATATAGAGTGTAAAAGTTTATATTCTGGAGTTAGATCGGTCTCACCTTTGGGAGTAACCATTCCAACTAATATATCTCCAGCTTTGACTTCAGCCCCAATACGTATTACCCCTGTTTCATCTAAATCTCTAAAGGCTTTATCAGAGAGATTGGGAATATCTCTAGTAATTTGTTCTTGGCCTAATTTAGTTTCCCTAGCTTGGATTTCAAATTCTTCAATGTGAATAGAAGTAAAGATATCGTCTTTTACAATTCTTTCACTTATAATAATAGCATCTTCAAAATTATACCCTTCCCAAGGCATAAACCCAACTAAAACATTTTTACCTAAAGCTAAATACCCGTTATCAATTGCAGGCCCATCTGCTAAAATTGTCCCTTCTACTAAGATATTTCCATGTTCGTCTAACTTTTCACCTATTACAATTTGACCTGCCAGGGTAGTCCCCCTAGTTACAGTACTTCCTTCTTTTACAAAAGGCTCAAATTCTACATTTCCTACTTTTAGAAGATGGGTTTCGACTTTTCCATCTTCGTCTTGAATTTCTATTTTTTCTTTAGTTACAGCAATTACTTTTCCATCTCTACCAGCCATAATTACACTTACTACTGGCTTTTGGTTAAAGCAAGTGCTTTGATTTGTCTTTTGGTACTTGACTAAATTGTAAACTATAGGTTCTTTAGAGCCTTCTTCTTTTACCCAAATTCGAGAAGCATCGACTTTTACTACTACTCCATTTTTTTTGGCTACTATACAAATTCTAGAGTCATAAGCTGCCCTGTGTTCTACCCCTGTTCCTACAAAAGGTGCTTCTTCCACTAAAAGAGGAACTGCTTGACGTTGCATGTTAGAACCCATAAGAGCACGGTTAGCATCGTCATGCTCTAAAAAAGGAATAAGCGAAGTAGAAACACTTACTACTTGCATAGGAGCAATATCCATATATTGAATTTCAGTTGGAGTTCTAAAAGGAAAATCAGAGCGATGCCTTGTTGGAATAAGTTTAGATTTAAACTCTCCCTTTTCATCTACTGCTGATGAAGAAGTAGCTATATAATGATACTCTTCTTTGTCAGCAGTTAAATACTCAATGGTCTTTGTAACTTTTCCACCCTTTACTACTTTATAAGGAGTTTCTAAAAAACCATATTCATTTACTCTTGCAAAAGAAGACATAGATAAAATGAGTCCAATATTAGGTCCTTCGGGAGTTTCAATAGGGCACATTCTTCCAAAGTGACTATAGTGAACATCTCTAACCTCAAAACCTGCCCTATCTCTTGAAAGCCCTCCAGGTCCTAAAGCATTCAACCTACGCTTATGAGTAAGTTCTGCCAGAGGATTAATTTGATCCATAAATTGCGAAAGTTGAGAGGATCCAAAAAATTCATTGATTACTGCAGTTATAGGCTTGATGGAAATTAATAATTGAGGAGTTTGTTGCTCAATTTCTTGAACAGTCATTCTTTCTTTAATAACTCTTTCTACTCTAGAAAAGCCTAACTTTAATTGGTTACTCAATAATTCACCTACAGAACGAACCCTTCTGTTTCCTAAGTGATCAATATCATCATGGAAATAATTTTCTTCCTCACTTATAAGCATTACTAAATAACGTACTGTCTCAATAATATCTTCTTTACGTAAGGTTCTAACTTCACAATCTTTAAATAATTCAGGACGATGGTATTCAAATTTACTATTGATCTTATATCTACCAACTTTTCCTAGATCAAAAGTTTTAGGTGAAAAGAAAAGGCGGTTAAGCTCAGCTTGAGCATTTTCTAAAGTAGAAGGTTCACCAGGCCTCATAATTAAGTGAAATTTTTTTATAGCTTCTTCGCTGTCGTTTACTCCATCTTTTTCTAAGCAGTTTATGACGATAGGATTATCTTTCCCATTTGGAAACTCTATTAAATCTACTTCTTTTACTTTCATTTCTTTGAGGATATCAAAATTATCCTCATTGATTTTAGCACCTGCTTCTAAAATTACTTCCCCAGTTTCTTGGTTTACAATATCTACTATAGTCCTTCGACCAATAATTTTTTTTATCTCTTTTGGAGTAGCGTTAGATAATTTTACTTTAGAAGATTTATAAAATACTCTTAAAACTTCTTCATTAGAATTTAAACCTAGAGCTTTTAAAAGTAAAGTAGCTGGAAATTTTTTCTTTCTATCAATCTTACTAACTAAAATCCCCTTGTTGTCTATCTCAAACTCTAGCCATGAGCCACGATAAGGGATTACTCTTGCAGAATAAGCACCTTTCTGAATATCGTAGGCAAAGAAAATACCTGGTGAACGATGTAATTGGCTTACAACTACTCTTTCGGCTCCATTTACAATAAATGTGCCTTGTTCTGTCATCAAGGGAATATCTCCCATATATACAACTTGTTCACGAATCTCACCGGTTTCTTTAATAATAAGCCTTATCACAGCTTTTAAAGGCACAGCATAAGTAGAATCTGTATCTTTACACTCTTGAGGTTCTTTGCGTTTTTCTCCTAGTACGTAATGGCTATACTCCATAATTACATCCCCATTGGGACTTTCAATAGGAAAAGTCTCTTGAAATACAGCCTCTAAACCTTGTACTTTTCGTTTAAAAGGATCTTTTACGTCAGCTTGAAGAAACCAGTCAAAAGATTTTTTTTGGATTTGAATTAAATTTGGCATGTAGTCTAAATTAGTAATTTTTCCAAAATTAACTCGCTTTCGTTCTAATTGGTTGTTCATGAAACAAAACTCCTAATATATGGGAGGGTATAAAGAAAAAAATTTTTATTTCTAGTAAATAACTTTTTTCTATAAAGACATTTATAAAAAACAAATGAAGACAGACTTAATTCAAAAACCACTTTAAGAGAAAAATAAGTAAAAATGAATTTTGTCTGTTTCAGTTGTTTTACCTTTTTAGTAGAGATTACTTAATCTCGACAGTTGCACCAACTGCTTCGAGTTTAGCTTTAATAGCGTTAGCTTCTTCTTTAGAAATTCCTTCTTTTACTGGTTTACCACCAGCCTCTACTAAATCTTTAGCTTCTTTCAATCCCAAGCCAGTGATTTCACGCACTACTTTAATCACATCAATTTTTTTCTCACCATGAGCTTTGAGAATGACGTTCACTTCAGTTGGTTCTTCTACAGCAGGTGCAGCAGGTGCTCCCCCAGCTACTGCAGCTACAGCTACAGGAGCAGCAGCAGAAATACCAAATTTCTCTTCCATAGCCTTTACTAGTTCAGCAGCTTGCACTAGGGTTAAGTTACCAATTTGTTCTAATAAAGTTTGTACTGTTGACATACTTTTTCCTCACTCAATCAATAATTTTTTTTATTTTGCATTTTTTTCAGCTACAGCTTTAATAGCTCTAGCGAGACTAGCCATTACTTGATTAATACCACTTGCAATTTGAGTAGCGGGAGTATTAATTCCACGGGCAATCATAGCTAAGAGTTCTTCTTTTGTAGGAAGTCCTGCTATACTCTCTACTCCCTTTGCATCTAAGACCTCTCCTGAAAAATATCCTGCTTTCATATCAAAAGCTTCATTTTTCTTTTTAAAGTCCTTACAGATTTTAGCTACAGTAGGTAAATTTTCTTGTGAAAAAATAGCAGCTAATGGTCCTTGGTATTCAGGTCCAAATTGAATAGCCTTAGAAGAATGACTAGAAGATTCTTTTAATGCTCTAAGAAAAAGATTATTTTTGATAACCTTCATTTTTGAACCAGCTTTGCGTAGTTCTCTTCTCAACTCTTCCATCACTTGAACATTTAAACCCGAATAAGATACTAAAATAAAATTGGGATTTGCCTCTAACTCTTTTCTTAATTCAGCTATAGCCTCTACTTTCTCGGGTTGAATTTTTCCTTTTTTCATAACTTGTACCATATCTTTACTCTCACTTAGTGTACTCTATTGACTAATTCTTTAACATCTACTTTTACACCGATACCCATAGTAGCAGAAAGAGCTAAATTTTTGAGGTATTCTCCTTTTGCATCAGAAGGTTTATCTTTCATAAGTGCAGCTACTACTGCTTTTACGTTTTCTACTAGCTTGCTGTCATCGAAAGATATTTTTCCTACACCTAGATGAATCACTCCACCTTTGTCCGGACGATATTCTACTCGTCCACTCTTTAACTCACTGACAGCCTTAGCTACATCTAAGGTGACCGTACCAGCTTTAGGTTTAGGCATGAGCCCCTTTCTTCCTAGAACAGGTCCGAGTTTACCTACATCTTTCATCATGTCGGGAGTGGCCACACAAGCATCAAAATCAGTCCAACCTCCTGCAACTTTCTCAATTAGATCTACATCACCTACATAGTCAGCACCGGCATTTTTAGCTTCTGTCTGCTTATCTCCTTTGCAAAAAACTAAAACACGGATCTTTTTACCTGTTCCATGGGGAAGTGAAATAGTACCTCTTACATTTTGAAGGCTTTTGTAATTTACCTGAGTAGCTACTTCTAAACTTCCATCAAACTTAGAATAAGAAGTTTGTTTAGCTAGTTTTACAGCTTCTTCTAAAGTATATAACTTTGTACGATCTACTTTTTGATACTGCTCTTTGTATTTTTTCCCTCTTTTCATACTTTTTCCTATCTATAATTCTACATTTACTCCCATAGAACGACATGTCCCAGCAATAATTTTTACAGCTGCATCTATGTCGTTTGCATTCAAGTCATCTTTTTTGATATTAGCAATCTCTTCTAGCTGCTTACGAGTAATAGTACCTACTTTATTTACATGAGGAGTACCAGAACCCGATTCAATACCTAAAGCTTTTTTTACAAGAACTGCAGCTGGGGGAGATTTTGTAATAAAAGTAAAACTTTTATCCGAATATGCTGTAATAACTACTGGAATTTTTAACCCTATTTGATTCTTGGTACGTTCATTAAATTGTTTACAAAACTCCATGATATTTAAACCTGCTTGCCCTAAAGCAGGACCTACTGGAGGAGCAGGATTTGCCTTTCCAGCCTCTACTTGGAGTTTAATTTGTTTAACTATTTTTTTTGCTGCCATTTAAAAATCCTTATAATATAAAATTAAAGTTTTCCAACTTGTAAAAAATCCAATTCTACTGGAGTAGATCTTCCAAAAATTTCTACTTTTACACGAAGGCGCCCTTTTTCAGGATAAATCTCATCTACTACTCCACTAAAATTAGCAAAGGGCCCATCAATAATCTTTAGATGATCCCCTACTTTAAATAAGAAACGAGGTTTAGGCTGGGCCTCTTCAGAAGAAACTTCTCCCATCTCATTGAATAGATTTTTTACTTCTTCTATAGTGAGAGAGTCGGGCTTAGAACCTTTTCCTACAAAGCAGGCTACAGAAGGAAGGCTTTGAATGAGATACTGCAAATCATCATTCATTTCCATTTCTATTAGTATATAACCCGGCATAAGCCTTTTTTTGGTGATTATTTTCTTACCGTTCTTCATTTCTGCTACATCCATAGTTGGAACTTTGACTTGAAGAATTTTATCTTGAAGGTTATGCTGCTGGATAAGCTTATCTATACTGGACTTGACTTTATTTTCATGTCCAGAGTATACCTGAAGAACGTACCAACTGTGAGCCATTTATCCTTTTAGCCCCCAAAACCAAGTTAACAAACGTACAAATAAATAATCCGAAAAAAATAAAAATATAGAGAAAAACAATACTGTAATTAAAACAACTACAGTAGATTTTACCACCTCGTCTTTAGATGGCCAAATAACTTTTTCTAACTCTGCTCTACACTCTTTTAAAAAAATAATTGCTTTCATAGCAAGATTATACCTAACCCTCAAACTGGCAGGCCCGGAGAGAATCGAACTCCCACCAAGGACTTTGGAGATCCTAGTTCTACCATTAAACTACAGGCCTATAAGCCCTCTACCAGGCTTGAACTGGTGACCCCTTCCTTACCATGGAAGTGCTCTACCACTGAGCTAAGAGGGCTAGAAAATATACTAGAAAATATCAATATTTTAAATACCTTTTTACCGTCAAGTATTTTTGTATTTTTTTATTCTTTATTAAAAAAAAACTCTATAAACCCTCCTTCTTCAAACACACGGTAGTTTTTTAGTGTTTAAAGGTATTCAATAAGAAATTTTTAATTTTTACTATAGCGTCAAAGGTTTTTCAAGAAATTACCCTTTCAATCTGTAAAAATTTATCATGGTTACCCTTAAAACCATCATTTACTTTACTTTTCTTATGAGCCTAATAAACTTTATTTTCCCATAAGCGCTTCTTATTTGAGGCACTTATCTTGCATAACATCTTATTAGTTTCTGTCCTTAATAATTTCTCTCATCCTGCTAATTGCGTTTAATACAGATAATTTAGTCAAGATTATTTTCGTGATTTACAGGCAATAATCTATTAAATAAAATACATTCTTTACAAATCTTAGCATCAAAATTTTATATTGACAATTCATTTCTTATAATTTGTGACTTTTAGGTTTTATACCATTAAAACATTTGAAATTAAATTTTTATCGTTTGGCTTAAATTTACTTGAGCCTAAATTTTGCTTTCTTTAGCTCTTATGGATGTTCCATGATGTCAATATTTTCTTTCGCACATTCCTTTCTTAGTCCATCACAAACAAATACACATCTACACCTCTTTCATTTTTGAAATGTAACCAGCCAATATTAACATAATATGACTTTTGTTTTTGATGTTTGAACTTATTAAATCAATTCTTTTAAGTTTTTAGTTTTTAAATCAAGCTTTTGAATAATCACATCTTATTCTAGCTAAAAATATTTTTATCATCAATCTTCTTTAGTTTTTCTTGTATGATCTTCTAGAGATTTACAAAAATAATATAAAGTATCAATTACAAAACTATAAACCTCAATCACTTTCTCTAAAGCTCTATAATATAAATAATTACAGTAATAATTCTTCCACAGTTTTATCATCATACAATACTTTAAAATGTTCTTCATTTATTTTACAAAAGAATTCAAAATAAAAGATATTAGAAATATCCTTTAAAGTAAAGTTTAACTTTCCTAAATTAGAAAACAAAAACTTAGTCAAGTTATCTGTATTTTTTACAAACATGTTAGTACAGTATAT